>Ga0307931_1001070_pt1 | contig 17948 bp, 14 predicted proteins | sample OrgLakmetageno47_FD_201816 | JGI IMG/M metagenome (GOLD analysis project Ga0307931, IMG submission 201816) | Saline water microbial communities from Organic Lake, Antarctica - #47 | ecosystem: Environmental > Aquatic > Non-marine Saline and Alkaline > Saline | place: Antarctica: Organic Lake... | reverse complement strand
AGCACGCAAAGATTCGAACAAAGTTGCGGCTCGAAAGGCGACTCAAGCCAAGCAAAAACAGGGCAGCGGCTCTGGCAATAACAGTCCTGGGGGCGGTAGCCCTGGGAATAACAACAGTAGCCGCAGCAGCAGCAGCAGCAATACCACCAGTGCCAATACTGATGGCAATGGCAGTCCGAATGGGGGCCGCGCTTCGGGAGGAGCAGCAGCTGTGAGGGCGCCAGAAGGCTACGACGAGGGCACTGCGGCACAAGCAGCAATTTTAGCGACGATGGAGTGGTGTGAGAAGGAAGAATCCGTGGGCGAATACCCAAACATTCCCGAGGGTAGAACTCGCGCCTTGCCTGAGACAGCTGAGGCACTCATTGGAGAGTCGCGGGCCTGATAAACGGCCCTTTTTTATTTTATTGTTTGGGCTCCTGCTATACAAAGTTTCGAGTATTTCAATTGCCAATAGCTTAGCCAGTTAGCCAGTCAATCACAACATTTTTCATATGCGGGTTGTATTTGAATCAATTCATGCCATTTTGAAGTGCTTGGTGTAGATAACGGAACAGGAATATACAGATAAATGCATGGGCCATGCGTATGGCTTCGGCTTAATCCTAACCTGCCGGGCATCTCGCGCGGCACTTCATACGTTGCTTCTAGCTAGACCTCTGATTTCTAGCTTTTAGCCAAGTAAATAATCGGGCATCGCTTTTGCTTTCTTATACGCTACTCAGACGAGAAAATGGTACATGTAAAACAATGCTGCTATTGAAAGAAGAATCCCAAACCAAAGCATTGTGGCAGGTGCCCAGTGCACTTGAACACTATACAGTTAGCTAGCTAATTGCTGGCGCGCACAATTCTGCGGCCCACTGGCTGGCGCAAATGAAAGGCCGAGAAACAGAGAAAAAGAATTCGCTGGTAAATATTGGCACAAAGAACAAGATGGCAAGGATAGTTATTGGACTCTTAAGGTCGGTCACCACTTCTTCTTCGACGCTGTTGTTCGAGGTATCTGCACTCTTACCAGATCTTCTAGCTTTGAGATTGAGGTACCAAATGTAGTTGTTATCCTTAGCCACGCTAGCCCAGTCAAAATCGGTGCTGGTTTCCAATTCACTACTTGAAACTGGCGGCGTCGAATTCGCCACATCTTCTGCGTCTGTCTCGACTGAGATTTGAATCTCGGATGCAGATTCGTCACCGCTGGAAGCAGCAAGTCGCGAATATCGTTTGGAGCGAATACTTGGAAACGGCGTCACTCCGTGGTACGCGCATGCTGAGGCGTTGAAGGTAGTCAACAGCAACAAGAAAACATTTCTCATCAAGAACGTGAACTCTTCTAGCTAGAGCTAGCACCCTTCTGTGTAACCGCCTAAAGGTTATCTTTTGAGAACACCACCACCACGTTGTGCAGATGATCAGAAGATGATACGATAAATAGGACGCGCAGCTCTGCGACTGTTTGGTTACTCTAAGATGATATTTTGAGGACCCCCTTGTCACTTGTACTTGTCGCCGCCGCCCTGCCAGCGCCAGCAAGTCACCACGCTGAACGATGAACGATGAATTCAGATCCCATCTGAGTGCCAAAAGGGGCGAATATCTTTCCATCGCCATTTCGCACCATGAATTTATGATATCTGCGCGCGGTGCGCGGTGCGCGTGGGGATGAGTATAAAGCACATCCGACACAAGACACAAGGCCACAGGGCGATATAGATATACAGAGGGAGAGAGAGAAAGAGAAACGAGAACCAACGAAGCCACATATTTCTACACGCGAGCTTCCTAGATTTTTGAGACAGGCCCCGAAGGGCCGGAATTAGAAGACTAACAGGTAGAGAGAAGAAAAGCAAAGCACAGCGCAAACTAGACCTAAGAAGCTAATCAGGCGCACATGCCTGAGTGGCCATGGAAGTGGAAGTGATGGTAGCGGTCCAAAGTCTAGATTTTTTATGTTCTTTGTGGGCTGGACTTCGAAATCACAACCCAAAATATCTTAATTCCGATTTGCGATCCATAATTCATTAGAATTAGAACACGATTATACATGGGAAGTGGAAAGCAGAGAAGGGGCGCTCGATTATGAATCATGAATCATAGTTCGCAGGTAGGCGCCGTAGATGACTTGATTTGAACAGCACAAATCAAGGAACCTCCCCTAACTACCCATCCTCTTCGTAGTCACAAGCCGTGGATCATGTCTTCTGTGTGTGGAATGCGGCCATGCGCTGGGCAATCAGAGGGCTCATCGAACGTGGCGCATTTTGCGGCTGGTTTTCCGTGGCAGCTGAATCAATGGCGCTGGGTTCTTCTTCTGTAATGGGTGCTGGTGTTTCTCGTCCAGTGCTACTGGGCGATGTCGACGTGCGCCCTCCGGTCTTGGTGACGGTGCGGGGACCTGGCGGAGGCGTCAGCCGCCCTCTCACGGGGGCACTTCCAGCTGATGCTGAGCCACTGCTCCTGTCACTGCGGCTACCATTGTTACTACCACTACTACTGCTACCGCTAGTGCTGCTACTAGTGCTACCACGGCCGCTGCTGCTGTCTACGGCAGGCGACTCGCGGCCCCCTGCGCTGGGTCCGCCCCGAGCGCCGTGGAACGACCGCAAGCGCTGCGCAATGACGGGGCTCATCGACCGCACCGGACTGCCGGCTCGACGTGGCAGCGTCGCAGCAGGTGCAGGGGCAGTGCTGGTCGATGTTTTCTCAGCTGCGGTCGTGGCCGAGGCTGAGGCAGCGGCAGCAGCCGTGGCAGCAGAAGGGCTAGCAGACGGGTGCGCAGGGGACTGCGGTGGGGATTTATCCTCTGGTCGTGCAGCGGACTCGCGCGCTTCCCGAATGGCGGGCAACTCGTGCTCGTTCATTTTCCGAATCCGCGCAACTTCTTCTCGCAACATGTCGAGCTGCGCTAATTCCCGCTTCACCTGATAAAGAAGGGTGAAAACAGATCACTAGTCAAGAGATAACTAAAGAGGAATTACTTGAAGAGGATAAGGAGAAGGAGTACAGGGAGACAGAAGGATGGTTTGATCGACTAAGATAAAAATGCCAAGAAAATATTTGAGGCAGTACTACAAATCGAACGAGGAATGGGAGGCAAAAATCTGTGGGAGGTTGCAAAAAAAATACACACCTGCGAGGAAGAGTGGCTCGAGTCTTTCTCCAGCACTTGTCTCAACGGGCTCGGCCTCCTGCCTGTGTTCGGCAACGGTGGCGCGCTGCTGGCTTTGTTTCGGTCGCGGCTTCGCTCACTGCCGTTGTCGCTTTGACCGTTGCGCGGAGACCGACTCCGCTCTGACGTTCGGCTCCCGCCGCTGCCGTCTCGATCCCGGCTACTTTCTTTTCCCTCTTTCGTGCTCTCTCGACTGCGCTCACGGCTCCTGCTTCCCCCGCCGCCCCTCTCCCTGTCTCTGCTGCTGCTGCTTTTCCCACTGCGGTGAGAGCTGGTGGCCCCCGCGGGAGTGTCTTCGCGCACTTTGTCCTTGGAAGCTCCTCCGTGTCCTCGGTCGCCCTTGAGAGGCGGCGCCGAGGGCATCCCAGCTAAGAGGGGGGATTCGCGGCCGCCTGGGCCCCCAGAGGAGGAGATGGACGCGGGACCAACGCCTAACCCCGGGGCTGCTGCGGGAGCAGGGGACGACCTGCCTCGCTTTTCTCGGCTGCGGCTACGGCTGCTGTCACCACCGCCGCCACTGCTGCTGCTGTCGTTGCTTTTGCTGCCTTCTTTGTGGCTCTTGACAGATGAAGGCTTGGTTTTCGGAGGAGAATTCGAGGCGGCAGCTTTACAACTGCGGTCAGAGTGTTGCTGTTGCTGCTGTTGCTGTAAAGGCACTCGCGTCTCAGGCAAGCTTACAGCCGACCGCTCGTCTCCGTCGTCGAAGCGTAAATCCATCTATTCAGACGAAGAAAATTTAACAGCAATGAGAAGTCATGGCTCACAATCGAACACAATCAAACAGAACGTAAGAGTGCGCATATGCAAGGACACTTTAAATAACAGAAGAGAATAACGCATTCATTTAATACATGCACAGCGAAATGTGAGAGGAAAGGTAGTGAACGCAGAGGAACTAACACGCACCATTCCGCCGGTGATGCTCGCGACGACCGCAGGGTAATAATGCGATGCGTCATCGAAGAGAGCAAAAACGCGGCTGCCTACACTTAGCACCTTCGCAGGCTCTACGAAGCTTTGGTCTTGAGCTAACCCATTGCCGAATTCGCCCGTGCCGGTGGTGACTGTTACTGAACTGCTGTTGGTGGTGTTGCTGTCTTCTTGACCTCTGCTGCTGTTGCTGGGTTTGTGCTTGCTCCCAGCATTCTTGTTGGCACTAGACGTGGCAGCCCTGTCAGCGGCTGCAGCGGCTGCTTTTCGTTCTGCTTCAAGGGCTGCGTTCGCGCTGGCGGCTTGTGCGGCTGCAGCCGCCGCTCTCGCAGCAGTCGCCTCGCGCTCAGCAGCCGCTCGGAAAGGCGAAATCGAGCGGCGTACCAAGAGGGCATTCGCCTCACGCTCCGTGCTGCCACTCCTACTGTTGGCCCCTGTATTATTGGTGGCCGCCCCGTGGCCGTTGCTGCTGCTCCGGGCAGGCGAAGACGAGCGCGCCAGGTTGCGGAGCGGAGACCGAGAATCGCTGCGACTGCTGGTCAAACGCGAAGCGGCATTGATGCTGCCGCTGTTTCCAGTGACGTCATTACCGGGTGACGATCGTTCGGATGGCGCAGCCGTGGATTCTTTCCATTTCTTCACCCGCTCCGAGACCGGGCTCGTGGCGCGTGCTGCGGCCCGCCCTGGCGAAGGCGCCCGAGGACTCGCGCCGCCCTGGCGAGGTGGAGTGGACCCCCCACCGCTGCCACTGCTCCCGAGCCAACCGTTGCGAGCGCGATCGCGGATGTTGGACGTTGGCGCCGCTGCTGATGCTTCCGTTGTTGCACTTGGATCACCTGCTGCCACAACAGCAACAGCATCAGCATCAGCAGCTGAATCTGATTTGGCATCTGCACCTTCATTAGAAACACTTTTGCCAGCGGTCTTTTTGGACGCCTTGGCCGCTTGCGCTTGGTCGGCCTTTTCGTTGTCGGCCTTTTCTTTCGAGGCTTTTTCGGCTTCGGCTTTTTCGCCGCCGTTTTTCCAGACCGCCAGCTTGCGCGCAATGAGTGGACTCTGAGCCCGGCGCTGCCCTCTCGCCCCGGTGCTCCCTTTGTCGTCTTTGCTGCCGCTGTTGGTGTTGCCTGCTGCATCCGTTTCAGCTGTGGTGTGGTTATCCGCGGCAGCAGCCGCATCCTTTCCGTCTTTCACTTCAGCTGCAGACGCGTCGGCAGCTCCGGGAGAAGTTTCAGTTCTTTCAGAAGATCTGGAAGATGCCTCACTCGTGGAGGAATCAGCAGCAGCCTTGTCGCCAGAAACAGCAGCAGCAGCAGCAGCAGCAGCGTTTTTGTGGGCCAAAGTGCCCGGCACTGGAGACGCCCGGCCTGGGTGCGGAGGGCGTCGCCCAGGGCTCGCGGGTTTGCTAGGGCTAGTGGCCGCCTTCTCGGCGAGTTCCCGCACGGCCGAAGCCGACAAGCTGCGCTGGGGGCTCGCTTTCTCCCCCGCCAAGGAGGTGCGCTTGTTGTCATTGGGGGAGGCCCCGGGCGGCAGCGGCGAAAACCTCCCTGTAGCGCGCTTCCACATTTTCACCCGGTCGGCTATGGGGCTGGCACCGCGCCGCCTTTCGCTGCCGCCGCTGCTGCCTGGGGAAGCCCCACCAGCACCACCACTTGCAGAAGCCCCCTTTTCTCCCGTAGTAGCCGACTCCTCTGCAGTGCCCGCCTCCTCTGTGGTTGTGGCATCCACGCCCTGTTCCTCCTCGCTGGGTTGGCTCTGAGGCGGCGGCTGCGCTGAGTTCTCCGAGTTTCTTCCTGCGCGCGCAATCAAGGCAGCCGCCCGTGCCGAGGACGCTGCCGCGCCACCGGTCTCGGATGAGGAGGCATCGGCAGCGGATGAAGCGGATGAAGGTGGGTTCATAGTAGGCGAAGGGGGGCGCACAGCCGTGGCTTCTGCTGTAGATGATGATGGCACCGCAGGCGGCGAGGCCGCATCCGAGCCAGCCGCTCGCGCGATTAGGGCTTGAGCGCGAGATGCAGATGCAGTTGCTGCAGAGACAGACGAGAAGGAAGTTGGCCTTGCAGCTTTGTCTCCTTCGTCTGCAGCTGCTGTAGGTGCAGAAGAAGAAGACAAATTCTCAGGTGCGTTATTTTGGCCCTCTGAGTCACTGTTCGGGGAGCCCATCTCTACGGGCGAGGAAAAGGCCACATTCTTTTTCGACGGCGTCAGCGGCCTTCCTGGCGACGTTACACTCGACTCATTGGACGAGGAGGATGACGACGACGAGGAAGATGCTGCTGCCTTGCCTGCAGGCAGGGGCACCGGTGAAGGCGCGCGGCCGCGGCCACCGAGCATCGCTTGAGAACGCGACGCAGCGAGCGAGGCGGAAGCATCTGCTTCTTCGCGCATCCGTGCCAGCGCTTCCGCCGATGACTTCCTCGGTGAGGTCGGGGACGCCGGTCCGTTCGAGGAGGCGGATTTGCTGTGATTGCCAACGTCAGTACTAGTGTTCTCACTGATACCTTGTTCAGAGGTGGTCTCTGCAGTGCTATCCCGGTGATGCGCATCCTTCAGAAGTTCGGTTGGAGGTGAGCGCGCGGGCGGAGGCGGCTTAGGGCTCCGCAACGGCGACGCCGCTCGCCTTGGGGAAGCACTACTAGTGTTGTTGCTACTGTTGTTGCCACTAGTGTTGGCGCGTTGTGGAGTGGAATGCCTTCCTTGCGAAGCATTAGCAGCTGGGTTCACTTTCCATGCTGCAATGCGGTCGGCTACCGCGGCGTTCTCCGTGTCGGCGCCTACTAGTTGCCCTGGCGCCGAAGACGACTGGGTATGGGTTGCAGTGCTTCCGGACACTACGCTACCGGAGCTATGGCTGCGCTGGGGGCCATTGGAACCTCCTTGTGAAGAGGCTGCGTTATGCATAGCACTGCTGTCATTGTGGCTGTTTGTTGGACCCGAAGACTTTTTGGTTAACACGTCAGCAAAATTAGAGCGCCGGTTTGAGGACTGCACGTTCGCCAAATACCCTCTTTGCTGTGATTCCACGGTATTTGCAGTTCCAGCGCCGGCACTTCCTTCCGTTAAGCGCTCTCGACTGCAGTTGTTACTGCTGTGGCCGCTCGGATTAGCATTATTGGTGGCGCCAGGACTAGCGCTTCGGTTGCTGCGGCGCATCAACGGTGAGTTGCTTCGGCCACCTGTCCCTGGCCCCGCTGCCGCCGTATAAAGAGAAGACGACGCGTGTTGAGACACCATGCCTTGCACCAAGGAGCGGCTCACAGGTGGTGCAGTTGCCGCATCTGACGAAGAAGGAGGAGCATCAGCCGGTAACGAATGACTTATGGGTTCCTGGGAAGACGCGCTCAAGAGACGTTCGTTGAGTTCAGCTTCGCACTGAGCCCGCAGCAGTTCCCAAGCAGAACCAGCGAGCTTCACCGCGGCGGCAGCTGTAGCTGCGGCTGACAGTGGCGCCTGCCGGCCATCCAACTGCCCATTACTTTGAGCGGCTGCTGCAGCTGTTGCTGATGCGGCCTCGAGTGCAATCGCAGCCAAGTCTGCCGCTGTGAGTGGGCCACTCCGCTGCGAGGGCCCCACTGTAGTCGAACCATGAGCTGGGCTAGGCGGACGGCTGCGCTGCTGCTGAGAGGCTGCCGCAGCTCTGGAAGCGGTCGCTTTTGCAACGGCGGCTGCTGCTTCAGCTTGCGCCTGCACGCTGCTGGCTTTTTGATGGGCCTGCAAATCATTGAAGTGTCCCCATATTAGAGTATTGGGAGGTGGAGAAGAGAGACAGGAGTGAAGAACAAGAGGGTGCCCACTCAGCACGATGGACGGTGATTTTAAAATGCTGGAATCGCCTACGAAACAATTGCACAATGAGTTACAGGTCTGCTTTACCTGCATAGCAGCTTGCTGCGCTGCTTGAACTTCTTGCTCCTTCGTTGCGAGCGCTGCTTCCAAGGCTGACACCTGCTGTACTCCGGCCAAGCCCTGCGCCAGTGCATGTGCTTCGCGCGATTCCGCAGCCCGCTGCCCTGCCTCAGCTCGCTGCAGTGCCTGTTCAGCGTTGCGCTGCGCTAGTCCCAGCTCGGCCACCTTCGTTTTGTACTGCGCTAGCTCAGCCCGCAGAGCAGCAGCCTCGGCGCCGCTCACGCCGCCGCCAGCAATCCCAGCTAAACTGCTGCTGCTGCTGCTGTGGTTGTTCCTGCTATCATTGCTACCGAATGAATTCCCGCCCCACGGTGCTTGCCCAGCTGCAGGCCGCACTTCGCGGAGCGGAACTTCTTCTCGGAAGTCACCGTCATCGTAGCTGACACGTGTTAAAAACATGCATTAAGTGGCAGGGGAATTATAATTGAGCGTCGGCGTTGTGTGCAATTGTGATGTCAAAGGTTATTGCTAAGTCTAAGGGGGGAGGTCCCAAGAAAATAGTCTAACGATACAATTAAAGGCTCAATGATGATGCAGGTGTGAGGATTGACTTCGCGTATTTAGAATGAAAGAGAGGACTAGGAGTGTGCTGCATTCGTGGCACAATTTGCATGCATGTTCTTTCTGTAATTGGAAGTGATAGTACAGTCGCCTGCACCTGATAGCGAAAGTCTGGTTGCCATTATCTCTTGTGACCACAGCAGAATACCAATGTATATCATCGTCAAACAATGCCTCAACCTTAAGGCCAACAGAGACCATCGTTTGCCTCCTCCTAGGGCGCCCAGCACCCACGCCTTCTTGCAAACGAAGTCAAAATAAACGGCTCAGATCTCTGGTATCTAATTCGTGTCTTGATATCTCATCTCTCATTCTCTCATCGTCATTTTGAGACAGGCCCCGAAGGGCCGGAATTAGAAGACTAACATTTTGGGCGAAAATGCAGTGAAAAATGCGAAACACCCAAAAATCAAATTTTCATTTTGGTGTGAGAGTAGAGGCACGTTTTGTTTACGCGACGTTGTGCGCTCGAAGAGAGGAAGAGTGCGTATAGTCGTCGAGCGAAGTATTTCAGGCATTTCAAGAATTATTGAAGGTGAAGTGCTTGCCTTCATGCGAGCGCACTTTGTTTTCTACCTCACTCATCGGAGGGTTCTCTTGTGTATGCCTGCGAACTTGTCGGTGTTTTTCTTCCGCCTCGATTAGTTCCCTCACAAACTCGCGTAATACTAGTTGTGAGCATTTATCATGTTGATATTTTTGCAATGATCAGGATGGCGTCCATGGCTAATTTCTTTTCGCAAAAGTTTGGTTCCAGTGAAAGCAGCAGCAAAAAGCCGTCTAAGCTGCAGCCTTTTGCGGCGGGCTTTCATGCCATTGACCTAGCAGCCTCCGAGGCCTACTTGCCAAAGAAAGAAAGCAGCTCGTCTAGCAACAGTAAGAACGGCTCATTGATGGCTTTGAGTGGGAACCCTTCAGCTGCTCCGCGGCCAGGCCCAAGACCAGGCACCACCATCGAGAGCTTTCGAGTAGGGGACCGAGTGCTAGTCCGAGACTCGCGGCACGAAGCGTGGGAGCAGGGCTACATCGAAGAAATGGACGAAAAAAAGGGGCCTTACGTGATGGTGGATGGTTATGAAAATCCGTATTACTTCAACTGGATCAAAATGGACCCACGTAAAGGCCAACCAGACAGCGGCTCGGACGATGATGAGTTCAGTGACTCGAGTTCTGACGGGGACAGCGGCGACTCCGACACGAACAGCGAGGATGGAGATCTTCTGGGCAGCGCGAGCAGCGGGAGCCGGCGCAGTGGGCGCAGCGGCAATTCGTCGACTTGTCGACACCGCGGTCGTAACGAGGATGGAGACTTGGGCCTGTCGGTGGAGTTGTGGGCAGCCGCTATTGCTGAGCGTGACGCAGCCGCTGAGAGAGCTTCTGAGGAGCCGAAAATGAAGAACGACCCCAGGCTGAAGGCCATCAGCCAGTCGGAAAGTGCGATTCTCTTTGAGGAGCTGTACGCGAAGTGGCCTGATGATGCTGGGGCTGCGGCGTCGCGTCGGGACCGATACGCTCTTATCGCCAAGGTGAAAGCAAAGGCGGCTTCGACTGAAGGCTCGCTGGTAGACCCACCAGGGTCAAAAGCTCCAGCGGAGGCTGAAAATGAGGCAGTAGTAAGAGTAATTGATGGCGATGACGAAACGCTAGGATATGGCGAGGTGCTCTACGCGCCGTTTGTGTTGAGCGTTCTCGAGCGTGTGAAGTGGCACGGTGGGCTCGGGCCTGACGCAAAAGTCTTCACCGACATCGGCTGTGGAAGCGCCAAACCAGTAGTGTGCGCTGCCTTAAATCACCCCTTTGAAGTGTGTCGCGGCATTGAACTGTTACCCGAAACGGCGAAGCTGGGTGCGGCGGTGGCGCACGAGTACACGCAACGGGTGCAGACCCAGTTTCACTTCAGAGACGCCCGCCGCAACACACGAATGGAAGTCGTACAGGGCAACGCCCTCTTTGACCGTTCAAGCACCGCTGACGAAAGCTCCAGCGCTGCTGCTGTTGCTGCTAGTCCCTGCAACTGGGCGGAGGAGTCAGATGTAGTCTTTTGCAACGCAACGAGTTTTTCCAGCGACATGATTGCCCAGCTCGAATTGCTTTGCGAAAGGCTCAAACCAGGGAGCTTTGTGGTCACCACAACCTGCCGCCTCCGGAGCCCGTGCACAGAAGTGTTAGAGATCGGTGAGCTTTGTGAAAATTGGGGGCAGTCAACTTTGTACATTCATCGACGGTTGCCTTGGGGTGCTACCGACGAGCGTTACACGTTGTCGCCCGAAGAATACGTCGACTGCATGAACCGCGAGTCCTCGCCAAGCGAGAATAGCGACGGACAGTGATTGGGAACTCATATGTTTTACTTCGAGAAAGCACAGAACTTTCGTGTTATTTGTTCAGTGCTTGTAGTGGACCAGATAGACGAGCAAGGAGCCATTTTAGCGCCCTATATGCATAAATAATCACCTTCCGCTTTTATTTGAATTGAACTAAGGATATCACCGGTGGGGGGTCTGGGACTTCTGCCCGTGGCATTGGCTTCTGTGTCATTTGGGTTTGTATTAATTCGAGTTCGAGTTCGAAAGGGCGGTGTAGGAAGGCCCCCTAACATGCTATATCCTTATATCGGTGAGCGCACTTATTATCAATCAAAAAGCAATACACAAGGGCATCTCACTTCACTTATGTCATATGTTCAATTCATCATTGAAATTCGAAGTACCTCGATTTCATATTTCATTAAGAGGCATCTTATTGATAAAGAAATGGATACCAAAATAGTCCAAGAATCGCGTGTAATGTGTAAACAAATAGAAGATAGAAGCCGAGTTGAGAACAACAGATCAGACACGGACTTGAAACATGGCGAATCCATTCTCAATACCGCGAATTCAGAATAATTCCACGCATGTCTTGAAGGGTCGTTTTCCACAGATTTTCGAGCCACTTGAACAACAAACTCATTTCTGAACTTTAACAAAGTGCATGTGTAAGATCTTCCATGAACTATTGTCTTGTTGTTCCAGAGAGAAGCTGTATTTTAGGCGCGCCTCTTTTCTTGCTCTACTGCCTTCTGTTCTTTCTGATAAGGTTCCATAAAGTACTCCTAATTTCGTCTCGTTGTCATAATCACCTTTGGTATCATGTAAAATAGTTGTGATTGCGTCCACTGCACCAAGTTCAGTGTGTTGCTCGAAGCAATGGCGGTAGAACAAATCTTGTACTTGACTTGCATTCGCTTTGACGAGTTCAAGTTCCGGATTAAACACCCATCCTTCGTCTGAAAAATATTCTTTAAGACTAGAACCTCTGCAATCATTTGACACCACAAAGCTACTTTTCTCTTCAAAAAAGTGATTTACGAATCTCTTCATCGATAAAATTGCCCAGCTACTCCTGTAATCTTCTTCATCTGGATAAGGATTAAGTGCATTCTTGACATGTTTATCAAATTGCCAAGACGAGCGTGTGCTCTGAACGGTAATAAGATTATTGCGAAACCAACAGCTCGAAGCAAAACTTACATTATCATGAAGTGTTCCGAATACATATCACGTATGCTTCTTCGCAAATAATGTTGTGAAGAGGTAAGTATAATTTCTATATGACTCTTTTATTCAAAAAAAAAACGAAGAACATGTATTTTACATGTTTTATGCGAGAGTCGCAACTTGACTTTGCCACGTTATGACTAGACAGACTCACCATATTACACAACACCATTCAGCATACATTATCATTATGCGTTCTCAATTCTTTGTCTTCTTATATGCTTGCGCATTCTTTATTTCTAGAGTACAAGCACATTGGGGCTTGTCATTGCGCAAAAAAGAAGCGAGCAAAAGTCAAAATAAAGAAAACACTCAAACCATGCTTGATTTTTTTGCAAAATTTAATGAAGCCAAGCAGTCATTTTACCTAAATGAGGACTGCCAAAACGATGCGCTTGATCGGTACTTCACTGAAGATGTGACTATGTTTACAGAAAAGACAGAAATTATCAAAGCGACTTCAGGCGAAATTCGTGAAGCCTTTAAGAATAATTGCATGGGCATGCAAAAAACGTACGGTGTCTTTCAAGGCTTTGAGTTTGACATTCACAGCTTTGAGGGCAACCTTAAAGACGGGCGTGGCGAGTTTCATGGCACAATGACTATCACCTCTCAGTACGGAGACACAACGTTCCACGAGTACGTAAGGTTTAGCTTTGCATTGAACTTGGAAAAAACCTTGGAAGCCGATGGTTCATACTCAAATAAGAAGGACTGGAAAATCTTTTACTTGGACTTATCCAAGCCATACGAGTAAGGTAATTGAAGACCTGAATGTATAACACGCGTTGGTATCTCTACAAAATTGGTATACCCATTTACGTAGTTGCTCGCTGTTCTCTGTAAAGTGTATTTACCACTCATTCATCAACGAGCCGCTTAAAGTACATACCGAATACCGCTGATTAGATTAGATTGGATTAGATTAGATTGGATTAGACTCCCCAAGTGCAAAGAAACAAAAACAATAAGTACCGCTTTTCTAGTAGAAAACTCTTCAAAGATTTGCGAAGAAATGGGATTTATTTGTATTCTTATTAGTACAATCAGAATAGAAGCCCATATTGCAACTCGCCATTTCCCCTTAGCTACACAGACGGCAACAAAGGACCAGAAGTTATAAGCAACTATAAGCTGCGGAAGATATTCATAAACACCCACTTCAGGTGGAATTGGAAATAAGATAGAAGGGCTTATAGCAAAAAAAAAACCAAACGGAGCTCACGCGGCGAGCTACCTCAATTTCTTTATCCTCGACACATTATTCAATGTTGAAGCTCTGCGCGTGACCAGCACCGCTGTTAGAGTTTCTAACTACTCCGTTGGATGTCTCTCCGTATCCCCAGCCGTGTTGATTGTAATGCCAGTCGCCTGCTTGTTGGTTGTGCTGGTGTTGAGCGTGTTGCGAGTAGTAGTGTGCAGGCTGGCCTTGCTGTCGATAGTTCTGTTGACCTTGAGGATATTGACTATAGCTTTGATAACCTTCGTGCGCCCATGGTGAACAATCTTGAAGCATTCCACCATCGTAGGAATCATACCCATTGTTGTACACATTTTGCTGGTTTGGCATCGTGTTGCCATAGTACACGACTGCACCCTGGTCCATGAACAAAGGAATCGGCTGCTGCGGCCGTCGTGCATTGTCTGCGGCTACTGCTTCGGCCTCAGCCGCTGCTGCTCCTGCCAATACTTCATCTAAGGGCTCGTCTTCTTCATCGTCATCTTCTTCGTCAACATCATAGTCTTGTTCGTCTTTAGAAGTATTGGCCTCCTGTCGAGGTTTACTCTTTGCGTCCACTGCTTCGGCACTTCTCTCTATGAGACAAGTGTTGTCGTCTAAAGGTTCGTCTTCTTCCTCTTCGTCATCATCTCCATCATCGGCGAACGCAGCACTTGCTTTGACTCCACTATTGCTACTACCCGAACTACAAACTTGATAGCTTTGCGCTGGCAGCGTATTAAGCGATTCACTTTTAGTCTCAGTGGCAGCCCGCTTACTTTGCTTAGACTCTTCATTTGACTTCGGTGATTTTGAAGCAGCAGGTGATGCTTCACCTGAAGTACCTTCCGAAGTACTCTCGCCTGCTCTCGCGTTCGTGAGAGATCGTTTTGTCGAAGGCTTCAATCTCCTTCCTCTGCTCATTGCAGCATTACTACCTCCGGTGGGTGCATTGCCCACCCCCTTTTCAGGAGCCTCGTTTAAAACGTCCGCTGCTGCTGAAGTAATAGAATTTTCCACAGGTGAGCTCACGTTGGCGGCATGAATGCTCGTGGGGAAAAGCGAGGGATCAGCAAGTGAAGCTTCGTCATTGTCACATCTTTCGTCACCACTGACCCTGACGCTGCTGCTGCTGCTGCGTTTGATACTGTTGGGACTTGTGTTGCCATTGCTACCACTGCTCCTGTTGTTACTTACAACACTGCCGATATCGTCACCGCTGCTTTCTTGGGAGTCAAAGTTGGCCATTTGCGCGGCTGCCCACGCCATCAAGGAAGCTCGTGCTTTGGACCCGCGCTTCGCGACACCACCACCCACGGCCAGGCCAGTGCGGCCCAGGCGACGCGCTTTCTCGGCGGCCGTCTCCGTGATAAGAAGGTCCACCTGGTAGTAGATGAATGCGCACGTGTGCAAAATATACAAGAGAACGTATCAGGCACACGTTCAATATTGAATACAAAGAACAATAATCAATTAAAGAAGCGACGATTCCAACAGACTTGAAGATCTCAGCGCACGACAAGAAGGATTAAGAACGTGTGTACACAATATGTAAACATGAATACCTTTTTGGCTTCTTTGTTGGGGTCAAAGCCTCGAATTTTCATGCGAGTGCCTCGAAGAACGGTGCTGCTACCGCCGGAAACACTCCTGTAAGAGGAAGCATCGCTTTTTGAAGTCTGGCCCTCAGACGTTCCACTAACACCTACTTTCACAGGGATTTTCTTTGCGATACTCATGGCCGCCAATGGAGCAGCAGGAGGGCTGCCTATGTCGCCAGAATTCGAGGTAGCGTCTGGCTGCTTTTTCTTGAGGCGGCTACCGCCTTTCACTGCTGGCACACTTGATGCACCTGATGCTGCAGCTTTGCGCAGTTCTTTGCCACGGCGGTCGTTCTGGAACTCGTCCAGGGTTGGAAAACCTGTGAGCTTGAGGCGGCGGCGGCCCATCAACAGGCTGATGGCGTCGAAAGCTGGCTTGCGGCCTGACCCATCTAAGACATGTCGCATGCAAGAAAAGACGCGGCCGTTGTAGTCGACTACATGCACGTCCAAAGGCCGGCAACTGATATTGCAAACGAGGGGTAGCATGAGAACACGCAGCTCTTAGGAAACTTCCGGCATCACAATAAGAATCCATGCGCACTGAGGCGGATAAAAACATGTATATTTATCACGTCCAGCAATAGAAGAGGAAAGTCAAGGACTTGAGGTTTAATCAAACCTGGAATGGTAGGCCACGGGGCACCGTAAACAACGCCATGACAGATTTTCCTGAGCCACTTTCTTGGCAACGTCAGCGCTGCCATTGTTGCTATTGCTGTCCTTTCTGGGCAAGGTTGCATTCTTTACCGGGCATTCGTCGCCGCGGCCGCAGAAGTGGTGCCGAGGGCAGACATTGTCGGAAGTGGTGCGAAGCGGTAGGCCTAAGCTGCTGTGCCATTTGCGCAAGCACGAGCGGTGGTAGTACTTACAGCAGCCCTCAGCTTGGGCCCCACACCGCCACAAGCCCTGCACAAGAAGATGAAGTCGGATTTGCAGAGAAATGAAAGAGAGCAGCAAAGGGGAACGCACGAAGAGTACAAGGATATGAAAAGAATATGCCAGATTGACATGAAGGCAAGAGAGCAACAAAATTACTGTATAGCATAGGTTAATTGTGCATGCGGTCTTTACCTCGTCGCGGGCGTAGTGTTTGCAGAGGAAGCAACGGTGGACACGGAGCTCGCAATCGTCGCAGAGCCAGGGGAGGTCAGGGTCTGCAGGAGGCTTCGAGGAACCTGGTGGGATAAAGTCGCCGCCTGGGAGCGCCGCCTGTAAGCACATTTAAGCGAGAAGAATTAGATAGAGAGAGGCGTATGGCACAACAGTAGTACAGTAGCACAATAGCACACAAAAAAAGGATGCCTTGCCATAAAAGTCAGATTACGTTTTTCCTCTAGCGTCTCAAAGCTAAAGATCTGTAATATTTGTTTGCTTCCCAAAGAATTCTAGGCCTCAAAATAACTTGTGGGCCAATATCAATGAATGTTACCTGGTATAAGCACTCCGCATGCCAGGATCGCGCACAGCCATCGCAGCAGTCTAAGAGGCCGCCTGATTCGCACTCAGCACAAACCGCTTCTCCGAAGAAGTCCTCTTCATTTTCAACGCCGTTGCTAGTGTCTTCAACCTCAGATACGGCAATCTCCTCAATAGCATTTATCTGAGGAGATGCATCAGCGACGTCAACCGGTGCGGTAGCTTGTTCAGCAGTCTCGCTACATTCCGTCGCTACTGCTGCTACCTCGGGCTTCGGCTTTCTGTGGTTCGCGCCTAGGACACGGCGCATAGCTTACGACCAATCGAACGAATAGAGTCTACTTTGGGTAGCTTTCAGCACTTTAGTGTCTGCGTCGGCAACAAGCTCCAAATCACTAACTCTATCCTAGCCAAGCTTAAAGATGTGGTACTCAGCTTCGTAGCTTAGTACTATCTAATCTGTAGCTAGGTGCGGTGGCTGGCTAGGCTTTCTGGGTGCTGTCATGTCTTGTTGACTTCTTGTGTCGATAGTCGAAAGAAGATTCCAGAAATTCAAGAATCAGAAGAAAATTCTGCGCCGAAAACCAAGAACCCAGAGAAAGGTTTTTGCCACCATTTTGTCGGTCGTCAGCATCTCGTGCGCACGCAAACTCTTACGTACGAGACAATACAAGCTCTACTTTCAGAAAACAAAAACGTCATCGATGATGTCAATCGCAAGTTGCACCATTCATCTTAGCTCATCTTTTATTTTCAAGCTTGGGACCTCCACTCATTGAGCCATGTCTGACGACTGGTACGCGCGCTTGCGGCGGGGCAGCGAAATACTCGCGAGAGTTCGAGACAGCAACCCCCGTGGCGCCTTCGAGGTGTTCACGGTGTCCGGCTTTCGGCGCCGCGACGGCCCGCCGACGCTCACCCAGATTTTCAACGCTCGTACGGGCAAGCACCATGATGTGCACATTTCGCTGCCTTCGGCCGACGTGCTGAAGTACGGCGGCCCCCGTGATCTCGCAGCGGCTAATCGACACCTCCGTGCACCAGCTGCTGACTTCGTCGGGGTGAGCAATGAAAAGGAGCGAGCAACCGATCCAACAATTCTGTGGTGCTCTAACGTATTTCTCACGACTTTTGCTCGAACCCAAACTTTTTGAGGTTACGAAAGCCCCCCAATGGAATGGCTTGACCACTCTCTCAGGCAAAGCCTACTTCAATCAACATTAGTGCGCATTCCTCTTTCAGGAATTACATGCACACTCCATGATGGCTGTGTGAGCGATTCCATTTTCGCACATCTTTGTTCTTCCTTATTCTTTCGGCTGTGTCCATTTCTTCTTTTCGATGAGCAACAATTGTCCTAAACCTTGCGACACTCCTCCTCGATTGTTGTCTTTGTGTTCATCTCCTCAGCGCCGCGGCGTGGGCAGTGGGCGCCGTGTAGACCGTGAAGCTTCAGAGGCCATCGACCACCGCGGGAACAACAACAGCAATGGTAGCGGCAGCGACAATAATCTTGGCAGCACCAGCAACGGGCACAGCAGCGGTGGCAGCAGCAGCAGCAGTGGCTTCAACGGCAGCGGCAACAACAGCAGCGGAGGCAGCAGCAG
>Ga0307931_1001069_pt1 | contig 17949 bp, 21 predicted proteins | sample OrgLakmetageno47_FD_201816 | JGI IMG/M metagenome (GOLD analysis project Ga0307931, IMG submission 201816) | Saline water microbial communities from Organic Lake, Antarctica - #47 | ecosystem: Environmental > Aquatic > Non-marine Saline and Alkaline > Saline | place: Antarctica: Organic Lake... | reverse complement strand
ATGTATCCGAGTTTGGTGGGGGGTTTTCACCCTCATCCTGAACCGAATTCCTCTCCTCCAAGTCCAAAGTCATACCCACTCCACCGATAGGATGCTTTCACCCACCGAGGAGCTGCGAGCCTAGGCACACTAGGATGAACAAAGAAATGAAAGAAGCCACAAAGCAGGGGAAATCGTAGTGGATTTTTTTCTGCGGCAATACGCACGCACTTTAGGGCTCGGATTCATGTTTCCAATAATCCTAGCGGAAATATTATGATGGTTATCGAATGGAGGTTTAGATGGTGTGGTAGTAACCACTTCTTCTTCGCTAAAGATATATATTCAAATCATAATTTTCCGGGATAAAAATAATGAAGGTTATTTTAGAGGAATTTTTCGGCAGTGATAGTGGTGGAAGTGGGAAGTGTACTTGGACCACTTCAAACTTTTAAAATTGGTGATTGGTGTTTGGTGATGACATATTTTTTTGTTTGTATCAAATATGATAGGTCATTGTGACACTGATACATCACCTCCAATTTACGGGACAACTATTGCAGGTACGAATTTGAACCCCTATGACCCCAACGGCCAATAGCGCGACCAAACAAATGGCTCGCTGCGTGCTTAAAGGGTGGACTTGCCGCCGCCTTCGGTGAGCACGGGGTTAGAAGCGGGGGTTTTGCCATCAATTTCGCCACCACCGCCACCACCATCACTAGCTGTCGGCGAATAGGGCAGGCCGTCGGCTTCGGCTTCGGCGGCCAGTTCTTCGGCGGTGGCTTCCCACTGCTCCGCGTAGTCGTGCTTGACCTGACAATGTTAGTAGGTGGCAGTGAAGGACGCATACAAAGACGCGAGGAGAAGAAAGTAAACGGTCAATTACATCCAGGAAATGAGAGAGATGCACAAACACTAACAGTACCAAAGTAATCTAGATGAAAGGGGTGCCTTGCGCAAATATGGGCCTGGATATGGGCCTGGATTTAAAGGATTTGCATTAAAAGTATAGTGTAATGACCTCTTCGCGGCCCATTTCCAGCCATGCTTTGTGAAGCTTCTTGTACTCGTCTGGGTGGTCGTTGTGCAGCGCGTGGGGGTTCTCCACGTAGGAAATGAAAACCTACACATAGTTCGAAAAGGAATGCGAAAATATTTAGAAAGAAAGATTCAAAGGGCCTTACGAGAACTTGTTTCATTGGCATTTCGACATGTGCTGCCACAGACACATTCCTCGCCTCTTTTCTTGATTCTCATGACAACACATACAACATGCAAGGTGCGCACCGTGGCGTTTGCCGCTTGAATCACGCCAAACATGATGTTGGCAATGCCGTGGCCAATGAAGGTGCAAGTAGTGAAAGTTGAGAACATGGGCACAGGAACCCCTTGCACCATCTCCGGCTGGGGTGACACCATCACAAAGAGAACAACGACGAAAAGAAAACCCATAGTAGAAGAAAAACAAAGCATGAGCAAGCACATACAGTTGAGATTATTTTGGAAGTATGTTCAGACTCAGTTCAAAATTATGGTGCCAATTTCTTTCGAAGTAGCTTACGTGGGCATACGCGATGAAGCACCCAATCGCGCCGGTGCAGAGCGCCACTAAGCCCGAGCTCAACTGCAGCACCATCTCCACCAAGGTGCCTTCTTCGATGAGCAACAGTCCTTTCGACGCAAAAATGCCGCACACGTGATAACCCGCATGAAAAAAACCGTAGCCGTAAATCCCCACCACCTGTTGATAAAGTGAAAGATGAAAGAGGGCGAATGAAGGAGTGGAAAAAAAGAAAAGATGAATGGGAGCACTAGGGATGGATGAACGGATGAGTGAATCGAGACAACACAGCGAACACACATCGGCTCACCACATAGACGTAGAAGTTGAAAATTTCAATGCATTTCTGCAGGCAGTGCAAGCAGCAAGTAGTGAGCTTGATGATGAGCTTAGCCTCGGAGCCGACTCCTGGCATGCGGGAAATGTACTTCTTGGCTTTGTCCAGCACGTAGCAAATGGTTTGAATGATGGCCACGAAGAACGACCCGAACGCAATCGCGCCTAAGCTGGTGGTGCACGAGCGCTTGAACGCGGACCAAGTGGGGCTCCCAACTTCGGTCCGGTTGAACCACCATTCCGCAGTGGTGCCCGCAGTGGTGCACACCACAATGCCCTTCATCACCTGGGTGAGTGTTGTTGTTGAGCAAAAGGGCATAGGTTGAATGAACAAACAGAAAATCTGGAGGGAAGGGCGACTTCATCCTTTTTGGCTGACCCGGAGAGACTAAGTAGAATGCACTCTTCATTGCATAAATATGGGACTAATCTAAGGTTGAAAGAACAAAAGCGGACGACCAGGAAAAGAAGGTTGCACATTTTACCTGTTGGCCCCAGTAGTAGGTCATGATGATGGCGATCCACACCATGGCGTAGTGCTCGATAGTGAACGCCCCATCGTCCTGTTGGGTGGCCACGGCTGCTGAGACTGTATCATCATCAAAAACCGCTGCAATGTCGACGCCATTTTCGTCCATGTAAACCTGGGTATAGCAGAGGCATCTTTCTCAAGAGCGGTTTCACATTCTAATTCGCTCAGTTCTCCTCTCGGCACCCATTCAAACAACGAATAGCAGCTATCGATTTTTGGCAACAGTCCGCACGTGCGTGTGCTCTTTGAGCGTCTTTACTTCATTCATTCTTTGAATGTGTGCATTGTGCGTGTGGGCGCATTTCCCCACTCTCTACTTCTTTGACTTATCAATCCATTACCTGAAGCCCCACAAGCGCAGTGGAGAATACCATCGACCATCCAGCCAGTGCCACCGTCATACCGAGCGCCAATGCTTCGGTCATGGGGTGGGTGGCAATCACTTTGCAGGAGACCTCTAAGCAAGCTCCTGCGAAGTGCACGTGGCCCTTGTTGCAGCAAAAGTAAAGCATGAACCCCACACCGAGCACCAGGAAAGGGATGGACCCATATTGGAGCACGATCACGTCCTGTGGTTGATACCAGATGAAATTAAAAAGATGTGAGAATGGCGCGAAAGTATAAAAGAAGTCCAATTCATACAGAAGAAAGTTTGTGTTAGTACATTTCAGGTGATTTCTTGCTATTTCCGACGCATTGAAAATACATTTTATTTAGCGAAAAGATAGTGCGAAAATTTCACGCACGTTTTGCATTCCAAAGAAGAGCGCTGCGAGGCCCATCCCAATGAGAATGGCGCATGCGGTGTAGGTCACGAAGGAAATCACGGCAGAGCCCATCATGACGAGGGCCTAGTTCAGAAGGAAAGGAGAGGGAAAGCATTTTAGTAAGAGGAATGCTTCTGCTATGCAGAAAGAAGAAGAAGAAGAAGAGTATTTGAATTGAAACTCAGTGTGGAAACAGCACTAATAGAAGAGTGGGAATAGCGCAGTTAGCGCGATTTGGAAAGTAGGGACTGAGAGAAAGATAGAAAAAGACGAAGCCTACCGCGATGATGCATTCGGTGAAGAGAATGGCGAAAAAGACGCACATCGCCACTAGGCCCGAAAAGTTGGACGTGTTTTCGCTGTCATCACCGTCGGCAGAGTTGTAACCGTAATGGAAGCAAAAGTAAAGCTGAGCGGCCACCGCCGCAAGAAAGCCTGCAGTAAAAAGAATATATTTTTGGAGCGATGAGAGGTAAAACAAATCGGGGTCAAAACAAGGAAAAGGGTGCAAGACAGCACTGTAAATTGCAAAGAGAAAAGGAAGGAAACAGATACTTGAGGCTATGCATAGCGCGGTAATAACATCTTTGAATACTTTAGTAGGCTGCATAATTGATACTAGACATTCACGGTTGGCAAACACGCGAAGAGCTGAGGGCGTGGGCGGGGTGTGGGGGGGGGGTGGAGCATACAAGCAGGAGAAGGAAACGCACCGATGGCAAAAATCAAGTCAGGGAGCACAAAGAAGGACGAGTTTTGTGCCGCTGGCGTGTGGTCTTTGTGCTTGTGGTAATGGTGCCCGTCGCCTTTCGGGTGCGTGTCTGGTTCTTTCATGTGAAAGATTTTGCGCGTGATCTAGCTCCGTCGCCATAACAGGGGAAAGGAGTGCGTGCGATGAGAAGGGATTTGAGCGATAATAAATCAGGAAGGTGCGACCTACAGAGAGCGTGTGATACAACTAGCTACTAATACCAACAAATGGCAATCACAGTAAAAAATGCATTTCTTTCGGTCGGTCTGTCATAGGTTTGGGCGTTGGGGTTAGAATTGCAGATCATCTGTTATGTACTGTGGTTGGATAAGTTCGAGGCACGCTATGTTAGGAAGACGGAAGCAAAGCATGCCACACCTGCCATGAAGTAGAGTTATGCTTTTCAACATGTTCCTCGAACTGCTTCGCCGGCACGTCCTTCGCGATGAGCTTCGGCATTTTGTAGGGTCCTCAAACTGGGAAGGAAATAATGCACGTTGAAAATCGATGACTGAATCAAAGGACGACCACCACCTTTTGAAAGCTAAAAATCAAAGCTAGCGCGAGGCATAACTACTGCCATCTACTCGCTAAGATGTTAAGGGAAGTTATGTTGGACACTCTCAGATTTTAGTACCTTGAAATGCGTGGGCGGCGAGGGAAGATAGCACAAGCATAGCACTCGGCTTCTACAAAGGAATCGACGTGTTCACCGTTTCAAATCTAGCTAGCTAGTGAAAGAAGAAAAGAAGTCAAAGAACCAATATATATCGGTCCGCTCTTCTGTTCTAGGAGTCGTCTGATCGGGAAGAAATGAGAAGTGAGAAGCCGTTGACGACTGACGACTGACAACCGCTTCATTCGTTGGCTTCATTGGTCTTTGATCGCTTGCGTTGTGAAGCCATTTCTCCGCTTCTGACCATGCGCTCGGCCATTTTGGCTTTCGTTTGCTTCCTTCTTTCGGTTGCTCCAGCATCATCACAGGCATGGAGAGGACATTCGTCAAAGCAAAGCCTTCGCGGCGACAGTGTAGTTTCTAAGGCCAACTCTAAAACAACCTCTGCAGCACACTCAGCGACAACTCCGAAGGCAACGGCCACTACCAGCAACAAAGCTGAGATCCTCCACAGCACGAAAAGCAATCACAACCTCGAAATGGTGACGAAGGAAATCAAAGTCTTAGAAAAAGCGGCATCTTCACTTTCTACAACGAAGAAGGCTGCCTCGAAAGCTACGACTCATGCTTTAAAGAACAGTACGATTACTACTCATGCGGCATCGACTAACGCCCCTTGGGCTGGCCATTCAAAGAAATCTTCAACGGCAAAGAAAACGAGAACATCAGAAATGTAAGGCAGTGAATGCGGAGGAAGAGTGAAGCTTATGTTGAGAGGTAGGTTGTTCACAGAAGTGTGAGGAACGTGCTAAGCACTAAGCATCAACGGCGGCAACGGCGTGGGCGTCGTAGAAGCTCGTAGAATGCAAGGAATGGAAGAAAGGGCACACTGGTTGAATTGAAAAGAAATAAGTGGCGTCTTCTGATATTGCTGCTGTTGCCTTGGAGGTGCCAGCGGAACTAGAAGCTCGAAGTTGGTTTGGTTCCTTTGCGCTGTTGCGAGCAACCGTGCAACGTGCAAGTGTACGTGAGCGAGACTCGAGACTGCGGGCGCAAGTTAAGTGTTTTTCCTTTAATCAAAAACAAGGAAATGATCGTCATGGTCAGCCCCCTTGAATTGAAACTTCGAACTAAGATACATGGCGTTTATATATTATAAATTCAAAATTCCTAAGAAGATAATCTTAATCTGTGTACGCGCAATTAGCAATTACCGTAATTGCAATTATGCAATTGGCTCTGGGACTCTAACTCTAACGTTACAGTTGCCAATACCCAGTATTTAACAAAAAACGGCACAATAAACAGCATAAACACAGATACTTTGCACATGTAACTGGAAATAAAATTCTGGTGTAATCAGCTTGCATTGCTTTGTAATTCTGCCTGTTGGCCTTCTAATTCCAGCCCCTCGGGGCCTGCGTCAAAATCGTAGTGCCACAGGCAGCAGGCACGCGGAAAAAGCACGGAAAAATAGTTTGAATTCCCATAAGCCGCAACGGCATTTGTGAGAGGACCTTTGAAGGAAAACTCGCTACCTTCAGCAGCCATCGTGCATAGTGGGCTCCTTGCTGAGGGTGGTGATGGCTATGCGATACAAAATTTTGGTCGGCGACGACAGGCAGCAAATAGCCAGAGAATTCACGGCCGATTCTTTACTTCTCAAGCTTTGCCGCGGAGGAAGCTCCCGACAGAGAAGAAGCGAGTTCGTGGGTTGGTTGACTTGAAGAAGCAGAGGAAGGATTGGCGACTAGACTGAGGGCAGCGCCATTCAATGAGGCTACACTAGAGGCAGCAACGCGAGTCTGCTCAAAGACCCAATTCACGTAAGCAAAAGCCGAGTTGCCCTGAAGGGGAAAGAATTTTTGTCAATGACCGCAAGCAGTAAAAGAGAAACAGAGAGAGATAAATAGTGAGGGGACGTGAGAAAGGAAGGACAACGGGGCGACAGAGAAAGATGGGTATTCTCAACAAGTGGGCGTGAATTGTAATTGGAGGAGACAGTCAACAAGAGACGCAAGTAAAGAGCACAAGTGAACAAACCGAGAAATAATAATCCACTGGGCTCTAAGAGGTGTATTCGTAGTGCTTGTCTCTATATATTTGCACCCATCACCTTTCCGAGCGCCGCTTCGATGGAGTAGAAGATGCTCACGTCGGGCGCTAAGCGGTGCTGCCAGCCTTCGAGCACCAGCATCGACATGGCGGCCACCATCGCTGCGGGGTCCATTGAGACCTTTACAGGGGGGAGGAGAGGGAAGAGGAATAGAAAGATAAAGATGGAGGATGGAGAATGTAGGAAGATTTGGGTATTGGCTATGATAAGAACAAAGCAAATGACGAACGCATGCTGATAAATAAGAGCGGCAGCTCTTGCAGCAACAAATGTGCTCTATATGTGTTCGAGCAATAAAGGACAGCTGTTCGAGGAATACATGATTTCGATGTGTGCAGTTTGTTTTTCACAGTAACATCGCACCCGGTGTTTGCGCACGGTGGCGAAGAACTCGGCGATGTTGTCGCCCGCGCGGCCGTTGCCGTCTTCGAACTCTTCCCATTGCCGTGTAAACATGGACCGGCACTCCTCCACAAACGCTTGCGGCTCCTGCACAAAAGGTTGCCCTAATGACATATATGTACGTACACACACATAAGAAGGAAAATGAGGTGAACCGTAGGCTTTGATGTAAAGAGAAGCACACGGCTATTATGAGCAAAGAGAAACACGCGGTTACTATGATATAACATTCTAGTGAGATTTTTAACTAAAAGAATATTCTTGAATACAACACTGCTCTTCACCCTTTCTCCCAACTCTCACCCATCTTGCCTTTCTATTTTCCCACTCTCACCTATCTTGCCTTTCCTTTTTAAGGGTCTTCTTTCATTCCTACCTTTAACGTCAAGGCCGAGAATCGCTTCCGCCACCGCGCCGCCGTCCTGGTTCATAATCGCTTGGAAGAATCCTGAAACTGCTCCTTTCAGCCGCTGGTTACGAAAAGAGTACATGTGCAAAGCGACACATTGAGAAGATCAGAAGGCGTGATGCATCCTGGGACTACAAGAGCCTCATCTACAGAGTCCTTGACGTGAACACAAAAAAACACGCCTCCCTTTCCTCTTCCCTACTGCTCATGTCTTCCACCCTCCATAGCCTCTCCACTCTTCTAAGATAATACCATGTCATTCAATTGTCTTCCAAGAGTACCTGATCGAAGGTCACCGCGAGCCCGGCGTCCAACAAGACGATGTGGGGCACTACGGCACGGCTGTCTCCTAAGAGACCGAACCGCAAGCAACGAGCCAACGGACCAATTTCCACCTATAAAAATAGAATAGAAGTCATTGTAAATTGAGCGAGTAAAAGAAAGAGAATGGGGGGTGATCCTGTAAAAGATAGTGGGCAAAGTCGAAATCTCAAAACAGAATAGAGTAAAGAAAATTATGCTCCGATGAAATTTTCACTAAAATATAGAGAGTCAAAAACACGGCCGGCGTTATCTATCATTTTCCCACTAATCTTTCTTTCGTTACCATCCGAATGAGGACGTTGCCTGGGTGCAGGTCGGCGTGGACGAAGTTGTCCAAAATGAGCATCTTCAGCAGCACCTGCATCCCGGTTTCCGCCACTGCCGAGCGCACCACCATATCGTCGTTGGACGACTCTTTCATCTGTTCACTTTTGCTCTCTTTCCTGCTGTTTTCTTTCGCATTGTCTCCTCCACTGCCACTGCTGCTGCTGCTGCTGCTTGTATTGTTAGTAGCACTGGATCTCACTCCCGCACCAGGAGTTGTTGATGAAGTCGCTCCAGCGTGAGCAGACAACGACTTGTCCTCATCTTCCTGCTGTTGTGCAGTAGCAGTGCGCTTGGTGTTGTGGCGGTTGGTGCGCGGCGATTGGCCGTCTTGGCTTTGGGCTGCACGCGTCAAAAAGCGGGCTACAGACTCGCCCTGGTTAAGTGGGAGAAAGCAAGAGGAAGTCGAGAAAAGAATTATTGTGATAGGGTAGTGCTGAAACCAGAAAGGCAACTCGTGAAAAGTAGAGACAGAAAGAGAAAGAGAATACGAGAGAAATGAAGGGTTCAATAGCCTCGTGAGAAGGAAGAATTGAATACATGCATCTTCATATATGGGCATGAGTAGAGTGTCGCTGTTGACGGAGTAGGCACAGAATGACACAGAATGGAAAGCTTGCGCACCTCTTCGAATGACTCGACCAGCACCGAAGCAGCGACGAGCTCATCGACAGGGATGGGAAACGACACCAAGGACTGCCAAAAGAGGCCGCTGAAATGCTCGTTGAACTTCCGAAGGTTGGCCGCCTGGGTGCGTACACAAATGCAAGAAGCAAGTGTAGTGCAATGGTTACGGTCAAAACCGCATTCATCTCATCGGTCAGTAACAAATTTTGAGCGCAATCCCTCAGAAAGAACAAGAAATCCGACGTTGGGTGTACCTTTGAACGTTACCGCATAGGCCATATCGAGTAAATAGATATGAACATTTACGCAGTACACAGTGGAATCCCCTCTTCTCTTCTCTTACCTCATCTCTCAAGTCCAACTGCGCTTCAAAGTTCACAGCAAATTGGTCGACCGTTTGCGCCACTCGGTCGCCAAGAGCGTTCCCACACCACCGCAAGATTGCCATGTCGAGCTCCAGCGCGGACGCCAAGTCTGTGGGTCAACGAAATGATGCAAAACTTTGACTTTGAAATACGACATAAGAAATAAGAAATAGGAAAGAAAAAGAAATGAATCGATGACCTATTAACAGCATACCAGCGTACTAGTGCGGGCTCGTAAAACCTAGCGTTGACAACAAAATAGGTTCTCCCAAAGCAAAATGACACACACATGTAGACCGACCTGGGTGCTGCACTTTCACTGCAACTTTGCGCCCGCATCCTGGCGACGCGGCACTGCTGCTGCTGCTGTCGTGTTTGTTTCTATTGGCGAGCGTGGCCACGTGGATTTGCGCGATGGAGCCGGACGCGAGTGGCACCACGTCAAAAGAGTCGAAGATTTCGTTCAAGGGACGCCCAAACTCCGCCTCAATGGCTTCGACCTAGTAGATGGCAGAGAACAAAGACGACAATAACAATGCTGTTATGCTTCCATGCAAACCCACAATACAAGCCTTTTTAGAATAAATACTGTGCTTAGCTAGGCCAGCAGTCAGCCCTGAAGATAGCTAGATATGATTCATAAGAAACGCTATAGAATGACGGTTTGGATTTGTAACGAATCAACTATCAGCACAAGGTGCTTAGCATCTCACCGAAATGTGGTATGGGTGAGCAGGCGCATCGTTGGTGAGCTGGCCCAATGCTTTGCAGAAGTCTTCGCTGAACAGGTCGTACCGTGTGCTCGCCCACTGGCCCCACTTTACTCCAACCGGTCCGAGGGAGGCTAGCGCAGACACCAGGGATTGCAGCCAGGCCTCTTGCGTGCCGCACTGGTCGCCGAAGACCTGCCGCAAGGCATGCTGCAGCCCAATTGGTAGCAATCGGAGAAGCACTTCGAGGCAGCGCCGCACCATTTTCAGAAGCCGCAGCCAAGAGACGTGCACAACCTCTCGGACAACTGCCTTCGCCTCAGAGGGGGCTGCATCTGGCGAGGAAACTATGGGAGTTTCTTGGCATCGAACAGTCAGAGCGGCGCCTGAGGCAACACTAGCGATCGAAATCGCAACTAGTGAACGGGTTCGAACGACTCTGCGGCCTACGACTAGGGAAAATGTTGAAAGCCGTCTCGTCGCCATTTTGCTATCTACTCAAAAGTGCGTACTCAGCAGTACGTACACAAAAAAATAGAACTAGATACGAAGAGGATTTGATTGAAGATTTGACCGAACAAACAAACAAGCCAAGCTACATCAACACATCAACAAAGCATCTCAAATGCAATATCTCATGAATCAACGATCAACAGAAAGATGGGCTTGTGAACCGCCGCTTAGATTCACCCCAAGGGCTCAAGAGTATTGAAGTCGTGCCTGCCGCTATTGCTAAAACAAAGCGCTTGCATTTATCATATATACATTTGCAGCGTACTCTGAGGGCTGATTAGCAGAGCCCAGCGCATATAGAGGTATGCGAGGGCTGTGCTTGTTTGCCACGATGTTGACAACTTCTGGTTTTTTACGGCCAACTTTTCGATTGAGTCGCGATAGCACCTTGGTAAGGATGGCTGCGCCGAAAGTTGAGAACCTCAACACCCTGGTTATCGTGGAATCCCCAGCCAAAGCGAAAACTATTCAGAAGATCCTGCCTTCGGATCGATACACAGTAGATTTCTGTTTGGGGCATGTGCGAGATTTGCTCAAGCAGTCGCAAGTGCCAAAAGAAATCAAGCAAGAAGACCCTGATGCCAAAATGGGCATACGGGTTGCAGGTGGCTCCTTCATTCCTCTGTACAAAGAGATCCCTAGCAAGTCGAGCATCGTGAAACGTTTGAAGAGCAAGCTCAAGACATGCCAGGAACTGGTGTTGGCAACGGATGAAGACCGCGAGGGAGAAGCAATCAGTTGGCACTTGCTCGAAGTGCTGAAGCCGCCTTCAGCGACCACTGTGCGACGCGCAGTGTTCCACGAAATTACCGAAGGTGCCATTCTTGAGGCGTTTGCTTCGCCACGCGAGGTCGACATGAACCTGGTTGCTGCGCAGGAAACGCGCCGCATGTTGGATCGGCTCGCAGGATTCACGATGAGCCCGCTTCTCTGGTCAAAAGTCGCGCCGAAGCTATCTGCTGGGCGCGTGCAGTCAGTTGGAATGGCTTTTGTGGTGCAAAAGGAGCGTGCGCGGCTGGCCCATATGTCAGTTCAGTACTCGGATGTCTCTGCTGTGCTCAACGGCGTTGTGGCGCTCATAGGAGAAGGTAAAAGTTCCGCGAACAGCCAATCCCAAGCATTCGAGACAAAACTTTTGAAAGTAGGAGAACGTCGCGTGGCCAAGGGGACTGATTTTTCGCAGCAAGGCGAGCTTTTGAGTAGCAGTGATGCAGTCCACTTGAACACTGAGGACGCGGCCTCACTGGTATCAAAGCTGAAAGAGCCGACAACGGTATGGACTGTGCAGTCCGTTGAGGCTCGTCAGCGCAGCCGGAAGGGGCCTAAGCCTTTGACAACTTCGCAAATGCAGCAAGAAGCCAACCGCCGCCTGAAGCTAGGCGCACAGGCTACGATGTCGGCTGCTCAAAAGCTATACGAGGCTGGAATCATTACCTACATGCGTACGGACTCATCCCAGCTCTCAGAGACAGCCACTGTGGCAGCACGTGATCAGATTGTGGAGCAATTTGGCGAGGCTTATTTAAACGGTGGTAATTCAGTGAAAGAAGATGATAAGAAATCAAAATACGCGCAAGAAGCGCATGAAGCAATCCGACCCGCTGTGTATGATGGCCGATTTCCTACTCCGGAAGAGATTGCTCAACACTCCGACGTGCGTCACCAGACTGCAGCCGTGTCACTGTATGGTCTCATTTATAGGCGTACATTGGCTTCTCAGATGGCGCAGTCGTTGTCAAATTCGACCACTGTAGTAGTGGTTGCTTCGGAAGGTGACCATGAGATAGCATCGTTCAAGGCGTCAGGTCGGACTCTAGTGTTCGCTGGTTTCTTGAAAGCTTACGAGAGCATGTCAGAGCAAGCAGCCAAAGACGACGACGACAACGATGAAGCTGCACTGCCACCTCTTGTGGTTGATCAAGTGCTCACGGTAAAGTCGGCTTCGGGCGAAGACAGCGGAGTTTTGCCAACCGTGCACCGCACCTCACCGCCGGGACGCTACTCCGTAGGTTCGTTCATCGCTGAGCTGGAAGCGAGCGGAGTAGGCCGACCGTCCACGTATGCCTCGATTGTAGAGACCCTGCAGAGCCGAGGCTACGTGACGATCAACAACGGCGGCGCCCTCATTCCAAGTTTGAGCGCGTTCGTGGTGACGGGCCTTTTAGAAGACTACTGCCCGCAGTATGTGGAAGCAGATTTCACGGCCAAAATGGAAGCCAATCTCGACGCGATTGCCCAAGGGGTTGCGCAAGGTCCAGCGTACCTTTCCGACTACTTTTTGGGCATAGCAGGGCTCAAACAAGCAGTAGCTACGATGCACACCACAGTCGAAGCGTCTTCCGCGCGGCGGGTTCGATTGCCCCATCTCGAAGGAGACCCACGTCTCGATGGCGTGTCGCTCTTCTTGGGGCCCTACGGGGTGTGGGTAGAGCGTTTGCGACGAGATTCTGCAACTTCAACCGAAGATCCGTTGGCGTTAGCTGAAGACAACAATGAAGATGCTACAGCTGCTGCCGAAGGTGAACTTTCGCCGTTTGTGCGCGCGGCTTTGCCCGTTGACATGTGCGCAGACGCGTCGTCGGTCACGGCGACTGCACTGCTGGCGCTGCTCGAAGCCAAAGAAGCAGGGGGCATCTTGCTTGGGCAGCACCCTGACACAGGCCGTGAGGTGCGCCTCTGCACGGGCACTTATGGCCTCTACATTCGCCACGGCCCCGAAAAGCCGCCGGAAGACAACAAGTGCGTCAGCGTGCCGTTTGCAACGGCTTTTCCGAAAGGTCGTGCCGCCGATGACGCATCAGCTGCTATTGTTGTTGGCGCAGCTGCTGATGTGCCTGAAAATGCGTCTGATGGATCCACAGCTTGCATGCCGAATTTGATGACTTTGGCTGACGCCCTAGATGTACTGGCGCTGCCACGCGTGGTCGGTCCGCATCCTGACCCACTGCGGGAAGGCGATGGCTTGACGGTGGGCGTTGGGCGCTATGGTCCCTATGTGAGTTACAAGAGCAAAGTTGGCCGGCGCTCGTACGTGAAGTTACCTGCTGACGAAGACCCTTTGACCGTGTCGCACGAGAAATGTGTGGAGTTAGTTACCACGGCTGAAGCGTCGTCTAGTTTGGGCCGAGGCGTCCTCCGTTCCTTTGGACCTTGGCCTGTGCCCACCACTGAGGCTGAGACCGCAACAAAGGCAGGACCAGAGGAATCAGTGGCCAGCCCTCCCAAATCTGATGAAAAGAATAGCGACAGGAAGAAATCTGACGACGACAGCGACGACGAGCCAGTTTTGTTAGAGCTGCGCAAAGGACGATTCGGAGCTTACGCGAAGTGGGGGCCGTGGATGGCGTCTCTTCCGAGCGACTTAGAAGACGCTATTGACTCTTTGCCAGCTGAAGTGGCCTGGGAACTCATTGAACGCAAAATGGAACAAAGTGCGGAAGATCCAGACAGCAAGCAAAGTCGCAAGAGTGCAGCTTCGAAAAAGAAAGCCAAGGCCAAGCCAACTGCTGCCGTAGCAGCTGGAGCGAAGTCTTCTTCCACTTCGAAAGCAAAAACAAAATTGAAAGCCGCGAGCAGCTCAACAACCAAAGTGCCCCGGCGGTCAGCCTGGCTCTCGTTTTGCGCCGCGACCCGCCCTGTGTTGGCAGCGGAAGGAGTGGACGCTTCCATTGGCAGCATGACTAAAGCCTTGAGCGAGAAATGGGCTGCTTTAGATGCCGCTGGCCGTCAACCGTACGACGACGCTGCCCGAGAACTGCGAGACGCTGACGCGAAAACCCATGCAGCGGCTCCTGGAGACTCCTTGGCTTCAACGAAGACAGCTACCAAGAAGCGCTCATTGTCCTCAGCAACAACAGTAAAGACAAATACTGCTGGCAAGAAAAAGACCACAAGCAGCAGCAAGGCCTCGTCAAAGCTCCCAAAGCGCCCTGTAGCCACTTCGGCGTTTCGTGTCTTTTCGCAGGCGGCGCGCCCAGCCGCGTGTGAAGCCGCCGGAACCAAACAAGTAGGGCCAGTGGCCAAAGAGTTGTCGCGCATGTGGGCAGCTCTGGACGAGGAAGCTCGAGGTGTGTACGAAAGTCAGGCCACCGAAGCCAACAATGCGAGAGCCTTGTCCAGCGTCGCCTAGCTGCACAACAATTGTCATAGGTGCCAACGAGCTAATGGAAATTAGTTCTAAAAGATGCATTTCCATATTTAAACTGACTTGAGAATTACTATAGTTACTACTGCACTACAAAGGAAAAGGAATTCTTCAGAGTTTACTGGATTTTACATTTAGATTTAGCACTCTAGGACTGGCGCAGACAGCGGACAGCGGACAGGGAATTAATTTAAATTGAAACGCGAAACCACTTGTGTGTTCTTACGTGGCCTAATGTTGGCCTTCACTCGTTTCAATTAAGTGGTTCAGTCGTTAGAACACACAGGAATGAATCCTCAATGCTCAATGGCGTATTGTGCCGCAAGAGGCACAAAAAAAAAACGGCCATTCCCTCAACCAGGCCCTTTCGCACAAAGGTAGCAGTCGTTGAAGGTATCAAACTCGAGCTCGAGCACATCCACCGAGATCGCAAAGCCCGCATCTTTCAGCATTGCCAGCGCTTTTTGGCGGCCCCACATCATCCCGAGCCCGGCCCCACCATCTTGCAGTCCCTGCGGCATGCAGTGCAAGAGCGACACCTGTGGTGGCAGCAGAGGAGGAAGCAGAGAAAGCAGTCTCCTCCGGTCACGTGTATGCACACATTGAATCAATTTACACTGAGAAGGGTAAATGAAGGAAGAGAGAAAGGATGATGTGTGAAGACAACCCAGAGAAGCGTAATGCTTACATATACTTATTGCCTACCGTATAAAGGAAGGGCGCCATAGAGTGCCCTCTATTGGCAGACACGCCAGAGCCAGCGCGGATGTCGACCATTGCAAATCGACCGCTTTTACAAAGGCAACACAAAAATAACAACATTCTAAAGGAAGTGGGAGCACAACAGGAAAAGGCTTGACAAACGTATGGTGTACTAGTAATTAGAAAAAACGAACAACGTAAAATGGAAAGTATTATACAAATATGCAACAGTCACACAATAATTGCAACAGCACTACAGATTCTGTAATGAGAAGCACGATATTGGAATAAGAAGCACACTAATAGACAAGGCTACAGCAGAAACACTACGTGTTGGGTTTGAGGAGGGCGTTAGTGTTGGCAAGGGCAGCGGCAGGCTGGGGAAGGTCGTGAATGACGTCAAACGCTGTGACGAGGTCAAAGCCCTCTTTCGTTTCAGGAGGCAGTTCATCGAGGAACCTGTTCGCGAAAATCCATAGAGAAAATGGAATTGAAATTGAAGAGTCAATAATCAAGTACTTGAGCAAATGAATAATTGTGGACTGTGCTTGCCACCAGTACAATGGCGTCATATTTCAACGCGCAAGTGTAAAAAGGGAATAAAAACCAGACTTTCTCTCCCTTCTCATGCCTCATAAATGAAATAAACTTACCCAGGAGATGACACGTCACCCACTAAAAACGTCACATTGCTCAAGCCTGCTGCTTCTGCTTTGCTTTTCGCCGCGGCCACTGACCCTGGCGCGGCATCGACTCCTACAAACCTGGTGCCTGGAAAAGCCGCTGCCAGGAAGCACACTACGGTGCCTTCCCCACAGCCCAAGTCTAGAGCAGAGCAGTTAGTACCGGTGCGAAGTCGAGCCTCTATGCTGCCGTTGTCGAGAGCAGGGATAAACTGTTGCACTAATTGCGCTTGATGCTTCTGGTCCGCTAGTTCGCCCATCCATTGCCCAAATTTGACGTATCTGTTGCACAGTAGTATCATTGGGTTATACAAATTTAATGTACCTAATTCAACTCTAAGCCAATAGTTTAAGGTTATATTATCAGGTGTAGAGCTAACCTGTCACTAGGCACGCCAGCACCCGTTTTGGCAGCAGTGCAGACCTAAGCAGGGGCACGAAATACAAAAAAAATGTGAATATACCCATAAGGGGGATTACAAATACTTAAATTGAGTACTATGTCCACCACACTTAGCTCGTGTGTTCGCCCTTTTCCTTACTCTTAACCTACCCACGCCCTATATTTGTAACTAATTCCATCGGTATTAGCTTCCTCTATAAGGACTTTGTCGATACCTCGTCAAATGCACACTGCGACAAGAGTGGCAGCTCTTGAAAGTACATTCCCATGCCAGCTAGTGCCGTTCCACGATCCGCAGCCAACGAATATCGGAGTAAATCACCGCCTTGAGCACCATCCGGAGCTTTGGCAAATTCACAAAGAACGCATGTTTTGGCGTTAGCGTCAAGCATACTCAGACTTTAGTGCTCAATCATTACTTGCGGAGATACTGACTAGTGAATGCATAGCCATTACCACTTGATACGAATTGCCAAACTTAAGCATCAGCTATCCGCTAGCCTTATAGAAGTAGCAAAATAGCTCACCTTGAACTTCCGAAGTTGGTTCGTGCAGACTGACCACGTCTCCAGTCACAAGTACTGCCAATATTTCCCGTGCATACCTGAAAAGGCGACACAATCGATGAAATATTTTGAGCAGATGACGCGATGACGCCATATCAAAAACTTTGTCTCTGAAAGTGGCCCGCTTGCATCAGTGTTATGAAAACCTCCTACTGCGCTGTCGTAGCTTGCATGCGCTTACCTTTCGGACATCTCAGCTTGAGCTGCGAGCTCGGCAGAAGTTTTCGGTTCAGGAGAGAGAGCATTGAGTATGCCGGTTTTAAAAGCAACGCCTAAAGCTGTTGATACTGCATGAGCATTGAGCAAGCTAGTGAGCGTGTCTCCAAATGAAGCCATTTGATCGATTTCTTTTTTGAGGATTGTGCTCTATTTCGTCTTCAGATCTCAGAATTCAGAATTCAGAATAGTCTAGCATGGTCGTCTAGCTAGTCTATCGTCTATCGTCCGTCTCTCGCACCTCGCGCGGCACGCGGCATCTATCTTATTTCTTGCATTCTTCTTTTTCCACGCTATCTACAGTAGTTTTTATCTACGATCTAAGTAGTACTTCAAAAGTGCCAGGCATAGCCGAGTTTCAAATCCAACCGGGCCATGCTTGCAGCACACAATGAGAGCTGTCAGGGCACCGCTCGTGGTGCTGTGATATTCCTTCACGGCAGTGGTGACAGTGGACCTGGATGTGAGGCCTGGGTCAACCACGTCATGCCGGAAGTAGGCCTAATTTACAAACTCAAAACTTCTCCGATCACAACCACCGTCTTTGATTCTACTTGAGTCAAGATGCTAGTTTGTCAGTATTGTGTCCACATGATTTGATATTGATGAATTTGTCGCGTTCGCTTGCACAGTTCTTGCCTCGCCTTCGCAGCGCTGGCATCGTGGTTATCTTTCCGTCGGCGCCAGTTCGGGCCTACAGTTTGATTGGTGGCGCTCCTTTGACTGTGTGGTTTGATCGCAAGGCGCTAGCTTTAGATGCTTCTGAAGACAGCAAAGGACTCGCCGAAACTGCATTGCAAATTCGCCAGTTGGTGAGTACAGGATTGAGTGGCAGTCAAATCAGTATTGGCTCCAGTATTTGCCAGGTCCTTTCCAAGCTTTCTTTAACAGCTTTTTGCT
>Ga0307931_1001067_pt1 | contig 17966 bp, 10 predicted proteins | sample OrgLakmetageno47_FD_201816 | JGI IMG/M metagenome (GOLD analysis project Ga0307931, IMG submission 201816) | Saline water microbial communities from Organic Lake, Antarctica - #47 | ecosystem: Environmental > Aquatic > Non-marine Saline and Alkaline > Saline | place: Antarctica: Organic Lake... | reverse complement strand
GCTTCCTGCCCTCTACACACTATTCTCTTTACGATTTTGACTTGCGCGCAACGCACGCGCGTACACTTCTGCCCGCAGCATTGGCTTCTGTGTCATTTGGGTTTGTATTAGTTCGAGTTCGAGTTGTGTATTGTACAGTTCCCCTATTCCCCTGTTCTGGTATACTTATATGTTCTACTTATGTGCCAGCACCCAAATGTGCGCCTGATTAGCTTCTTAGGTCTAGTTTGCGCTGCTTTGCTTTTCTTCTCTACCTCTTAGTCTTCTAATTCCGGCCCTTCGGGGCCTGTCTCAAAAACCAAGTACACTAAAGCATATAGAAATTCGGCGCCTTGGATGTAACCTAGAGCAGGTGCCTTGTGATCTGACTGGGCCTTGTTTTTGTTTACAAAGCGAAACAAAGCGCATTATAATATCCCAACACCCCGACTAGACGTCCGAGCGTCCAAGTGTGCTATCGTCACTGAGCACGAAGGCTTAGACTTCGATGCTACTTGGTGCCGGAGCTACCCTGTACGTACTTACAGACCCGGCGTCAACGCATCCCTCATCTCTCATCTCTCATCATTACTCTCATCGATGGTTTCAGATTTCAGTGAGGCATCTCGATTCTCAGAGTACTGTAGCTTATGCAACTGGTGAGGCCCTCGGTGCGCTTGACTGGAGCCCTTGCTGCGATGATTTATCTCGACTACAATGCCACCACTCCGCTAGACCCGGCCTGCAAGACTGCTATTACGAAGGCAATGGATGTTTATGGCAATCCCAGCTCGGGCCACGCGCTTGGGCAGGTGATTGACTCCCTTCCTGTTTGTGAAGGATTATAACTACACAGCAAAGCATTGCTCGAATGGTCCACTCTTTTTTTAGAACCTTATATGTTATTTCTTTATTTATCTATGTGGGCATACTAGGATGCCAAAGCTAGTTTCGAGCACGCGCGAGCAGAGATGGCGGGGCTTTTGAACGCTGCACCGGCGGACCTCACGATTGTATCCTGTGGCACCGAGAGCATTAACTGGTGCCTTCGGGGGGCAGCTCTCCAGGCCAAGGCTGCTTGGGGCGGCTCGCACATCGTGACTTCTGCTGTAGAGCACGATGCCGTCCTCGAAACGGTGAGCTGAAAATAGGGCTGTGCAAAGAGTGTGAGTCAGTGTAAGAGGGTGTGGGACTCCTTTATTTGGCCCATAGAAGAACCTAGCTAGAAGAATAATACATTGAGTGCACAGGCTTAGTATTGATGATGTGAATTTCATGCTTCTTCTAGGTGAAATATTTAGTTGCCGAACATGGATTTACGTCAACTTTAGTTTGCGTTGACGAATACGGCATGGTTACCGCTGCTGCGGTGGCTGACGCGCTCACCCCGCAAACCTGCCTTGTGAGCGTGATGCACTCCAACAACGAAGTGGGCACCATCATGCCCATTGCAGAGATTGCGGCAACTTTACGGGCTGCCCGCGAGCCTGGAGCTCCACCTATCTTGTTTCACTCTGACACGTCTCAATCCCTGGGCAAAGTAGTCGTCGACGTGGCGGCTCTTGGCGTAGATTACGCGACCATCACTGGCCACAAGCTTTACGCGCCCAAGGGCATTGGCGCCCTTTATGCAAAGCCCGGTAATCCTCCACTCCGCAAGCTAATGGTGGGCGCTGGCCATGAAGGCGGGCGGCGCGCTGGCACGGAGTCGACCTTACTTGCGAGCGGCTTGGGCGCAGCTTGCGCGGTTGCTAAAGCTAGCTTAGCTGAGGCAAATGGCGGCGACGGTGAAGGTGAAGGCAGTGGTGTTGGCGGTGGCGCCACGGCCAAGCTTGCATACTTGCGGGATCGGCTTGAAACGCGCGTCATTGCAGGCATGGGTGGGGCTGCCAGCGGGAAAGTGCGTGTCAACGGCCACCCCACCTTGCGCTTGCCCAACACCTGCAGCTTGTCGTTCCGGGGCTGCCTGGCGCCTCAGCTCTTGCGCGCCGTGGAGCACCGGGTCGCGTGCTCGGCCGGCGCCGCGTGCCACACGGCTTCCATGGACGGGATCACCAACAACGACAGCGGCGACGACCCGCGGGTGTCGCACGTGCTGCGCGCCATGCGAGTGCCCTTAGAGTACGCGCGAGGTACCCTGCGCCTCTCGGTGGGGCGCTTTACCACCGAAGCTGAAGTAGATGAAGCGGCTGACCTTTTAGTCGCTGCTGCCACAAAGGCATTTGAGCAGCCGATATAGACGTAGCGTTCTTCTTCCTGAAGATAATTTCTGAGGTATCGAAGCCGATTGGAAAGTGTATTTAATGTCCTGTTCCCTCTCGGTTGAGTCCATCGGCATGTAAGATGCGAATTCGGATGGTACACAAGGGCCACTCTGGACCGTATTTAACAGGTCTGATGCTACCCGAGCATGTATGCTTGGCTGATTCTTTTGCTCTTCATTATCCGCCTTCCTTTTCTGACTGTTAGCCTTCCAATCCCTGTAGTTTTGGAAAAGGACCCCCACCATGGCCCTCCGACCGGAGGGTCATGGTGACTCGCAGGGTGGCCTCCCTGTTGAATGGAGCATACACTTCCATCATACTTATGTATCACTTGGCCTACGGCCGCCAATTTGTACACTCTACCGCCTACATTACCTCCATATCTTCGTCTACCCCTTCTTCAACAGCGCGCCCGGTCGGGGTTCAGTTTTCACTGCGGAAGAGAGGAGGCAGTGCATTGCGATCGTCTACGACGACATATTGTGGAATGCTCTTTTGGTCGAGAGTGCATCGAAGCATTATGGCAGTGTGCATACCTTCCGTCGCTTAACTTCCCTGGTGAGGCTCGTGGGTGTAGTCGGTGAGTTTCCCGACACCTGCGTAGCCACTGAACTTATGCACGGTTTGCGAAGAAAAATTCCCCTATGATTTCCCCTGCTTTGTAGCTTGCTTCGAAGTTTGTGTTCTACCTAGCGAGCTTAGGCTCGCAGCTCTACGTTGGGTTAAGGCAGCATCCCATCGATTAGAGTGGGAAGACTGTGGACTTGGAGCAGAGAGGAAGTCGGTTCAGGTTGAGCGTGAAAACCCCCCACCAAACTCGGATACATGTGAGTCCGAGCCTGATCACAATCGACTCTTTGAACGACCTCGTGAAGTACTGATGCACAGGGCTGGAGAAACAATCACCGATGGTAGACGGCGTTAAGCCGCACCATACGGCGACGTGATCCATAATTGGCCATGTGCAGCACGAAAGAGGACAGGCGATAAAGAGAGCGGCTGGCGCCCGCCGCCTGACAAAAACATTGAGCCGGTGCCCTACTGGGGTAAAAATAGCCCGGAGAAATGCCTTGTGTACCTGGGACGTGAAACACATTGGGCACTCAGAACCCGCCGACTTGTTCGGAGGGAAGACGCCAGATAGAGCCTTCTGGAACGCGCAGATACATGCCACAAGTGCAAATACATATCACCTCTGAGAGCGTGTTATTCTGCCCTTGTCTTTCTTTACACTGAGCCTTCCAATTCCGGCCTAGGGCCCAGCTCCCAGTTCTAGTTCTAGCCAAAGGAAGTCGGTTCGGGCATGGTACGCACTACCGTCGAAAAATAAGTGGAATCCCACCACGCAATCATTATGCGACTTAGCTCTGAAAAAGCGATAACTTCACCTGAATAATTATCCATTTTCTCGAAATGTTCCATTTAAACATGTCTAGCCGTACTGGACATGGCGATATTTCAAAAAACGACACTGTGCTACTTCAGTGCTTTCCTGTAAGGTAGAAGCCATGGTGATTGATGACCATCGTGCAGCTAAGGAGGACTATTTCTGAATGATTTCTGAAATGTTGGCCTTATTGGCAAAAACGCAAATGGAGATAGGATTCCCCCTAACCGAGCTCATCAAGCCTTGCCACTGCGGCCCGGTATATTATAGTGGTTTTAGATTAGATTAAATTGGATTATACTCCCTCCCAGCCCCCAGTGCAAAGAAAGGCAAGGGCAGAAATGAACACTCCAAGAGGTGAATCTTCATTGATAATAATGATAATTTATTGATCGTATCGAGGGCGAATCGCGATTGTATAGAGTATGGAGTTAGAGAGCAGTATCTAATTTGAGATTTTGCCATCCAACGGGCTAAATTTTCTTTGGGTTTACGTCACCCTTTTAGGTAAACACCAAATGCGGCTTATCTGTTGACTATGGCTTTTATGATCCATCAGAGATGAAATTCCCAATGGATTCCTAGTGAAAGTGCAAGCGAACTGTTCTGCTATAATCCAAACAAGCCAAAAGAAGCATTTAAACTGCCACTAAGGCGAACGTGCGTCCATATCTACAGAAGATGCACCGATTTCACCGTCAGAGGCGCCGAAAGGAGTTCCGCTTGAATTATGCATAGGGGCTCGCGAAAAGGTATCGTGATCGGCGTCATTAGCATCGCTATGCATTCCACTTAACAAAGGCTCAGAGTACTGTGCTTGCATAGCATCACGGCCGCTAAGAGTGCGGTCTTCTCTTGTGCCATTGCTACCACCATTGCCGCCGCTGTTGCTGCTGAGATTGTTGCTGATAGCGCCACAGCTACGAACGCTCGAATGAGTGGGCAAGGTTGCGGTTTCAGTATAATTGGAACGATAGGAATCACGATCATCAACAGCAGTGAAACCAGACCACCGGCTCCCGTTTGATAACGACCTTTCAGTTGAACGATTTGAAAAGGACGAGGAGGTGAAGAAGGAGGATGGGTAAAGGAAGAGAAGCTCACGTAAAAATTGTGCTTCGCTTTCGTTCATTTTTCAATTCAGATTCGAATATTGGTGAGGAGCTTTTTCTTTCCACAGAATCAAATACACGTTTTGTTTGGCTGTCGAATCACATTGTTTTTCTCCTCAAAAGTGCAGGTAACTTACCCAGGATTTGCGCGCAGTCTTCCTCCGTCAGACTCTGTGATGCTATCGCCAACCCGTTCCATCCCGTCGCCCATCTCGTAACTACTCTTATTACAAAGTGTGCAACAGACGTTGCGTAACCACTCGCCACTGAAGCAACCGCAACTTGTGAACCCTTGTGCGAAAAGCGCTTAATTATAACAAGAACAAAGGGAAATCACGAACCATAGGAGAGGTTGGGTGAGTACACGCGCGCGCAATAAAGAAACGAAATAGAAAGCACATCGAGAAGCGCTTTCTTGAAAGAATAACTAGAAATGACAGCAACTAGAGAAGGGGAATAAAAGAAATTGAAGGACAAGAATTGTAGCCAAAGCTACGAACCAAAGAGAACAGGCAGCAACAGAATGTCGAACGAGACGAGGAAGCACAAGGCTTGGCTATGAGGCTCTTGAAAGGAGATGAAAATGACGGCGATGAGATACAGCGCGCCAACAAGTAGCGCTAGATTGGCAACTTTGTAACGTAACAGAAGCTGCCGTGCTTCTGGCCGTTCGTTCGCGCCCAAAGTCTATAAAATTGCAGTGCAATTCAAGTGAAGGAAAGAGCGACAGGAGAGAGCGATTCACAGGTATTGAGTGAGACAAGATTGAAAGCTAGATTAGGTTAGACCTTATGCACGCTGGGAAGTAATCGTTCCAATTCATCAAGGGTTCATTGAATTCATCTACTTTTCGAAGCCCTTTACCAAGTGCACATGGTCCAGCCAACGAACGCTTTTGAAGCACAGAAAGTTGGCCAAAAGGAGGGCGCCTCCCACTAGACCGTAATAAGCTGAAAAGTATGGGCCATCGACCCAACAACTGCAGTGTGCACAGAGGGAAAAATAAACACGCATTGAAATGTCAAAAGATGCAAATCTATTCCTGCAGTATACTTAGTTCACGGTACACTCTTATTTAAAACGTAAATGGTAGGACTCCAAGAATTAAGTCAAACACTCCGGTCGTGCTGCTGACTCGAGCTTCCGCAGTTAAGGCTACTTTTCATACCACTATTGCTATAGACACTGATGATATTGAAGCTAGGGCCAACTAAAATTACCTGTAAAAATTGTTTCTCGGAGCTATATTTCCAGACCAGGCAGCTCCAGCAGTGACGGCAGAAGCTAGAAAGGCTATGCCTGCGATTACTATCGGCTCACGGACATTCGACTGTGCAAAGACAAATGAAAAAAATCAAACACCCGATGGGAACAAAACAACATATTTAGTTGTCATCCAAGAAATAACGAAGAAAGATAAATCCTTGTCGTAGACATGATGCGCCATTGCTAAAAGCAAGACATGAAAGGCAACAGTATAAGCTCATGAAATAGATCATTATTGAGGAGCATGTGAATTCGACCTCTTCGGGAGCTTCGCGTTGCACGAGCTTCCGGTACTGGGCGTACTGGAACCACAAGAATACCAGGACCATGGCATGCACCGCCCACTGAAAGGTGGCGCCTTGCGCCAAGCACAGTTTCCGCTTCCACGGCACCACGTCATCGTTGCTTTTGTCGCCATCGCCATTGCTGCCGCTGGACTCTCCTTCATCATCATCATCTTCTTCTTCTTCTTTGTGGCGTGTCGCAGCCCCGAGCCCATTGTGTCGCAGCTGCTCAAAGTCAACGAGCGCGCCCGCTGTGAACGCCGCTTCTACGGCTAAGACGGTAATTGCCAGCAGCGCAACCGCCCGCTGGGGTGCGGCAGCCCGGTCCCTGAACGGCGCCTTCGCGAGCTGCACGCCCACGTTGACAGCCGCAACGGTGAAACTCAGGAAAGCACACCAGGCCATGACGTGGTCAGAAACCGACGATGCCGAGGAGTTGCTTGCGAAGCAAATGTGCGATGGCCTTACGATATTAAACAAGAAGCGTGGGAGATGAGACTAGGTCAGACTAGACTGTCGATTTCGCTAGTCAGTGAAGCCACTAAAGCTAACATAGATTAGATTCTTAGCAATTAAATTCTTCCAATATATATTTGATTCAAATCGCGCGCTCTATTCGAAGGAGGGACAGGCCTTCAAATGCCAAGTGTTGAGTGCGAACACAAAATATCCTTCTTACATGACGAAGCGAAGCTTGTTACAAAGCGCGAATCAAGGAGCTACAGATATGGCATATGGGCGTTCCATGTACACATGCAAGTCACTGGACATACTTCCTTTTTAAATAAAATTATAATGAAACGATCACAGAAGAGCTTAATCTACGCGATCATGGGTGCATTGTTCAGTGATTTGCCGTGATCTGTGATTTGGTCACTTCGATTTAGCCAAAGACTCTCAAGTCCAAAGAAGGTACTTGTCGATGAAGCTTGCTTTAATTCAGGCGGTTAAAAAATATTGAGCGTGGTGCAAGTAGTGCACGTTCACGCAAATGTATGGGCAGCCCCGCGACCAGAGCGGCCATTGGGGCTCCGACCTCGATGAGATCATTGCAAGAACGAATCAAAACTTAAAGGTTGCGAGTGGGAATAACTCATTTATCATAGGAGTGACGAATGCTCTGACCGTCTTGTTGTCCAACTGTCCTGTCTTTTAGACGCTTTCCGCACCGCGACAAAGGTCATCGCTGAACGCTGGGCCATACCAAACCGGATCGCCCTATCGGTCATCTACATTGGGCTACTATGATAGCGGGCAGGCTGCGCCCACGCCATCGTTCCAGTATATGCCGCCACCGCCACCTGGCTGGTCTGCTACGCAACCGCTTCAGCCCCCAGCTACTGCCTCAGCGCCGCCCCAGCAGGCAACTTCTTCAGCCCGAGATCTAGCTCAGCCGTTGGTCGATGCACTCGAGGCAATGCGCAAAGAAATGCGCGGAGAGCTCGATCAGCGTCTGGCACCTTTGGAGCGAGAAAATGCGCAGCTTCGCACGGAGTTGGTAGCTGCCCAGCGTGCAGCAGCGGACGTGGCGAGGCAGCTCGACGAGCAAAACACTGAACTAGCAGCGCGGCGGCGGCAAGTCAGTGAGCTAGCAGCACGGCAGGTAGATGGCGAAGCTTGGCGTCAAGAGTCTGCGGCACGCTTCCTGACGCTGGAACGGAAGCTCGCCGACTCGCAAGCGAACGTCTCTAGCCTCACAGAAGCAACAGCCGAGGCCTTCGCGGCAGCGAGCAGTAGAAGCGGGAGTGGCGTAAGCAGAAGTGAATTTGAAGAAAGCAAGCGTATGGCAGATTCAGCTGCACGGGCAGCAGCATCGGAGGCGGTTGCGGAGCTGCGATCGTCGCTGGAAGCATCCGCTGCTGCAGCTGCGGTGGCTGCGCCAACTGAATCTCCCACCTCCTCCATGAACACAGCAATGAGCGAGGTAAACGAAGCCGTGAATGCGCTTCGGCAGCGGCTTGATGGAGCGGAAAGTGCAGCTGCTAGGGCCTTGGGTTGTGCTGAAGATGCAGCAGCTGGTGGGCGAGCAGAGCTAGGTGCACTGCGGTCGCGAGTTGATGCCGTCACTGACAGGTAGCCTTGTGTATTCCCTATCAGCGATTTCGAATATCGTGCATTCGTCAAATTATTAGATGACAGCAAAGTGTCTGTTGGAAAATGTAAATTTTATCAAAACTGATCAATCTTAAAACGCCTTCTAAATAATTCTCTGCGGTACAATCTACCCCGCCCTCCTCTTTCAAACAACAGGCTCGCCTCCACGGCCCTCGAAGCGACCAGTGCAGCTCGGCAAGAGGCCACCTGTTGCGTTGAGGCAGTGGCACACCGGGTGGCAGCCGTAGAATCTGCGCAGGAGCGCACTGCTTCAGAACTGGCTGACTTTACTCGCACCACAACTGAAACCGCTGCCGCAGATCGTTCGGCCATGCACGCAGCGATCGAAGCCGCGGCTTCGTCGACTAGCACTGCCCATGATAGTAACGCGATCTCTGCGGGTGACCTCGCGGCTGATCGCGCCAAGTTGGTTGCATTGGAGGAACGCGTCGCAGAATTGAGCACTGCGCAGGCTCAGGCTGCCACTCAGGCTGCCGCGAGTGCGACCGCTGCTCTCACGAGTGCGCAAAGCGCAGAAGCCAGCGCTGACGCTGCCCAAGCCGCAGGAAGAACCGCTACGGAAGAGGCAGATCGGGCAACCGTTGCTGCGCAGTCTGCTCAGTCTGCAAGCAATGCAGCTGAAGAAGCATTTGAAGCTATCAACGCTGCTGCTTCAAGTATAACTGCTACTGCTCAAGTCCCAAGTGCGACGTCCACGCAAGAGGCTACCTCAGCGAACGATGCTGCGGCTCCTGTCGTAGCAAGTGAAACAATAGCAGCATCATCTTCGATGGCACCTCCACGGTTGAGCCACCAGCCAGCGTCCGTGTTTGCCAGCGCTGGGATGGCACCGGAAGCTCGCGGAGTGCTTGCGTCGGAAGGCATGCTAACCGCACTCACGGCTCGAGTGGAAGCGGCCGAAGGGAAGGTGGAGTCCTTGATGACGTGGAAGTCGACTTGCGAAGCCACCACGCAAGACTTGCAGAGCACCGTGGAGAGGCTCGAAGCCAGCACTCGGGCTCAATTGCAAGAAGTGCTGACGTCAGCCAAAGAAGCGTCAAGCCAGTTGACCGCACAAGCCGTGGAACAAGCAGCCCAAGCCGCGCAGGCACAGAGCGCCGTGGTGGAGGAGTCCGTAGCGTCGCTGGCGGCGGGCTTGGAGCGCGAGCGAAAGGAGCGCGCAGCGGGGGTCTTGGCCGCGGCCCGAGAAGCACAAGATACCCTCGGGCAGGTTTGATTATTATCTCTTATATGCTTTCCCAATTGAGATAATCATTACAACAGTTTTCGATTCTCATGATCACATATACCATCTAAGCAAGCAGAGTCCTAGATTCTTACTCCAATGTCAACTATACTTGAATTGTATGCTTTGACGAAAGAATTCAAATTTTTGTGTGCCATCTAAGATCTTTCACCGCATCCTTCTTGTGTTTTCGTGTGGTGTGTTTAGGTGCTTGAGGGCTGGCGCGCAGAGGCTGCAGCAACGTCAGCCAACGCTGAAGCCGCTACCAAAGAAGTGCAGTCCGCGGCTGTTGAGGCAGCACAGGCGGCAGCTGAAGCCGCCACAGCACCCCTTCGCGCTGAGTTGCAGAATCACTCGTCCGAAGTGCAAGCGGCGCGGGAAGAAGCAGCTGCAGCGATGACTGCGGCGTCAGAGGTAAAAGCAGAAGTGGTGGCATCTAAGGTAGCTATGGAGACTGTGACAAGCTCAACTGCGGAGTCCATTTCTGCTTTGGAAGCGCGGACCAATGGATCCACAGGAGCTTTGGAGAACCTGAAGGAACAACAAAACGAGGACCGTGCCGCTGCGGCTGCTGCAACTGCAGCCGCTACAGAAGCTGCCGCGGCAAATCACGCTTCCGTTTCGACTGCAGTGGAGGCTACAACGACAGCGCTCAACGATGCATTAGAGAAGTTGCAAGAAAATGAGAAGGCTGCCGCGGATGCCTGTGCTGACGCTGCTGCAGCACTCACGACTGCGCGCGAGGCTTCTGAAGTTGCACTGGAGGCACGTACAATGATCGAACAAAGCACAGCAGCGGCATCGCAGGCTCAGGAGACGGCAGACGGTGCTCACACGGCTGCTGGTGCTGCCTCAGAGGACGCGGCAAAAGCGGTGACTACGAGCGAGCGAGCGGTAACTACAGCGGAAGATGCCCTCGCGCAAGCCACGGCCGCACACAGTGCTGCTGCGCAGGCATCCGAAGTGGCGTTTGCTGCCGAGACTTTGGCTGCCGCGAACGCGAAGGCCTCGAGCACGAAAGCAGAATGTGCGGAAGTGGACTCGCCGATGAGCCCTACTCGCCAAGAGCCAGAGTCCCTTTTGGAAGCTCGGATTGCTGCTTTGGAGGCCTCGAAGTCGAGTCAACCGGACTCGGCGCCTGCTGCACCGACAGGGGATCAGAATGCAGTGACCAGTGATTCTACGGCGACGTTCGCCGTGGCAGTAGACCAAGCCCAGAAAGCAGCAGCCGAGGCCGAGGCAGCCGCAACTGCAGCGCGCGAAGCATCGACAGCAACGGAAGCGATTGCAGCTCAGGTCAACAGCCACGTGCAAGCTTTCAAAACCACCGCCGCTGAAACCTCCCAAGCGATGCTAGCCTTGGTTTCGTCTTTTCGCACGGCGACTGAAACGGTCTCAGACTGCGCGGACGAGGTTGAGGATGTCAAGGAACAAGTGGCCCAGGCAGCCGCGGAAGCGCAAGATCACTCACGGGCAGCGTGTGAAGCATCTGAAAAGGCTTGCTTGGCAGAGGAGTTCGTGAGCAGCTTGAAATCCGAAGTCGTGCAAGCCGTTGAAGACGTGAAGGTTGCTGGGACCAAGATAGACGCGAACATGAATGCAACCACGGAGCATGCCAACGCTACTCAAAAGGATTCCGTTGCGGCAACCGATGCCGCGAATAGAGCCTCCTCCTCAGAGGTAGTTGTAAGGGAGTTTTCAGAAAAGCTTAATGCTTCGGTGGCTGATGTTGATTCTAAAATTGCGCATGCGAGCGCTGATATGCTGCAAGCAGTTAATGCTGTGCGTGCTCTAGTCTCATCAGCAGAAACTGAAAGTGCAACTGATGAACTAAAGGAATCAAGCGTTGAAGAACACACGATACTTCGTCCGGAGGTTCTTTCTTCGCCGCCCATACCGCCGCCTCCTGCTTCAATTCGTGCTATGACCTCGCCGACCAAACTCGTTGAGCCCAATACAGCTCCTCCTCAGCCATCTTTCGTTGCCTCAGAAGAGATATCGATTGAAAAATCAGACAATGAAAAGCATAACAACCCTGATACTGAGTTACGCGACCAAGAAGAGGAATTGAAAGTCCCTGAAGATGATTTGGCGCCAGAAGCACCTTCGCCAGCCAAACCTGCAGATGAAGCAAAACCACCCGTGCCTGCTAAATTCACTGCCTCGGATGGCACGCCTTTCCAAGACCGCCGTGAGTTCCGCAAATACGAATTTGAACTCAGCTTCACCTTCAAGAAACAAGCAGGCGAGCCCGGCGCAATGCGCACCTTGCGCAAGGATCCCGGGTCGATCGACGGTCAACCGTTTGAGATGGCGGAACTGAAGCGCTGCGAAGTACTGTTGCTCGACCATTCGGAAGCGGTGCAGGTAGACTATCTTGAGCAATGCAACGTGTTCATTGGTGCCTGTTGCGATTCCGTCTTTGTCCGCAACTGCACTGGGTGCACCTTTACGATTGCGTGTAAGCAGCTGCGCACGCGCGACTGCAAAGATTGCACCTTTTACTTGTTCTCGTTGACGGAGCCGGTGATTGAACTGTCGAGTGACGTGCGATTTGCGCCTTTCAATGGCGCGTACGCGGAGCACCTGGATCACATGGAGGCTGCCAGCCTTGGTCCACTTGCTAGCAACTTGTGGTTCGCGGTGTTTGACTTCAACGATGACGCAAAGACGGGCGACAACTGGCGACTTCTTGAAGAAAGTGAAGAGGACGGTGTGTGGGCACTGGACACAGAGGGTGGACAAGCCGCAGCGATGACGACTTCGACGGTGCCACGTGTAGCGGCAGGCTCGATACCAGTGCCGAGTGAAGAGGAGGCCAAGGCGGGTGGAGGCATGAAGAGCTTCGCTTTAGGGACATCGCAAGAGGATGCAGAGAAGGCACTTGCAGAGGCAGAGGAAGCTGGGGTAGTGTCTTCAGGCGAAGGTGCTGAGAACATGGAGGTCGGCTCTGGGCAGCCAGCGACGATCAATGAGGGTGATGAGGAGGAAGCAGCGAGCTTCGATGATGACAGCATCGAGGAGCTTGATGCATCAGGCAATGAACATGCTGATGAAGAGGCGTCTATCCTCGAAGCTACGGAGAACGAATCAGCAGAAGTAAATGCAGAGAAGTCCTTCGTTGCTGGTGCACGTGTTGAGGCTTTGTTTCAAGGGGGTGATCAATGGTACGTGGGAAAAGTCACAGCAGTAAATTCTGATGGTACGTATGACATTGACTATGATGACGGGGACAAAGAGGCGAATGTGTCGTCTGCATTGATGCAAGCGGAACGATTTCCGGAGATAGATGAAAGTAGGCAGCAAGATGAGAGTATTTCTAAATCTGTTGATTTCGAAGCTAACTCAACCATACAAGATGTCCGCAATGATGCCGCCATAATTTTGCAGTGCCTGTACCGTTGCCGAGAGTCTCTCAAGATTGTGCAGGTGAAGAAAGCAGAGAAGATGGACGAGTCAAACACACGCGAAAATGCTGCCATAACTTTACAGTGCCTGCACCGTTGCCAGGAGGCCTCTAAGATTGTACAAGTGAAGAAAGCAGAAAAGATGGCTGAATCGGGAATATGTGATATTGCCGCTGTAACGTTACAATGCCTATACCGTTGCCGAGCGGCCTCCAAAATTGTGCTAGTGATGAAAGCAGAGAAGGTGGCTGAATCGGGAATACGAGACAATGCGGCCGTGACCTTGCAATGCATGCATCGCTGCCGAGAGGCCGTCAAGATGGTGCAGGCAATGAGAACAACGAAAATGGTTGAATTGGGAATACGAGACAATGCGGCCGTGACCTTGCAATGCATGCACCGTTGCCGAGAGGCCGTCAAGATGGTGCAGACTATGAGAACAACGAAAATGGTTGAATTGGGAATACGAGACAATGCGGCCGTGACCTTGCAATGCATGCACCGTTGTCAAAAGGCCTCTAAAATTGTACGGGAAAAAAGGTTAGATAGAGAGGGAAAATCATCGGCTCCTGGAAATAGTGATGTTGTATTGCAGAGTTTGGATCCCCACAATGAAGTTGTCGCAAATGTAGGGTCTGAGGAAGAGTTTGAAGAATCAGAAAAGGGCGTGCAAGTCAACGATGAAGATGATGACAAAAAGTTAGAGATGGCAAGTTTTGATGATGACAGTATCCACGAACTTGAGACGTCGATTGAAAAATCAGACAATGAAAAGCATAACAACCCTGATACTGAGTTACGCGACCAAGAAGAGGAATTGAAAGTCCCTGAAGATGATTTGGCGCCAGAAGCACCTTCGCCAGCCAAACCTGCAGATGAAGCAAAACCACCCGTGCCTGCTAAATTCACTGCCTCGGATGGCACGCCTTTCCAAGACCGCCGTGAGTTCCGCAAATACGAATTTGAACTCAGCTTCACCTTCAAGAAACAAGCAGGCGAGCCCGGCGCAATGCGCACCTTGCGCAAGGATCCCGGGTCGATCGACGGTCAACCGTTTGAGATGGCGGAACTGAAGCGCTGCGAAGTACTGTTGCTCGACCATTCGGAAGCGGTGCAGGTAGACTATCTTGAGCAATGCAACGTGTTCATTGGTGCCTGTTGCGATTCCGTCTTTGTCCGCAACTGCACTGGGTGCACCTTTACGATTGCGTGTAAGCAGCTGCGCACGCGCGACTGCAAAGATTGCACCTTTTACTTGTTCTCGTTGACGGAGCCGGTGATTGAACTGTCGAGTGACGTGCGATTTGCGCCTTTCAATGGCGCGTACGCGGAGCACCTGGATCACATGGAGGCTGCCAGCCTTGGTCCACTTGCTAGCAACTTGTGGTTCGCGGTGTTTGACTTCAACGATGACGCAAAGACGGGCGACAACTGGCGACTTCTTGAAGAAAGTGAAGAGGACGGTGTGTGGGCACTGGACACAGAGGGTGGACAAGCCGCAGCGATGACGACTTCGACGGTGCCACGTGTAGCGGCAGGCTCGATACCAGTGCCGAGTGAAGAGGAGGCCAAGGCGGGTGGAGGCATGAAGAGCTTCGCTTTAGGGACATCGCAAGAGGATGCAGAGAAGGCACTTGCAGAGGCAGAGGAAGCTGGGGTAGTGTCTTCAGGCGAAGGTGCTGAGAACATGGAGGTCGGCTCTGGGCAGCCAGCGACGATCAATGAGGAGGAGGAGGAGGAGGAAGAGGAGAGGGTGGCGAGCTTCGATGACGACAGCATCGAGGAGCTTGAGACTTCCATTGAGGATTCAGACGAGGAAAAGAATGTTTTATCCACGAATCCGAAACCACACGATTCGGAACCACATTCTCTTCCTCCTGTGAACAACTCCAGCGGAAATGAAGGTATCGATCACGATTACGCACGCGATGATGATCAAAGCTCCGGTGAGGAGGTTTCAATTGAAGCCTCTGAAGAGTCCAGCGATGAAAACGCGTCGTTACATTCAGGAGTTGACGGTACAACAACTTTTGTAGAAGTCTTTAGCACTGGCTCCCAAGATGTAAACAAGAATTCTTCTATCGAAAAAGTAGACTCGGCTGTACCTTTGGCCTACTCAGTCGGAGATCGAGTTCAAGTATGGTGGGAAGACGAAGGCGCGTGGTTTTCAGGTGCGATAGCCAAGTCTAGCGGAACTGATTATGACATCTTGTATGATGATGGCGATACTGAAGATGGAGTTGAGGTCGCTCTCATCCGACCAGAGTTTCCTGCAGAAATAGTGGATGTAAATACGCCCAGTGATACATCTACTACTCAACTTGTCGTTGATACTAATCTTGATCCCAGTACCTCAGATGTTGCTGCAGAAATGACGCCAATCCCTGATGTTGATGAGCGTGAACTCGGGGAATCGCCTGATTTCGACGACAGTGATGACAATGAAGATGAGGACGTTGAAAGTCCACTTCACAACTCTGGTAATGCAGCTTCTATTTCATCGTCGAAAAGCGAAACTGCTCAAAAGCCTATCGAGACTGTCCCTGTTCCAACTGACCCTGCATCAGATGATGTGCCTGAAGTATTGGTCAATGATAGCCAGGTATATGATAGAGCTGTGCGAGGTGACAGCAATGGCACACTCAATAAGAATGCACCAGCTGATGACCGTGAGTCGAATATAGATGAGGGAGTAACAAATGAAACACGTGGAGTGGCTTCCTCCGCGGATGCCATTGCAGCAGAAGGTATCGGGAATACAGAGAGTATTCTACCAGTTGTAGAAGTGGACGACGACAATTCTTTCGACGACAACAGCTCGTTCGGGGAAGATTCGCTTCCCATCGACGACAACGATGACGACGATGGTGATATGATGGAGCAGCCAGTCGCTCCAGTCTCTACACTTCCTCCACAATCGCCAGAAAAGGAGGAACTACCAGGAGATACCCTTGACGCTGATAGCCAGGTACATGACAGAGCTATGCAAGATGACATCGATGGCGCATCCGACGATGTCTCGCCAGTCGATGACAAGGAGTCAAATGCGCGTGAAGAGGCAGCTACTGAAGCACATGGACCGTTTTCCACAATGACCGGTGTCCCTGGTGCCGAATTGGAGACATCAGGTCCTCCTTCTCCAGATCATGGTGCTCCTATCGAAGGTATTGATAACATAAAAAGTGTTTTGCCAGAGGAGGAGGACGGTGATAACTCATTCGACGGTGATGACAACAGCTCGTTCGGGGAAGATTCGCTTCCCATCGATGACAATGACGATGGAGGTGCTTTGAAGCAACTTAAAGAAAGTAGTGATCAAAGACAAGAATCCTTAGTCACTGATAGCCAGGTACATGACAGTGTTGTGCAAGATGACAGCAGCAGCAGCACAGTTGAGCATACCTCGCCAGTCGATGACAAGGAGTTGAATCCACATCAAGAAGCAGCTAATGAAGCAGATGGAGTGTCTCCTGATGTGGTCAACATCCCTGGTGCAAAAGAGCAAACATCAGGTCCTCTATCTCCAGGTCATGGTACTTCTGCAGTAGGTATGGATAACACGGAAAGAACTTTACCGAAGGTGGAAGATGGTAGCAATAATTCTTTCGATGACAACAGCTCATTTGGAGAAGACTCGCTTCCCATCGATGATGACAACGTTGATGACAACGGTGGTGATAACATGATGCCACCAGCCGCTGCCATTCCTGCCATTCCTCCGCGTTCTCCAGAAAAGGAAGGCGGCACCACTACGGTAGCAACATCAAAGCCTTCAGCCTTGAAGCCGCCAGCAAGCCCTCCATCTTCCCCGGGCTCAGACGCGTACAGCGAAGAGTCATTCGAAGAGGACATGGAGGGCGCGGACGTTGAAGAACTGGACTTGGGAGATGCTACTGCTGAGCCAGACGAGCCCAACTCCGGCTCAGTAGCGGCTGCACTTGAGAGGTCCCGAGCATTGCGCGCGCGCGTTAGTGGGGAACCTAGCAGTGGTGAAGCTTCACCTGTTGCGCCACCGAAGCCTTCATCAGAATCTTCCCTCGAGGAAGTTGACGAGGCTGAAGAGATGATTGAGTCGTTTGACTTCGACGAGGAAGGTCCTTCAGAGACTGCCGAACCAGAGAGCAATCCTTCAGTTGCTGCCTCTGAAAGTATTCCAGGCAACACACCAGTGCAGAATAGCCCAGGGGTTAGAAAAGACGGGGACCAGCCCATTGACCTTTCAGACAGTGAAGATGATGACGATGAACCCTTTGGAAAGCCGGGTAAAACATCTGCGGCTTCGGCTGGTTTGTCTTTTGAAGACCAAATATCGGGTGCAGCCTTCGCGATTCGGGGCGAAGGGAAAGGCAATGGGATGAGTCCAGCTCTCAGACGTCGCCTTCAGGAAGATGGCGGCCATGATGGCGGGGAGTACGAAAGCGAGGGCACTAATAGCTAATAGAGAGGTTTGACGCAGCAAGCGAGTGCTAAATGTATTTCTCGGTGATAACATGCCCTGTGCTCCCTCTTGAATTGGGCTCGACGACCATTAAATTCAGTAGAATTTTAATTGTATTTGGTCTTTGGCAAATATACACCAAGCCATTATTTTTAATGGCCCTGGTCCTATTATTCTCTTAGCCATTAGCCATCTCAAGAAACCTGTCTTGACCGATTTATTCACACCCCTATCTCCGATACACTGCAAAGAATTCCTCAATCACTTAACGTACGAATTTGAATTAAAAGTAGGCTATATAGGTGAAGGCTTCTGTATTCTGTGGCGCGATGCGTAAGCGTGAGGCCTCAACAAAGTGGGCAGTACCAGGTACCCGTTGGCTTATATTTTGAACAAAGTTTCTCATTGATCTGATTGGTCGAAGGTTTCAGTTCAGAATTTCTTGTTTTCAAACACCCGTGCGCGTATACGTCCTTCTTACCTTAGACC
>Ga0307931_1001066_pt1 | contig 17973 bp, 16 predicted proteins | sample OrgLakmetageno47_FD_201816 | JGI IMG/M metagenome (GOLD analysis project Ga0307931, IMG submission 201816) | Saline water microbial communities from Organic Lake, Antarctica - #47 | ecosystem: Environmental > Aquatic > Non-marine Saline and Alkaline > Saline | place: Antarctica: Organic Lake... | reverse complement strand
TGCCCCTCTCCCTCCTGAATCATTCCGCACTTGCTTTGTTTGCGCAACGCACGCGCATTCCCACTTCTGCCCGCAGCATTGGCTTCTGTGCCATTTGGGTTTGTATTAGTTCGAGTTCGAGTTCACCACTTAAATAATGAGCAATGAGCTGACGCGGCCCCATCAGGAGTGCTGGCAAAACAAAAATCGTCGCTTTGCTCAACATTTGGGCCAACTTTCGGCAAATCGGGTGCTTCTTCTGGTTCCTGTAAACGTTGACACTTGAGTCTCGGGCTACTGTCTAGGTTAAGATTCACGCACGTAATTACGCGGGAATCACGTGGAAAGTGAAATTTGCGCCAATCAGACGTGATTTCCGTCACGGGAATCGGCTCAGAATAGAGTGACGTCATCATGGAATCTACTCAAAATTTTCAGTAACATTTCGCACGTGTCTGTATGCGCACAACCATGGTCCATGGCGATGAACACTGCAGCTGAAGGCGCACGCACAAGGCGGGAGGAAAGGGCGCGAAGAGAGAAAGGGAGAATAAAGAGAAAGGCAAGCGCACCACACACGAAACTTGAAGACACGACGACCCCCCACCACCAAAAAGAACATCGATTTCCCCCGTATTTACTTGGTATTTACCGTATATTTGAGGACGATACCGTATATATACCGCACGTGATTCCCACGTAAATACCGCGTGAAGTGAGACCTCGCGCGTGATTCCCGCGGGTACGTGAATCGCAACCTTGACTACTGTACGTCGAAGGTCCGTGATGTGACATGTGACTACTTTAAATCTACTGTAGTACTACAAATTCACAGCACCCGACCCATAGCAGGTGCTTATTCGACCGGGCCAGCAACGCAATTGCTAATTCTGAATAAAACTTTTCTTAGCCTATGTCGCAAAATACGTGAATATAATCGCCTGATGTAATCTAAATCAGGGCCTGTATTAATTTTGAAACCAAGAATGGACAATAAACAGACAGCTCCCATACTCCCATTCGCCATTCGTTAATTGGAACTATGGCCATGGACTAAAGTTGAAGGATGGATCACGTGGCTGCAATGCTGTAGGCTGTGCGAACACGAATGAACACAGGCCTACGAACACCGGGAATAGCTTCTCCGCTCCAGAAGCGGCACTTAGCGAGGTCGAACAAAGATTCGATTGTGTTCAGGCTCAGACTCACATGTATCCGAGTTTGGTGGGGGGTTTTCACCCTTATCCATCCTTCGTTAGCAAGAAAGAGGACAGTCAATGCTGAGATCGGCTGGCGCCCGACGCCTGAGAAAAACATTGAGACGATGCCCTGCTGGGGCAAAAAATAGCCCAGAGAATTGCCTCGTGGACCTGGGACGTGACACACGAACGAGCACTCAGTCCCGCCGACTTGTTCGGAGGAAAGGCGCCAGTTGGATTCTAATTGGCCTTCTGGAGCGAATTCGCTAGCGCATTTGCAGCTCAAGTGCATTCCTTATGTGCCTCTGTGACTGCTGTGTACTTGCCTTTCTTTGTTTTTGGGAGAGTACTAACTAGACTAGACTAGACTAAAGTTGAAAAACGCGAACTGGTTCTCTCAGAACAATGCCTTCAAGGGCATTGCTAAATGTAGGCTCAAATTCCTAATTCGGCTGTATGGATTAAGGGATTTCAGCACCGCCGAATCATGCCTGAAGAAGGGCAACTATATCAGCACAGCCACTTTCTCGGGCATAATCCAGAGCCAACTTACCGTCCTGTACGCGCAGCAATTTTAGGTTAGACAACTCCTAGTAGATACGTTGCTTTTGCAAAGTTTAAAATAATAAATGTTGACGGAGTAAAAGGGTCTACAAGTCTGAATATACTTCAAGACTTAAATGTAGAATGATACGGTGATATATGTTAAGAAAGATATGGGGAAACTGTGCTCGCACGAAAAAGGAAAGTACGTGCTAAGAAGACGATGCTTCTAAATGGTCAAATGTAATGCCTGTGAATATAGTTGACTCACCGTGTCTTCAAGCTCTTTGTGAGCACCCGCATCAAGGAGGAATTGAACCATAGCAGTACAATGGCAACGAGTAGACATTATCAGCGCTGTGCAGCCATACTGTGGAGGAAAGTTTCGTAACAAAGTAATAATTGGTCACAGAATTAGACTACGCAAAACGAGAGTATGCAAAATTATCATTTGAATCAAAAGCATACTAGGACCAGAAACTCCTTCTGGAATGACTTCTACAAAAGAAAGAATCAACGCGAAAGCCAACGTAGTGAGACACAGAAACCACACGATACAAAGTGATGCCCTGGACTCACCCGATTGCGAGCGTCAATATCAACGCCTGCGTCCAAGAGAACTTTCACGACGTTGGTGTAGCCGTTGCACGCAGCGTCGATAAGTGCACTGACACATTTCTACGATTGCAAAAATACGTTGAAAATGCATAAGATTATAAACACTGCAGCTAAGCATGGAATTTCAAAACAAGTCATCCTGGCTAGGTATTGAAGAGAAAAGTAAGTATTCCTTGTGGTTCAAATTCCGTCACTTGAGGTAAATTTATACGCATATACGTGTTTTTTAGACTCACGTGGATCTTGATGTCTCGAGATTTGCCGTATTTGAGGAGGAACTGCACAATCGCTGCGTTCCCGCTGGCTGCTGCATTCGACAGAGCTGTAGAGCTTCCCTGATTCAATTCAAATAAATAATCGCATACGAAAAGGCGGTACGGAAAGTAAAGCAAGTGGAGAATGATGAGACCTCGAAAGGCAACGCAGTGAAGAAATGTGGATTGAGCGCAAGACGGGTGAAGAACTTGAGTTATGGAAATCTTAACAGACTCTCGAAAATCGCCGACTTTTCTACTCCCCCTTCCTATGGAAACAAACAGAGCAGGCAGCCTACGAAAGATTCTCACCTCGCCCTTGGCGTTGATGTTCGCGCCCGCGTCGAGCAGAAGCTTTACAATATCAATATTGTTGCCGTCTGAGACCAGAATCAGCGCTGTGTCCCCGTCCTTTAATATATGAAGAAGAGATGGAGAGGAGGTAGGGTACGGGGGGGGAGCCAAGAAAACAGTGGATGAGTTAAGAGTGAAACACCAACAATAAAGAAGGAAAGGTGGTAAACCAGGCCCTGAAGAAATAAGGGCCATGCAATGAGTTGTTGCCCAAGTTCTAAAAATACACAATGAAATCATTCCGAGCGTATGCACGATGCAAAAAAAAGGAGGTGAAGCTCACATCGTCTCTGGCGTCTGGATTGGCACCGGCGCGAAGGAGGTGCTTCACAATTGAAAGGTGTCCTTCGAGAATGGCCTTGATGAGCGCTGTCTCGCCACTCTGATAGAAATCAACGCAATGCTGTAAGCTTTGTCAAGTACGGGAGTTGGCTTCTAGGAACGTTGGCAGAAGATTGTATTCAACTTGAAGAAAAAGGATTGACTTTGATGGAATCGAGGCAAGCATTGAGAAGAGATTCATGCAATATAAATTGATAAATCATTTGATCACTTTAAGGCTCCAAAAGTGTAGATCTCACGTTGCTCTTGGTGTCAACAGTAGCGCCTGCATCTAGTAGAAGCCTCACGCAATCCAAACACCCTTTGTGAGAGGCATAAAGGAGCGGCGTGTAGCCGTTCTATACCAAAACAACCAATATAATGAGACATTTGTGAGCCACGTGGGGTATATAAGCAGGGCAAATGATTCAATAATAATGCTTCTATCTTCTTTACATTCGAGTGCAACTAGTGCACACGTATTCTAAGCTAATCGTTACTGGTTTACAACATGCTTGGTCAGCTGGTGTGCGGTAAAATATATAACATACCCCGTTCTTAGCCTCAACATTGGCTCCCGCCTTGAGAAGAACCTTGGCCACGTCCACACGGCTCAGACTGCACGCTCTGATGAGCGCAGTGGAGTCGCGCTGCTTAGATGAAGTGAATCGAAAGAAGGGTTCGTGTAATGAATGATCCAAACAAAAAAAAACGGAAAACAGAGTAAGGATTATACACAGAAAACAGCAGGACGCTACTTTAAGGCAAAAGAAAGAAGAAGAAGAGAGGCGCGGCAGCAATGTACTAGCACACACTTCGTCTCGGGCGTCAACGTAGGCGCCTTTTGCGAGGCATTCTTGTACAGTTTCTGAGTCGCCTTCTTCAGCAGCGCGCACCAATGTTGTCGTTGCCGAATCCTGAATTTCGACAAAGAGGCAAATGAGAACAAATTGAAATTCAAAATATCAGCGCATAATTATTTCCAAGCTCACCACGTAGGCCGCTGCCACTATTGCGTGCACCCAAGCATATGCCTCAGGCAACGAGGGGAGCGTAAAAATGTCCATGTATTCCTTGCGTGGCATTCCTGGTATGAGGAACTCCAAGACGTCGCCAATGCAATCGTTTGATAGATCGACCAAAAGATCAGTAGTGGTCGCAAATTTTACCATAGCAACGTTTCGTGCCCATTCAAAGACTGCAGCGCGGGCAGAAGGAGGGGCCCAAAGGAAAGACGGCTCAAGCAGACTTTCGCCTAGGGACAGCGCTGTTCCCATACCTGACTCCTCAGAGCCAGACAAGGCAGCGTAATGCGCTGCTGCGGCAATGACAAGAAGAGCTGGATTCGCGTCAACAGTCTCGAAAATGGTGGCGTGGCTTTGAAGGAGAGAACCGCATGTCTCGTCAGTGGTGAAATCAACGGGTGATATGCCCTCCTTTTCATGTATCCACACGCAACATGTGTTTGTAAGACGAAGTAAGTAATACACAGTTCAGACAAGAATGAGTAGCGATGACGAGGAGAACCCTGGCATGGATTAGAATAACGCGATGTAAGCATTGTTGTGCACGCCACGAACCGCGTCTTCGCCATAAATGTTTGCCCCAACTGACATTAGATACTGCGCCGTCGTCGCGTCTCCTTGGTTCAACGACTCGCGAAGCGGAATACAGTCACCCTGGCAGAAAGATCAGCATGGTTGAAGACAAGTCACGTACCAAGTAACGCTACATAAATTGGAAGGCGGCGAAAAGAAGGTAAAAAACTGATAAACGAGATAAAGGGGCCAAAGAATTTCCAACCTCGACATCGTAGCCGCCAACAATTTCGAGGGCCTTTGAGAGAGCGGGGTCAATCGACAACTTGTGCTTCGAAAGAGCTGCGCGTGACTCGGCGGGGGAACTCACTAAAGCTGCATGGCATGCCGCTAAGACTGAAGCCTTGGCCGTTATACCAAGAGAATTTACACTTCCGCCGTCGCTACTAGAAGAAGGAGCTGCCGCGGTTCCTTCCGACGGGCGTGCCACGTCGTTGCTTTGCTCAGCATTTGGGCTAACTTTAGGCATATCAGATGCTTCTCGTGGATCCTGCACGCATTGGCGCTTGAGTCTCGGGCTACGTCGAAGGTCCATGCTACTTCAAATCCACAGATCCACAGCACTACAGCCCACAACAGATGCTTATTAGGCTGGGCTAAGTGGCTAATAACCGTGCTATTTTTATGGGTGCTTTCGGAATTAGGGGGGTGACATTTACGAATTCGACATTTCTGTGGGGTGACAATTCAGATTGACACTGGAGGGGGGGTGACAATTTCGACCGACCTCATGCCGGGGGTGACAATTCAAGAGCGACGACAACCAGGGGGCGACTTTTGAACGCAGGCGTTTTAAGGGGGGTGGCATTCTCTAGGAGGCTCAGTTAGAGGGGTGACATTCTATACGTGTCCATGCTGGGGGGGGTGACATGGTCCTGAGCACACGACTGACAGAAAGCCTCGCGTACTCCTAGGCCGGCATTTGCTCCTCGCTCTAGTGCCTCTACATTGGGCTACATACATTAATCACATAGCGGCAGCGGGCATTCGCCTTTTGACTGCGCGCCGTCTCTCGCCTGAGCGTGCAAGCTAGCAAGGTGGTCGACCTTCCTTGTTGAGCGTCCGGATGAGTCCTCCAGAACACAAGTCTTACTGGGCTGATTGTCCTTTTCCTTTTGCGTAATAAAATAATCATTTTTACTCCCATGAACCCTGCAGGGCCATTTCTCGGAAGGTGAGGCATAAGCTTCTAGTATGAGTACGTCCGCGATCTCAACTCCGACCTATTTTCTGCTATGGCACGCCATTGGCTAGGAATCCATTCGGCCTTGCTTGAGACCTCAATTGCGGTGCCAAAGTATAGTAACTCACTGAAGCCATACTGATAACTACATCGAAGGCTCTCCATATAGGGACCATGAAATGCTAGCAAAAAAACAGACAATGCAACCTAGCGCGCACAAACAAGAGTCGGGCGCCCAGACAAAAGACTTGCAAACAAAAGCAACATGCAACCTAGCGCGCACAAACAAGAAGAGAAGAGCGCCCAGTCAAAAGACATGGCATGCTAGCAAACAATGAAAGGGAGAATGCAACCTATCGCGCACAAACAAGAGTCGGGCGCCCAGACAAAAGACATGGCATGCTAGCAAAAAAAGAAAGAGAGCATGCAACCTAGCGCGCACAAACAAGAAGAGATGAGCGCCCAGACCAAAGACATGGCATGCTAGCAAACAATCAAAGAGTGCATGAAACCTAGCGCGCACAAACAAGAAGAGATGAGCGCCCAGACCAAAGACATGGCATACTAGCAAACAATGAAAGAGAGCATGCAACCTAGCGCGCACGAAGAAGAGATGAGCGCCAAGACAGAAGACATGGCATGCTAGCAAACAAAGAAAGAGAGCATGCAACCTAGCGTGCACAGACAAGATGAGTCGGGCGCCCAGACCAAAGACATGGCATACTAGCAAACAATGAAAGAGAGCATGCAACCTAGCGTGCACAGACAAGATGAGTCGGGCGCCCAGACCAAAGACATGGTAGCAAACAAAGAGATCACGCATCCTAGCGCGCACAAACAAGAAGAGATGAGCGCCCAGACCGAAGACATGGCATGCTAGCAAACAAAGAGATCACGCATCCTAGCGCGCACAAACAAGAGTCGGGCGCCCAGACCAAAGACATGGCATGCTGGCAATCAAAGAGAGAGAGCATGAAACCTAGCGTGCACAGACAAGAGTCGGGCGCCCAGACCAAAGACATGGCATGCTAGCAAACAATGAAAGAGAGCATGCAACCTAGCGCGCACGAAGAAGTGATGAGAGCCCAGACAAAAGACATGGCATGCTAGCAAACAATGAAAGGGAGAATGCAACCTAGCGTGCACAGACAAGACAAGATGAGTCGGGCGCCCAGACCAAAGACATGGTAGCACACAAAGAGAGCATGCAACCTAGCGCGCACAAACAAGAAGAGATGAGCGCCCAGACCGAAGACATGCAAACAATGAAAGGGAGAATGCAACCTAGCGCGCACAAACAAGAGTCGGACGCCCAGACCAAAGACATGGCATGATAGCAAACAATGAAAGAGAGCATGCAACCTAGCGTGCACAGACAAGAAGAGTCGGGCGCCCAGACCAAAGACATGGCATGCTAGCAAACAAAGAGATCACGCATTCTAGCGCGCACAAACAAGAGTCAAGCGCCCAGACCGAAGACATGCAAACAAAGAGAGCATGCAACCTAGCGCGCACAAACAAGAAGAGATGAGCGCCCAGACCGAAGACATGGCAAACTAGCAAACAAAGAAAGAGAGCATGCAACCTAGCGCGCACAATCAAGAGGTGAGCGCCCAGACAAAAGACATGGCATGCTGGCAAACAATGAAAGAGAGCATGCAACCTAGCGCGCACAGACAAGAAGAGATGAGCGCCCAGACAGAAGACATGGCATGCTAGCAAACAATTAAAGAGAGCATGCAACCTAGCGCGCACGAAGAAGAGATGAGCGCCCAGACCAAAGACGTGGCATGCTAGAAAACAAAGAGAGCATGCAACCTAGCGCGCACAAACAAGCACACAGTACTACCAGGGTGACATTCTGCGCTTGACCAAGCTGGGGGGGTGACAATTAAAGTAGGCCACAAAAAGTAGGGTGACATTGTGAGTAGGACCAAGCTAACGGGGTGACATTCTGCAAGCGACTCAGATTGTGGGGTGACACACCTACTATGTCACCCCCTCCAGAAGGTCTCTTACCAATTGTCACCCCCAGGAAAGGGCCTCTTTTGTAAATGTCACCCCCCTAACAGCGCTTTTTTCTCTATTTTTATACATGATATCAATATGCGTTGTTGTCCGTTGAAGTGGACATTTGGTTTTCTCCACGTGCTAAATCAGGGCAAAGAGCTGAGGCCGGTCGGCAGCAATATCTGGGTGCTTCGCTTAACGCCGTTTTGCGCCCTTCGCCCTTAGGCAAGTCGAGGTCAAGGACCACGGCAGAATCAAAAATGAAATAACGACAAATGAGAGAAAGGATAAGAGCGGGATCGATACGCTTATAGGTAGAATTTGTTGCGTGTATCTGTTAGTCCAGCTCAAGACTTGTAGGCTACAGGGGAGAACAATCAGCATATAAGACATAAGTGCTGGATACGTTACACAATTGACTTGAATACGTCGAAAAAAATGTGATGCAGTATGATTATATGATACTTGTATCATATCGCACATTACACCTGCATCACTACTGTAGCACAACGGATATCAGATATATCGCCAGTGTAAATCACACTTATCTGAAGTCAAAGCAAAAGACCTCTAAGTGACCATAGTGCTTCTATACTGGCTTAGATTAGATTAGATTAGATTAGATTAGATTAGATTAGATTAGATTAGATTAGATTAGATTAGATTAGATTAGATTTACTCCCCCAGAGCAAAGAAAGCCAAGGGCAGAAATAACACACTCACAGAGGTAATTCGTATTTTTACATGTAGCAATTATCCCAGACCTCGCCAAATTATTCAGAGGAAAAATTTCAGATAGAGCCTCCTGGAATGCGCAGATGCTTGCTTTGAACCCGCTATACGAAATCATCGGGGGCTTAGGCCTACTACCGTTCTGGAAAAGGGCCTCGCATGTAGTGCCTGTTATTCCTCTGTGCAGTGAAGTGCACATAGAGCGCTGCAATACGGACAAAAAAAATCCTATATTACCGGATTCCACCCACTTGATTACTGAGCCAAGCAGCTGGCAATGCATACAATGGCAAAGCCTGAGGAGCGGAGAGCCTGCTCTATATTCAATTGGTGCACTTGATATCCCGCGTATTCAAGCCGGTGCCCATGGCCCATGGCGGAAGATAGAAGGAGAAAAGAAGGCAAGAGGGCATGTGTTATACTCAACCTTCCCTCAACCTTCCTCTGGCTTTCTAATTCTAGATAGTTGCCTCTTCGTAGTGTTCATAGTAATCATAAAGCGCAAACGCAAACCAATGACCAAAACACCATCATAACTCTTTATGTTAGATATTTAATGACTCCAATAACCCAGTTACATCAGCATAAACCTTTTAATTCAATTGAAGTACTGAAACTGCATGCTCCACGAAATCATCTGAACTTCATTGCTTAAGAAGCGCGATCACATCTGTATGGCGTTTTTTTCGCGCCAGATCCAATACTGTTTCGCCATTCTGAGAGGACAGAGCAAACAAACGTGCATTAGCATGAGCGGGCAACTTACGAAACAATCAATGAAGGAAAGCCAACAGTTCTCGTACCCAAAATTGTATAGTAGGTACAATTTTTTTTTTCCATATGAGTGACACACCTTGTTTTTAGCTTCTTTGTCAGCGCCAGCTTGGAGGAGAACCTCGACAGTAGCAGTTTTATCAGAGTCCCACTTCAATTCAAGAGCCTTCATGCACGGCGATTTCGATTGAATATACATGAAAGGTGACTCCCATTCTAGAGCCTTCATGAGCGGCGTGGCGCCATCCTGTCATTTGTGTGAAGGATATAAGTAATCAAGAATTGTCACGATTGAGAAAGATAATGTGAGCAAAATCAAAGAATGATGCAAAGCATATAACAAGTTTGTCATGATGCGCGCATCGAGTGCAACAGATATATGTCACAATCAGGACTACCATGCGTATTACGCTACTGCATGATAATGCACAATGCGTATCGCTTACGTTGGTCCTGGCTTCCGTGTTGGCGCCCACTTCAAGGAGGAGCTTCACAATATTAACGTCGCGACTCCAAACAGCTTGGACGAGTGCTGTTCTGCCAATCTGGTAGAAAAGATAAATAACTTTGACAGAAAAAAAGTACTCAAGAATCAAATGGCGTTTAAGTTGACACAACTCAATAATATTGGAACAACTTCAACAACAAGGTTTATACGCCATGTAATACTGAAGAAATTTAAAAAATTGCAACATATATCACAAAAAGGTGATACTCGTGAAGCGTACGATGTTATGTTCGACACTTACTTCGTCAGGGGCCTCTATGTCTACGCCTGCTTCTAAGAGAAGCTTCACGACATCAATAAACTGACTGGAGCAAGCTTGCATAAGGGCTGTGGTCCCACCCTGCCGTGTAGAAACAAAAAAAGCAATATATAGAAATAATAGAGTCCGAAATTTTGCAAAAAAATAAACAGAAGAAGAAGAATGAAGCAGCTATTCGGTGTATGAATTGGATTGTACCAAGCTTCATATCAATCACGCACACTCACCTTGTTACAAGCTTCCTTGTTTGCACCTGCTTCCAGTAGAATCTTCACCACGGCAGCATGACCTTTGTCCGAAGCGGCGATTAGCGGCGTATACCCAAACTGCAATAATGCAGCAATAAACAAATGTGAAACGCTGGAGACGAAGTGATTGTTACCTCGGAATTATGAAAAGCATTATTTACTTATCTATTTTTTTGCGTACTGGCAAGGCTGAAAATTTACCAGATCGTCTACATCTTCGGTGTCAGCTTTTGCATCAACGAGGATTTTTACTATGGCAGAGTGTCCCTCCTTCGATGCGTAATGAAGTGCTGTGTAGTTATACTATAAACAAAATTTAAAGGCAAGGGTGCACAAAGAAAGAGTAATCAATGAGAAGGAAAGTCACGATGGGCACAAAAAAGATGGAGACTATGGCACTGTGAATGCACGTCTATGTAAAATCACCGATTGACTCTACTAATAAAAATATTGAGAAGATTCCAGTGTGAATACCTCGATGACTTTGGTGTTCACATCTGCGCCTCTTTCGACGAGAGCTTCAACGATATAAGTATGGCCATTGCTCGAGGCAATCGTGAGACAAGTCTCGCCATTCTGCATTGAAGATACAGAAAATATTCAAATACAGAAAGAGGTCAAATGAGGGGAATTAGGAAGAAAGGAGCATTAAGAAACGAAACGGGATTATTCTTTCAGCTAAACCAAAGAAAGAAACCAGCACGCTTGATTTCGTTTCGATCGTAAATCCACAACAGAACACCATGATGAATGAGCATGATCTGTGTAGCTGTAAATGAACCCAACAAGACTGGTTTCAGAGAAAGTGAATGCAGCATACAAGCGTGTAGACAGGCGATCATTACTGTTTGCAATATCATATATCATTGTTCGCATTATGGTAGAAGTGGTAAGCCGACGAATATAAAATAAGAAGCACGGGATTTGAAATAAATGTACCTCGTGCAAAGAACCTGTTTACGTTGTGTACTTATGTTTAAGTATACACAAAGAAATTTTACAATAAACCATGCATATATAGTTGTGGACCTCGTATCGCATGTCAACGTCGGCGCCTTTAGCATGACAATCTTGCACAGTTGCGCGATCTCCTTCGTCAACTGTACGTTGCTCTCTCCTGAGTCCAAGAAAGAGTCGCACAAGGAAAGGTAGCGTGTAAGGTGTACAGCACACGTTCAAACAACATGCTGGTGATCAGTGTTTTGCATTCTCACCGCAAGCTCACTTCGGACACTTATCTAAATTTCTTTTCCTTCTCTCTTTGTGGGTATTAGGTAAAGGAAATTCTGCTAAGTTAGCAAAAGAAATGTCACCCATCCCCAGGCAATTGCGTGGTGATCTGCAGCTAGAAGTGTGTTTGCGAGCCAGTCCTAGTCAAGTCTACTTAATAACCCCAAAATCCACAACTAGTCGGAACGGTGCTGCACTTCATATGAACTCGCATTATTAAAAACTGGATTACGCATTTGTCACTCGGCATAGCACGCTTTGGCGCACTCAGCAACAAAGAAACACCCCTGTAACAAAGAGAACAGTTCCCGGGCGATGAGGTCATAGAGGAGACTGAGGCCAAAGGAAACACCCCCGCGGCGGCCAATGATTTCGACATGAGTACGGCTGCTGTGGACGTTTTCATTGAGTTTGCTCTCGACAGGGCCTTGATGCTTGATGGTCTTCGTCTCGAAAGACAGGAATTAGAAAGATAATAGGCAGAAAACAAAACAAGGCACCTTATACTAGGAGAGGCGCCAAATGCAAGAAGAAGAGCAAATCAGGCACATATGCATTACGGATGATTATTCGCAGTACCAAAAAAAGCGAGGAATATGCTCCCAAACTCAACTGAAGCACTTCAGACTTTAGACATGGAATTACTTGTGGGGCTTGTTGAGATATGCAGGAGTAACCACACTTGATTTAAACATCACTTTCTTAACGCGCATTTATCTTGTTATCTGGAACAAATGTATAGAGAAAGAAATGTGGCAAAAGACACAAATAATCCCAAACTCAACTGCAGCACTTTTGACGTGGAATTACTTGAGGAGCTTGTTGAGATGCAGTAGTAACCACACTTCAATCCTCACTTTCTAAACGAGAAATTCTCTTGACATTGAGCCTTTGACGTGGGGTAGGACTTTAAATAAATCTCTTAAGTGCAAAGGGCTACCGGTCAACTTCAAAGAATGGCTCGAAGCGTAAACGTCGTACTTTCCTTACAAATGAATCGCAGAGTATTCAGATCACGGCCTTCGGGATTACCCAGAAGGACGTTAACAAGCACTTGGCGAAGTCTTCACAAGCAACCCCGAGACAAGTGACCAGTTCAAGCCACATCTTTTTCAAATACCTTAAAACCCAGTATGCAATATAGTAGCCTCCGAGGAGCTCGGGTGGCGGTACATGGCCTTGAGTTAATCTTCGTTAATGGCCCTATCTGAATAACTACGCAAAGTTATATGTTCGAGTGCGCCATTATAACGTTCAGTGCAGGTAATTAATAAGAAAAGTTACGCGCCTAGGAAGAATCCTGGGGTTGTACTCGAGAGCCACTTGTGTAGAATTCAGAATTTAGACTCGAAATAAGAGGAGCAAAAAGAAAGATGGGCGCATCTCCTCTCTTCATATCTTACATTTTTTTCCTAGATTATTCATCACTCAAGCCTTAAAAATAAGTTCTGATCACGCCGTTTGGCCGTCCTGCCAAAATATGGGTAGGTAAGAAATGACCAAAAAGAGCGGAGGCGAGAGAGCAAAACGTAACAAGTCTGGAAGTGGCCATGAGGGTGGGGGGAAATAATTGAAACGCTACCGGGATGTCGAAGAAGTCTCTTTTGAGAATGATTTATACATTCACGTCGATTCCGTCTTTATACTTGCAGACAAGGCAAAGAAATGACAACAATACACCCCCACTTCAAAAATACCCCAAATTGTTGGCCAAGCATTGTTCCTCCGACATATGTGCGACTCACATTGGTTTCAGCGTCCTTGTTGGCGCCCGTTTCCAGCAGGAGTTGTGTAACCTCCGGGTGGCCGTGATGTGCAGAAATTGTAAGTGCAGTGTAACCCTCCTATTGCAAAAAATGACGAACGAGACAAAGATCGTGAAGAGACAAGTATGCGAAGCAAACAAAATGTGGTATCAAAATTTCCTGGTACTTCAAATTTCAGAAATTAAATTCTCCTCACATTTTCTTTGATTTTTCTGGGCCTCTTATAATACAATATTAATGCTCAAATAAGTCTGTACAAGACGCAAATAGGTGCGACCCTCACATAAGTCCTGGCCTCGGTATCGGCGCCTGCGATGAGAAGAAGGTCCACGATGTTGGCGCAGCCATTCCTTGTGGCATTGATTAAAGGTGTGCAGCCGTCCTATACCACGAGCGCACACAAGCAAATAACACGAATAAATAGGTTAAAGAATGGCTCAAAACATAAGCATTTTACATAAAGATACTCGAAATAGAGATGATGACTGATGGAAATTTGATACAAGAAAGTCAACGGTAAATCTATAGACGGCATAGAGCATACCGAAAGGACGAGCAAATCATTGCTCAAGTAGAGTGATCACTTCAGCGTAGCCTCCTTCTCGCGCATAACTCAAGGCAGTTTTGCCTTCCTGTAGCATTAGCAAACAGCCGATTGAAAAGTTGATTGAAAGACAAGTGCAGTCCATGAAATGAAATTAATGTATTTGCATTTCAGTGACTTACACAGTCCTTAGCATCTTTGTTAGCGCCCGCTTCTAGAAGCATCTTCACGACGGGATCACGGGCGTAACGTGCTGCTAAGATCAGAGCTGTGATGCCAAACTTGATCGTGGCATGTATGTGAGCATCGCAAAAAAAAGAAAGTATGAACAGACCAACAAATAAGTGTGCAAAACCAAGGAATAGAAGAAATCTGGCCTCATGTCTACGACTACACACATGAATAACGAAGACATCTGTTCAAATCCTTTCAGTGACTCACGTCGCCGACGGCGTCTTTGTCAGCACCCGCGTCAAGGAGGAGTTTGACAACGGCAGCATGGCCGTACTTTGAAGCATTCAATATTGCTTTGTCGCCGCTCTGCACGTGTTTTCATGAAGGAAAGCGAAAAGATTGAGACCATGATGTGTATGAAAACGAATCTTTGCACACACGTGAAGATAAAAAACACTTCTGTATCTACCTATAAGACACCTTTCAATTTCTAAAAGTATTTCTAATACTGCACTACTACAAAATAAAAATAACATGAACAGGATTGATGCCGGACGTACAGTCTTGATGATGTTTTTGCTCGCGCCCGCTTCAAGAATGAGCTTCACAATGCCGGTGTGGCCGCTGCTTGCAGCGAAGGAGAGCGTGCTGTTGCCATGCTGTGTAATGAAGATGAAAAAAAAACAGTCAAATGAAATGGATACTTCAGGAAGGAAACTGAAGAAGAGGAAGAGGACACGAAGGATCAAGTAGACGAACGATCTCCACCACCACCTACTGTGTTATGAAACCATGAATATCAAAAAAAGCGACACTCACGCAGTTCTTCGCGTGCATGTCTGCCCCCGCGTCAAGGAGAACTTTCATGACGTTCAAGTTACAAACCTTTCATCAGCGCTGTGGCGCCCAGCTGCGGTCACCACGAAACCGAAACGATGAAAGAAGAGCGGGCGGGCAAGTGAACAATGATGACGATGTATTAGAAAACAAAAAGAAGAAAAAAGTGCATCTCCAAATGAATGAACGCCAAGACGACTGTTTGTACCTTGTTTTTCGAGTCTTTGTCGGCGCCTGCAGCAAGGAGCAGCTTTACCACGTCAGTTCGGTTGCATTCGGCGGCCTTGAGTAGCGCGCTAGAGCCATGCTGCCATGCATTTGGGGGCAGTTGCCAGTTGTCAATTGCCAATACAACCGCAAGAACGAGCCAAGGCGAGACAGAAAAGAAGTGCGAAGAAAGTGTGGAGACTTCGATGAACTTACAGAATCAGTATCAGGATCAGCCCCCGCTTTCAGGAGAATCTTCATCATGGCGACATTGCCCTTGCCTGCTGCTTTGTAAAGGGCTGTCTCTTGATTCTGAAGGTGCCACGAACAAAGAATTCGGACGAAGAGAGGAATATTATTATCAACGGAAGTAGGCTATCCTTGATGTCTTTTTCTAAAATATATACGCAATGGGAACATCTGTGCGTGAAATGGTGCTTTACTCACGGTGCATGTCGATTCCCTGTCCGCGCCAGCTTCTAGGAGAAGTTCGACCATAGCTGTGTGCCCTTTGTCTGTAGCTTCCACGAGCGGAGTAGAGAGATTCTGATGGCCGAAAACAAATATACGAATGCGCAAAAATATACGGCACTCAAAGTCAACATCAGGAAAATACTGGTGAAAAGAGACGACTTCGTGAAAGGACAATGACAAGTACAACATAAGGTGAAACAGACACATCGACAAAAAGTCATAGGCATGAATACAATGGGCTCGTTTCGAAGTGATCCACTACACTTTCGAAGCGAATAGGCTTGGAGTTGTGGACCGAGATGACAGTTCATTACCGTATCCAAACAAGAAATTTCGAATTCACGTATCATTAGTGAGCGTCCCTAGAATACAAATACTGCATTAATATCGATTGAAGCCACACGCACCCAAGTCCATTCGCAATCGCCACCTTCGGCAGCGTACCCAAGGTCCGAAGACGCTTTTGACTGAGCAAACGACAACACAAGGAGAACAAGCAAAGGAAACGTGTTTTTGATTTATTGATAAGAAGGCGTGAGCTGCCCACACTTTGCGAAGAGAAACGAGCTAACAAAAAGAAATGCTTTCAGGTGATACTAACCAAGACTTCAGCCGTAACAATATCAAGCACCCACGCTTTGGCCTTTTGTGATGAGTGATGCGTCGCGAAATGTAGGAAGTCCTTTCGGTTCATCGTTGACTCGAAAAACTCCAAGACGTCGCCAGCACAGTCATCAGGCAAGTCTGCAAAAGCTTGGTCCGTAGCTGCGAGCTGAGCGACTAAAACACTGCGAGCCCAAAGAGAAACCGCAACACGAGCTTCTCCCGGAGCCCAGTCAAATGTTGGAGCAAGCAGGCAAGCAGGTAACAATGTGCCTTGTCTCCTCATTGGCGTATCGCTGTGTTCGGACAAGGCAGCATAATGTGCCACTGCAGCAGCGACTAAAGCACCTGGATTAAGCTTGTGAAAGTTGACTATGGCAGCGTGCATTTCAAGAAGGGCGCAGCAGTCATGGTCCTCGACAACGTCCATTGGCGTTTCGTCATCCTTACAGACGTACATAGTGCATCGTAAATACAAAAGCGAGAGAATCGGAAGGCAACGTGATACAATATATCCAGACCCTTAGCTAGGCGTTAAATGTTCGTCAATTACCAAATCTTCGGAATATACGTCTGCTCCGGCTGCGAGCAGGTATTCTGCCGTGTCTACATCTCCTTGCCTCACAGCTTCGTGTAACGGACTGCTCCCATACTGAAAGATAAAACAGTAAAGTATAGATTTCAAGATATTTTCTAGCACATGTAGAAAGGGTGAACAAGCATGAATAAAAGGGAAAATTCAACATCGTCGTCGTACCCTCCAACCAGTTCGAGCATTTCCGCGAGTTCAGGATCAATGGACGGCCGATGTTTGGCGAGAGCCTTGCGGGACGCTTCCGGAGTGTTCACTAAAGCTACCCGACATATCGCCGAAGCTGAAGCTGCAGCGCTTACTTTAATTGACCCTCTTTCGGCCTTTGTTGCAGCATCTTTGCCTCTAGTGTCCTCTGCCTTTGTGCTACATGTACTGACATCAGTAGTAGTAGTAGTATAAAATCCGGGAGCGTCACCGCTTTCACGCTCAACGATGGGGCTTGGCTTGTTACTCATGATGGAATCGCAATATGCTACAACTAAGCGGGGCTTTTAGATGTTTAGATGACACTCGATTTATTCACGAGAGCGCGCTCCGTACTATGCACCCATTACACAGCCTCGCTTGCCTCGTCCTCATTTCTTTACAGGGCTGGAGGGGCAATGATATATACAGGGGCCAGTTTAAAGTAACCACCGGGTGAATGAGCTGTAACTCCTGGGGATTCGACTGAAATGACCTCAAACTTTGCATGCTTCTTAAGTAACACTTGGACTCCCTTGTCCTACTACCACGAAAGGCGCATCAAAAACGGCCTTCATCTTCATTTTTTACAAAAAAGTACCCTCCCGAAGGACAATTTGACACCACGCGCATTTTTGTTGTCAACACTAAAATGAGGAGCGTGCCACTTTGGACCGCTACCATCACTTCCATGGCCACTCGGGCATGTGCGCCTGATTAGCTTCTTAGGTCTTGTTTGCGCTGCTTTGCTTTTCTTCTCTACCTGTTAGTCTTCTAATT
>Ga0307931_1001065_pt1 | contig 17986 bp, 24 predicted proteins | sample OrgLakmetageno47_FD_201816 | JGI IMG/M metagenome (GOLD analysis project Ga0307931, IMG submission 201816) | Saline water microbial communities from Organic Lake, Antarctica - #47 | ecosystem: Environmental > Aquatic > Non-marine Saline and Alkaline > Saline | place: Antarctica: Organic Lake... | reverse complement strand
CTGTATCTTCAACGTGTATCTTCTCTCGGATTTACTGAGTGTGTTTTTCCCCTCTTTTTTCTTTTTATACCATACTAGTGCAATTTTTTTCTTTTCTTCTCCGCGAAGAATGTGATGTCATATGTCATCCTTGCTAAATTACGCAAGAAAACGTACTCCTGCGCCTTTCTCTTGAACGCCTCATAAAGGCTCACATTGCCCATTTCTAAAAAAAACTTTCAGTATGAGAACTGCCGCAACTCTCGTATGTCTAGCTGTGCCTGCGTCGGCGTGGGCGCCGATGACTGGACGGCCTCTGGCGGCACCCCGAGCTGCGTCCCGCGTCAGCAACTTGAAAGCAAAAGAAGCCACCGCCATGCTGGAAGCATCTCAGGCCGAAACGTTGGCTGCAATTCAAGCAGCGCTGCCAGATCTTGCGGCAAAACCCGACGCGTCGTGGACTCCGGCAGACGGAGTCGTCATTGGCGGGGGCGCAGCTACCTTGCAGGCATTCGATGCACCAGGCGCCAACAACGTGGCTTGGCTGAGTGCGCTGAACGTAGAGGGCAAGATTAACTCGCTGACTATTCTCAACGGCCCTCTTACGGATGTGCCACATTTCGTGTCTCGCAGCATCGTAGATGATGTGGCCCAGACCGTGAGCCTTTCTCTCGACTGGCGCCCACGCGAGTACGGCGCGTACGAGACCCGCCTCGAAGACGGTGCGCGCACTTCGTACAACGTCTTAACACTATCTAGCAATTTAAGTGTACTTCTAGAAGCAATTTAGCAATTTCAACTTTGGCATTTAATATGCGCTATTGCTCCTGGCATACATACTATCACTTTTTATTTCTTCGTCATCGCCATGTCTCAGGAAGCTACCCAGGGCCTGAAACCATTGGCCGCGTGGCGTTCACTTACAGCGGTATATTTTTAAGCATCCCATACAGTGTAGCTTTGGCTTGAACCTTTGGCTTGAACCTTTGGTTTAGCGCGCATTGTCGTTGCTGTTGTTGTTTTCTGCTCAATATCTTGAACTGTATATCATCTTTCTTGGTGCGACACTGTTGCTCGCTGCTGCTGCTCTTTCAGGTGCTCGGAAAAACATGGAAGACAAGTTTTACACGCCCGAACTCGCCAGCTTAGTAACCAACGCTGCCGCAACCTTTGACTTCGGTGGGGCGCCACCGCCACCTGCAGTCACCGAACAGGAGCGCTTGTTTCGCGGGCCCCTCGCGGCCGAATTCCTGCTGCCGCTGACCCCAGCCAACGTGGCGGCCATCGCGACGCTGCGCTCGCAAGCAGCCGCTGCGTGGCTCGCGTGGCAACAAGACCCGGCTCACCTTCACCGCCCTGGTAAAAATCTTGAAAAGCAGTGGTTTATTTACCTCCTGTGTGAGCATACGTTTTCAAGCGCGCGTACTGAATTTCATAATGCTGACGCGTAATTGCTTTGAGAGCACGAGTGCATACCTTTTACTTTGACGGCTCATTCTTTCACGGCTAATAAACTGATTGCTTTGGACTCCGGTGGTTCCTGAAACAGGTGCACCTGTCAATGCTCAGTACGTGTTTGACACCCCCAAGAAACAGGAAATGTACAGCGCGCTGCTCGAGAAATTTACGCAACTTTACGGTGCTGCCGACGGCGCGAAGCTCGCAGCTGCTGACTCAGGCCCCCTTGATGAAGCTTACGTGGGTGGTGGGAGCTAAAGAGCAGTGCACCAAAGGTGGATAATGGACTATGAGAGCTTCAGGCCGATTGGGCATTTAAGCCGCCGCCACCTGCCAATCACCTGCCACAGCCCTTTATGATAATAATGAGCTACGGGAATATGAAATCGTGAGGTGGGACTGAAATAAAACGCGGCTTTGCTTTTCGGACTTCTCACTTCTCCATGATATACGAGCTAGAACACAAAGCACCTAGGAAATTTCGCTATATCCGAATTACTTGAATTTGATTAATACTTCATGTGCCTCTATTTTAAATGCCAATATTCCTCAACTCTCAACTTCTACGCTAAAATACATCTGTGGTGCGTGTGCGTGGTGCGCGATACCCAAAAAAAAATCCCCCATTGAGCTCCCATTAACCTATATCGTTCTCAAGGATAAAAGTTAGATAAACCTAGGCCGACACAACGTAAGAGTTAGGATTATTGCTAGAACTTTTCAAATATCAAGTTACTGTTGTTCATGAAGTGACGCACGCGGCTGATTTTCCGTTCGGATCACCGTTCTGCCTAAGAACCTCAATAACCGACTTATGCTTGCCCTGCAATAATGGACAACGATGAGCAACAACGATAATGAGTAAAGCTTTCAAGTACACGCATTCTCATTATTGGATGGATGTTGATAGCCTAAATAAACTCACCATTGTCGCAAGCTCGATGGCGAGTTTTCCACTGGCGTCGCGGGCGTTGAATAACTCATTTTTTCGATCTCCTGCACGCTTCACTAGGAAATCCGAAAACCCCGCTCTTCCTGCTTCACTCGATGCGTGCAGCACGCTCATTTGTGACGTAGTCATCGCAAATAAATTAGCACCTGCGTCAGCTAAGGCCTGTCCAGCTGCTGTGTGCCCTCCTATTGCGGCCCAATGCATTGCTGTTCGGAGGCTTTTGTCCGGCTGCGAGCAGATAGAAAAAAAGAAAAGCGAGCACATTAAAGTCTTACTAGCACAGTCTCGATATACAACACTAGTACCCAAGTATTAGTCTCCGAAGACTACATTTCAAATGACCGTCATCGTACCTGGTCTACTATGGCGCCTTTCTCTATCAAGAATTTGATTATATCAGCGTGATTCGAGCCAGCTGCTCTGTGAATGGGTCTTCTTTCGCCTGCTCCAGCGACATTCACGTCCATTGGGTCGCTTTGGCTTTCCGACTCCGCAAACTGTCAAAAATAAACTTATTGTAAATAATGCTTCTATATGCCACGTCACTTGATTCTGAGCAGGACGCACCATAGCTTCAATGGAAGAGAGGTCACCACTGTGGCAAGCCTTATGTAACGGCGTGTCGACAGGCATGCGTTAAACGAGGCCTAGCCAAGGCATACACTGCCTTAAGAATCCCACTATCTGGACGGCTTGTCTTCGCAAGGGATGCGCTGCCGCGCTGTGGAAGAACAATGCACATTACATGTAACAAACACTCCCGCTACTCATTATTTCGCCATGCTTTTCTAAAGTACTCGACGACCGACGACGACTGCTAAGGTAGCTACTACAGGGAGAAGAAGGCTAAAATTTTTGAAATCTTTCGTTTTGGCTTTTGATTTTGATGGAGAACGAAGAATGAAGAATGAAGAATGCAGGAACGCAGACTTATTAGAGCTAAAGAGTGCTAGCTAGCTAGAGCTAAGTGCGCCGTGCCTAGAGCTCAATAGGTTCAAGAAACATAAGATCTTTGGCTCAAATCCTGCAGAGCACGTCCGTTAGTGCTGATAGACCAGCACAATCATGCGGTAGAAATGGATACATAAATGGTTGGGGCTAAAAAGCTCAAAAACCAACTTCTTGAGAAATCTTCCGTCTACAACGTAGCATGATGACAAGCTTCCATTAGTCATCTCAATTAGATTTGATTCAATTAGTGGCTGAGGTATTTTTTTTCTATGGAAGCATCTCTTGAGCGAGCTGGATACACGGACGTAAGCCGCCTCGGGGCCGGAAGTTTTGGCTCAGTGTTTCTAGGACGCAAGCAAACCAGGAAAAAACATTCGAGCAGGAATGACCCTCCAAATTCCAGCAACAGCGATGAATCTAGCAGCGAGGGCGAGGGTGCAGTAGTAGCGCTGAAACGTCTCACGGCGACAACAGCACCGCACCGCGTAGTTCTCGAAATGCAACTCTTACGCCAGGCAGCTCACGGAAGCGAGTTTGTTCCTGCTGTTTTGGATGGTTTTCACGACACGGTCTACAAGCATCTTCTATACTTCCTCTCAAACTATATTTTTATATATCCATATGCTAACCATTACACTCTTGACGTCACTGCGTTCATAATTTTTTGATAGACCATCATTGAGCATTGCATATTGAATACAACTCTTTTCCCTGATATTTCTTGTTGGTCACTCTCCTACTTCCGCATGAAGTATCACCTGAAGTTGAAGCTCAGAAATGATGGTATCTCCACAATTGTACCGTATGAACTTATCTCTTGCTGTTGTGCCCTATGTCCGCTTTAGGACGGGTTCGTGATCGTTATGGAATATTTTGAGCACGACGATTTCAAATCTTACTACGATAAGCTCACGTGGCCGCAGGTATCGTCGACTTGAAGTCTTCAACGTTGACTATGCCCTCGTAGAAAATAAAATCGAGCTCGCATTGCTCATATCAAATCTGTATGTGTTTGTCGATTAGCTTTAAAGAAGAAATATTCTTTGTAATTTCAAGGGTTATTTTGTCCTTTCTTTTGTTCTCTCTTCATCGGCCTAGTCACTTTTCTTCCCCTTTAAATCTCCTGAACATTAATTATTTTTACAAGCTTTTGACTTTTCGCGTGCATGTCAATTTATGTATGTACAGTTGCAGCAGTACGCGCACCAGCTCTTTTCAGCCCTGGCGCACGTGCACTCAAGAGGCGTTATTCATCGGTTCGTATGCTTCCCAACCCTTCGTGAAAAAATAAGAGATATCGCTGGGCTTTGTATGCTCTCCATCCTTTATTTTTCTTCCATTCATTTTGAACTTGCTTTCATCCAACTGATCGCAATTCTTTGCTTTTATTTATGTGGTTGCGCTCCTTTTTCTTTCTGTTGAAGCGACGTAAAACCACGCAATTTTCTGTTCCACGTGGCGTCGGGCCGTGGGCGATTGGTGGACTTTGGCCTCGCGCAACCGGCCTCGCTCTGGAAATCGAGAGAAGAGAAACTCGCCCAGCACCGCCAACAGCAGCAGCAGCCACGCAGCCATTCACAGCAGCCGCTTGACGTAGAAGTTGGCTCGAACCTAGCTTGGCGCGCTCGAAGCTCTCAACGATCATCCAACAACAACAACAGCAGCAGCAGCAGCAGCAGCGCCGTCGCTGTTGCGCCTACTTCTGTTCTTGCCAATGCTGCCGCCTCGGCTGCGCCTGGTATTCCTGCTGCTAAGACGCCAAGGTCTGCTTCAAGGAAACGCTCTAACCTTGGCCCTGCTAGTAGTACTGCTGCTGCGACACCTCCACTGAAGAAGAGCTCGCTAGGACTGCCACCGAGCACTGTGCGGGGGAATGAGAATGCCTTGGTTTCGAATCCGAATAACCCTGTTCCATCTCCTGAAGTACGAACAGCTATCATCTCCAGAGCTACTAGTAGCGCTGCTACTTCTACTGGTACTGATGGCGCCACTGCTGCTATTGACAGTGCTGTAGCGGGTGACAAAATCGCTGCTGCTCCTGCCTCTACAAATGATAAGGCTCAAGTAGTAGCACCACCATCACTACCACCGCCACTACCACCGCCACCTGTAATTGCCGAGCCTGCCAACGGCCTTGACTCCAATTTGCCCAAACGCCCGGACCGCGCCGGCACTCCGGGTTTTCGAGCGCCTGAAGTGCTGCTTGGGAGTGCGGAACAAAGCGTAGCTCTTGACGTGTGGTCGGCGGGGGCAGTGCTCCTGGCCCTTGTGGCGAGGCGCTACCCTTTCTTCCCACCGTCGGCGCGGGGAGATGAAGCGGCCCTCTTGCAATTGGCCCACATGCTGGGCCCAGCCAAAATGCAGCGCGCCGCGCAACAACTCAAGCGACAAGTAGACTTGCCGTCTGATTTGTCCGTTAGTTGTAGCACTAGTGCTGCTTCTTTGGCTTCTACTTCTTCTTCCGGAGCTTCTGCGACCATGAAGAAGAAGATTGCACCGCTTGGAAAAAATCACAGCACTGGCAATGGTAGCAGCAGCAGCAGCGCTGGAAGCAGTTCGACGAAGACTGGAAGCTGTGGGAGCGATAGTGGTACTGCACCAGCTTCAGGATATCCCCCTGTACCTCTTGGGGACCTGTTCGCGCCTGCGCTTCAACCCTCACCTCCAGATGGTACTCTTGGCGAATTGCCGAGCTCAAATAGCAGCAATACTAGAAAAGCCAGCAGTAGCAGTGGTGCTTCGAAGGCACGTGGCGACGAGGAATCCGACTGCGCTCGCGTCCACCCGCTCGCTTCTGACTTTTTGCAGCGCACCCTGGAGCCTTCACCTTTTGAGAGAGTCACCGCAGCGGGCGCTCTTTTGCTTCCTTTTATCAGCGACAGATAGCTATCCCTATTGAACTCCAAATGACCCTTTGAGTCACACATTGGCTTAGCTTCACTCAGAAATTTGGTTGCTGTGTGTTGCATGCGCCTCATAACCCTCTGCCTGGGTGCCTCACGATTTTGTTGGCTTGCGCCACTTTTGACATTTGACATTAACGCTGGCATAGGCCCCGAAGGACCAGAATTAGAGGGCCAGTATCTAGAATTTTGGTATAGATTAAATTATCTTTAATAGTAGTAAATTCATTTTAATGTTTACGCCCAGAAATGGCGAATTGGATAGAAATTTCTACTCGCCATCTTCTTTACTTTTCTATTATTCCCGTATATCCCTTAAGGATTTCAAATAAGTACTATAATTTCGTTGCGATTTGAAACAAAACAAGCATTATAAAAGCAGGCGCGACTACTCAATGATTTCTTCGTCGGTGAGGTCTTCACGGGATTGACAATTGCGCTGAATCCACTCCGCCAATTGTGTCAAGAGGTCTTCTGTACAAGCCTCAGGACCAAAAGTATCGAGCTCACTGTCAATATCCCTGCAGCTGCTGCTGCTGCTATAGTCCTCGCTTGTGGCGTGCTTAATGCTGTTTTGGGCATGCACTTGCCCGCACAGCTCGGTGAATTGAGGCCGCAGCCGATCTTGCGCTTCTCGCACGGAGTTCACCAGTGCCATGACCAAGGGGACCGACACCAAGTGCGAGGGCGCCTGCGGTACTAGCGATGGCCAATTTGTGTGCAAGTACAGCCCCGCAAGGCCTTCGAAACTGCACTGCAGCACTGCATCTTCAGCTTCGTCACCCCTAGGCCGTATTTGCTCACTCTCGCGAAGCGATACTGCATCGTTCGCTTCTTTGTCTATTCCTACTTTCTCTTCAGCATCTGCCGTGGTTGCCGTCATTGACTTCACCTCTGCAACAGCTTCGGGCTCTATTACCGCATGAAGAGCTCCACTATCCATAGGTCCTTCTTGTCGGCTTGTTCCCAAACTGTCTAAATGTCTGAACCAGCTCTTGTTGCCTAACGCATAAGCAGCAATCGCTGCCAAAACAGCCACCGCCATAGCGAGCTTCAGACTTACTGCAAGGAAACCTTGACGCGGCACGCTGCTGCCATTTCTCCTACGGACGTTGCCACCTTTTATGGCACGGTCGCGGTGTGCACCCATACTAGGTGAGATTTCATTGCTCATGTGCTCGCTGCGACTACTAGCATTCTCTGGTGACGCATGAGCTGCTGCTGTTGGGGAGTCGCTCGCTTCCCATGCTTTTAGTGTAAGGCCCCTGTAATGGTCGATCTCCTCGGGCTTCATCCCTAACGCCTTGTCCAATACAGGGCTCACAAGTTCATCACAACCCATACGTCTAGGGCTGCTCTGCTGTGGCGTACCTGGAGACTGCGAAGGCGAAGTGCGGCTTGCATCATTACTATTGTCCAACGAAGCCGACGATTTTCTACGAAGAGGTGATGTTGGCGCTAATTGTCCGTTGGCGTCACTGCCATCGTCAATAAGACCAGCCAGCAGTGATAGCACTCCTTCAGCTTCTGCAACAGCAACAGCTACCTGTACACCATACACCAAAATGGAATGTAAGAACTAGTCGCACCATTATCCTTTTTATGTACGTACCTTCTAGCACCAGTAGTGTGAAAAAAAAACAGCATGGAACGAGGCCCGAAGACCTACTCAAGAAACTTACCCGATCAACCGACGCTCGAGATGACGAAGATTCTCTACTCGCCACACCTTCGTCGGAAGTGGGCACATGCGCCTCCTCTACTCGAATAGAACCGCTTTCGGGTAACTCATCCGCTCCATCGGGCGTTCTAGAAGCTAATGCCGAAGCCTCCATAGAATCAAATGCACTCGTTGATTGAACGTCCACATCTGATGCTCCATCAGATATTTCCGTTTTGGTCTCAGTCGAATCATTTACTGGTCGCTGTGTGCTCTGCTGCAGCTCTGATTGCAGTGCAGCGAGCGCTGCTGAAGCTGCTGCACTCTCCGTTCGTGCCGCACAAAGCTCCGCTTCCAAGGCTGTTGCTCGCCCTAAGGCATCGGAAATTTTAGCGCGAGCTGTCGCTGCCTCGGCTGCAGCAGCGGCTACGTACTGGGCTCGACCGCGCGCTACTTCTTCTTCCATCTTGGCAATAGCGGCCTCGTGCATTAACCTTAATCGGTTGACCTCGGCACTTTTCAAAACAATTGTTTATGTCAAGTGTAGAGAATGAACCACGATTAGACACACTAATTATTAGAGGTTAGGCGTACAGGAAGGATATTACCTGTGCAAAGCTGCTGACTTTTCGGCTACATTCTTGGCCTCATTTTCTTCGGTTAAGTCGAGCACCATCGTTGACGTTAGCACGGTTATCGTGGGGTTCATTTTTTTCATCCTGATGACGATGTCGTATCATCTCAAAACTATATTAGGTCGGCAGCAAGAATAATTCATCTCACATATCGCAGCTCGCAGCTCGCAGTGAATAAAAAAATGACCCCAACGAAAGACACTACACATGGCAGGAGCGCCTGGGCTCTAGTGTACGCCTTCGCTTTGGTAATTGTAACTGTGTTATCTGAGAATGAAGTACCGTGCCGTCATCGTGAGACGAAAAAGTTAAGGAACGGGGTCCGGATGCCGCGAGTAGCATTTGGCACCGCGGGGCTTCCGCGCGGCAGCGGCCATGAGGCAGTAGTCACCACGGCATTAAATTCGGGCTTCCGTAGCTTCGACACTGCGCAGGCGTACGAGTGGTACGACGAAGCGGCAGTAGCTCGAGCCTTCAACGCCTCCGGAGTGCCGCGTTCGAGCCTGTTCGTGACCACCAAAGTGCACCCGCGTGACCTTGGCTACGATGCTACTCTCAAGGCGGTGCGTAATTCTACGTGCAGTCAGAAGCAAATGATGGAATGTTGTGATAGTCTAAGCTGTGTTTGTGCACTAAAATCTTTATGCTAGGGCGCTAGTGTATTGAAATGAGTGCCTGTTGAGGTCAATTCTATAGTTTCTCTTGTATCAGAACTTCTGCACCCTTGCCTGAATCCTTATTCTCAAGGCACACTTTTGAATGGAATTGCAATTGATGCCTTTAGCGTCAGCCGAGTCCCTTGGCTTTGCAGTCTCGTGCCCTTATGACTGCGTTATCATATCCTAGCTTATCCTAGCGTATCATTTCTCCTCACTATCCCGCATGCTTTCAACCCATATTATCTTCATGCACCACAGGTGGAGCGGTCGCTGGCGGTGTTCGGAACCACCTACGTGGACTTGGTGCTGCTCCACTACCCGCGCTGCTTTCCCGGAGTGTGCACCTCTGCCGAAATCACCCGCACGGAGAAAGACGGCGGGTGGCGCGAAGCCTGGCGAGCTCTGGGGACCCTCGCGGCGTCAGGCGTGGTGAGGGCGCGGGGGGCCTCCAATTTCAACCTCGACGAGGTATTTACTACAGTATAACATATGGGGCTTATCTACAGATACGTTTGAGATAATTTGCTGGTGTCGGCTACTTCGCGGTTTTATACAACCGTATATGTGAAATAAGCAACATGCAAGAGAGTAAAGTAGTGCTTGAATGGTGATGTTCATGTGCCTTTCCAACACCTTCGTACCTAAGATATCATGAACTGTCTTGAATGACAGGTGCAGTCGATGGACCCGCCCCCACTGGTGGTGCAAAACTGGTTCGACCCGTTCCGCCAAGACCGCGCCCTGGTGGCGTGGTGCAGCGCTCACCAAGTGGCCTACACCTCGTATTCCACCTTAGGGGGGCAGTGGCTGCACCAGGGCACGCAAACCAACCCGGTGTTCACCAGCCCAGTCCTCGCGAGCATTGCCCAAGCGCACGGGGGAAGGCAGCAATTGCCTGCGGTAGTGCTGTCCTGGGCGCTCCAGAGAGGCGTGCTGGTGCTGCCCCGCTCGGCTTCGGAGGAGCACATTCGCGCGAACGCAGCTCTGCTGTCGCCTTCTTCGCTGGAGCACAGTAGCAGCAGTGGCAGCATAAGTGGTAGTGCTGGCAGCGGTGGCGCTGCTACGGCAGAAACGACGTCACCGCCGCGCATAGCTGCGTTTCTGACTTCAGCAGAGCTCGCTCAGATTGACGCCCTCGACGGTGCTGTGGATACGCATGTGGAGTGTGCGCCATGGGCGGTACGTGGTGACCTTTTTTAACGTCCTTCGCATGCACGCTTCATCTTTCGCAAGCGTTCTCTCGCTACTTCCCTCTATCTTCTGAACACTTTTGCCACCTCTTCTCCGTCGATGTTGCACTTTCACCTCTAATTTTTTTAATTGCTGCTCTTTTTCATGGTTCATCACAAAATCCTGGGCTTTTCATATCAAGGCTGCGGGCGAGTGCGACAACAACCCGGGGTACATGCACCGGAGCTGCCGGGCCAGTTGTGGTATTGGCAGTTCTGAAGCGGAGGCGCTGCATTGCGACGGGCGCCCCGTGAGTGCCCACAGTTCCGGAGGAGACCACACGCTGGCAGACAGCTGGGACTTGGACGAAGAGCTGTAGTTGTTCGTGAAAGGGATGGAAGTTCAATAATGATGTAATTACAAGCAAAGGTGTAGAATGCGCTTGAGAATTGGTGGTCCTTTTGTGCACGGCCACGAAGTTCTCTGATGCGCGACACAAAATTGCATGCCGATTGCGGGTTCTCGAACACGATTTTTCGCCCTAGGCTGCTGTCCTTCGGTGAGCATTGCTTTATTGTTCTTTCTTTAGTCTAAGTCCACTATAGGTCTTTGACATTTATATACACAACTCATACGAAGAACGAATTAAAAAATGGAGTCGCCTTTTGTGGCTTAACGGTTAAGATATGGAAATCGAGGATCGGACTTGGTTCCTCTTCCTCTTCATATGGATATAGCTATTAGCATTAAAATGTCTTATTCCTATTCGTGTTGCTTGTAAGAACTATACTTCAGATAGTTCAATAATTGCAGCTGGGGTTTATGAAAGGAATCAATCCGCCTTATGCCTACTATGCAACAAAAAACAATGATATAGACTACAGTGGCCCACTATACATTTCGGAACAAATTATCATGCGGGGACTGTCTCAGGATGCAGGCCCGGGACGCACGGGTTGCGGCTGCTGTAATTGTAATTGAGGTGCACCACGCATGCCCGTTGTTGAGTGACCGTTTATTGGGTGGCTCTGCTGAATTTCAAGCCCCGCTCTCTGCAGTGACCGCCGCTGCAATTGCCGCATTTCAGTAGCCAAACCATGCTTTGAGCTCAGCGACTGCTGTAAGTCGTGGAGGCCCCGCGCCACTGCGCTCGAATTGGTGGGTTTAGGCTCGAGTTGCAGGTCCAGCTGCGACGATACTGGCCGCGGCGGCGACTGAGGCGACGACGACGACGAAAAAGGAGCCGACGGCGGCTGCTCGGGCGACTGTTGCTTCAACAAGCGCTGCGCTGACGTAGCCCCCACCCGCGACCTGTCCCTGCTCAGCTGTGAGTTTGGCGACAACGATTGCGGGGGTGGTTCCTGGTGTTGCCCGTGGGGGCTGCTGAAGGACCGGGAAGCAGACGACGACGACGCCACTGACCCCAAGGGTTGGAATTGGCGCCCCCCAGGGACCAGAGCCGCTAGATTAGCCCTGGCTTGGCTGGCTTTGCGGGTGAAGAGCTCGGCTTTCTGCCGCTCCGCCGCCCAGGTTTCGTTGAGGAGGTCGACGCGGCGCTCGAGCAAGGCCATGGAGGCGCGGTCCTGCAAGGAGAAGAAGAAGGAGAGAGGAAAGAGAGATAGGGGGAAAAGAGAGAGAGAGAGAAAGAGTCAGATTCGAAGGATCCGACAGAGAGAACAACAGTCAAGGATATTGCTGCATCAATGGAAACTTAGCATTTTGAAATTGAACTTGTGCACCATGCTCTATCTATCTATCTACAGTATCTCTCATGTTCCTTTTTGTTTCAGATCGTCTCACAAGCCCATGATTTGCAGTGTACCTCGTCGTCGAGTTCGTCTTCTCGTAAGCTCCAGTAGTCCTCCGCCAGCACGTGTTTCGTTTTGATGATTTTCGTGTGCACTTCAGCCGCTACCTGCTGCTGCGCCGCGGCTTGCGCTGACAAGCGGGCTGCGTTTTCAGCTGCTGATTCTCCACGCAGTTCCACTCTGTTTTGGAGGAAGAGACACAAATAGATACCAACAGAAATGAAAAACTAAAATAATATCAAGGATGCGGACATGAGTGCATCAGAGGAAATTGGAAATTCTTAAAACTAATCATTACGTGTGAGCAAGGCGCTGCACGCCGCGCAAGTGCCTTTTTTTGTCGGCAGCTTGTCGAGCAGCCAGGGCCGCTTCTTCTGCTTCGAAGTTTTGCATGAACGCTTCGGTCACTTCCAGAGGCCGAGACAACTCGTCTTCGATGATGCTTCGAGTCTAGGATACACATGGTATACGTGAACAGGATCTTATCGAGGAAACGTGCCTTGGTTCATTCGATCAGCAACAAACGCGAAACTGAGTTTAACGGCTGAGTTGTGTACACCTTGCCTCACGCGCTCTCCCCAATGCAGCAAATAAAAGAATTCAAACTTACCCATTCAGCCTTTTCAGCTGTTCGATCGTGCTCTAACTGTTTCATCAAGTCTTGTTCTTGCATCTGCCGAGTTTGCTCGAGCGCAGTGCGAATTTGGGCGTCGTTTTGCAGTTTCCGCCACTGCAGCTGCGCGAGCTGCATTTCAAGCTCCGTGACACGCGAAACCTCGCGGCACAACAAGCTTTCCTGCACTGCCGGAATGTCGTTCCCGTCGTCGAAGCGCACCCGGTAGGAGCCGTTCCCAGCGTCGCTCACCACAACGCCCCCCGTGCATACGCGCGTTGGCCCCAATAACGCTTCTACGCGCTCACCAACAGCGAAAGGTCCCCGCAAATCAGCTCTCGGGGATGGCGGCATCATCGATGCATCTCTACCAGCGCTGCTGCCGCTTCCTACATTACCGCCGCCGCTATGGAAAGCACCAGCGGCTCCATTGCTGTCGTTGTCCATTTTTCCTGAAGTCGTCGGTCGTCGGTCGTCGTCGGAACCATTCCCTGATGTAGTATTCCAATTCTTTTGATGCTGCCGTCTTGCGTCTCGTGTCTCGTGTCGTCAGCTTCCAGCTTGAGCTTGGGACTTGATCCTTCTTCTTCTTCTAAATTGTACTCTCGACTCAGCTGGTGCTCTTGCTCTTAGCTCTTCAGTCCAGCAACAGCAAGCAAGCACAGAAGTTCCCTTGTAATATATTTTATTGGATTATTCCCCTCAGACACCAGAAGATACCCTTGTCTTCGATCTCCGTCTCCGCTTCCCGCCGACTTGTTCGGAGGAAAGGCGCCAGTTGGAGCCTTAATTGGCCTTCTGGAGCGAATTTTCTAGCGCATTTGCAGCTCAAGTGTATTCTTTATGTGCCTCTGTGACTGCTGTGTACTTGCCTTTCTTTGTTTTTGGGAGAGTATTAACTAGACTAGACTAGACTTCACTTCCACTGATATCTTATATCCCACTTTAAAATAAAAAAGAGAGATGTATAGCGAAAGCTAATGGCTAATTGCTAAGTTGTAGTAGCTTGAAGCCCATTCGGCTGGATTTTCTGGACGTGAACTCGCTCGATTTATCTATGATACATTTTCTATGGATCCCTGCCTTGTTGCGTTTGAAGCGATTTTGAGAGCTCAATCAGGCCAGCGCAACAGACCTCGCGTACATGCGGTGAAAGTGGGCCACCGTTACTGCTCATTGTCTTCGCATCGTCTTTTAACTCCTGTATTGCCGCCGTCTGACTTCGCAGCGATACAAGGCACCGTTTCAAAAGTTTTGGGCCCAGCTGCTGAGCTACAGCCGCAGAGTCAATAGTTTCCGTTGGAGTACTTCTGCTGCCATTGCTGTTACTATTGCTGTTGTCTTTGCTTCCACCCTCCTTGCTGCTGTTAGTTGTTCCACTATCGTGGTTATTTTTGCTGCTATCCGGCTTTTCTTTCTGTGCGGCAGCCTCAAGAAGATTGAGGGACCCTAGCCGAAGTTCAAGCAGAAGCAATTTGCGCTCTTCGTTCAACAACGCTGCCAGAGCCCGCGAGGAGGCAGCCGCTGTGGCACTGTTGCGAGGAGCAGAGGAGGGCTGATTCTTCGCTGAAGGTGGCAGCTGCGACGAAGATGGCGACTCGGGCAATGGAGCTGGCGGCAGAGATGTTGACGAGGCATTCGAGGATGTTTCTGAAGAAGCTGCAGTTGGAGCAGCATTTTGAAAGGCTACCTTCTCCAAAAGCGCGTCTCCTGCCTGTTCCTCTTGGCTTGCGGCAAGCGCTGCCACTCCAGCTGCTGCTTGAAGTCTCGCCTCATCTTCCTTGACAGCAGCTTGAGCTGCGGCCATCGCCATTGCTACTACTTTGCGCAGTACCAAATCAGCCGCGTGCACCACAGATGCTGCGGTTGCCGATCGCGCAGCTGCTGTTGAAGCCCCATCGTCAGCAATTACAGGGACCAGGGGCTGATTGGCTGCTCGCTCACACGCCGCCCACAGTGCGCTTAAATTGGACGCAGTCGCGTTATTACTGCCATTTCCACTATGGTCGTCGCTAGTGTCGACGCTGCTGCTGTTGCCTCCTGGAGTACTTGAATTGTCAGCCATTTGCAAGACTACCACCTGAGCTCCCTCTTCAATCAAAGGTAGGGTGTTCGCAACATCATCATCAGCGGCTGTGCTGGTGGATCCAAAGCATTCTTTGGTTGCATTGGCATTGGCCCCACTATCAATGTTTTGGCCTAGAGGTGTCAACGTCGATGAAAGGCAGCCCGCTGGAGGCTCAAGAGTGGTGTGAATACGCCGCAGCGACGATTCAGGAACCCGGCGAGCAGCAGGACGGGCAGCGTTACGGGCAAGACATTCGTCGAGGGGTGCTTTTACCCACGCGACTACGAGACCAGCACCGGCCTATCATAGAAGGAGAAAATGGGCCCTCGCTTAGATACATACGGAGGTATGAGTGAAATCATGAAAGGTTAAATGGGCTCTTCGAAGCTGTGCACCCCATGCATCCAAGAAGAAGCATAAGGAAGTTAGCATCTGGAAGCACTTTAATAGAGCAGGCATGAAAATTTCATCAGTTTTCATGTCCATATTGTTGACTGAAATCGAGCACAGTGATCACTTACCTGTCGCGCCACCTTTCGCGCTTCTCGCCGCATCGAACGGTACTCAAACGTGTCATCCAACACCACCAAACGATGAGTTGAATCAACGGCTATTGCTGCTGGTGGCTCGTCCACTGCTACTTTCTTCCCTTTCTTGCTAGACTTGCCAGCCTTTCCTACAGAAGACCTTTTTCTCGCCTCATCGGAGGCGACCTGTAGGAGAACGGCGGAACGACCTAGCGCTTCTTGACGGCTTGCGTGCCATGAGTCCACGTCAAAGTTGCTACTACCAGCGCTGTCCTCCTGGCCTCTTCGACCGGCCGCGCCAGCTGCAATCTCATCGAATAAGTCGTCATAGGAGACAACATATACGCTATCGTTTGAAGACTTATCACGCACGAGCTGTGCAGCCACCGTGCTCTTGCCAGAGCCTGGGACGCCCATTAGGATCACTAGGACTGGAGCTGGCATGCTGAAAGCTAGTTGTGATTTCACAACATAGCTGCAACCACCACTGTTACTTGTGTCCTCACAGGCGCTAGTACCTAGTATTTGATTCTTTCCTCTCTAGCCTCTCGGGTGAACGAAGCTTACCACCATCCGTCTGTAGTACTTCAGAGCGGCGCCTTTCTTTTTTTTTAGCCTTGAGCTTCATCAGTCAGTCAGTGATTCGTAGTTGTTGCACTTTCTCCACTTACCCGTAATTCGCAATTCACATTCAGCATTTTTAGCTCCTACGCTACTCAGCTAGCTACTAGCTGGCTAGCTAGTTAGCCTTTAAGCCACTAAGAGCTAGCCTGTTTCCAGCTACTAAGCTTCTAGCCTCATTCTTTTGTCAAGTTTACTGTGCATATTATAGCTTCGTAAACTGAAAGTGCCTGACTCATGCCATCCATGAAGTTTTTTAGTCCCTGTTTAGCGTTGTTACCTTTGGCTAGCACCCTACAGCCAGGGCCAATACTGAGCCCGTCGAAGCCTAGCCAGGTGTCTCGCAGAGCATCCTTCCAAGAAGGGCATCCTTGGAATTGGAGTAAGGTTCATCATGCTGTCGGCGCCACAGCACTCGGGAGCTTGTTGGCGATGGCGGCTGCTGCTCAAGCCTTGGCACTGCCGCCCCTAAACTGTGACTCGTTCGGTTGCTACCCCGTTGAACTTCAACCTGGGTATACTACAAGGCCTGAGCTCGTCAAGCCACCATCTCCGGCTGAAGCATCTTCTCCACGGGCCTTGAAGCTAGCGCGCGAACTCAAACGCGAGAAAGTCACCATGTTTGGTGCCTACTGGTGTGGGTTCTGCGACCGCGACCGTCAAGCCCTCGGCACCGAGGCGTGGGCAATGGTGGACTACGTGGAGTGCGACGCCAAAGGTTTCGGGGCCAACCCACAGCGGTGCTACGATGCCGGCGTTGAAGCGTACCCAACCTGGGTCAAGGCCCCCACAGTGGGGGAAACCCTGAGCTCGTCCCAACGCCGCACCGGTGCCCAAGGCCTCGGTGGCCTGGAGCAGTTTGTTGGGTTGCCAAGCCCGCCACAACCGCCTGCAACACCACCAGCAGTCACCACAACGTCGTCACCCGATGCTCTGCGCGTTGGTGCAGCGCTAAAAGCCAAAAAAGCCGTGCTTTACGGTGCCTACTGGTGCGGATTTTGCAACAAGGACCGGCAAGCACTCGGTGCGGAGGCGACTTCGATGATAGAGTATGTCGAGTGCGACTCCAGAGGCGCCGGAGCAGACCCCAAGCGCTGCGCTGATGCCGGCGTGGATGCATTTCCAACGTGGGAAGTGAATGGCCAGAGGAGCAGTGGCGCCAAGGGACTCCAAGGCCTCGCCAACCTCGGAGGCGTGACACTGACGCCCAAATGAAAATGGAATGCTGGATTTAGATGTGTTCTTGTTCCTTGAAAGTCACGCGAGTAGGCGAAGAAGTCCTACCTAGCCAGCCCATGAGTGAACAAGAAGCCGCTTGCTTCATCACCTCATTCCTTCTGATTAAGCACCTCAAAGAAAGAAAACTGCTGCGGGTATGCGCATGGGAGTAGGGCCATGTTTTCAGCCACCGAAATAATATAATACACAAATAAAATGATGCCCTTGAGTTAGTACGTAGGGCAAGGAATGGAAAGGGGAAGATAAGGAGGAGGGGGCTTGTGCTTCGACTTCGGGGACTGTGCCAGTTACGTTTCATGTATAATGCACGTATCTGAATTATCTGTACAAAAAGAAAAGAAAGAAAAAAACTACAGCACCCAGGCTTCGCGCGTCCTCCCGGACCGCACTACTGACTGAGCCGGCAGATGCTTGACTTCGCAGATCGAACGGGATGCGGTATTCTCATCAGCGTATGGCCGTAGGTGAGAACGTAGGCCATTTTTGTTTATTTAAACTTCACTTTCAGATAAGGGCCCACAATTGGCTGCTATTCGAACTCGAACTAATACAAACCCAAATGGCACAGAAGCCAATGCTGCGGGCAGAAGTGGGAATGCGCGTGCGTTGCGCAAACAAAGCAAGTGCGGGATGATTCAGGAGGGAGAGGGGCATTGGCCAAATTCCTCGAAAAAATTGCAAAAAGCGAGGAATTTGTGGGTGTTGCGCACTCCGCAGAACAATAAAGAGGAAGGCGCGCGAGC
>Ga0307931_1001064_pt1 | contig 17987 bp, 14 predicted proteins | sample OrgLakmetageno47_FD_201816 | JGI IMG/M metagenome (GOLD analysis project Ga0307931, IMG submission 201816) | Saline water microbial communities from Organic Lake, Antarctica - #47 | ecosystem: Environmental > Aquatic > Non-marine Saline and Alkaline > Saline | place: Antarctica: Organic Lake... | reverse complement strand
TGTATCTCTGCCAATGCTGCTGCTGCTGCTGCTGCTGCTGCTGCTGCTACTGCTGACGCCACCACCGATGCCTAAGGTGTCCTTGGCTGCATCTGCCGCACCACTAAAGGTAATGCTAGCGCTGCGATTGGCTGCTGCCGCCGCTGCCGCAGCCCACATGGTCGGATGTGGTGCGGCGTCAAACCCAAACCGCCTGGCGTTGAGGACCAGGCGCACCGGCCCCCGCCACCGCAGTGACGTCAGCAAGAAAGCCGAGCGGGGGTCCACTGCGGCTTGGGCTGCTTCTGGCAACGAAGCGACGCCACTCCCAAACCCACCGCTGAAACCTCCTCCGCTGCCGCCGCCACTGCTGCTGCTACCGCCACTGGTGCTACCTAATCGATCGTTGACGCCATCATGATCTGCTGCAGGCGTGGGAGGCGCCAAATGGCGGCGTTGCTGAGACATCGGTGGCGACTGCATGACAGACGGTGAGGAAGAACAAGAAGCAGGCGGTGAAGACGACAGAAGCACTGACGACGACGACGAGGATGAGGAGGTTGACAAAGAGGACGCAGGCTGAGATCCAGCAAGCGGTTGCCTCAGTATTCCACGAAGGCCTGTGGCTGCTTGCAAAGCTCGCGTCAGAGCTTTGAGCAGCGGCAAGGTGGGAAAGCACAAGTAATGGCAGCGCCCGGTGGCCTCCAACACCAAGCAAGGCCACCCGGGCAGGGGGGAATGCCGCGCGCCGAAACCAGCATGGCTCCACGGCGCTGATACCGCCCCCAACTCTTCTTCAAACATCTGTTGCTGCTGCAATGCCCATTCTTCTGGAGTGAACTGCTGCTGCTGCTGCTGCTGCTGCTCTGAAGGCAGCGGTGGCAGCGGCGGTGGAGGTGGGTGAGCTGGCAAAACGCGCCAGCCTCCAACATCGGCAAGGGGCACCACGGCCGACGGAAGGTTCTTGCGCGCACTCAGCGGAGGAAAGAGCGCCAAATGAGTGGGCGTGAGCGACGCCACTTCTTCTCGCCAGTGCCCTTCCCACGCACAGCGAGCGACTGCCCCCGACCACAAGCATCCACTGCTCCCACTGCTCCCACTACTTTTGACGCTACCACCGCTGGTGCTACCGCTGCTGGTGCTAGTGCCTCCGTGCTCCGGGGGAAGGTCAACTCCGAGTTCGGTCGCACTGCCAAAGAGAAAAGCGGAGTCGAGGCCGGACGGCTTGGCGAGGAGGCGGTACAGCTGCAGGCGCACGAGGCCAGTGTCCATGCCTGTTGAAGCCTCGCTGCCTGAGCCACCACCACCGCTGTTACCACCTCCACTACTGCTGCTGCTCGAGGTGGCGCTAGCCTGCATGACGCTGCTAGAGGTAGAAGAAGACGACGAAGACGATGAAGAAGTATCTTTGGAGGCGTAGCGCAGCAAGCGACTCAGCACCCGCACGTTTTGGTCCGCTGGGTTGAGCGTCTTCAAAGGAGCGTCGTGCGCCAAGAGCGAGGCCGTCAGAGAGGGTTTCTCCGGTAACCGTTGGAACGCCGCGACAACGTCCGAGAGCTCCGCACCTGACCGCAGCGTCACGAAGGAGCGCTCTCGCTCTGACGGCAAGCCACTGTTATCGCCACGACTGTGGTCCTCGCGACTGCCACGGCTAATACTGCCACTAGTATTACCGCTACTAGCAGTATCACGCCTGCTGCTAGCGCTTGAACCACTTGCAACGCCTGAATACTCGGGCCTATCTTCAAGATCGCTAGGATGGTCAGTAGAGTTGCCTTCGGGAGACAGATGGCGCCGGCTCCTGCTGCTGCTGCTGCCAGCGTGACGACGGTCGCTGCTGCTCTTGAAGGCACGCCAACGCACCCGCACCAAGAACGCCGACTCGAGGTAGCGCTGGCGCCGGTTGTACACTTGCACCCAGCCCGGCACATCCACTTCAAAGTAGCCTCTTAACCGCCAAGGCCGCTGCTGCGACTGCTGCGACTGTTGCGACTGCTGCGACTGCAACTGCTGCGAGATCTGTGAGAACTGCGATATTGTGCCTAGCGCAGGCCCGCCCAGGGACTCGGGAAGCGACAGGGGCAGCAGAGGAGGCACCATCGGCAAACAAGCTTCAGGCCAGGCAGCGCGTAAGTCCAGCTCTAAGAGAGTGGTCGAGGCAGCAGCAGCGGTAGAGGCGGTGCCACTGCTACTGCTGTCACCGCCACTGTTGCCACTTGTGCTAGCAGAGGCAGTACTTTCGGCAGCCTTGATGACCAAGCGCAAGCAATGCGCGCCGTGCAGCAGAGAAGGAAACGCATCCACTCGCAGCTCGTAGCCAGACCATTGTTCAGTGCCACCGAGGCGAAGCGAGTCGCCGAGCCGGAATGGCTGAACGCTTCCAGCAACGTCAGGAGCAGCAGGTGCAGCAAGCACAGAGGAGGAGGATTTCGATGGGCCGAGAACGACGAAGGTGCGCACGGTGCCTCGCCCGACATTGGTCTCCCACACCAATAGCGCTTCTTTGCGAGCAGCGCTACTGTTTTGGCCGCTGCTGTTGTTGTTGCGGGAGGCACTGTTTGCCGCAGAAGTCGCGTCGCTACTGCTGCATTGCTGATTGGTGCTGCTGCTACCGTGGTGGCTGCTGCCTACTACTGCGCCAGCAACGTAGCCTGCAGCAGCTACGCCCGAGGAAGCTACATAGTAAGCGGCTTTACCCGTGCCCACTACTCCCGATACTGCCGCCCCCCCCACGAAGCGAGCTGCTCCGCTCATGGCCTTGGCACCGGCACCGACACCGTACCCGCTGCTACCACCGTGGCGGCGGTTTTGGGAAGTGACTGCAGAAGTACTTGTATGAGGAGCTGACGTTGCTGCCGCCAAGTACTTTCCGGTCTGCACGTGCTGTGCCACCACTACATCACCTTCGCGAAGCGGGTTAGTGCCAGCAGCATCACTACCACTAGCTGTCGCACCAGCAGCGGTGGCGTGGAGAGGTGCGACTCGAATGAAGCGCACGAGCGTGGGGAACGCGTGCGGGCCAACGACGGCTACCCCTCGGGATTCGTCCATGGTCAACCACCCTTTGCCTCGGCAGCTCGCAGCGAGGTCAGCTTCTTTGGTGACCGCCGCTGGGCTCTTGTTGCCACTTTTGACACTCGATGCCGTTGATGTTGGCGATTGGGTCTTCGGCACGCGAGCCGTGCATACCAACGCGAATGGAGCTCCAGAGAGCAAGGCTGGAGGCGTCGTGGCGTCGTTGTCGCTTGACACGGATAGAGCTCCTTGCTGATGCTGCTTCTCCAGTGGTTGTGGCATTATGGAGGAAGGGGCGTCAGCCACGGCAGACGCAAGAGTACCGCGCATAGAAGGCAACGCATTCGCTTGATCGTAAGATGGCCCCGCTGAAGGAGAGGGTGGAGGATTCATGACGTCAGAACGACCTCGGAGCACTCCAGCGGCCTCATTTATAGCAGCAGCTGCCACAGAGGCAGAATGCCCGACGCCCGCCAACGTATCGAACGACGCACTTGGAGACAGTGCCTCGGTCAAGTCAAGGGAGGCCACAGAGCCGGTCTCAACCTCGCTGCCGTTCCCAATCTCGTTGCCATCATCACTGTCATCACCGCCATCATCTTCTTCCGCAGCATCACCGCCATTGCCGCCGCTATTGCGTGCAGGTCTTCTACTTCCACCCGTTGCAGCTAAGTTCGCAACCATCGGTGCAGCAAACAGTTGATCGCCACCTGCCACGTTATCGTCGTCGTCGTCTTCGTCGTCGTTGTCGCTGACCGGTGGATGGTCGTCTTCGCTAATAAGCTCTTCTGCCTCTTCTCTCTGACCGTTGCCTTGTCCAGGAGAAGCAGGAACTCTTGGCTGAACTTGCGTGCCAATTCGCGGGGTTGCCAACGGTTTCACTGCTGCTGCTGCTGCTGCTGCTGCTACACTTGCTTCTGCATCAATATGAGGCAATGGCTCATCAGTAACAGCATTTGCAACAGCAGTATTTGGCGAGTGAGCTTTGTTTGCGTCACTTGTTGCGGCCGCAGTCGCAGCCGCAGCAGCGAGGTCAGGAATGCGCAAGTCGTAACTCATGCGGCAGCGTAAAAAGTAACGCTTGAAGCGCCCGATATGCCTGGCGTTTAGACTGCTATCACTGGCGGAACTTGCGGAGGAGAAAGATTCGTTTGGGTCTAGGTCATAGACCACCATGTGAGTCGGGAGCGGGCCAATGACTTGACGAAGATTAATAGGGCCAGTGGGCATGCCGGCCACTTCCCATTTCGGAAAGTTGGTGTTAGCGTTGTGGAAACTGAACGTGTAAGTGGGCCCTACCTGATAAGACGAAGAGACCCCCCCGCAAGCATTTAAAATTGAAGTTAGATGTATCAATGGGGTTAGACGTCAGTGTGCGCAGGCACTAGACGTCAGCACGTACTAGAACGCCAATGAAGACCACGTAGTAGTTCCTACATCATGTTTCTACTGCACCTCTCTCATTCTCTAAAACCATTTAAAAAAAGATTCACACAGACACCTCAAAGGGCACGTCCGGGCTTTTCCCGCTCCTCCGAGCGCGCATCGCCTCGTCCGATTCCGGCGGTTCCTGGCCCATTACCGGGGGGGGTTCCCCCTCTGGGGTACAGACCACGCGATCCATGGCCCGGTACAGGGGCATCACCTGTTTAAAGATAGCATAGGACAATTGAATGGGCAAAACCAGTGCATAGAAGAGAAAGGAGAAGAAGGAGAAGAAGCTCTTTATTTGTTTCTTGCAAGTAATTTGTACGAGAATGACAAGAAGGACAATGCGCCTACGAATGTTTCTGCTAGGTTGTAGTCTGTTGTAGTCTAAGCATCACCTACACCAATCAATGCTTATTTTTTCTTCTTACCATGTGCGGAAGTTCAGCATCGAGGTCAGGTTCGAAATCGTCTGTGGCAGCTCCACTCCTACCGGCAGCACGTGACGATGCCGATGCTTTCGCAGCCGCTCGAGACGGCGGATCTCCTAAGCCCCAGTGCAAGTTGGCAATGCGCGACTTGGCAAACGACATGCACACTTTTACCTGGCGCAAAGAATGAAACAACAAGACAAGAAAATGCAGAAGAAGGCGTGCATAGTGCACATAAAAAGAGAGGAGACAAAGAAGAACATGAATAGATAGCAGGAGCTAATCTGCAGTATGAGCCAGCGAACGAATGCACTCGTGTCATTTCAATACCGTCGCATTCAGCACCATCCCAAGGCGAAGGTGGGGCGTTGGGAGCTCGTTGCCCATGTACAACAACCCTTTGGGTTTCTGCTTGAAGCATCCCTGTATCTGCATTTCAAACAGCCTCGGTTTCCCCGCGAAGTACGGCCCGTGTGTCTCGTCTTCGGGTGAAGTGCGCACCAGCACCAGCATTTTCCCTACGAAGCAGTCGTTTTCAAAAGGAATCGGCTCCGCGGTGTTGGGCGCTAGAAGCCGCCCCGAAGGCTGCTCCAGCACTTGGAAGCGGCCAAACCGCGCGAGGTATGTCGACGGCGACCAGCCACCTAAGCTAGGCGCGGGCTCTTCGGACGTGGAATGCAAACGCCGCCGCGAAGCCGAAGTTGTTCCCGAATTATTATTGCTGTTGCTGCCGATGTCGACACTGTTACCCCCATTGCTGCTAGCAGGAGGAGCAGCTGCTACAGTTGAGACAACTGAAGTTACTTGGTTCGTGCCAGTTGCTCCTTGAGTTGCCGGTGGTTGAGTATCATTTACAGCTCCTTGCGATTGGGGGGTAGGTGTCTCAGGGAAAGGCAATGAAGATGCGACAGGCTCAGTACCATTCACCGAGGATAATTTACTTGTAAGGGTGCGTGACTCGTCTGCTTTTGAAGCCTCTCCTAAGGTAGTATCGCTGTTTGGCACTGATTTTGCTGGCTCTGGAAAAGATAGCGACGGCTCTTGACTGGGCTTCACAAAAGTAGCTCGTTGCAGTGAAGGGTTTGTATAAGCAGGTGGCGCTGGCACCCACCAGCGGTCAATGACCCAAGCAGCTAGCACCAGAAGGCAACCAGTAGCTAAGAGGCAGCAGCTGCGCCAGTTCGGCGAGCAAACTATGTAGCTCACCACCAACACGCTCAGTGCTTGAGCTTGGGTGGGTGAAAAGATCTTGCCAAGAAATGAGATCAGCCCCATGGAATTAGCTGCTTGTCTTGTACCAAGAACTTACCCAATAGAACAGCTAAATCTTTCGAAAAATAAGTGCAGGCTGATCCCTAGTTCAAGGGGTTCGTATAACTCGTATTCGGTCGCTATACTTGGCACATGCCACTATGCATATCCCACAAGCTTAGGCAACCTTAATTCGATCAAAGAGGCAGCCAAAGATAATAAGGGAATCTTTGAGCGAAATTTAACGGCAAAAAGAGCATTACAGGAAAACTTTGCCAGTACGAATAATACACATTATGCACGAATGCTTACCATGCAATTTCTGCCCACGCTACAGAATGAACAGCATGCGTATAAGTGCAGTGCAGGAAGAAAGAGTGAGGCCATCTTTCCATCTCTTATGAGACTTATTATGAGGATGGAAAAATAGAATCATTCTATTCTAGCTAGATATGAAGTTCTATTCTAACGTGTGTCAGTCCGTCAGTCCCGTCTTCAGCTCTTCAGTCGTCTGTCTTCATGTCTTCATTGCGGCCGGACTGCCGGACTGTGGCTGTCACTGGGATCCCGGTAACAAATCCGTAAAGGCTCTAATGCCATGGCTTTGCCCTTTAAGCCTAGCGCTTTCACCTCCATCTCAACCCCTAAATACCCGACGCGAATCACACCTCCTTTCTCCTATCTCCTATGCCTAGGGTTGGGCCTAAGCGTACCTACAGGGCACCCGTAGCTACCCGCACCTACGGTAGATACCGCAGTTCATTTTATCGAACATGCGGGGAACTTTCGTATTATTTGCCAAGCACGTCGATATCCGTGCACTCTGAGGCACTCTGCCGCCCATTTCTCGGAGTCGAATGCTCAAAACAAAAGCGTAACTTCGAATTAAAGTCTTCGAAAGTGTGTGCATGCAGTAGCTTAGGTGAAGCTGAGAAAGGTTAGAACTTATTGATCAGGACCTTCGTAGCTTCCACCTTTGCTTGGACGCTTTACCATACAAATCAATGCGCTTTGCATCGAGTGAGGCTAGCTGAGAGATTACATAAGATTCTCGACTCAAATGTGGAAGCATTAGAAGCGAGCATAGCTGCGTTGATGCTGCCGCGAAATGTTGAAACTTCCTGATCCAGAACATGATGTACTTTCACCGTCTTCATGTGCTGCTCATATGCCCCGCCATGTGCAGGAACAAGCATCACCTTGGGCACACTCTCATTCGGATGTGTCTTAATAATGTTGCGGTGCACGTCAGAGGGCTTCGAACTATGCACGGCCGCCTAGGAGCTGTGGAGAGCGCCATGAGTGAAAGGAAAGCTACGCAAAAAAAAAAGAGAAGCAGCTATCTATTATACTTGGAACAACGGGCACGGCTACAGTTTCTTGAACGGTATCTACGGTATCTACAGTATATACCGTACAGTATATACCGTAGACAATAGTTGGATGTTGGCTAAGTTTGATTTCCAAAAACTACGGATGTGCCAAGCACTACCTATGCTACTTCACCTCCTCATCCCCATGAAGCACGAAGTCAGAGGTAAGGAAATCAATTTAATCCTATTCGTGGCTTTTTAATATCCACCTGTATGGCATTTTGGAATGTATGCTCGCCAAGTGGCGTTGCGTTTAGCGTCTAGTTATAGAAAACAGAAATGAACGAACGGAAAATGGGACGGATGGCCACGTGTAAATTAAATCTGGTGCACCAGAATAAGCGACCAGCAAGAATTACAAACATTTTCATCTACCTTTTAACGCATGCTATGCCCGTTCATGCGTCCATAACTTCTCTTCTCCGTGATATGAATATGATTCAAACAAAGAATTTCAGTAGCTAGAGTGATCACGCTTCGTGCTGAAAATCGCTTGAACGGTAGACAGTATACCAAGAATAGTTCCTGGATCCACCGGCAATGAATCTGCATGCAATGACTTGTACTTCCTCGACACAAGCTGCTCGAGAAATGGCTATCATTGCATGCAGACCAAGGTTATTGTTTGCCGCCCGCCTCGTCTCCGACAAAGGCTTGCTGCATCAGGTACGGAGGAGTGAATAACTGCACCAATATAAACATAAAAATGAAGACTGCGCCGTAGAGCATAATGTGGTTGCCAAAGAGCGGAGTCATGGCGGCGTAGACTGACGTTAAGCCGAACAGCACTGTGAGTACTTGAGGAATTTCCTCAGACATCGTGCCTTACAAGGTGCTACCACACTCAAAGAGGACTTCCGGCACAATTCTTTTTAGTATACAATAAGTGCTAGCATGAACTAGTAGAAACTGCCGCAGATTTTGAGCTTATGCCTGCTTATGGTGTTCACCTGCTTTTCACTACGAGCAGTAAGTCGAGCTAGTGGCCGGCAACCCGGCAACCGGCAACGCTCTTTTGACTTTTGACGCCCAAACACCTGAACGTCAGAACTCATGAACATGAAAGCTTCAGATCTGTATTGTAGCCACCGTATCACATTGGGTCAACAGGCATGTTTCATGTTTCATGTTTCTCGTTTCCGATGAATAAAATGGCGAAATTTTTGCCGTTTCCTAAATCTTCTGAGTATTACTTAAACATCTCTTGGTTAGGGTAACCATAACGCTATGGGAAATACGACAAGCGATGGGCTCTTTGGAGCCTATATGATCATAAATATTACGTTCATTGTGACTTTTCGATGGTTGCTGCGGAGAAAACAAAGGCTCCGGGAGAAGAAACGGCAGTCGTTAATGCGGGACGGTGGCATGTATGGTTATTACAGCGACGACGACGAAGAAGATAACGACAGTCGCGATCGTGGTTATGACCCAGGTGGCGATCTGGACGCAGATGGCAACTATCTTGAGGACCGTGGCTTCCTTCAGTACGTGGCGCCTTCCAAAGCCAACAAGACACGAACGGGCTCGGAAGCCAGTTTTGACCGATGGGTTGACCGTGTGCAAGAGGTAGCCCCTAGCGGTGGCGGCGGCAGTGGCAGCGGCTTCGACGGTGGGCTAGCGCCCGTTCCTGAAGGCGCCGAAGACCTCGAGGCAGTGCGCGGCAGTCGCGAGGACGGTGGCGACGAGGACATGGCAGTGTTCGTCACCACCGAGCCCGTTGAGTGGCGCAACGAGAGGCAAGAATGGGAGCCAGCTACGATTCTAGAGGTGTGTGTGTTCTTCTGTTACCTTATTTTGTATTTCCTCTATGATTGTGTGGCCTTTGGGCCTATTCCTATTTGGTCACAACGCCACTCCTTCTCCTTGAAGTTGGCGTGGGTCTTTGTTGGTTTGGGGTTAGCCATTTGATAGGCCGCACATTGAAACCATTCTGAGCCTAGTGATCTAGCATGCATATGTGCGTCTTGATGTGAAGCTATGTCAGTTCTCCTCAATTCCTTTGTGCTAAATACGAAAACGCGGGTTGCACTCACTTTTTCTGGTGCTAGGTGAAGCACATGTCCGATTTGAAGCCTTTTTATACCATCTTGCTCGAGAAAGACCAAACCGAAATGGGCACTGCCGCCAGCTGCTTGCGCCGTTCGCGTGACCCAAACCGAAGAGCAGCTGGAGGCTATCCCCTTGAAACGATGAGTCTGGATCGGCCTGGCAACTACCCTCCTCATCCTCATGACGACGACGACGGCAATGTTGGAGACGGGCGCGCGCGCAGTTATCCCCGACCACCACCGGGAGGAAGTGGAGACGGCCACAACGGAGGCCAGATGGGAGTGCGGTGGGCGGACGACGTGTCGGGTGGAGACGCACATTCCGTAGTGTCGGAAGTGCTATCCGAGGACTACGACGACGATGACCATGACCCCCACAGCAACGCAGCCGTGGAAGAGTACGTTACACAATACTAGAGCGTAATGACATAACAGGTGTAGTGAAGAGCCCGTGAAAGTGTATTGGGAAAGCATTTAGGTTTATTGATACTCTCTGCTTCGTTCCCTCCTCTAATCCACAAACCCAAGATCGTATTCCATCTGCTGTCGTCATGTTTCACCCGTCACCAGTTCTCTTCTCTGCGTCTCTTTTCACCTTCCTCTTCATCTTCATCTTCTTCTTACCCTTTTATACTTCAAAGCCGCTCTTCTTTTCGTTCTCATTTCACTTATTCCCTTCCCCTCTTCTCTGCACTTATTTCACCTTCCTCGCCTTCTTACCAAGGTGGTACGCCGAGCGGGACCGCCGCCGCGCTTTGAAGCAAGAGCGGCTCGACTTGCTCTGCGACGACTGCTGCGGGGACTTTGCGTGGTGGGAGCCGGCGGCTTGGATGGGCTGGGCGCTGAGGCTCTTCGCAGAAGCGCTCGTGCTGCCGTTCATCGGGTGCTACCTGTGGTCGTTTTGGGCCGAAAGGCAAGCCGATAGGCGGAAGGCCATTCTAGCCGAGCGCAAGTATGGCGCGCTCGGCAGCGACGACGAATCGTATTCATCCTTCAGGTATACTACTATGGTGTGAGTTTGCGAGTGTGAATGTGCGTGAAATAGTGCACCAATCCTCTTCGATTTCTTTTCCTCTGTTTGTTGATATTACTGTATTCTTTTGGCGGCCGCATGCTTCTCTACGATCAAATATTATATTAGCTCTGATGGCGAGTGGGACAGCGATTTCGATGACGACGACGAAGAAAACCGTGGTGATGACGAAGCAGGTACTACCAATGCTCAGCAGCCCCCGCACGACAGCGGAGCGTACGACCCTGAGCCAATTGAGGGCACCTCTGAATACGCCATGAAGGTGCACTTGGTCCCGAAACTAATTTGTGTGCTTAAAAGTCTCAGAACCCATCCCAAAAAATCCCCTACTTCAATTCCGCGTATTTAGACTTTGAAACTTACCAAACTATAACCTGTACGTCGGTTGTATCGCCACCATTTCCTTGGAAATTTTCTTGTGTTCATGAAAGATCATGGGTCAAGGCGGCGGTGCAGACGCGATTAACCCTCCAAGTAAGCGCAACAGCAACCGACGAAGCAGCGGCGGCAACAGCAGCACTGGCGGTGGTGGCACTGGTGGTCTGTCAGCGAAAATGGCAGCTCGAAAAGCTGAAAGAGTGGCAGAAGCCAAGCGAAACTCTCTGAACAGCAATAAGTTGCAGAAACCACCAGGTGCAGACAATGATGATGGCGCCGGCCAGCGCTTAATGCGTAAAAGCGGAGATAGAGGTGATGAAGAGGCCGGACGTGAAGGCGGAGGTGGCAACAGCGTTAGCTCTAGCAAAGGAGGAGGAGGAGGTGCAGGGCGGCATTACACAGGCAGGCACCACTCCGGAGGAGGTGGTGGCGGCGGCGGAGCTTTAGGAGTGCACCATTTGGACGAAGACTTGAAGCGACTGGAAGCTGAAATTCTCGTCTGGTAAAATCAATTAGACTTCTTCTATGTACTCATTGTACACTCGTGCTTCATTGTACTTGCGTTTGTGTGTGTTTTTTTTTGCTATTCAGCGTGCCTGAGGGCTCGCAAGGTTTATAGCTATTCTGAAATTCTGGTTGTTGTGGTGGGGCTACCTTTCTTACCTTCATTTCCTTCATTAGGGGCGGGGATGCGGCAGCGCGGGCGCAACAACGCTTGAGTGGGACCAGCTTTGGCCGAAGCTTGCAGTCGGGCTGGGAGCAAGGAAGTACTCGCTCCGCTGCCAACCGCCGAGACAGCACCCCCACCAATAGAGCTGCGGGTGCACCTTCTGCTGGCGCTGCTTCTGCTCCGTCGACTGCTGCTGCTGCTGGTCGCCGTACCTCTTCGCCTGCTCATGCTCATCGAGGCAGTGGAACGAGTGCGTCGTCTGCCCTCGTGGCTCATCCGGCTAGTACCGTCAACGGCAGCAGTAGCGGTCCTAGTGGTCCCAGTGGGGGGCGTATTGCCTCTGCGCTGCGAGGGGAAAGCACGCGACGAACGAGTAACAGTGGACAGCCAGGTACCAACAGAAGCAACAGCAGTAAAGCCAAGCGAGGCAGCGGCAATCGCAGCAGTGGCCGAGGCAGCAACGTCTGGACCCAGCCGCCGGCGGCCTCTCAAAGTGGGTCAACCCTGCCGCGGCCGCCGCGCCCTCAGCAGAACGACAAAGCCAAGGCACTGGCGAAGAAATACCCGGTGCACCTCCTGAATCAGGCCCCTTCTGGTGGTTCCAACCAAGGGAGGCCCAAATGAGGGCACTTAACTTTCCGGGAATGCTTGCGTCGCGATTCATTTCCGTATGTGATTTCTGTGTTAATTGTCTTCAGAGGAATATATACGAAGTCAATATCAGATAAACTGGATGAACCGAACTGGCATTGCGCATTGCGTATTAAAATTAGTATGGAGTATGGCCTCCCTGATGAACGGAGCATATAATTTCATATTTCATCATATTTATGTATCATTTGGCCTACGGCCGCCAATTTGCACACTCTACCGCCTACATTACCTCCATATCTTCGTCTACCCCTTCTTCAACAGCGCGTCCGGTCGGGATTCAGTTTTCACCGCGGAAGAGAGGAGGCAGTGCATTGCGATCGCCTACGACGACATATTGTGGAATGCTCTTTTGGTCGAGAGTGCATCGAAGCATTATGGCAGTGTGCATCCCTTCCGTCGCTCAACTTCCCCGGTGAGGCTCGTGGGTGTAGTCGGTGAGTTTCCCGACACCTGCGTAGCCACTAAACCTATGCACGGTTTGCGAAGAAAATTTCCCCTGCGACTCCCCCTGCTTTGTAGCTTGCTTCCAAGTTTGTGTTCTACCTAGCGAGCCTAGGCTCGCAGCTCTTCGTTGGGTTAAGGCATCCCTTCGGTTAGAGTGGGAAGACCGTGTACTTGGAGCAGAGAGGAAGTCGGTTCAGAATGAGCGTGAAAACCCCCCAACAAACTTGGATACATGTGAGTCCGAGCCTGAACACAGTCGACTCTTTGAACGACCTCGCGAAGTACTGATGTACAGGGCTGGAGAAACAATCTCCGATGGTAGACGGCGTTAAGCCGCACCATATGGCGACGTGATCCATAATTGGCCATATGCAGCAAGAAAGAGGACAGGCGATGCTGAGAGCGGCTGGTGCCCACCGCCTGACAAGAACATTGAGCCGGTGCCCTACTGGGGCAAAAAATAGCCCGGAGAAATGCCTTGTGTACCTGGGAAGTGAAACACATTGGGCACTCAGACCCCGCTGACTTGTTCGGAGGGAAGACGCCAGATAGTGCCTTCTGGAACGCGCAGATACATGCCGCAAGTGCAAATACAGATCACCTCTGAGAGCGTGCTATTTCTGCCCTTGCCTTTCTTTACACTGGGGGAGTATAATCTAATCTAATCTAATGTTCAATGTAACAGCGAAAAATATACAGTTATTAATATCGGCGGGTTTGTCGCTTGTTGGGCGTGAGGTGCCGTCTGTCATATGTGATAGCTCCTCGCGCTGACGCCTACGCCAGAACGCAAAACCAAAACTAATTTCGGCCCTTCGGGGCCTGTCTCAAAACCAAAACAGCTTCTTCGCGCTTGGCGCCCGGCGACTTGCGACTTGCGACTTGCGACTTGGACAATGGACCTTACATCCCCTGTAAAAAGATCGCAAAATACCTCTCTCTTCACTACGTACGTCGCATCTTCGCATCCCGATTCCCGTCTACCGACAGTCGACAATGGTGCTGTGTACTTCGCGGGCCATTAGTTGCTAGCCACTTCCTTTTCTTTCTTTAGCCATCTTGGCGCTTTAAGGGTGATGGGTGGCGGCAAGACAAAAAAGTCGCGTCGAGTCAGCCTTCGTGTGAGCGGCCATCACGGAAAAGGCCTCGGTCTAGGTGAAGTGAATGTGAGCAATGGCGGAGAAGGCAATGGCTGCGACCGCTGCGGATGCCTAGACGAGGAGGTCAATATTTTTCGCAGTCGCTCGAAGCATTTATGGTTGCATGAAATCTTTGATAGCTCATTCCAATCACTGCCGTAATCTTACATAATCACTCCAACTATCCAGCCAGCCATACCATACGATGTGGCTCAATCCTCATCTCAACAGTCAATTCGATAAAGAAATGTATGCACTATTGATATATTACGAATATTGAAGCCACCATTCGCTCTCCGTAAATGTGTGCCTCAGGCGTGCTGCCCTTGTTTTTGGACGGACAAAGGGGTGCCTCCTATTTGGCCCTTGAGCTGGATATTCAACCCACGAAATCGCTATCTGAACAACAATAGCGTTGCTCGCAAGTTTGGTAACCTTGGATTTCCATTTTTCGACAAGGTGGTTCTTAATATCACGTATCTACGTTGCACTTCTTCTTTGTTGTAAGAACGATCCTCTGATTCAGCTTTGATTATGTCCGTAAACGTTGTGTCGAAAGGAACGAAAAGCTTTCATGGGCGTTGCACTTGCACTAACGGTTGCTGCAATGATCACTACTGTGGGCTGCATTGCTCTTTCCGACAATAATCAATTCCTCTACCTTACTGCCTTCGGGGTTATATATTCGACCTTCTTTGATAAAAACGGAAACGAAGTAAGCCGCCCATCTTTCTCATTGCATCATCTTGAAGTCATACATTGATGTAATGTCTCCATAACTCTTGATGAAAATGTCTGAACATTCTATGACGCAAATTGTTTGTGCAGGCTGGGAATGTGATATTCTTCGGTTTGTCGAAGGTATGAGAACCCTTTTTCACTCTTCGTGCGTATGTAGTTGTGTGCATGCATGCTTTTGTTGAGGCCATAATCTTTTTCATTAACGCTGTTGTTCTGGTGTTCTTGTCACCTCCGTCTCTCGCAGTTTACAACCACTGAATGCTTCAATAGCACAGATGAAAATGAGTCTCATCCTAGAAAGCCTGAGCAATGGTCGAAATGCGTCTTGCACGATGAATCATGGAGTCAAGTGCAATGTGATAAGGACAACAGTCACAGCGCTTGGTCAGACGACAGTGAATCATATTACGGCTTAGATTGTGATGCTATGAATCGATGCCGTGGAACCTTTCTCAGGTCGCAATTTGGGGCGTATTTGACCACGTTTACAATGATATTTGCCCTTATTGGCTGCTTGACCAGGATGCGAAAAGGTAACCACCATCTATTTATTATCTGCTTGTGGCAATGTTGCATCCGCCAGTATTTTTTTTTTCACTTTACACTGCTAATCTGCCACATTCACTCATTGGGCTTTTTTCCTGGTGTGTTTGAAACTCAGTGGCGGACACCAATTTCCAAAAATTTATTGGTTGCATACCAGACACGATTGGCGTATTGACTCAGTTTCTTACGCTTTTGGAATTCATGACGAACTGTTACGTCAAAATGCCATATGTCGACTCCCAGGGCAACAAACTTTCGTACGAAAGCGGTGCAGGCTTCTGGTCACTGGTCCTTTGTTGGTTCGCTGCCCTCATACGCGTCATCATGCATTACTGCACGCCAGTACCCGGCGGTGGTGTGGGTTGCCGTTTCCAGGATTTGATGCGCGATAGTATTATCGACGACCGCACTCTCTCATTGGATTTTTCAAATGGCGTTGAAATGACCTCAAACTCCAAACCTTACGCACTGGAACTGCAAAAAAAATACAATCAGAGCGAAACCGATACACAAAATGTACGGCATCACTTTGATAGTGATTCAAACAGTAGTCTCGAAGGACTTCCGGAGAAATCGTCGAAGACCGTCACGTTTTTTAACTCAAGTTATGACTTGGAGGGCACCGAAATAGTAAAAACAGAGGGTACTACATTTTAAATGAAAGATCAAGTGCCATCATCTGCATATCAAGAAGATAAATTCACGAAGAGATTTGCTTGTTTGACTCGCTGCGCCTTGCTCCATTAGGCCGAGGTCCGGGAGCTGAGGTGAGAGGCCATGATTTATCTGGACGAAGAAACCCGCGCCTGTGTCACCACAACGCACCTCAGACGATACTCAATCCGTTTAGCGCTATTCGTAACTACATTGGTTCTGAATCGCTTGAACTGGCTTTAATTCAGCGCTGCGCGCTAGACTTCAGAGCCACTTAACACGAAGCACCAAATAAACCATAGTCCAGACGAACTGAATTAACGAATTCGGACAGCCAAATGTTTAGTTTAACACAGCACTGGGGTAACTCTAGACTTCTACCCACCTATAGAACACAAAAAGAACCAATTTTAACGTTCTAGCCACTAAAGCAACACTCTATATAACCTCAGATTAAGTCCCTCGGGACTTTCTGGGTTGACCTCGTCGTGGTGATGGTACGTAGCAAGAGCTGATTTAGTGGCCATATAAATTTGATTGAAGTAGTGTTAAATGTGATCTTATTACCCCCGTTGAATTTGGGCCTTTTAAGCCGTTCTGGGTCGGCCTTGTCTTCGCGGTGGAACTAAGTATTTATTTAGTGGGTATGTGGATTGGATTCAAAACCATTGTACTTGGTATTCAGGCCCTGTGTCCTGGAGGTGGAACTTTGTGCTGACTATTTTTGTGTACTTAGCACCAAATTGATTTGGGCTTCACCTTGGGTGCGAATTACGGCGAAATAAAAATGTTTCGGACCGTAAATTCGGATGTTACGGGAAATTCATGTTTTCGACCGTAATTTCGGACGTCTCTGGTACGGAACTTATAGAAAATTTCCCCAAAAGGGGGGATTGCCCCAAATCCCAAACAGCAAATCAAAGAAATAAGGCATAAGGCATAAGGCATATTGCCGCGCATCTGGTCTTGCGCTTTTCAACGCAACCAGCACGCCTTTAATCCGCGCGCATCATCATTGATCTACCGCCTTCTTCTTCTTTCTCGCCTCCTCCACCTTCTCCTCCACATCGCTTGAATGGCGCCCGCCTACGACGAAGAGCTCAAGCTCCACATCCACATCATCGGCTTTAAACGGTGAGCTCAACCATATCATGCAGTCATGCAGCGCCTTGTTGACAAAGTAGTCCTCAGGAACGCAATCAGCCATGATCTCAGTATCGTCATCGGGGTCATTTGATGGGCAACCCGATGGCATGATGTCGCAAGAGACGGCCCAGACTCCTTTCTTTTTCCCTTCTTTGAAGGCGTGCCACTTGAAAGAGTCGGAATGAATTCGGTAGTACGTCCCACAAAGACCAACGTCTTCATCGAAGAAAATTATCAATACCTGAGAAATCTTTTAAGAGACCAGTCGAGGCAGAAGAGCGACGCCTCTTAATGCTAGCATCGGCCGCAGCTGCGCTTACGATCTCATTTCCAGCTGTTGATACACTTGCTTCACGCTTGTTCTTTGCTGTTTTGTCAGCGAGTAAAAAGCCTTCGGTGCTGCCACTACGGCCCGCACTTCGGGCGGAGATTTCTTGCAAGGAGAAATATCTTGGGACGATGCCTTGGAGCCCAATAGGTGTTGTGCAACCAAGGGTAAGAAGAACGACAAAGAAAAGCAATTGAGGACCTTATATGCATTGGTTCTATCTAGTGATATGTAATGTTCTCAGTTCTCACCCATGTCTAGTTGCAAATATTTTTCAAGTCATAGACAGACTTCGTTACGTGTGCCAAGGTTAATCAGACACAGCCGCGTGGCCATTAGGTGGAGCGCGGCGGCGCCTTTTCGATGAATACTCGATGAAGAGAAGATGACGATGAGCGGAAACAACAACTTACTTCGATACGAGAAGTCAGTCAAGAAAGTACCGCCATGTTTGCGCGTAAAACAACGATTTCATGTAAGAGCTCTATTTTCCTTTTATCTTCTATATTAGTAGTTTCTCCGTAGCACAAGCGGCCAGTATTAGCCCAAGCCTCCGAATTGTTACGGGATTATGTTACGGTAAATAACATGTTTCGGACCGTAAAGTTTCGGTTTCGGAAATTATTGGTTTTGGACCGCAACCGTAATTCGCACCCAAGGGCTTCACTGGGGTGTGCTCTCTATGCATTATTAATGAATATACGTATCATATGGCTCTCTAAAAAG
>Ga0307931_1001061_pt1 | contig 18007 bp, 15 predicted proteins | sample OrgLakmetageno47_FD_201816 | JGI IMG/M metagenome (GOLD analysis project Ga0307931, IMG submission 201816) | Saline water microbial communities from Organic Lake, Antarctica - #47 | ecosystem: Environmental > Aquatic > Non-marine Saline and Alkaline > Saline | place: Antarctica: Organic Lake... | reverse complement strand
AGTCGCAGCTTTTGAAGTCAAGAAGTGCTCCGCTCCCAAGATTATGATTATCAAAGATGCTAACTGATTGTTCATTAAAATGGTAGCTAGATGCGCATACTTGCAGACAATACTTGCGTAGCTTAAAAAGGTTTTCCTCTTATGGAAAATCGGTAGCGTTTGAAAAAAAAAAATGCAATACGTTTATTCAAACGTGGATCTTGCATGATTTGGGGCGTGGGGCGTTCTTTGAGGTTATTTGCTTTTTATAGAACGGAAGCAGATTTTGGATAAGCAGCAGACATAGCTGCGGGAGCGGCAGGGAGAAAGCTATCCATAATGGACAAAGCGCGCCTGTTGAAGGCGATCCGAGACGAAGCAGCTCGCATTGACCGCGCCCGTTTGTCTGGAGGCAACAGCCGAGACGACGGCGACGACGCAACTGTGATTGGTCGCGCAGCTGCGACCTTTCACCAAAAGGAAGAGCAAGTTAATAGCAAAATTAGAGGTAGCAGTTCCGTCAGCAGATCTAGCAGCATCAGCAGCAGCAGTTCGGGAAGTCAGGATGCATCAGGATTTAGAAGAAACGATGCTGCAAAACGCACCTTGCATGGGCCAACCTTTACGGCTGCTGGTGCTGCCCTGGTTCGAAGAGACTTCTCTGAGTTAGCGTTATCGAAGGCTTCTGCAGGTGTGAGCACGGCTAGAGACGCTGCGACCACTAGCGGGTCATCACGGAGCAGGAGAGCAACCAGTGCAAGAAGCTCCATGATGAATGGGGGCAGTGGCGCTCGAGCACCTCAGACTTGGCCGCTTGCTTCACAAACTTCGGAGGCAGCCGCGACGCCACCTTTGACCATTTCTTCCAGAAATACTGCACCCAATCAGCCCATTCGCGGTGCTCTTTTAGAAGTGGAGTCGGTCGCAGATGCGGAAGCAGCAGTGCAGAAGCGCTTAGCGCTCATGCGCTCATCATTGAGTCGAAACAAACAACCGCCGGCACCTCCCAGCGACTTAGCCGGCAGCGGTGACATTAGTGGCTATTTCGATGGCAGCGATAGTCATAGTAATAGGGACAGCAGCAGCAGCAGTGATAGAAGCAGCAGCCCGAGCAGTAGAAGCAACAGCATTCACGGGGCAACGAACGAGCGTCTTTTGGCGGACGCGCGCGATAGCCACGGGCGAAAACACGACCACACGGGTTTAGCCACTGCGCTCTGGCTCTGGCCCGTCGCCCTGGTCCTTGCACTGGGCGCCTTGGCTGCGCTGGTGCTGTGCACGCGCCGCCGCCGCCGCGCCGCTGCTGCTTGGCTTACTCGCTGCCGTGCTGGTCGTGCTCCGCTGCTGCCCACTTCTTCTTCTTCCTTGGCTGCTGCTGTGCCTGGGTTTCATCAGCCTTCACAGGGACGGGGAGGCCGCCCCTCGGCACTAGGTACAGCTGCAGCTGCCACAAGAGACACCGAGCGGCAGAACCGTGACCGCCCGAAATTTTACGACAAGGAGCGGGCGTCGCCCTTGCCGATGGAAAAGGATGTTAATAACAAAGGCAGCCGACACCGGCATGTCCCTCATTCCGACTGGAATAAAGCATTATGAAGCCCGAGGAACGACGAGAGGCGAATTCAGAGAAGGGGGCGTCTTGCGTCTTGTGCTCGTTTTCCTTTGGCCCTGGCTGGGTATTATGACAAATCGTATCGTCAAAATTTGCCGTATTTTTCGTTATTTCGCTGAATAACGCCCAATTTCGCGTTATTTCGGCGTTATTACGCGTTCTCTTTTGACGAAATCGAAACGAGATCTCGTATCGTTTACGAAAAACGGGCGTAATCCTCAGCCAAGCATTTGGCCCTCCGTGTAACGTGTAAAACTAGTCTTTATTAAACTTCGAACGCCAAACGCCAAAACTTTATATAGCTGCAATAGCTTGTGGATATGGATATAGGATATATGTCAGCGCGAGAGAAAACGGATCTCGATAGATATATTTATAACCAGGAGAAGAACTAAAACTCCTTTAAACGAGAGAAACTTCTCTTTTTCTTCTAATGTGGGTGCTTAAGTATTAACCGTCGACCTCAAATATTTTTCTTTTGGAGCCCGATGCCCGATTTATGATATGGAATTAGATAAATATCCCTGCGCTACATCAACACCCCAACTGCAAGTGAATCCCCAAGCTCGATTGCAAAGCGCATTTTCCAGGCCGTTTTCCTTTCGAGTCACGTCAGAGCATGACGAAAACGAAACTCAAGCAAGCACGCTTACATCTTGTTCACTTCGGCTTCCCACTTAGCCATGTTGGCAGGCACCTTGGACCACTCCTGCAATAATAGCACGTGCACATTGGGCAATAAGGGTCAGATATCGACACGGAGTACCCCAGAAACTTGAATGAAGTACACAGTCTGGAAGCAAGTGCAACAGCGGAAGCGGCGCCAAACGAAATACCAACGAACCAAATAAACGCTACTTCAAAGTCTCACTTTCATCATGACATCTTGCATGCAATCATTACCTCGAAGCCGTCATCTGACATGGACAGCACGCCGTCGGAGCCGCCCGACGGCTCGACGCCGGACTTGTAGCCGGAGGCGTCGAAGGCCGAGCCGGGGGCGCTGGCAGCCGCCGCGCCCGCCGCAGGGGCTTCCTTCTTGCCGCCGGAGGTCACCTTGTAGAGGGTGTAGATGGTGGTGTACATGCCCAAGATGGCTACCACCATCTGTGAACAAACAAACAAGAGGCGCGAAGGTGGGATGAAGGAGCGAGTCGGAGGCATAAACCGAAACAGGAAACAACAGAGCGGAATTGTGAGAGGACGCCCGTTAAAAAAAAAGGAAGGCGCCCCACATAGAAGGCAGAACCTACGGCGGAGTGGCTTTAAATGGGAAATTTGGATCCGCACGATGCCTCCGGTGAGTGATCATTCAGGCAAGGAGACTGCGCACAAGATGTGACAGGAGGCCGCGGAGCATCTCACCTGCCAGTCCTCCTTGATCACGGCGCGAATCTTGTTGTCCGGCCAAGGCAGAGTCGCGGGGTCTACGTGGCCGCCCATGAAGCGCTTGGACGCCCGCACAGGCTGCTGAGCCATGCGGGTCGCAGTGGGGCGGATAACACTGCGCGCGGGACGTTGAAACATAATCAAAGGGGATAAACAAACAAGTATATGCACATGTCAAGGTCCTGAAGTGCAGGGTCTAACGACACGATCGGAGTTTTAGCAAGCTTCATGTAAACTGCGACACGCTAACAACAGCGAAGAAGATAATATTTTTCATTGAAAAGACACGCGTGCCCGCTGGTGTGCATACCGTGAAAGCGAGGCCATGGTGCTGCGGTAACACTGGGCACAAATTGCAATCGTAACTTGGAGAATTTTTAGGAGTCGAAATTCCGGCCAGAATCTCCCGGTTTGCTGGATATTATTGGCTCTCTTTTTTTGTTGGCACTGCTTGCGTCTTGCGTCTTATTGCGTCGCACTTACTTGGCTTATTTGCGTGTAAGCTCCTGGGGGGCTCAAAAATGGAGAGAGGTCCACTATCATTAGAAGCCGAACGCGACGAAGGGCTCGAAGCTCTTCAAGCATACCTTGAACCAGGTATAGAGCTATAGGACCTGCGTAGAACTGCTGTCGACAAAGACTCTGACAACGTCACGGACCAATTCCTTTCTGCTTGAATCTCCCTCAACTAGAATGCCTGATCCTTGAACCTACAGCGACAATACTACTCAGAACTTATTGCGCTTCCTTTTTCTAGCTAGCGCGCACAACGAGGTGCATTGCAAATTATCGACACCCTTATTTTCTTTTTGCCATTCTTTTCAGGTGACGAATGGTTTGCGATTCCAACGTCGTGGTATGCGCACTGGCTGTTGTTCGTAGGCTTGCCGGAAGACCAGTGGGGGCAGCACGGGGTGCCGGAGCTGGTCGCCGCCTCAGACGGCCCTTCCTTCGAGGAACTAGCGCAGCGGGACGAGCCGCCCGGCCGTCTAGCCACCTTGCCCCTGCTCGACGACTGGGGACTAGGCTTGCGGCCAGACTTGGCGGAAGATCGCGACTTTTCATTCGTGCCCCGCGCCTTCTGGGAGAAGGCAAGCCCTTTCAACAGACACCAGTCGCTGCTTTGCTATAGTCGCCACAATTTATCTACTCTTTATTTATAGCAATTTTCTTTCCTCGTGCATTCGTTAACCTATCTATCCATGACCTCCCTCTCACAATTCCGTTGTTTCACCCCATGTTTTTTTTATTCCTCTCTGAGCCATGTGCTCACACTGCCTCTCGTCTCTCTTCTTCCCTAGGTGTGCCTGCGGCCTCAATATGGCTTGCAACCCGGCCATGTAGCCATTCTGCGCCGTGCCTTCCTGCGCCCGGGAGCGGTGGAGCCGCAATTAGAAGCGCACCCCCGAGTGGCGCACGTGTGGCTGTGCAATCCCGAGGCCCCAACAGACAGCGGCGAACTGTTCAGCCAAGCCACGTGCGCGCTCCGGCTGCTGCTGCCGGCAACCCTCCAAGTGGATGAGGTACTAAATAAGGGGCGAAGAGAGCTGCCCGTATGGTCTTTGGATTCTATCGTGCTCATCTCGAAACTGTCTTTCTTCTCGTCATTCGATGCCACATCGACTGCTCCAAAAATCGAGAGAAGCAGAAGATATTTATGTATTGGACTGCAATGATCGAAGAATTTTCAACCTTTTCTGTATGGGTGCATGTCACGTTCTTGCTTGTGTTGCCACTCTATCATGATACTCAATAACTACAGGTGCGCCACAAGCTGGTCTACAGCTTGGCGGAAGCGTGGCACGCAGCAAAGAGCCATTTCGAAGAATGCAAGCAAGCGGCGTCCTCGAGCAGTGCAGGCCCCAAGCAGCAGCGCGCCCTCGACGAAGCCCGAGAGAAGTGGGCCAATTTGTCGGTGCTCGACCCGAAGGGGGAGTCGGACGACGCGCGTTTGTGGTTCCGCCCGCCCCCATCGCCATCAGCCGAGGCGGGCGACGCGTCATCGTCGTCGTCGTCGTCTTCAACGGCTACCTCTCCTACCGCAGGCGGCCTGGGCACTTCTCGCCACAGCAACAACCTTAGCAGCGGAAACCTCCATGCCCTGGCCTCTTCTGCGGCGTCGTCGTCGGAGGGTGAAACCCTCCCTGTAGGCGGGTGCGGCGACGGGTGGGAGGTGGTGCTGGGGGTGGCGAATTTGTTGGTGGAAGAATTGGCCCCAAGCCTCGCGAGCGTGCACTTCCTGGTATGTTGGTGCCTGTAAGAGGTTGTGCATGCTCGAATCATAAGTTTACGAGAAATTGAGGGAAGGTTCCTGCGTAAAAGGATGACGAGGAAATGAGAAGTCAAAATTGTTTTCGAATTTTTTTTCCGATTTTTCTTTCTGCGCAAGCCTCTTGAGGCTCTTTCTCTTTATTCTTTTTTTCTCGTTCAAAATCAACAAACAACAGGTAGAGCAGCCGCTGAGGTCATCTTCGCACGGTGGCGACCTGTACCCGCGGGACCGGGCCTGGCGCCTGCACTTGCGCCCGAACGACCCATTGGACGCACGGGACCGCGAGGGGAAGTGGTTCGAATCAGTGGTGGTGGCCCGAGGCGCCGTCTCAGAATTAGCACCCCCCCTGGTGAAACGCACGGGCATGGGCATTCCTCAGAGGACTACATTAGAGCAGCAGGTGGCGCAGCAGCCCTCGGCCGACGCGGTGGTGGTGCACTTCAAGGTGAGGATGTGGTGTTGATGATATGGAGATGAGTTGAAACGTCCGATTTTTCAGTCCTCTCACTGCCTTCTTTTTATCTCTTTTCTATAAACCACACCTACTGTTATCCAGGCCTGGACCGATCGTTTCGACGAGTGCAAGTTGTTGAAAGAGCACGCGCTGGATTTGCGCCCTCGCTTCAGCGTCACTCCCAACTGGCGGGCCGCTCTCGCCGTGAACGATTTGGTGGAAGTGAAAATGCCCACGGCCCTAGTCAACAACAACAGCAGCAGCAGCAGTAGGAAAGCCTCGTCGTCGTCGTCGTCCTCAGGAGGAGGAGCGCTGTGGTACACAGCGCAAGTCGCTCGGGTGGAAGCGGAAAAGGGCCTAGTGCACGTGCGCGCGTTTGTGGGGGGGCTCAGCACCCGTAATTATACGGTGGACGTTGACGCAGACCACATGTGCTGGATTGGCACCCACCAAAACGAAGCGGCGGCCAAGCACACCGCGCGCGAAATCAACCAGGTGAGCGGCGATGTTGTGGTGGCGTATGTGATGTCGTGGTGTGGTGTGGCGTGGTGTGGTGTGGCGGTTTGGTGGTGCCATTTGATGATGTGATGTGGTTGCATATGTGCAAAACCTTTCCTCGTTTTTACCTTTTCTAGCTAGCACCATCATCACTCGATAAAATCCCCTCAATTTCTCCATGCATTTACTCGAGTGGTCCTATTTGTTGCTATCTGTACCTCTGCGTTCGATGCTGTGTACTGTCATCGCGTAATACATCTTTTGTTCGAACTAACAAAAACAAACCACAGGCTTTGGCCGCCGCGTCACCCGCAGGAGGCAGTTACCGGCGCCGGAGCATGAGCGGCGCCTTTGACGACAGCCCCGGTGGTCCCGTCGGCAACAGTCCCGGCGGCCCGGGGGCCGCCGGCTTCGCGTCGCCGGCCCGGCGGCCATCCTCAATGCGCCCCCGCGCCGACAGCGGGAGCAATGGAAACGGCGCTAGCAGCAGCAGCAGCAGCAGCGGCGTGGGGTTTGGCTCCCTGGCGAAGCGCAACGCCGAAGGCTCGCCAGACGCGCCCGGCGTAGTGGGCCTGACCAATTTGGGGAACACCTGCTACATGAACTCGGTAAACTTACACACGAAACGACGAAACAAACGGACCCAAACGCTCTTGAAATTTACGAGAATGAAAGGCAACGCTGCGTTGTATGTGATGTCATGTGAGAAGATTGATGTGGGGCACTACCTCGTTGGGTCCATCCTCTATTTTTTTGTCTTGTTCCCGTCCACGGTTTAATCATTTGATTGCTGTATTTATGCATATCATATCCTTCGATTCTACAGGTGCTCCAGTGCTTGTTGCACTTGCACGAGTTGCGCGACTTCTTTCTTGACGACGTGGCTACCGTGAGCTCGAGGGTATGCGCAACTATACTTCGTTTCATTTGCTCTTTTTTGTATATATTCGCTTTTTTTTTATTCTTCAATGCCTTTGCCAATGCTAGATCTCGTTTGTTTGACGACGCTTGAAATCACCATTTCCCCCCTTTTTTCTTCTTCTTGTAGACCCTTCAAATATACCTTCTATATATGTGTGCTTGCTGTACATGCATGTGTGTGTTGATTGCAGGGTGGCGGCGACGACGACGACGACGACGGCAACGCCCCTTTTATGCGGGAATTGAACGAGGACAATATATTAGGGTCCGGCGGCCGCGTGGCCTTGGCGTTTGGCTCCTTTCAGAGGGACGTGTGGTCGGGCAGGTAAACAGACAATAAGTGAAGAAGGAATTGACAAAGAAAAATAAGGAAGATGAATCAAGGCATTTTGCTTGACTTCGCTCCTTGGGTTTTCAATTGGTCGACAGTTTTTTTTGCCTTCCCGTAGTTCGCTTTTTACTCGCGTGTACAATTACACTAAATTTGCTGCACTACTGTAATGCTTCTGCTACTCTTATCACCGCATACGCATGTTTGAACTCTAGGTACCGCACGGTGGTGCCCGTGGAATTGAAGCGCAGCATCGCGGACTTCGCGTGCCAGTTCCAGGGCTACGACCAGCATGATGCCTCGGAGCTCCTCATGGTGAGGCAACAAGTAAACAGCCGAAAGCGGATTAGCCGCGAGCCAGCGAATCGATTGACTTGCGTGCATGTTGAATGTTACCTCTGGTTCTTCATTTTTCTCATCCTCTTTTCTGACTTTTTTTTTGTGTGGGGGGGGGGGGGGGAGGGGGGTACACTTGGAGACGACAGAATAAGACCACATTAGTCTATTATTATAACAATCAATGAATCCAACCCAATTTTACCCATCCATCCCCATAAACTATCAATCCACAGGTGCTGTTGGACGCGCTGCACGAAGATTTGAACCGGGTGGTCACCAAGAAGCCTTACTTCGAGCGCCTCGGGTGGGCCCAGTCTCACACGGCGTCCGACGAACTGCTCGCGAGAGAAGCGCTGAGACGAGAGCTGGCCCGGAACCGCAGGTGACTTAGGGATACGATTATGAGAATGATGATTGTGGCAGTGGCGTTGATGATGATAATGTAAAGACGGAGTTATTCAAATAGAGAAGGCGAAGAAGCCATGAATAACGTGTGCTCTTCAATGAGGCTTTGAATAGGGTGTCATTGAAACTATACATAGTGTCCATATCTTCGCTTCTTCTCACATTTCCTCTCGTCATCGAATCTTACGACATTTCTCACCAACTGCAATTCCAATCCCGTTCGTGCTGCTGCTGCTGCTGTTTCTGCTGCTCCTCCTTTTCTTCGTGCGTAGCCGTATATACGACTTTTGCCTCGGCCAGCTGGCGTCCCGCCTCACCTGCGCATTGTGCGGGGCGCAGACCCGCGCTTTCGACCCGTTCACCATGGTGTCCCTCCCTGTACCTGCGGCGGCTGCCGCTGCTTCCACCCCCGCCGCTTCCACAACGGCGGCTCCTGGATCTTACGCTGGCACGGTGGCTGCTTCTTCTTCGGCTTCTTCGTCATCCTCTGCTGCTGCTGCGGGAGGAGGAGCCAGCGCCGTCGTTCGCGGGCTGTTCTTTCCTTTGCCCAAAAAGACGAAGAAGAAGTCCCCGGGCAACCAAACAGGAGACGGCAAGGACTGGGTGATGGAAGACAGCGGCGCGGTTGCTTTTGCGGCTCCTTTGGGCGCGAATCCTACCGCAGGTATACACCAGATTAGACAGTGTTTCTGTGCCGAAAAACACACGCACCAAAAATGTCGAAGAAGCATTGTTTGTGATGGATCCTTCTGAACAACAGTCTGCCTGGCTATGGGCTGAGTCCTGACGGTCCTTTTTGCATGCTTTGATAATCATCGATTTACACCATTGTTTGTCTTTGCCTTCCATACTTACCGCAGGGCAATTGCGAAAATGGCTCGCCGTACGCCACCGCTTGCTGCCTGGGTGGTTGCCACTGCCATTGCCCACTGCCGCGACCACCAAAGGGACGGCGCCGGCAGCTGCAGCCAAGGCTGCAGGAGTTGCAGGTACAGGAGGGGTCTCTTCACCATTGAGTCCTGACTCTAGTACCTCCAACAACAGCACCACCAGTAGCAGCACTGTGCATTCACCAATCGAAGGTCCCTCTTCGTCATCGTCATCATCGTCTACGGTGCACCACGCTCGGGCAGGAGGAAGCACTGCTTCTTCGTTCGTAGGCCAGGAGGGCGACCATGGGGCGTGGGCCGACTTGTCGGGTGTGGACGTGGCAGCGTTGGCGGCGGGGCGGCTCGCCGTGTGCGTGGTGGACCCTAGTACAGGGAGGGTTATCGCCGACCTGCACGCACCCCCACCTCCCAACAAGACGAGTAGTACGAGTGGTGGTAGTGGCGTGCCAGCTGCGTCGGCGGTCGGAAAATCGGCCCGGAAACCCCTGGTGTCTTCTTTCTACGGCTCGTCGTCGTCGTCTTCAGCCTCAGCGAGGGCCTCCTCTGCCTCTGCTTCTACTCCGCCAAAAGACCATATGAGCGGCGGGTGCGGCGACCTGATGTTGCCTGCCTGGTGCTTGAGCCCAAGCGTGGCAGTAGATGGAAGCAAAGACAGCAGCAACCATAGCAGCAGCAGTAGTGGCAGTGGCGGTGTGCTGTGCGTGTTTGAGTTAGCGCACTCGTGCGACCCGCCCATGCCAAAAGCAGTGCTTTCGGGCAAGGACTTCGGGTTCAGCAGTAGCAACAGCGTGCGAGGCAGCGGCAACAGTGGCAATGCCACGGTCAACGCTCGAGGCGGCAGCAGCGTAAGCCCTAGCAGCGGCGGCCACGATCCCCAAAAGAAATCAAGCGGGGGTGGTGGTTTCCTGCGTTACTTTGGGTTCTGGGGCCACTCGGGCAAGAAACACGCCGAGAAGCCGCCTAAGCAGCCCCCTCGCAGCAGCAAGGAGCTCGCCGCAATCGCGGCGGCCAACGCCTTTGGCCCGACGTCGCCCCCGTCGCCTCTCCAGATCCAAGACGGCGGAAACGAGAACGACGACGACCACGACGACGATGGCCACGGTGCCGGCGGCAGCGGCGACAGCGGTGGTGGTGGTAATGGCGGAGCTACGTCGCCTCTGGCAGTACCCGGAGGCAGCGGCAACAACAGCAACAACAACAACAACAGCAGCAGTCATCAGGACGCCCTCAACCTCTTGGTCTCCTCCTCGGCACCCCCTCCCGAACAGTACTTGGCTCAGCTGCAAGCTTTGCGCGTGTGCGCGGTGGACGTGCTGGAAACGAGCGATGACGTCACTGCGGCTTCGTCGCCTTCTTCAACTTCTTGGCCTGCTTCGAGCAGCGGCGGCGAAAAGGGTAGAGGCGAAGGCGACAGTGGAGGAGGAGGAGGAGGATTGGGAAGCCAGGTGCGCGTGCCGCGCCGGTTGTCGGTGTGTTTGGACGACCCTACAGAGGGGGGTGTCGCCAAAGCAGCAGCAGCAACAGCAGCAGTGATGGCAGGTGATGGCAAGGACAACACAGACAAGAGTGCCTTGGCGAACGCAGACATGGCCATTCTCGCTGCACAGGGTTTTTTAACCGTTGGGCAGCTGCGCCGAGCGGTAGAAATGTGGGTGGTGCAGCCTGCGCTCAATCGTGCGGCTGCTGCTGCGGCTGAGGCTAGCGCTGCGGGCTCTTCCTCTGTGCCTCGGCTGCCAGACTACTCGGTGTTCGTTGCAGTGTCTCCCAATGCGTTAGCAGCTGAAGGAAAAGACAACGACGCAGAAGATGATGCCAAAACTACGGCCACGCAGAAAGGAGGCGAAGGCGATGCCAAAGCAGATGCCAAGAACGAGGCGAAATTAAATGAAGCCAAGGAAATGGAGGCCAAGACTACTGCTAGAAGCGATGGGAAAGACAACGACGAGAAGGACGAAATGAAGACTACCGCCGGTTCGTTTTCTTCTCCTGCACGGAGCATCGAAAACGCTCGCGCTGCAGCCGCCGCCACTTCCGTCGTGGTAGGCCCGCTTGGGAGCCTGTCTTCCTCCACCACTACATGTAGTGCGTTGCAGTGGCAGAATCTGGCGGAGCTCAGAGATGCTCATCCGCTGCTTCAACTGTTGCCTTACCACCACAGTGCAGTTGCCACAACCGCAGGAGCCGCAGCAGGAGCAGCAGTAGCAGCAGCAGGTGGAGGTGGAACATCCACTGTTGCGCCTAGTACGCCTCCTAGAACGTTACCTGTGGTTGCCGAAGGAACCCGCGCGTTCCCCTCTTCAGGAGGGAGTAATGGGCTGGCTGGAGGAGCGACAACAGGGACAGCCCCTGTAGTGACCGTGGAAGTGCGGTGGGGCAGTTCTGCCGGAGCCAGCACAAGTGCCAGCACGTTACTGCCGCCGCCTCCTGTTGGCCGCCCCTCGAATATGGCAGAAGCGCGAAATATGCAGGCGGCCGCGCAGCCCCTCGGGGTAGGGAGCAGCGGCACCGACCTCGCAAGCTGGTAAGAGAACAAGGAGAGAAGAGAAGCGAAAAACACACTACCCAAGACCATAGACATAGAAAAAACACACGCAATTTTAAGAAAATGACGAGCAGTTGAAAACGCGCACCGAATGATGTCTGTTGTGTTTGAGAGAAAAGAGCCTACATCATTGCATATATTTTGGCATGGGCTTTTCATTTAGTTCACTTTTTCTTCCTTTGTCTTGTCTTTTCGTTTCGTTCATAACTGCCACTCCTTTGATGGCTGCTTCTTTGCTTCTTTGCTTGCCTGGTTGCGCTTACAACGAACTACATTTACTACATGTACTACGTCTATGCCTACATGTGTACCTAGCCTGCGCCTGTTCGAAGAGCCCGAGCAACTGGACGAGTCGGAGTGCATCACCTGCGACCGGTGCTGCCGCCCCAGCCGCGCCTTCAAAACCATGGAGCTGTGGTCCACCCCCGATGTGCTCTGCGTGCACCTCAAGGTATGAGCTCTGCGATTACTGTCGCATGGCTGAAGTGCCAATGCCGCACTACTGTGGTAACCACATAATGTTTGGGGGAACGCATAAAATTGACACTCGTGCCTAAAAGAGAAAAGCAAAGCAAGAAATAGTCGGTACAGTCAATGGTTGAAGATGGTTTGTTACATGTGTTGAAGGCTGCTTAATCTAATTGCACGCTCTTTTCCTTCTTTTTTTGAACTTCTCCGTGGGCCCCTTTTGGTTCAATGCCTCGCCTCTCTCTCTCTTCTATTCTAGCGCTTTTCCATGTCGGCCTCGAGCGGCTTAGGCGGGTTCGGCGGCCAATCGGCGCGCTTTGCCCGGCGCCGGAAGGTGAAGAAAAAGGGGAAAATGAACGTGGTGATGCGAAAAATACTTTTTTCTCATCTTTTCTTCATTTTGCTTGCGCTTCACGTTTTTGCATTAAGGTTTTCTTTATCCTTGGTTCTGAAGTCCTTCAATTCTTTGTTCGCAATACACCTTCGCCTGGCATCACCTTGCTCCCACCCATCAGGTGACGACCCTGGTGGAGTACCCGCCGCACTTGGATTTGAACGGGTTCGTAGCGGGGCCGCAAGCGAATGCTGCCGGCACCAATTACGCCCTCTGCGGGGTCGTAAAGCACACCGGTAATATATTTGTACCTTGAAAGAAGTGAAAAAACAAGTAAAGATGCAGGACAGAGCACATGTAAGAAAAGAGATGGAACAGAAAAGAGCACAAGGGAAGAAGATGTATCCAGAGAAGGAAGAAGGAGAGAAAGTTAGGACCACAAGTGAAGAGTGCCAGGACAGAGAGTAGGCAAATCAAGTTTTTTCTCCTGTCCTTGTTATGCACGGCAATTGATTCGTAAAATCAGTACTTCATACTTTTGTGCTTGTATTTGATGCTTCTTTGCCCCCCAACCAATTTCTCCTCTTCCATATGCAGGCGATTTGAATGGCGGCCATTACACGAGCTTAGCTTGCGACACAGACGACCCCTCGCGGTGGTACCATTTCAACGACAGCATCGCCACGCCGCTGCCTCCAACGGCTAGCGTGGTGACCAAAGATGCGTATATTTTATTCTACCGCCGCACTGACGGCAGCAGCAGCAGCAGCGGCGAAAGCAGCAGCTCCCAAGGAACCAAGTTGTTGGCTGTTGGCCCAGCACCACATGTAGGAGGAGCAGGAGGAAGAGAAAGAGGAGGTGGGCGGGCACTGGCGGCGCCCGAGGGAGAACAAGGCGATCCGGTGAACGTGCCGCGCGCAGCGCCTCAGCTCTATGGCGGGGTCGCACCCACCGCAGAGGGCGAGTGGGAGGATTCGCCTGTTCTGCTTTAAGGCTCGATTTCGAATCATCAAGCAGCTCTGGGACAATGGCGTTGAAGGGAAGGTGTAACGCGTAACGCAAAAGGGGTATTCACTGGGCAATTGGAAGGGGCTTTTTGTCTATGCCATAAGATTATCCACCGAAGCCACGTTATCGTAGCTTCTTGAAGCATTTCCCCAGTTGCGGTGTTTCCACAGAAAGTAGCTCTTTTAGTTTTAGTTTAGCCACATTATTACATTGGTGCTGCTAGCCGACTGCCTCTGGACCATGGACATCAATATCAATAGAATATAGAAATCGAAAAAGCCGGGGATACAGGGGAGTATTCAGCAATTAAGCTGTCACCCGAAATCCGTGATCGGAAGATCCGAGAGATCCGAGAAATGGCAGTCCTAGTCGCAGTTGCCCTAGCCTTCCTAGCACCCGCTACAGCATGGACGCCGTTGCCTAGTGCCTTGACCCATGGGCGGGGTAAACTTACTTCCATGGCTGCAGGATTCGGCAAGGCTACTCCTCCGAAGTCGGGCGGCGGCAGCTCAAAAAAAGGGCAAGAAGTTGAAAAGTTGAAGTTAGCCGCCGCCGCTAAGGTGAGAGCGCTTCAGAGGAAAGAGTTCATGAGGCTTGATAGTCTTTAGCGTAGAAATTAGTTTCTCGTACATTAGATTCTATTTTGAGTTTACACGCGGTGCGTGGTCATTTTTCATCGAATTGCAGGAGAATGTGAAGCTTCCACCAGGAGCGAAAGCAGCCAGCGATGAATCTCTTGACGACATCTTTGCCAGGGTAACATGCCCGTCTAGTTTGCCAATAAAATAGAATAAATTGAATACAAGAAGACAGATTGATATGTTTGATCTAACTAGTTTAAGCTTGGATAGAATACGATGCATATTTCTTCAAGTCTGTCAATGGTTATTGTATCAGCTTCAGCGTCGGCCCCATGATATATTCGCTCTTGTCTGGTGCGGTGTGTCACATTAGGTGACTGGTTCGCCCGCACCTGCACCAGCACCAAGCGCAGCTGGTAACAGTGCCTCGTCTACGATGGGAGCTAGGCCGAAAGCAGTGGCGTCCTCCTCGAGCGTGCACGAAGATTACGCCACTTTTCCTGCTTTGGATCCCCAGGTGTGTGTTGTGTGTACTGAGCCTCCAGTTAGCCTCGTGCGGGCCTATAAATGCTTCTTGACGACGTAATTCTTGCTCTGCTGAATCAATTGCATACTTTTGAGTACCTTTTCATTTGCCTCATTATCTATTCCACTACCTCTTCCCGTTTCCTCACTCCGTTCCTCTCTTTTTTTTGTGCTGATGTCTCCTTCACCTTTTTAACTGTCACATGTCACATGTAAACACAACAGGTAGCAGCTACTTGCCAAGCCGCCCCTACTTCGTCGTCGTCGTCGGGGCCGCTGCCGTTTGAAGTCCTTGATCAACTGGCAGCTGTTTACGGGTTCAGGTGAGGAAAATAAGTCGGATTCGGGCTTTGGGCTATTCTTTTTCTTCTTTTTGTGTGTTGAGCGAGCTCCTTTTTAGAGTGTAGGTACTAGGATGTATGCGTGCGTGCATGTATTCGTCTGTTCAGGCTCCTTTTCTACTTCTTTTTTTTTTTCGTTTTTACTATTGCGCTTTGTATGTATGATGATGACGGCGACACCTATCCACACTTTCACACATACACACTCACGCACAAATATTTCAGCGATTTCGACGGCGACGTCCCGAGCGACCCTTCGCTGATCAGCGATCCAAACGCGGACGCGGCCACTGCGGCTGCTCTGGCGTGCCGCTTTCCGGGCGCTCGCTTGCTTCACGCAGACCCTGTGGTACGAGAGTGTATATGGCCACATGTGCAGCACGAGGGTATAGCTTTGAATGTGTATGTATGCGTGAGACGAAAGAGGAAGAAAAAGCGCGTATGCATAGCTGTGTATGTGCGTAAATAAAAATTATTTGAGACGAAAGGAAATGTTTTTGGGTGTGCTAGTAGGTGCCTCCTACACAAGAGGGCCTATTCTTGATGTTCTTACTTGTGTGTGTGTGTATGTCTAGGGACGGCATGTGTTATAAAGCACCTTTCTTCCTTAGCATTCTGTGCATGCAGAGGCATTCTTTCGCCTGGTGGAGCTTCGGTGCAACATACTGCAGTCTTTTCACACATCCTTTACACTACTCATTTATTCTTAATATCCTGTGTTGTATTTCAGGTAATATCGGTAGACAATTTTCTGACCCCGGCCGAATGCGAAGCGATGATTGGACAATCGGACCAAGGCGAAGGCGGTGTTTATTCGACGACGGATGCGAGCACGCTAGAAGCGGTTAAGGTTCGTTAAGAAGATTTCAAATTGCTTGTTGCCTTCTCCTCTTGATTGCTCTCGGCTCTAATGCTTTTCTATGGTTTGTTCTTGGACTTCCTCTGCATGATTGTGAAAGCATCTTTTATAAATGTCAGCGGTACTACTTATTAGTATGCTCCTAGTTTGGTTGCTACTGTTTCTTCTACTTTTCCCACGTAATTCTTATTTTTTATCCCACATGATATTAGGTCAGCAGCGCTACCCTCGGCAAAGATTCGACTTCTCAAGCGCAGCGCACATCGACCACCTGGTTTCACCGGTAAGTACTTACGATGAAGATAATCCAGCAAAAGCAAAGAATTGAAGAGGTTAAGATTGTGAAAATATGAAGAAATTGAGTACGAGAGGAGAGGCGAAAAAGACAACGAATTGAAACTAAGAAGGCAAGATGGAAATTTTCGACAATTTCTTTTCTTGGATATTTCGTGTATTGCATTGCTTTATGCTTTATAATCTTATCTGTTCTATATCATGTTGTTTTCTATTCTATTCATACAGCTACTCGAGCGCGGTTCCCCTTCTCGCGAAAGCGTGCTCTCTCCTTGGCACTTGGAGGCCTTCTCCCTCCTCTGAGAATGGCGATGGAAGTAGTTTGGAAGCTCAATTGAACCGCTTTGAAGAGCCACAAACGGTGAATTAGTACCAAAAAAAGGGGTTTCGGGCTTGAGGTGGAGTAAAAACAAATGAGTGTATGTGCAGTATACGATTCTTCTTGCTGGCTAATCCTTTTTCTCCACTTTTACTGTGCTCTCTCTCTCTCTGGTTCCAAATGAACTCGCATCGCCCTCGATTTTTCTCAATTTCTACCTCTCTCTTCCTTTGGTGCACTCATTGTTCTTCACCTCCGTTCACTAATGACTCCTTCCTAGGTGCGCTACAGGGGAGGTGAGAAGTTCACGTGGCATTTGGACGCGCTGCCTCCGAGCCCTACTTTAGACAAGCAAGTAAGTGTGCGAGGGCGTGTGCTGCACATGTACTGGTACATGATGTCGTGTGTCTTTTATCGTATATTCCAAGGCCTTAAAGAGTGTGATTAATAGCATTCATGAAATATTCTACTGCCGAGTATTGTAGTATTGTTTGCCATTTTTGTTCGATTTTTTTATCTTGCTTCTGACCTTTTGGTGTCTTCATCGGTCCTGCAGGGTGGGCAGCGAGTAGCCACTCTCTTGGTGTACTTGAAAGACATGCCTGTTGGATCCGGGGGCGCCACTGCGTTTCGCGATTTAGGTCCTACAGGGCCGCAGCCCAGGAGCAAAGAGAGTGATCCTGCGCAGCCGCTCGAGGTTTGACATTTGATAGTAGGATCATTTGACTTATATATATTAGGGAGTAGAGTCCATGCGAGAGATGAGAACGCTTCCGAAGTGTTTTCTGTTCTGTGCACTTTTCATGTCTCTTCCTCTCTGTTGAATGTCTTCCGCATAACGTTCTCGAGCGTTTTTGTCGATGGCAACATTTTTGAGGGGAAAAAAAACGAACTAAATTGTAACGCTTTGTGCCTGTGCGGTGTCAATCATCATTGATGAAATGATCAGGTGCAACCGAAACAAGGCACTGCGCTCTTATTCTTTCCGTCGGCTGGCGGCCTTCCAAAGGCGCCTTTTGACGTGCGCACTTTACACGCTGGGCTCCCGGTCAAAGAAGAGGTATATATGTGTGCACGCGCGCTCACATTTTCTGTAGTTGTTTTATGGTTCGAAGAAAAATGGCGGATGTAGCAGACACCCTTCGTTTTTTTTTCACTTCTTCAACAAATTTTTTTTAAGGTTCCATGCATCAAGGTTTATTTTTTTCTTGGCTTAATTTCCATCTTCTTTTTGTTTATCATTCGTCTTACTTTTTTTTGTTCGCACACTCCTAGAGCGGTGCGGAAAAATGGATCGCGCAACTGTGGCTCCGTGAAACGGCCTACAGCGCTACCGCCCCTCCTGAAAACAGCCAGGCGGCGGCTGCGGAGGCCGTGCGCGAGTACACAGCCGCGAAGCCTGCTGTCGGCGCATGGGATTGAAAGAATGGCCTAATATGAGTAGGAAGGGGCGTTTCATGGTACTTTCGCCTCTCGCGCAGGCCAATTCAGGTCTTTTGACGCCAGTTCCTTTTTTTTAAGTTCGAACTCGAACTCGAACTAATACAAACCCAAATGGCACAGAAGCCAATGCTGCGGGCAGAAGTGGGAATGCGCGTGCGTTGCGCAAACAAAGCAAGTGCGGAATGATTCAGGAGGGAGAGGGG
>Ga0307931_1001059_pt1 | contig 18017 bp, 9 predicted proteins | sample OrgLakmetageno47_FD_201816 | JGI IMG/M metagenome (GOLD analysis project Ga0307931, IMG submission 201816) | Saline water microbial communities from Organic Lake, Antarctica - #47 | ecosystem: Environmental > Aquatic > Non-marine Saline and Alkaline > Saline | place: Antarctica: Organic Lake... | reverse complement strand
CCCTCTCCCTCCTGAATCATTCCGCACTTGCTTTGTTTGCGCAACGCACGCGCATTCCCACTTCTGCCCGCAGCATTGGCTTCTGTGCCATTTGGGTTTGTATTAGTTCGAGTTCGAGTTCGCTCTTTCGATTGGGCAGCTATTTCCTACAAGAACCAGCCCTATCTTTTTCAAAAATCAAAAACTGAAGTAAAATCTTTCTCTAGTTCAAGTTTTGGTCTAGCCCAGTTAATACTCCCCAGAAATACGAAGACACACCAGTGTGGCATATACCAACAGGAAATATAACCTTCGGAACAAGTCTGACTGGGCTGAGTGTCAAGTTTTGGTTTTAGAGAGATCAAGGATAGTAAAGAACTCCTTATTCGAAATCGAAATGCGGAATGTAGTGCCATTGGATAGTGCGATTCCACGCGCCATTCTACAAAACCACGGATGGTGGAATGCCCGGCTGTTTTGTTGCCTTTGGAATCAAGGAGTGCCAACGATAGGACGAGCCAGGCAAGTAGCAAGCCGGACACAAGCCTCCCAATTACGCTTGAGGCCGCGTAGTGAAAGATTCCTTCGCGGCGCCGCATTCAGGGCACTTGAATGTAGGCCCGAAAAATTTGGCCTCACGGCCTTTCGCGACAAAAAGCGTATAACCGCACGTGCATTCGACAATGAGTGCCCCGTTGCCCGTAGGTTCAGGATTGGTATCTTTTCCCATGGCTGCGTCGCGAATCGCTGCGATGGCGTCGACACCTTCGTCAACATCTTCATCCTCCTCGCCATTCTCATAACGCGCAGCTTCTTCCGCCTCTTCTTTTTCTATTGCGGCGAGTGCAGCGCTGAAAAGGTCCTAAGAAATCAACGAATTATGAGATACATAAGCGATGGCAATGCGAAATGAGTATGCCCTAAGTCATCTGCTCAGTTATCAATTACCATAGCTTTTTCTTCAGACATGCCAAGGAGTCGCGCTTCCTCCGTCAAAGCCTCTCGCGCATCCGTTAAGTCTTTAATTGACTCAGGCAAATTTTGAATAAATGAATTGACCGAAGTCTCTGCAAGAACTGCCTGGGACGATTCGAACTGCTTGATGTTAGCAGTAGTGTCGCCGCGACTATGCAAAAGGTAATCAGTGAAGAGCGCACGTCAGTTTAAGGAATTCACGAACAACAGAACACACAGGATCACTGGTGGCACAATTAAATTGGTATAGGCAGTATCTTTGCAAATAGCTTACGATTTTTCCGCTGTTTCAGTCTTGAGAGTCTGAATGAGTGCCAGAGCTGCTGGATCACTCAGAATGCGCTCTGCGAGGAAATATATTTTCCCGATGGTCACAAGTTTACCCTCCAACTCTTTTCCGATCAACAACAAAAGTTTTGCTGCCTTGACGTCGTCCAACTTGTTGATTGATATGATGAAGGCAAGGGATTTTACAGCAGCACCGCTCAACGTTGTCTTGGCGAAGAAACGACGGAGGTACTCGAGCACAATTTCATCACGCATCTGTTTGGGGCCAAGCTTTTGAAGGTATTCAGTATGAACTTCTCGGAGAGTAGCAATATTGCCATCGTATTTAAGCATCTCAAAAGCATAGTTGTTAACGAGGCCAGTCTGCCGCTTCGTAAACGCAGCTTTCGATTTCTGCACCGCAGCTTTGATTCCGTAAGAAACTAACACAGCAGGGGCGACAGTACCAAGCCAGAAATTTTGACGCATGTTGTTGACAAGCACAGACGCTATACCGGGCGCAGATTCACGGTAGGCTACTTCGGCCGAGGAAGGCGTCGCGAGCTCAGTTGCTAATGCCTCCTCAGTTTCTTCATCCTCAACTTCTCGTTGTACCCTTCTCTTTTTGGCGATGCTACTCGCCGGCATTGATAACGTGACAGGTCGGATGTTCACAGAGCCTCCAGCTTCACCCTAAAGAATTTTTAGCATGGGAAAGGACTTAAAATTTCTCTTCGTCGGCTCACACCAGAGATAATCTCATCTGCACATCAACGTATGCCCTCATTTCAGTGCACAGTTCCCATGATTGCTTACCATTGCCTCCCTCCGCGTAAAACGCAGCGCAGCTAACGAATTCGATCGGAAGACACCCTGTTGGATTAAAGCTTGGCCCAGCCCCAGGCAGCAGGCGATGGTGATCGACTTCATCGGTATTCTTGGTACTTCAAGCTTGAAATGAAACTGCGCGAAAGAATGCACGAATACTACAGTGGTACTCGTACGTACAGTGGTGTACAACTCTTGCTTCTAACAAGTTCAGGTGCCCGCGCGATGCGCGGCTTCGGAGCAATGTGTTTGCTGCGGAAAAGTAGGCGCGTGTTCTTCAGTGGCCGAGAAAACCCACGAGGCAATTGGGTTTTCTATTAGCCCACGTTGGAAGTACCGACGCCTGCGGCGAGCTTCGCCTGCGGCGGGCAGCGCCTTCGGCGCATTGATGCCGAAATGAATTTCTCTCAAGCCGCCCTGCTGCTCTCATTTCCTTTTACCTTTTTTTCTCCCTTCTTTTTGACTTCCAGCTTCATTTTATTCATCCTCCTGCGCTCGTAAAACCGAATACCCGCTTCTATTTGATTAACCTAATGCCCGCTGCTATTAGATAAACCTATGTGGTCTCCTGTTCCCTAGCTGTTCCAATCTGGAAGTACCTGGCTGAATTCTCTTTACTTAAACCACACATCAAGATAAAACAAAGGCGAGACCCAAGCACCGAATCACGAAGACAATCATCACACACCGCAAGATTCTAAAGATTTACCTTGAGCCTCTAGAACAATCTTTCACAAAAGCGCCCCCAAATTTTGGCGCATTGCATTCGTTGTAGAGCCATCGATTTCCGTGGCGATATTTCCCACCTTTGGCATTTCATACATTTTTTCCACGTTGAATTCAGGCATGCTCTTTTCGGACCGTAGAATAGAAGTCGATTTTGCGGTCGGCTAAGAAAGTAGAAATTCCTTAGGGCCATGGATATCGGATTTCTTTGTTTTCTCGCCTTATATGAAGAGAACACGGAATTGCCTTGCCATAAAAACTTACGCGGGCGCTGAATTCCTTCATGAAGCCACTTTTTAGATGCCTTTTGCAGAAATAGAAATCTGGAGCAAATGATACAGTCGGTAAAATACCGGTCGGTGTACCAAATGGCATGTAAAGACGCACCATATTCGCCAATTTGAGGGCTCTTTTACAGGAAATTCGCCACTTCTTGTTGTACTATACTTCCCTTCCTTTAAGCGCAGAAAGCACTGTCGTTATGAGCTGCCTTGGTTGCGTAGCAGCGGTACAAGGCTTGCGCATGTTGACTTCTTCTGTTTCTGTACTGCATGTTCTGCTGAGTAAGATACCCCTCATGTGACAGGCGACTTCCGATTCCGATTACATATTCATACCATTCAGTCTCCTTCGAGGATCCCTGAGGTGCAGCAGCCGCAAGGAACAGGGCGGGAGCGCTGACTTGTAGTTATGGGTGAGGAATATCATAAGCATATCTCTGATGCACTAGCTGGCCATCTTGCTGCTCATTCGAAGGAGCTTTCATTAAGCCTTTTGTCGCCCGGATGATAGAATGGCTTGCTTGCAAAGCCCCATGGGAACTTCCCCTGCTTTTAACTCCCGTTCCGATGGAAATCCGCCTTGAACTGAGCTCGAAACGGCTTATTTACCTGCTTCCAACCACTCTATCTCACTAGGATACCCCCCCCTGTAGTCGAGGATACCACCCGGCCGCTAATTTGTCCCGGCCGTTATATTGCCTTTTATTCTAGGTACTAGTAATTAATTGCAAACAAATTGCGAACTTTGGCGACTTCAAGATTTGATAGAGTCGCATTGCGAATACAGTTATACTCAGAGAAGCCTCTTTCGTTGCACGACGTGTCAGCTAGAATAAGCAGCGACACTCGAATTGGAATTAGTACCATGGGATAACCGAGAAGTGGGTCGCTGTAATGCTTAGATACATGTTCCCAGAATGCCCTGAAGGGTTCGCCAAGCAAGATTATTGTTTCTTCAACCGAGAATACTGGTGTAAGGCCTCTTGCATGCTGAAGCTCTGCATGCAACGAAGTCTCAAAAATGCTTGCAAAATTCTTGAAGAGCTTCAATGCCCCAAGAGTCTAAATCGTCACTTTCAAGCGGCGGCCAACGTCGGTGCTCAAATGCATCACGCATCCAGAAGGCATAGCTCGAATAGTAGATGCTGAGCATGGGGAAAGACTGAAGCAACAGAAGGGTTAGAGCTCAGCGCTCGTACGGAAGGCTTCAATGTTTTCTCCGACCGAGTACTCGGCTCGGGCGCTTTGGCTAAGTGCCATACGAGTGGCACGGCTGAAGCAGGTCTGGATCTTTGAAAAAGATTCGTTGACGACGAAAAGGACGAGGACAATGAGGACGCTGATGACGATGGCGAGGTAGCGGCCATGACTGCGGGAGTGTGCTTCTTAAGTGCCACAGCCTGGGTAGCAATATTGACTGCATCGTACGGAGTGTAGCCTACTCTTCTCCAGGCCAGCATCTCCCAATTCGATAGCTTGTGTAGCTTGTCCCATTCCTCTTCCACCTCATCAACCTAATCAATCATCTACCGGTGCATTCCTTTTAGAAACCTTCCCTATGATCTCGCTCTTCGCAGGCATCGGTTTCAAGTCGTCTGTGCGGCTGACCGACTGACCGACTCTCTGATAATGCAGAGAGCAACCCACCCATCAACGGCATCAACCCATCTGACAACCCAGATAATTGCTGCTGGTTTCAAGAAAACCCAACAACCCAGCTAAAACCCCCAAACGATCTTTCTGGGGTTGTGACCAATCACGTTACTTCATATTGGGGTTCCGACGGAAGCGCACGGCAATTTCAAATCTCCATGCCAGTTGAGCCGGACTTCGCTCGTCGGCCGCCTCGAGGACGTCCCTCGTGTCCCCCGGCCAGCACCTGCCGACCGCCCAGGTAAAGCTGGCAACACGGGCTGAATTGAAGGAGGCTAAGTCGGAAAACGTACAAAAGTGGGCGAAATGGGAATTGGGTAGAACCCTAGAAAACCCTGGGTTTTCTCTGTTACTGGTGTTCTTAGTTCTTAGCACCTCAGTGCGCGGCCTTGAGATGCCCGTGGATGAGTGCCCGTCTTGTGCCCGTGGTTCGTGTCCCTTCTTGTGCCCGTGGTCCGCCTTGTGTTTTTATTTACTGCACATGTACAGCAAATCTGACAATATACAGTACTGTAAGTACATAAAAAACGACGACCACGAACCACCAAGTTCCATTTAATATAAAGGGTATTCTACACGCACTTCTATTGTGGTAAGTACCTGCCACCTGCGTACTGTAGTACTACTGTACAACTACAACTTATCTGTAGTACTCTACTGCAGAGTGGTTAGTGGGTACTGGGTTACTGGGTAGGGTAGTGGGGTCTCGGATTTCCCGTGGGATTCCCAAGTCGGGGTTTCGTTGGATTTCCAATGGGATTTCCAAGCTCGAAAATGGCCGTTTCATGACAAATCCCTGTAAATCCCATATAAAGGAGGTAAGTCTTATACAGGGGGATTCACATTTGCAGCGGCGCAGCCATGATCAACGACGGTGTTTTTATGTCGATACCCATGTCGATACGACTTGAAATTCGCTTCGTAGTTCTAGTTTGGGCTGCTTTGCTTTTTATCTCTTCCTGTTAGCCTTCTAATGCCGACCCTCGGAGCCTGTCTCAAATTGGCGACGTGAGGGAGCGTGGAGCAAGTTTCGAGGAATGGGGTGGAGTAGAGGGTGGCATAAGAAATGTCGAAATGCGCAATGGCATGTGCCGCGATGCTTCAAAATGGAGCTGCGTTGAAGGCGATCGTTAGAAGGGAAAGTATATAAGTAACAGTAGGTGTACAATTTGAGATCGTCTCGCAGTGAAGACACTTTCTTCCACTCGTCACGGAATATGAAGCCAACCCGACACGCAACGCGCCCTTCAATGCAGAAAAAGAATTATTTCTTTACATAGCCTTAACCCCCCCCCTTTCTCTCTCTCTCTCTCTCACTACCCCGGTTCCCCCGGAATTCAGGAATGCGACTTGTTTCATCAACAAGAAAAGCGGAATGCCATAAAGCCATATAAGGCCCTCGGCTGGGCTATAGCTCTCTGGCTTAGATCACTCCCTATCATTCGTAAACGTACGTCCCATAAGTCTTCGATAAAACTTGGGACGTAGGTATACGAATGATATACCAAAGGAACTTGGGTCGTAGGTTTGCGAATGATTGGGAGTGGGCTTGGGTTGGTAAAACCGTAAAAGCCGCACCTTTCCACAGGAGAGGACTGGGTTTGACAGAATTCTTTTATCTGGACACGTGTACACATGCGTTTTGAGTGACGCACTTCGATACTTTGGCCACCTCACCACACATCACATTTTTTCTTACTTTCATCACTATCACTTTTTCACTGTCACTTCTTTGATCAAAGCAAAATGGCCGCCAAACACAACCCAAACCGACGATGAGGTAGGCACGAAAGATTTATTCTACTGCTAGCCGTGATTTTTCACCACGGGCACAAGAAGGGCACTCATCCACGGGCATCTCAAGGCCGCGCACTGAGGTGCTAAGAACACGCGCCTACTTCTCCGCAGCAAACACATTGCTCCGAAACCGCGCATCGCGCGGGCACCTGAACTTGTTTAATGTAAAGGGTATTCTACACGCACTTCTACTGTTAGTACCTGCCACCTGCGCACTGTAGTACTACTGTACAACTACAACTTATCTGTAGTACTATACTGCAGAGTGGTTAGTGGGTACTGGGGTACTGGGTAGGGTAGTGGGGTCTCGGATTTCCCGTGGGATTTCCAAGTCGGGGTTTCGTTGGATTTCCAATGGGATTTCCAATGGGATTTCCAAGCTCGAAAATGGCCGTTTCATGACAAATCCCTGTAAATCCCATATAAAGGAGGTAAGTCTTATACAGGGGGATTCACATTTGCAGCGGCGCAGCCATGATCAACGACGGTGTTTTTATGTCGATACCCATGTCGATACGACTTGAAATTCGCTTCGTAGTTCTAGTTTGGGCTGCTTTGCTTTTTATCTCTTCCTGTTAGCCTTCTAATGCCGGCCCCTCGGAGCCTGTCTCAAATTGGCGACGTGAGGGAGCGTGGAGCAAGTTTCGAGGAATGGGGTGGAGTAGAGGGTGACATAAGAAAGGTCGAAATGCGCAATGGCATGTGCCGTAAGATGATTCAAAATGGAGCTGCGTTGAAGGCGATCGTTAGAAGGGAAAGTGCAGAAAGTAAAAGTGGGTGTACAGTTTGAGATCGTCTCGCAGTGAAGACACTTTCTTCCACTCGTCACGGAATATGAAGCCAACCCGACACGCAACGCGCCCTTGAATGCAGAAAATGACACCTTGGTTTGTATTCGTTCGAGTTCAATTATTTCTTTAAACGGCCTAAGCGCCTTAACCCCCCCTCTCTCTCTCTCTCTCTCTCTCTCTCACTACCCCAGTTCCCCCGGAATTCCGGGATGCGACTTGTTTCATCAACAAGAAAAGCGGAATGCCATATAGCCATATAAGACCCTCGGCTGAGCTATAGCTCTCTGGCTTGGGTCACTCCCTGTCATTCGTAAACGTACGTCCCGAAATTCTTCGTCAAAACTTGGGACGTAGGTATACGAATGATATACCGAAGGAACTTGGGTCTTAGGTTTACGAATGATTTGGAGTGGGCTTGGGTGCTTGGGTTGGTAATTTTGGTAAAACCCGCACCTTTCCACAGGAGAGGACTGGGTTTGGAAGAGGACTGGGTTTGACAGAATTCTTTTATCTGGACACGTGTACACATGCGTTTTGAGTGACGCACTTCGATACTTCGGCCACCTCACCACACATCACATTTTTTCTTAGTTTCATCACGATCACTTTATCATTGTCACTTCTTTGATCAAAGCAAAATGGCCGCCGTCTTTCTTGACCAACCATTCACCGTGAACTCACCAAACACAACCCAAACCGACGATGAGGTAGGCACGTAAGATTTATTCGATTGCTAGCCCTGATTCTGATTTGCTGCGTGGGTTCTTGAAATGCTTCTACAGATCATCTCGACCTACACCTACCAGAGCGTCCGCGTGGAGGGCAGCGTCGTGACTCCGCAATTCGACACGTATACCTTCAAGACGTCTAAGCGCGTCCCAAAGACAGGCATGATGCTTGTTGGTTGGGGCGGCAACAACGGGTCTACGGTACGCGAGAGTGGTGGCGTTACACTTGACTTTCATTTGGGTCTCATTGTGCCGTGCCTTTTGCTTCACGCCCTTTCAGTGCACTGCTGGCATCCTTGCGAATCAGCAAAAACTCAAGTGGAACACTAAGGAGGGCGAGAAGTCAGCAAACTACTTTGGGTCAATTACCCAGGCATCCACCTGCCAGCTTGGCACAACTGCTACCGGTGGTGCAGTGCACGTTCCTCTCAAAAACCTCATGCCCATGGTTTCACCTAACGACCTTGTCATCGGTGGATGGGATATTTCATCGGTGAGTTACAGAAGTTAGCCGTGGCATCATTGCTTTCCACGTCTATGTAAACAAACATTATGTAAGATAGAATCATTTTCATATCGACCGAATTTTATTCCACAATACCTGCCTACACCTAGATGAACCTTGGCGATGCAATGAAGCGCTCTAAAGTGCTCGACGTGAACGTGCAAGATCAGCTCTACGATCAAATGAAGGAACTCAAGCCGCTTCCTTCCGTGTACTTCCCGGACTTCATCGCCGCTAACCAAGCGGACCGCGCCGACAACTGCCTAACGGGCACGAAACAAGAACAACTCGACCAAGTACGGAAGGACATTCGCGATTTCAAGGCAGCCAACGGGCTCGACAAGGTGATAGTGCTGTGGACGGCGAACACTGAGCGATTCGCTGCCATCGAAGAGGGCGTCAACGACACGGCGGAGAACCTTCTGGCTTCCATTGCGCGGGGCGAGGAAGAGATTTCCCCGTCGACCATCTTCGCTGTGGCGTGTGTCTTAGAGCACACCACCTACATCAACGGGTCGCCTCAAAACACCTTCGTACCCGGTGTCATGGAGTTGGCTGAGAAGGAGCACGTGTTTATTGGCGGCGACGACTTCAAGAGCGGCCAAACCAAGATGAAGAGTGTCATGGTGGACTTCCTGGTGTCAGCTGGTATCAAGCCCGTTGCCATTGCGTCGTACAACCATTTGGGCAACAATGATGGCAAGAACCTGAACGCACCACAGACTTTCCGATCCAAGGAGATTTCCAAGAGCAATGTAGTCGACGACATGGTCGCATCGAATCGTTTGCTTTATTCTGAGGGTGAGCACCCAGACCACATCGTTGTGATCAAGTACATGCCTTACGTCGGGGACTCAAAGCGCGCAATGGACGAATACACCTCGGAGATCTTCATGGGTGGGCGCAACACTATCGCTATGCACAACACGTGCGAGGACAGTTTGCTTGCGACCCCTCTTATTCTCGACCTGGTCATTCTGGCCGAGATTTGCGAGCGCATCCAGATCAAGAAGGAAGGCAGCGAGGAATTCGAATCATTTCATTCGGTGCTTTCGTTCCTTTCTTACCTTATCAAGGCGCCGCTCGTGCCCCGTGGTACACCCGTCGTGAATGCCCTCTTCGCTCAGAAGCAGTGCATTACGAACATCTTTCGCGCGTGCCTGGGCATCCCAGCTGAGAACAACATGATGCTTGAGCACAAACTCCCGTCGGAAATTGCCCGGATGCATGCCAACGGCGATGCGGCGGGCGGTGCGGCCCAGCCCCGCAAGCGGGCGCGCAAATAAGCGCTTGTCGCTTTGAGTAAGGAAAGGCCTGGCCATTCTGGGATTTGGGCAAGCCTCGTGCCATACTTCGACTTTTCTTTCCTCCGTACTTAAGGTTGCGCAGATCTTCAGGATTGGCCTATTTTAATACCAACTGATTTGCGGCCAAGTTAGTAATTCACGGGTCTGAATCTCTCTCTCACTAGTTCTCTTACTTCTTAGTTCTTGGCACTCGGCACCCCCGCAAACCTTAATTAACTATAAACCAAGTTACTTAACCCCACGCTTATCACTGGGCTATTCAAACCAACATAATGTAAATAGTAAATATGAACCTTCTTTTGAACATTCGAGGGTCCAAAGTTCACTTAGACTTCGAGATGATTCTTCAGCGATTGCTCAAAAATAGCACATAAATATGCTGCTTCTGAGCCCGGTAAATCGCGTAGGAATCGTGTAAGATGTAAGATAGACCCGCACCGCCCTCGCACTACGCGGAAAGCCTTTTCAGATGCCTATATTTGCATTAGGCAGCCCCTTCGTTATTTTGAGGTCGATTCACGCCCAAATGCCCCCGGAAAGGCCCATGCGCACACAGCAGTCGAAGGGTATTGAACTCCGGTCTAGGAGGATACAGGGTCGGATTTCGGATTTCCGTGGAATTGTACGTGGACAATAGATAACACTAACAGATCACGCGGAAAGGAACTTTCTTGCAGCGCTGTAGTAACTTTAACTCCTGATTCAAGGTGACTCACATCACGTGAATTGGCCCAGCCATACTTCAGTGTGCAGTGTACAGTGCAGTGCTCAGTGCTACAATGACGCCAGCAGAAGGCCAGGGAGGCTGCTTTAAATTTAAAGCGCCCTTCTCCCTTCATCATCAACGATCAACGGGGCTTCTCTGTCTGTCGAACGCCGGTATCATAGCAGTCCGGGCAACGCCCAGACGCCCAGAACGAACCCATAAGAAAAAAGATCCCCGCTGGCGAAATTTGCGACTCCGTTGGCGAGTAAGGAGCGTAGATACACAAAGGCGAACATGCGCACCTACCCATGAGCACCGCAGCGGAAGCGATTATCGCGGGCATCGAGCTAGAGAAGGAGTTCGAGGGACTAGGGATGATCCGTGCCGCATAAGCACGACACAATTCCACTAAATAGCTCCAAATATCATACTTCCGCATTGATAAAAGCCTAAATCACGCGTAAATCACGCGCGAATTCGATTCATAGCCTTAGCGCGTGAGTCACGCGTGCAGGTGAGTCGCATCCTTGATTAACTCCTATCGTTCTACAAGTGTTTGCGCGCTCTGCAAACCTTCCCCTTGGTCCTTGGGCGCGATTTACGAATGTAGTATACGGGCGGTCCGACACGCGAGATTATCCAAAACGCCCCTAACTTCCGTGACGTAATTGCGGTCCGAAAAACCTCGATACCTTCAGAAGGCTTTATGCGTTGGACTATTCACACGCAATCTGCGCCCTGCATTGGCCTGTGGTATACTCATTTAAAGCATAAAGCAATCAGTAAGAATTCAATGGCTCGTGGCAATAAGGACAAAAACCAAAATAACAACGGCTACGACGAAGAGGCCGCGTATAATCGCTACATGAACCCCGAGCCTGGCTTTCAGTCTGGCCCGGGAGACTTCGTAGACGCCAACTAGATGGCGCCCTGCCTGTTAGTTACTATATTCAGTCCCCCCTCGGGGGGCTCAGAAGTAATACCGGTGGCTGCCAGTACATCATTTTAATGATGAAGGAAGAACAAGAAAAACTACACAAGGGGGAATTCCTTCAAGAACTCATAAATCAGCACCACCCACATCCACTTACACCGCACATCGGCATCTAAAACCTAATGCTCATGGCCTCAGTGTATTTGGTTCTTAGTCACACAGGCGCCAACCGGGCTCTTGGTGATGGACCGGGACTGGAATCGGGACTGGGTTTGATAGCCTTGACTGCCAGACTAATAAAGACAAAGCTCATGCTCCAGAGTAGTAGCAGAAACAGCCCTAGTTCAGCTCGAACGGAATGTCGTTCGTTATAGCTCTAGAAATGGACAATCAACAGGTGGTGGGCTCAGCTATATATCATTTTATCGTTCCACACAGATCGGCGACATCAAACGAGATGGAAAAATATTATAACAAAGATAAATAAAAGCCATTGTTGACCGCTACCATCACTCCCACGGCCATTCGGACATGGAGTCCTGATTAGGTCCTCTCCTACCACTTGCTCCTCTTTTAGTATTAGCCTTCTAATTCCAACCCCCCGAGGCCTGTGTGTCAAAAATAATAGAAAAGCAGGTTAGCAAAAAAAGGAACTTTTGAGGCTTATACTGCCCTGCGCTGTTCTGAAATGAATAAGAGGGATAGGGGGACAGGCGAACTACCGTAGGTCATTCGAGGATGCATACACACAAGGCCCAGAAAAAGGGCCCAATCCCTTGGTTACTAAATCCAGTCCCCCCGGGGGGGCTCAGGAAAAGTGGTAATTTCGGCCCAGAAAAAGGACCCAATCCCTTGGTTACTAAATCCAGTCCCCCCGGGGGGGCTCAGGAAAAGTGGTGTTTTCGTTGATGCCCTTCCTGAATCATTCTGCACTTGCTTTGTTTGCGCAACGCACGCGCATTCCCACTTCTGCCCGCAGCACTGGCTCCTGTGTCGTTTGAATTTGTATTAGTTCAAGCTCAAGATGCGTACATCACAGACGAGGATCTTTAACGGCCTTTTTCCGTATAGGGGGAGTGAAGAAAAGCAAAGCCTGCGACCGCGCCGGATGATTCAACGGAGGCGAGTGCAGAAGCGGAGTGCGCCCCATCAGAACAAAGCCCGAGGGGCACCCGGGGACAAACCTCAGAGATCACGCGTTCTGACGCTAGTCACATTGGTCTTCACGTAAACACAAAACCAATGCGAGAATCACTACTGTAACTAATATACCAGCACAGTTGTCTATGCAGTTCGTGATGACTCGTGTCCCTTTTGGTGCTCAATTTTTTTTCGGGAATTCCCGGACTTCAGGATACAGGATAAGGAGCAGTAGCCGATTGCTGGTGAAACTCCACTCGGATATACCCCTTATACGACAATTACCACACCGCTCCACAGTGGGATATGAATATTGAATTGAGAAGTGAACAATGCACGACGAATCTGGCGTTGCAGTTGCAGAGATAGATGAACACCCGCTTGGAGCGCAAAGAGAAGCGGCAAAGGCATCGGACTGCACTACACAGACGCACTTTTTCTATAAAGACCGAATTGGCGAATATCTTAAGCCCCCTTGTGTTAATTTTACTTCCCCTTTCCAGTATTTCCGGGATATTCCCCTGAAATGGCATTTTTGAGGTTGAAATCCCAGTCAAAAATCAACGAGATACTCACTTGGAAATCCCACCTAGGGAAATCCAAGGCCCTCAGACCTCAGACTGGTGCGGGCATGAGGATACGCTCACGTTAAGAATTTGAGGGAGAAAATTAAGCGCATTTTCAGAATAAGCCGAAGGGAGCTGATTTAAATGACCTAAATCCACGTGCACATCAGTCTCCTTTCTTGTCTGGAGAAGGAATCTCATTAGGGCACTGTGGGGGGGCGGGCGCGGGATTCTAAGAAGTGGCCTAAGAAAGAAGGGGTCCGCCGTTTTTCTGCTGTCTTGATGCCCGCAGCTGCCTGTAACCTCACCCCTTACTAGTTGCGGGGATAAGGGAGGGGAGGGGATTTCAACACTCAAGAAGTGGCCCTATGAACTCCCAATATTTCCGGACATTCCTGGTAGTTTCGATAATCCAGGTCTGTCACAGGGGCCCGAGATACCCCCATACCCCCCCACGCGGGAAATTGGAGGCTTTGGGTGGATCCTCAACTAAGCATTCTTTGGAGTGTGCGACGTACGGCGAAACAGGAAGATCAAGTGAGATAAAAGACTTCCCTTTACTTTCCATTGTGGTTTGCCTCGGCCAAGACAGCGCCCACTCTCTTCTGGTTTTGAAGTCCCAAGTGACAATTCTTCGACTGGTGGTTTAATGGCGATATCCCCCAGTAAATAGATTTAAGGGCCCTACAAAGACACCAATACCCTGCGTACGGGGCAAGAATTCCCCGAAAGCGCTATTTCCGAGAAGGGAACCCCCGAGGAAGTCCCATCGATTCCCGATCTCCCCATCGTTCCTTCCCCCTCTGCCTCTACCCACAACCCCCCACGCCAACCCCTGTAGTACGACGGCGAGTAAAGTCATTGTGCCGAGTACCGAATCCCTCCCGTGTGAAACTCAACCAACCAACCGGCGCCCCCAAATCCCTGGCGTACTTTATCCATTTTTGCAGTGCAGCCTGCTGATTCATTGCTTGTATATAGGACAGCTCTATACTTTACTACTGGTATAGTACATCGCTATACTTAACTATTTTATACAGTATAGCGCCATGTTTGATTATTTTATATGGTACAGCGTGCTATGTAACTCTTGTATATGGTACAACGTGCTGATTAAATTGATCTAATTATATGGTACTGCGTGCTACCTAATAACTCTTGTGTATAGTACAAGCTGAATAAGTAAGTGCGAACTCGAACTCGAGCTAACACAAACCCAAATGACACAGAAGCTAATGCTGCGGGCAGAAGTGGGAATGCGAGTGCGTTGCGCAAACAAAGCAAGTGCGGAATGATTCAGGAGGGGAAAAGCGAGGAATTTGTGGGTGTTGCGAACTCTGCAGAACAATAAAGAGGAAGGCGCACGAGCAAGGAAGCTCGTGACATGCGGAACATGAGGTTCCATTGGCAGAGGCCTAAGTGTGCCTTTCAGCGCGCAAGGCGCCTATTGTTCTGCCCCTGAGCCATAAGAGGCTTTGACGGGACATGAACTCCTTCCTCGTCCGCGAAGTGGCAGTGAATAGAAAAGCCCCCCTCAAAAATACAAACAACAACATGCAAGCGGGCCGCTTGTGGCCTAGCGGCCCCTCCCTATCATAGAGCTAAACCCATAAATCTTCGATCAAACGCCACAGTCGCTACTCGTGACCGTCCTCCAGCGTTTTTCGAAACCCTCGCAAGGCCCTCCACCTTGAGAGCAAGTCGCCTGCGTATACCCCGAAGAGCGCAGGTTCCGCGCTTACAGTAACTTAGCTAACCGGGCAATCAAAATCAACACCTCTACTATTCCCGGGGCCACTCTGGAGAAAAGGCAAAAAACTGTCAACAAAGAGTACCACGATCGTACAATGAAGCTCGACTCGGAGCTGCACGGCACGCAGCAAGAGCAAAGAGGCCCAATAGAGAGCGAACTTAATGAGTACGGCCACAGCGGTCGTGTTCTTGCCCCAGTCATTGGCCGATACGGGGGTGGTTCCTCTGACCTCAGCCTCATTTTGGACCTCGTCGCTCGGGAGATGGCTCGCAAAAACACGGCATTCTACATCATTGGCTTTTCGGAAGCCAAAGCCTTGTTCAGACAGAAGCTTTCACGCAAATGGGGTCACGCAGCTGCTCGGGGATGGGCGACTCTTCTTCTGGATCGCCTGTGGGACTCCGTTGTAGTCCCCTCCTCTGCGGGCGGAAACTCTTCTTTTGAGCTGCACTCCCAGAGCACGGAGGAGCGTGCCACTTCGGACCGCTACCATCACTTCCATGGCCACTCGGGCATGTGCGCCTGATTAGCTTCTTAGGTTTAGTTTGCGCTGCTTTGCTTTTCTTCTCTACCTGTTAGCCTTCTAATTCCGGTCCTTCGGGGCCTGTCTCAAAAACAGCACGGCAATACCAATCAAATTTTATCGCTGATACTCGCAATACAGTACTTCTCACGGTGCGTAGTTCTAAGCGTGCTCTTATTCTTATCCCCTTGGAGTCATCGACCTGTATTGCTTAGAAGACTAAGTCAGTATGCTACACTGCGTAAATTAATTAATCAGCACATCTCATCATCTAAAAATACTGTAAGCCAGCAGGTTGTACTAGTTATATACATAACGTGAGCCAGAATGTTGTACTATATACATGAGTTAGGCATCGTGCTGTTCTAAACTAAGTAGTTAGGTAGCACATCTTTTACTATACACAAAAGTTAGTACGTACCAGTAGGTGGCACGCTGTACCATATAATTAGATCAATTTAATCAGCACGTTGTACCATATACAAGAGTTACATAGCACGCTGTACTATATAAAATAATCAAACATGGCGCTATACTGTATAAAATAGTTAAGTATAGCGATGTACTATACCAGTAGTAAAGTATAGAGCTGTCCTATATACAAGCAATGAATCAGCAGGCTGTACTGCAAAAATGGATAAAGTACGCCAGGGATTTGGGGGCGCCGCCAACCAACCAACAAATTTACTTTACGACACCACGAGCGCTAGCGGCGACACCTGGCCAAGAAGAAAATCTTGAGAGAAAGAGAAGGCAATGAAGTCGACCGTCGCAAGTATGCTGGCGTGGGCGGCGCGGCTCTACATTGCCCGTATGGTTCGTACTACTTTACATTGTCTACATTGTCTTACGGCGGCAAACTTATCAGTCGGTGCTCTCTTTCTAAGTGCTGGATTAGGATGTGTAAGACTCCCTGGATTAAGCATTACCCTGTTTTGTTTTGTTTTGTTTCCTGCGGCCAGATTTTGATCAGCGCCTACGAGATTCGCTTGTACGCAATTGAGAGCTACGGCTACGTAATCCACGAATTTGACCCGTGGTTTAATTTCCGCGCGACGCAGTACCTCGCGGACAATGGTTGGACTGCTTTCTTTCATTGGTTTGACCATCGATCATGGTATCCTCTTGGGCGGCCTGTGGGGACAACTATATTCCCTGGGATGCAAATCGTTTCAGTGGCCATTTGGAAAGTGTTCCAGTACACTGGCCTGGTACGTATCTTTCAAAAGTTATCTGTTTCGCATTATTTATCGTGGTGCTCCGCCCTGTCGTGTCTAGGATTCAGAGCTCTCGACCATACCTAATGCAATGAGGATGAGCCTGATGGGCTCAAACTCTTCAACCCTGCGCAAAGCCAAATTATTGTGTGCCAATCTGTATCGTAAGCCCCCCCCCTCTATTCACACCCACTCCAGAATTGGTCATTAAACGATGTCTGCTGCTTGGTGCCGGCGTGGTTCGGCGCCCTCGCTACTTTCTTTCTCATGATGCTCACGTGGGAATGCAGCGGATCTCCCAACGCAGGAGTCGCAGCTGGCGCAGTTATGGCCATTATTCCAGCTCATATTATGCGATCCGTTGGCGGCGGTTACGACAACGAATCTGTTGCCATGACAGCCATGCTTCTCACGTTTTACCTTTGGAACCGCTCTCTTCGTGGCCCAGCGTCGAAGTTTTGGGCCTTTCTCGCCGCCATGGCTTACATTTTCATGGTGGCTGCATGGGGCGGATATATTTTCGTCATCAACATGGTCGGCGTGCACGCTGCGGTTTTGGTCGCTATGGGGTACTTCAACGATGATTTGTACTGGTCTTACACGATCTTTTACACGTTTGGGACCCTGGGTGCAACCTTCGTGCCCGTGGTGGGGTGGGCGCCGCTCCGGTCTCTGGAGCAGCTTGCCCCATTCGCTGTCTTCATCGTGTACCAAACCCTTCAGGTAAGCGAGGTGCAGCGACGCCAGCTCTCTGTGCCGTTTCACTCCTCTAAGGCCTGGCAAATTCGTGTGCGCAACTTCGGAGTGGTGGCGACTGCGAGCGCCGTGCTGATTGCAGCGCTGTTTCCTATGGGCCATTTTGGCCCTCTGTCGTCGCGCGTGCGGGGCTTGTTTGTGAAGCACACCCGCACGGGAAATCCTCTGGTTGACAGCGTGGCGGAGCACCAGCCTGCCAACGAGCAGGCATACAAGACCTATCTGCACCACACCTACTCGATCGCACCTTACGGCCTCGCCCTCGCCATGCTTCGCAACCGCCCCAGCGCTCGATTTCTGGGCCTCTGGACCGTGGTCGTCTCTTTTTTTGCCAACAAGGTTTGAATGTGAAACCTCAATGGCCATATTCCTTTTGCGAATTTGCCATCCCGCGCAATAGCCTCAATTTACCGTTCATGTGCTCTCAAGGTTCAAAAACCTAGCGTCGACACGAACTAATCTTGAGTGCTTCTTTGTACGTTTAATTTTGACACAGATGATGCGATTAATTCTCCTTACGGGACCTGTGGCGTCGTCCCTCGTTGGTGTACTTATCGGTTACCTCGTTGACTGGTGCCTAAGCCA
>Ga0307931_1001058_pt1 | contig 18025 bp, 18 predicted proteins | sample OrgLakmetageno47_FD_201816 | JGI IMG/M metagenome (GOLD analysis project Ga0307931, IMG submission 201816) | Saline water microbial communities from Organic Lake, Antarctica - #47 | ecosystem: Environmental > Aquatic > Non-marine Saline and Alkaline > Saline | place: Antarctica: Organic Lake... | reverse complement strand
TGATGCAAACTCCAGGGGCATTGTGAGTTTTACCCCACGGAGATTCATTGAAGCTTGCGATGATGATCGCACCCTTTAGCCCTGCCACCATATACGCCTGCACCGTATTCACAAATTACTTGAAGGGTCCATACAGGTTTAAGCCCCATTGCATTTTTTTCGCCGCCGTGTTGGTAGGGTGGCACATCGCCCCTCATCGAATTTTCGATGGCGGGCGGCAGCCTTGCTGTCGGCGAGCTCCTCCTTGAAGCAGGCGCTGACATTCATGCTAAGGACGAAGTGAGTTTCATCGAAGTTCCACGCACATTAAATTGAAACTTCCAATGCACGTGTTGGAATGTTTCAATGATACTTTCTTCTTGATTGTACTACTCTGAACTTTCGATTCGTATTCTCCTTTCGTGTCGTCATTTATTTTGTCGTCGCCTTACCCACGCTGCTTCTTTAATGAATTGATAGGAGGGCAACAGAGCACTCGCCTGGGCCTCAAAATGGGGAAAAGTCGATGTAGTTGAACTCTTACTTGAAGCGGGCGCTGACAAGAATGCCAAAAATAACGTAAATTAGATCCCTGGCATCTTCTTTTGGGTGTAGAGATTTTTCTCAGCGTGAAATAAGCAGGCTCTTATCCCTGTTCGTTCCAGTAATGCGCTTGTCATTCCTTTTTTTGACTGATTTAGGGAGGCGAGACAGCCCTCATCATGGCCTCAAAAGAAGATGATGATCCTGACATCGTGGAGGTTCTCCTGGAAGCGGGTGTAGACAAGGAGGCAAGGGATGAGGTAAGACGTCTTTTCATTTTGTTTCACTCGAAAGGTATTCACCCTTCACCCTTTCAGCCTTTTACATACTATCCTTTCCTGTCATATACTCTCCATTGATTCCAATACAAATCGTCCTACCCCTTCTCTCGCATAAAAATCACTCCATACCTCCCTTCACCGTCAACATCGTGACATCTTTACTCAAAAACCCAATTTACACAACTATACCGTTTGAGCTTGCGAGCTCGCGCCGATACCTCTGCGCCAATTTATTATTTAATTCTCGTTTGAAGTGTTGTGCCAATGCCCATCTCTTCAACATGTAAGCACCCGTGCGAGTATCATTCTATTAAATATCGTACGCTCGTGTGCGCATGTGTGTTACTGGTGCTCCACAGAGCGGTAAGACAGCTCTGGATTGGGCCCTTCAGCACGGCCACACTGAAACGGCCGCCCTCCTTCAGTGAATTCAGCACTAAGCGTCCGTTTGTTTGAATGGGGAAAGTGGCGATTGCTACATGACGGGACGGGGCAGCTACCATGATTTACGGTAGAAGTACAAAAAAGAACTGGCGAATATAGCGGCGTCATTCCCAGCAGAAATTGGTTTAGTTTTTTAGGGTCTCGGAAATGGCCCATCTTATCATTCGAAATATTTCTGCATTGTGATGTTGATGTGAGAACACGAGATCAATATATAAAGAGCCCTACGGAACATACGGCAACCGGTTCGGTACATATATTTCCTGAGTTCCGAGGCGATTAAAGGCCGACGCAGCAAACAGCAAGAAGGCTAGGTTGCGTTTCACGTCCACGCGGAATTCACGCGCGAGGGTTAAATTTTTCACTTCACGCGGGAATTCCGCGGTATTTCCGTGCCGTGGTCATAAAGGCACTGCTAAATTCCCGTCGCGGAAATCACGTCAGGTCGGTAAAAATTTCCCTTTCCGCGGGAATTCCGCGGAATTACGCGCGTGAAACCGAACCTAGCAAGAAGGATACAGCACGTTTTTAAGTGCGCCAAAGTGCACTATGCCAGCAAACAGTAAGGTGCACAAGTAGTCAAGCCGGAGCTGCACTTGGAATAAACTAACACTAAATCAGGCAAGTATGGGTATTGAGGGGGAAAAGCATGCATGTTTGAAGCTCGCTCCCCGCCTTGAGACCCAAGGCCGGGCGTGGTTTCAAGCCTCTTGGTTATTCTGGTCCAGCTCCTGGATAATCCCTCCCTAGCGGGGAAAGGAAATAGTATCTAATAGTAATAGTAACTGTTCTTCTCGTTTCTCGTTTTCGCCTTATCTTCTCGTCTTGGCTCTGCGCCTAACTGCGGTTTCCGGCGCATCACTTCCTCAGCTGTCTCACGCGGCTCACGCCGCCATCTAATTATTTAGTGCGCTTGGCAGCTTTTTAAACCTTTGGCTTTGGCTTTGGCTTTGGCTTTGGCTTTGGCTTTGACTATGAAGTATTCGCTCTGAATCGCTAATAATATACGTGGTTAGCAGCCGTTTCGAATGAACTTGAGGAAGGCGTCAAAAGGAGGAGATCAATTTACAATTCGCTTGAGGCAGGCCACAGGCGGCCATAAGGGCCAAAAATAAACCGCCACGCTTCTCTTCAAAACATCGCCGGCCAATTACACCGACACCGAATTCAAATAACATATAACATGACAAATAAATATAAATTACTCAGAGGCTGATATGTTCTCGAAGAAAGGGGAAAGGGGCCTGTGAGCTGTGAGCTCTCGCGTCAGTACCAACACCGGCCTACTATTTGTTATTATAATGATCATAGTCGCCAGCTATCACTATTGGGTACTGCGTATTGCTAGTTGCTATCATTATCATGCGCCCGATGCCCAAATAGAGATGGCGCATGTGGAGCAAATCCGTCTTCGAATCAAATAACCGAACACCCGGAGGCTTATCTATGACACACACGCGACATTTTTCTTGACAGCTTGACTTTGGTCTGCCATGTAATGCAACCCCTTCCTAATTTCCCAGCACCACCGCCGCTTAGAGCTTAGAGCACTCAAACCTGCCCCTCTCTCTTGCTCGCTTAATTGCACTCGAAGGAGGTGCCCGAGGCGCACAGGCGGTCCAAGAGCGCCGAGCCTTGGCAGCAGCCCGGCGTGAACACTCCCCCCCGCGTGTCAGCCAGCTTCTTGCTGTCGAGCGCCAAAGTCAGCGCGGACTCCACCACCATGCGAGCCGTGTCCTTGTAGCCCGGGTCCACGGGAAATTTCATCACCGAAGTCGCCGTAGTGTTGCCGTCCATCGCCGTGGCCACCCCCGTCACGACCAGGTAACCCTCGGCCATGAACTCCTCGGAAGGCCCCTCCCCCGGTTTCGGCAAGAACATGGCCTTGAGCGGCGGGACCACCATGCACACCCCCATCCAAAGCATGGACAAAATGGCTCCCAGAGCCCCGAACACCGACGCGAAGCACTGGCCTTCGCAGTAGGTCACCTTGGGCCCGTATCCGTTGAGAGCGTTGCTGCGCTTCACCGCGTTGGCGTTGACGCCCGCCATGAAGAACCGCGCGCGCACGGGTTTGGCTGCTACCTAGGAAGTAATAGGAGTGTGCCGAGAGAAATACAAATAAAAATAAGTAGCGTGAGTGAGGAGGGAAATTAAAATTGAAACAAAAGAACAATGATCCATTGAAAATTTACCACAAATATCAAGTCCCAGTTTTTTTTTTGCGCAAGGATGGTTCTACCAGAAGGTACAATTAATCTTCGAATTATTGCTTGGAATTGTATTTTCCATCCTAAACCCAAACTCTCTCTTCCAACTGTCGACGAGTTCATAGACTCTTCGCTTCCCACCCATTCCCTTTGAATAGCACTCACGAATATCTCCTTCCACGAACCTGTTTACTCAGCTTGCTGAGTTTTGCCGCGCCCATGGCCAGCAAGTCCACGTTCTTAGCCGACAAATTCGTCGTTGACTTGCTGCCTTCTGGGGTCTTGAGCAGCGGGTCAAACCCCAGGGCTTTAATCGACGGGTGGGGCTTGGCTTTGCCTTCGGCGCCAAACATGATTCCGCTCGCCGTCTCCAGCGTGCCGCCCGAAGGCGCCGACTTGATGTCCGTGAAGAAGTCTACCCGCTTGAGCTGCGTGTCGGCGCCGCCTTTCGCCTGAAGCTTCTGGTGGAGCAGCAGCGTCGACAAGTCCCAGGGGATCGAGTCGTGGCCGCACAAATGCACGATCCGGCTCCCACTTTTCCTTGCGGCGTCATCGTGGACCGCAATCATTTCGCGCACGAAACTGAGCTCGCCCGTGATGTCGCAGTCTGGGCAAAAATAGAAAAGAAATGAATGGAAGAAGGGGTTAAAGAGATTACATACGAAGAAAATTTTGAAGATGAAGACGCTAAAAGCAGAACACAGTAGCAAGGAAAGGAAGAAGACACCAAACATCAAATTAAAATAATAAAAAGAGAATGAGCTCCCTTGCTCAACCAAGCCTGTAATCTTGGAAAAATCAGCCTATGATGCTAAGGTCTTTCACGAGTGCAAAAGCTGCTCCTCTTAACCCAGCTCTACTTGAACTTGTAAGAAGTGACTTGCATGTGTTAGTTAGTCACTCACAATCAGTGCCTTGCGCCACGCATGCAGCCACAAGTTGCTTGCCGTACCGGGCAAAAGGCCCGGCGCATGCAGCGACGGCTTTCGTTTGCTTGCACAGCTCCGTGAGCGCCGCCTCGTCGCTTGCTTCGGCAACGATGACGCCACATCCACCGCACTGTTGTGAAGTTGTGAAGTGATAACATATGCATTTAGGTTATTCGAGGCCCAAGAAGAACACTGTCAATTCAAATACCCTCACCAGAATCTCACTATAACAATCAGCCTGCGGTTCTATTTTTAAATCTAGTAGACATTGTGCAACAAGCAAATTGCACAGCGTGTGTGAGCTAGCGCTAAATCGCTGTTTCGTGTGTTTTCGACCTGTGCAGCGAGGGCCTCAAGCTTGCTCCGGCTTCGGCCCGCGACAGCCCACTTAATCTGGCCACCCGAGTACTGCGTGGACACATACTTGGCAGCAAGCGTGCCAGTGAAGCCCGTTGCACCGTAAATCACCAAATCATAGGCAGGAGAAGAAGGCATTTTCGGTGAGACTTCGTATGAAGTATCAAGTCTTACGCTTTGAGCTCGTCACACTTTCTATTTCCACACACATCTGCACCAGTCAAAAGAAGGCTCAGAACACGTCACACGAAAAGACGAAAAAAATACTCAGGAAAGTGCTAGAGCTAGAGGTTGGCAAAAAACCATTTGACCAATGAGAGGGTCATTTTTCCAGAGATCCTTCGATTCCTACCCCCGCACCTGGTCTAGTGGCGGGTAGTGCCCATTTCCATATTGAGCCCCCCTTCCTGGGGGCGATGAAAACACCGAATTGCCGCCCTGGAGTTGTCCGTTGGGTGCTCTATATACATATACGGGAGTAGCCTATCCCTCCTCTGGGGGAAGCGGGAAAAAGGGTATTTTTTTTCCAGCCGGACGGCCAAAACCCTCCTACCCACCCCACCCTTACGTCGCTTTGTGGTCTGATTGCCCACCTCTTGGAAAAGTTCGTACAATGCACAATACAGAATGGGTGCAAGTTTAGTCTGAACTCCGAAATTGAATGTCGAATGAAACCGAATCTCGAATTCGAATTCGAGTTAGGAGTTATCGCTTCCTGTCGCCAAAGCCAAAGTACGTCCTTCAAGTCCTTCTCCTTCTCCTAATCTCCCTGATTACCATGGTCACTTATATATATCACGGTATACAAATAAATATAAACCCTAAAGGCCACCAAGGCACGAGGCGGGCAGCTCGTTGCTCGGTGCAGTGTGCAGTGTCCTGCGTTCTGTGATTCACTTTATTCTGCAAGGTGCATAGGCACACAGCATTTTCGCTCCCGATGAAATTAGATCAACGACCGCAAGGCAGGGGAATCAGGGTAATAGCGCGCCTTATTTCGAAAAATCGGTGCGCGGAAAGCGGTGGAGGTCCCCGGATTAGAGCACGCCCCGAAGCTTGTTGCGCTTGCTGTGCGCGGACTTGACCATGGCCGAGGCCTTGGTGGCGAGCTTTGGGGCTTTCTTGGGGCTCGGGCTCGCCGTGGCTGCCAGCAGCTCGAAAACGTTCCTGCGCTTCTTGGGCGGGCTCGCCATGACGCCGTGGTCTTTCTTGCCAAACGGGTTGAAGGGCTTGGCTTTCTTCACGGGCGACGCGGGGGGCGAATCCTGCTGCAATTCGTCTTCGTTGTTCGCGAGCTCGTAGCCTTCTTCTTCTTCTTCTTCTTCTTCCGCACCACCGCCATTCACCACTCCATCTTCGCCCACTTCTCCTTCGTCAGCGGTGTCCACATCCACCTCTTCGCCTCCGTCTTCCTCGTCGTCGGAAAAGCTTCCGGCTTCGCCACCTTCTTCTGCCTTGGGCGGTGACACTACGGCGGCCAGTGCACTCCTCTTGGAAGAAGACTGCCCAAACGAGACCCGGTTGACCGGCCTCGCCCGCTGTTGTTGCCGGCGCCCTTGCTCTTGTTCCTCCTGCAGCTGCTGTTCCTGCAACGCGAGCTGCCGCTCCTGTTCTTGCTGCTGGGCGTCGAGTTGGCGCCTCGAGACAAGCCCGGAGAGCCGCGGCGTCACCGTAGCAGGGCGCGGCGCTCGCCGGGGCAGCGCAGCTGGTGGCGTAGGAGCGGAGGCCGCTAGGACTTCCTGGTCGTCGTCGTCGTCTTCTTGGTGGCCACCACTTGCGGCTTCGGCTTCTGCTTCGGCCTGCATTTCATCGATGATGTCCTGCACCTTGGGCGCGAGAGTGGCCAGCTCGGCATGGTTCGCCACCACCAAGGCAATTTGAAGCGACGCGGGCAAGGACAACTGGCGGACGGCGTCGAGGGCCGCTTCGTACCTTTCGAAGGAAAATAAGAGCAGAGATGTGGTACAAAATGGTTGAGGTAATTTGAAAGAATGGGGAGCACAACGAAGGGAGATAGAGGTGTGACAGCCAGATATTTGCTGCACAGCATTGCACAAAAACATGTGTGTACACATGTTATTCAACTATCAAGAGCCAATTGGGCACTTCGTCTTTATGATCATCATAATTGCAAGCACCTCTGCGCAGCGCACGCCGCTTGCATCAACTTGAGCATCGTCTTATCTGCCGCCACCTTGTCAGCTTGCGCAGCTTCGGCGGCTGCCGCTGCCTCTCCATTGTAGAATTTGCCACCGCAGCGTGCATCGTAGCCGCGCCGGAGCGTCCCGTGCGTGAGGGCCTGGGCCTCCCAGCTCACCAGGGCCTGGTCAATCCCCTCACAGGCGGGTACCGACAAGGGGTAGCTGCTGACCAGCGGCCTCGGCATGATGGCGGGCCCCGCAAACCCACTGCTGCCGCTGTTGCTGCTGTTCTTGAGCAGGACCGCGTTCAGGGACCCGTGCTGCACCGCCACCGGCCAGAGAGAGTCCCGGCGGCTGGTCAGACTGGGCGCGAGCAGTGAAGTGTTGCACCACGGCGCCCAGGTTGCACCCCCATAGGCACTGGTTAAACCCGACAAGAGCCCCCCAGAGTCGAGCAAGCAAGGGACTGTGTGAGGCTCCGCAAAACCGACCCACTGCAACGTGCTGCGAGCCCGAGAAATCGAGGCTGCCGCCGCTGCCGCTTTAGCAGTGGCGTCAGCACCACTAGCACCAGCGGTGGCAGTGGTTGCAACAGCAGCAGGCCCCGTGGGCACCTCCAGCGGGAGAGCCCCGTGAGCGAGACGGCGGCGGCGAAGCACGTCCAGCACCACGAAAGTGGGCGCAGCGGCCGAGGACGCCTGGCTCACCAGCAACAGCTTGCGGCCGCTCCCGACGCACGTAAGCACGTGGGCGCCGCAGGGGGCGTGCAAGACGTCGATTTCCAGCCCCCCGAGGCCGAAGATTCGCACCAGGCCGGTCGTGGTCACGCAGGCGCACCACCCGTGGCCTGCCGCCACACACGCCGCCACCTCCCCGGGAGGCAACTTGCGGGTCCAGCTGGCGCCCTGCTGGGTGGTGGCGTTGAACACGCTGCAGTACAGCACGCTGCCCGGCTGCTGTTGCTGCTGCACCAAGAGGCTGAGCTGTTGCTTGTACGCGTTCCCACCGGCTGAGAGCAGGCCTGCTTCGCTGGCGAGCACGTTGCGCAGACGGTCCGAGACCCCAAAGGCCGTGAGCGCAGTCACCCCGTCGGGCTCTTGGTCGATGATCAGGGGCTCCGGCACGTTCGCGAAGAGGGCGCAGTCGTCGGAGAGGGAGCCCATGGAAAGCTCGAACCGGTCTTGGAACCGCACCTAAGTTCACAAAAAGGAGGAGGGGAGGAAAGGCACGGCAAGTCAAAGAGAGAGAGAGAGAGTAGCAAGAAGGATTGATAGGCGTATTCATGGAAGGAGGCGCAAGAAATGATCGAGGCCAGCGTATCGTAACAATAAAATAAATACACGTTTCTTACCGATCGCCGGCTAGCCGCGTCTGCAAACTCGATCTCCACCGCATTGGCAGCGCCCTCCAGCCGCGACGTTATCGTGCCCACGGAATTCCAGCACAGGTAGCGCCGCTCTTCCCCAAGGGGGGAAGCCGACGGCATGAAAGAAGCCGGCGCAGCAGCCACCATGCCCCCTACCACGCTTCCTCCTGGGGCCCCAGGGCTAGAAGAAGAGGAGGCAGCTCCTGCGGCACCGTAACCGTCGTTGTCTTGGTCGTCGAGCATGTCATCGTCGCCGCCGTAGTTGATGCCATCGTTGTCGGAATCATAGTCGCCAGCTGCGCTGCCAGCGTCATCGCTGTTGTTCTCGTCGTCGCTGTCGTTGAGGGCCGCCTTGGTCGTGGCTTTGGAGCTCTTCTTGCTGCCGCTGCTGCTAGCAGCGTCCTCTTTGCTGCTCTTCTTGTCCGTTGAAGCGTAAGCTTTCACGTCGTCTTCGTCTTCGCTCGCCGAATTGAGCGCGTTGTCGCTATCGCTGCCCTCGTCGCTGTCAAGATCTTCTTCTTCGGCGCTGTCGTTGAAATCAGCGTCGTCGCTTTCGTCGCTTCCGCCTGCTGCGGCGGCGTCCTTCTTGGCTTGCTTCTTCTTCAGTTTCAACTCTTTCTTGGCCTTCTTGGCTTCGAGCTTGGCATTCTTTGCCGCCTTTTTCTCTGCACTCTTGCTGCTGGTCTTGCCACTTTCTTCTTGTGCCTCGGTTGCTGGCGCCATCGCAGCAGCAAGCCGCTCTTTCGCGCTCAACTGCTTAATCTTGCTTTCTCCATCTTCAGCTTCGTCATCTTCCATGCCCTTCGCTCCGCTTCCATCCTCGCCATCCTTGAGCTCGTCGTCAACGCCTTCTTCATCTTCGTCGATCGCTGGAGATTTCGCCACTGCACCTGCGGCATTGCCATTTTGGCCACCGGCAATCTTTTCCGCTTCGTCGTCCGTCACGAAGTCAAAATCCTCATCGTCGTCGTCGTTGGCCACGTCCAGCAGCGCTTTGGAGCTCACGAAGCCCATTTTCGCTTTCTCGTCGTCGGTGTCGAACTCGTCGCTTCCCTTGCTGGGCGTGGGCGCGGTCTTCTTGAGCCGCCTGCCCTGGCTGGCGCGCTTCAACTTCAACGGCGACTCGTTGTCGCTGTCGACTTCAGCTGCAGCGGCGCTGCTGCCCTTTTTGTTGCCCTGGCCAAGCTTCGGGTTCACCCCCCACACTCCAACGCGGCCTCGGGCATCCGCAAGCGCCAACAGGGGGGTTGCTTTTGCTGCTGCAGCCTCTTCGCTGATGGACGGGTTGACCAGAAATGCCAGTCCCGTGAGAGCGTGGGTGCTCGGGGACCACGAGGCTACCACATCCTTGGTGTCAAAAGACCACAGCACCACTTGGCGGTCGGTGCCCCCGGAAGCCAGGAAACGGCCACAGGGGGACCAGGCAAGGGTGGTTACCACGCCCGCGGCGTGAGGAGGGCCATTCCCACCTACCAGCACTTCTTCCCGCCACACGCTGCGGTCCAGGTCTTCCGAAGAGGAAGAGGAGGCAGCAGCAGCACCGTTGCCGTCTTGAGCACCAGGGCGGTGCTTGAGGAGCACGCTGCTTCGTCCCGCCAAAGCGAGGCAAGCTCCAGTGGGGTGCCACGCGCAGAGGCCGCGCTGCTCTTGCGCGGCTTCCGAGCCGTCGTCGCGGATCATGCAGGGCTCGTCGAGCACAGAGGTTTCCACGTCGAGGGAGTCTGGCAAGCCTCCGTTGGCGTATGGGCCCTTGGGCACGTAATGCACCTGGGGTATTTACAAAGCATTAGGAAAAGGCATATATAAGAGATGGGGCGGTACAGGTTGAAGGTAGGAGCAAGATTTGGCACAACAAAACATAAGCGTCCTCAATCATCAGTCACCTCTCACACCTAAACGTGCAAGCAAGCATGCTACACACGTTCGTGTATGTACCTTGAGGCGCCCGTCGAGGCTGACCGCGCATACGTACTCTTCGCACGGGTCGGCACAGAGGCTCCGGCTGCCCACGTCACTGGACTCGTCCAGCATCATGACCTGTGCAACCGTGCAACGGACCGAGGCATGCATTTCCGATGAAGCGATTAAAGGAATGCAAAAGTCGTCGGAATGGTCCATAATCCTAGGCGCTAAGGACTGGGTTGACAGGAAGAGAAGAGCAAGAAGGTTACCTTGACAGGGTTAGCGCGTGCCATAACCCGCAGGCCAGGTTCTTCCGACGCAGCGAGGTACAGGGAGTTGCCCAAGTAGCCTACCGCACGAGCGGCAGCGGCAGGAAAGCGCGTGATTGTCGCCAGCAAATCACCTAGAAGGGCAAGCAGCCAGCATACAAGTGTGCGAACAACAATGGACACAGGATTAGTTTCAAAATCTGTTGACATAACAGACACCATGACAAACGAGAGACCACACGAACAATTTGCGTCCGCGGTAGCGAAAGGTACAAGAAAACGCGGACTAGCAAGTATTATGGTCCATGGGCCACGTAGGAGGAAGCCCTCAAGCAGAGGAAGTTGGGTTGTTGCTGTACCTGAGGGCAAAGCGTGGGAGTTCACGGAGCCATCAGCCAAGCCTACGAGAAGCTCGTCTCCCGCCGGCGACACTGCTAGCGCCGTCACTTCCTCGTCGCCCGTGACCAAGGTGGTGCCGGCACCCGAAAGGGCTGAAAAAGCAACCGACGCGTCGCTCCCTGGATTCAATAATTGCCAAGCAATGTTAGCCGTGACAAGGTAAACAACAACCGATCAAGTCCCCAGAATGAGAGCAACCGACATGAACTTCGTAGCCCTGGACGGATGCTTCACAAAAGAGTGATCTAATTGTACTAACCGAACTCGGGAGTACTTGCTTCGGAGAGCTTAATTTCTCCGTCTGCACCGCCGGATACAAAGGCATTCGAAGCTCCCGTGGCCACCTGCAAATGGGGAGGGTTCCAGCTTGAGAAACTTGCGAGCTAAAATTGACAGAGCTCAGTAACACGCTGGATGATTGAGTTCTGAAGCATGCGCGCGTAGTGTTGACTAACCAGGGAAACGGGGCCTTCTACGGGATGCAAGTCCTTCAAACGGACGGCGGGTGCATCCATTTTTGAGCAACAACACCGAACGAACTGGAACTTTGGCGCGTAAAGCATGTTTGAACTTTTCTTGACCCAATCCTTTGGAAATTGCTCCTCTACTCTCTCTCTTTGACATAATTACAATAGATTAGATTAGATTATACTCTTCAGTGTAAAGAAAGACAAGGGCAGAAATAGCACGCTCTCAGAGGTGATCTGTATTTGCACTTGTGGCATGTATCTGCGCGTTCCAGAAGGCTCTATCTGGCATCTTCCCTCCGATCAAGTCGGCGGGGTCTGAGTGCCCAATGTGTTTCACGTCCCAGGTACACAAGGCATTTCTCCGGGCTATTTTTTACCCCAGGAGGGCACCGGCTCAATGTTCTTGTCAGGCGGCGGGCGCCAGCCGCTCTCGGCATCGCCTGTCCTCTTTCTTGCTGCGTAGGGCCAATTATGGATCACGTCGCCATATGGTGCGGCTTAACGCCGTCTTCCATCGGTGATTGTTTCTCCGCCCTGTGCATCAGTACTTCACGAGGTCGTTCAAGGAGTCGATTGTGTTCAGGCTCGGACTCACATGTATTCGAGTTTGGTAGGAGGTTTTCACACTCATCCTGAACCGACTTCCTCTCTGCTCCAAGTCCACGGTCTTCCCACTCTAACCGAAGGGGTGCCTTAACCCAACGAAGAGCTGCGAGCCTAGGCTCGCTAGGTAGAACACAAACTTGGAAGCAAGCTACAAAGCAGGGGAAATCATAGGGGAATTTTTCTTCGCAAACCGTGCATAAGTTCAGTGGCTACGCCAGTGTCGGGAAACTCACCGACTACACCCATGAGCCTCACCGGGGAAGTTGAGCGACGGAAGGTATGTACACTGCCTTTATGCTTCGATGCTCTCTCGACCAAAAGAGCATTCCACAATAGTTCGCCCTTCCACCCTTTCTTTAGTTTCTTCTTCTGATGGCGCCTCAGTCTCAGGTCTCTGGCTCTCTCCTCTCTCCAATCGCTACGTCCTCGGATCTCGACTTTCAGCCCAAACGCTAAACACGCGGTTGCCTGCAGAGGACCAATGGTATTTCAAATGCCAAATGCCTTGTATAGGCCTGCGCAGCGGCACGCAGCGGGAAGACATCCAAGACTCCTGGGTTTTCCTTCGGCGCAGTTGGTATTTACCGGGTGTTATGCTAAGCCGAAGTGGGTAAAAACCCAGAAAACCCGCGGATGGTGCGTGAACCACTACACTACTATCTAATATAATCTATATTTTTTTGAAGAGACACCACACCTGATTTCGACCGGATTTCACAGTGAGATCAAGAAAGCACTTCGCTTTTGTTGGTATTCGACTTGGCATTGGCAATCGCAGCTCACTTATTTAGCAGGCCTCCTGGCTGTAACACAGCGCACAAATAAAAGTCACCTACAAAAAGGCTAGTAAAGACGGCGTTTTCCTTTTAGAGCCATCAGAGCAAGCGCTCGATTTCGGTTGCTCTCCATGCGCGCCTGTTGCTCTGACGACAGCAATATCCCGTGCGCCCCACTGCTGTAATTACTCTTCGAAGCAACAATCCTCTGCGGTGCTTGCTTCGAAGTTGCGGTGGCACGATCACCTCTCGGTGCTGTTGTCGTGCTCTTACTGCTACTGTGGGAGATGTTGGCATGAGCTGACAGGGGCGGCGCCATCTTTCCTGGAGTAACATCCGAGCGAGAGGTCGAGGGAGCCCCTGAGTGCGGTGGCGCAATTCCCCAGCTGCTTCCGCCAGTAGCACCAATTTGCGCATCTAAACCGCGCGCTGACGACGGCTGACGTTGCTGCGCAGGTGGCATGCTGCCTAGGCGAGTGGCACTACTGCTGCTGCTGCTGCTGCTTCGGGTACCAGATCCAGGTGTAAAGCTGCTAGCGCTGTTACTAGAGTAGGAGCGTGAGCCCGGTAAGAACACTACGGGTGACGCCGAAGGATGGTGACCAGACGCGACCACTGCCGCTCGCGCAGACTCCGAAAGTTGAGGAGCTCTACCCGTGACGCAGATACCCTGATCAAAAGGCATTAATAAAATACATACACACGTGTACACACATCATCCACAGCAGATGTAAAAAAAAAATCAGCTGCAAAACGGAAAAGCAGTTACGAATGTGTCATTTTATATTTGGAATTGAACCAGAGAAGACAGGCACATACTTGGTCCATCCATGTGTCTTCCTCGAACGTTTTGGGCGCTGAGACCTTGCCGTTGTGAGGCCGCTGAATCCACCCGTCGCCGTTGGCGCCTCCGTTGAAGCCCGGGCACACCCACGGCTGCAGCGGCGCTCTTGACGGAGCCCATCCTGTCGGGTGACGACTGTTGCTTTTCTTGCTGTTGCCGCTGTTGCTGCTACTGCTGCTACTACTACTGCTGTTGCTGGTGCTGCCACTACTGCTGCTGCTGTTGTGGGCCCTGTCGATATTTGGAATTTGTGTCTTGGCTACTTCTTCGTTTTCGCCTTCAACTTTATCACCTTCTTGATTCGCTGCTTGCTGAGCATCTTGGTCTAATTGGCGATAGAAAGCCACCACGCTGGGGTGTGCGCGCACCGCTTTAGCGCTTAAGCCCTAGCTCCATGCATAACCAATACATTCAAGAGAAAAAGAAAAGGTACTTCAATTAATAAAACGAAAAAGTTACAGATGGATCGCACACGCACTTGTCACGTTATCACCTGCAATTTTAACGTCTTTTTAATGGTACTCCTGTAATAAAGAGATCCATGCTGACCTTGAGGCGAAGGCCTTGGAGAGAGGTGGCTCGACTCAGTGCCACGTACGCCTGCCCGACTTCAAAGCAGCCCGAGAAGTCCACGTCCAGCTGGGAAATGGTCATGCCTTGCGACTTGTGAATCGACATGGCCCACGCGCACCGCAACGGCACCTAAAACGCCACGGCATGTGGTGTGATGAGAAAAGTATTAGTATTGACAAGTTGAATAACAGGAAGCGCAATACACTGAGCGACTTGCACAGTGACTGAAATGTTGTTGATTGATTTCGACGAGCTTGCCGATGCGACAAAGACATATCGAAAGGCCTTTTGTTTGGCTGACCTGCATTCGACTCGCAACGCGCGCTCGGCCTAGCTCCAGGCTCCACTCCGCTGGCTCGATGATTGCAGTTACAGTACGGTACCCACCACTCTTCCAACTACCAATACTGCTGCTGCTGCCACCAACACCACCACCATTATTGTTCGAGCTATTGGCTACTTTGAAGGCCACTTTCGGTAAAGCTCCCCACCCTTCGAAGCCTTCGCCTGCTTCCGGCTCTTCAAACCCAATCACCACCCCCCGAGCCCCATTGGCCAAGCCTCGGGTCACGTCGGTGTTTTTCAGGAGCATCACTTGCGCTCCCACTTTCAACTCCAGGCGCGCCGGAGCCGGGCAGTTGCGAGTAAGCGTGCTGAGCTGCCGTTCGTCGCCCTGAGCGATATGGCATGGAGTGGTTGTTTGCATTATGAAGAAGGTAAGACTAGTATAGAGATCAGCGGAATGATTCCGTAATGAAAAAAAAATAGATTAAACAGAAAATTATCATGCTTCTGAACACAAAGCATGGCAATGCTTGAAAGAACCGGAGGAGAACCCTGTGACTCAAAATTCTCATTGCCAACACACACACCTCATCGAGGGCGTTAAAGAACAAGGCATGGCCCTCTAGCTTGGCCAGCTCTTTCTCGTTCACGCGGTCCACGTCCGTGTTGCGCGCATAAAGCTTGGTGGCCACACAGTCTGTCACGCGACTACTAGAGCCATTGCCGCTGCTTGTATTTTTGCTGCCTTTGCTGTTTTTACCACTGGTGTGATTATTGTGGTCATTGTCGTCATCATTCAAGACAGCGTCAATGACCTCGTTGCGGCTACACCGCTCTTCGTTTGCCCTCAGCGCAGCCAAGGTTTGTTCTGAGGGAAAACCAGTGCGAATGTCGTTCAGCACGCGCAAGAACTCGCCGTCGCTTTGGCGGAAAGCGGAGCTCAGCACCACGCAATGGGGCACCGCCGTAGGCCACGCCGGCGCTTCGAAACAAAAGATGGTGCCCTTTTTCTGGTTGATGCCTACGGGGGGCAGCTGGAAGAAATCGCCACAAAGTACCAGCTGAATCCCACCGAAGGGCCGCGGATCACTGCGAGCGCGCGCGCCCACGCATGCAAGCTTCTCGAAGAAAGCCCCATCGAGCATGCTGATCTGAGGAAGATGAGGATAAGCCGTTTCACACGCGTAAGGCCCCCGTTGTAAAATAAATGCAACATCACACCATCGTTTTTGTAGACAGAACAATTCCGAATGTAATTATCTAGTGCGACGGAAGAATCAATTGTAACAATTTTCTCTTCTTTCTTTCCTTTCTGGTCTATCAGTCTCTTTACTTTCTCCCCTTGTGCACCTCGTCAATCACGAGAATTTGGCCCTGCTTCCAGCGCTTTTTCGCATGGCTGGACCGCTCCATTTTGGCCACCATCTCTCCGAGGGGCTCGTCTCCGAGCCCGCAGCCCGCGAAGCTGTGCACAGTGACTCCCCCTACGTTGCAGGCGGCAATGCCAGTGGTGCCCGTCACGAAGGTGGTGTCCTTTTTGCCCGACGCACTCAGCGCTGCTACGATGGCCCGAAGCAAGAAACTTTTGCCCGAGCCTGCAGCTCCCGTGAAAAAGACCTAAGATGTTGGAATTTATTCATTACGATAATGTTTAAATGAAATTATGAGCTCGATTAATTAGATTCGCTACCGTAAATGAATATTAGCAGAAAAATGTAAATGGGAAATAGCAATCGAACAAACTATCACAACAAGGCGAAGCTTTAGCTACAAGGTAAAGAAAGCCAACACAAAAAGAATTCAAGCAAATAAGACCGATTGATTACCGACATGCCGTCTTCGACCACCATGTCTAGTACACGCCGTTGTTCCGATGTTAGCGCTGCCAGGCATTCTGTAGCTTTCGTGATCCTACGCTTGGTGGCAAGCCCTTCGGTTGAGTTGTTCTTGCTGCCACTAGTTTGGGCCCCGTGGACACTGCTTGACTTTCCCCACTCGGGTGACAAAGCACCAGCATATTGACTCGCGTGCGCTTTAAACTGATGCCGCTCTACGCTCTTCACATCTGTGCCCCCTGAAGCTGGAACTTGCGACGGTTGTACTCGAGGTCTCTTTCGCCATGGGGTCCCGCTGTGCTCATGCTTTTCCCACCCGCAGTCAACCCCGGGAGCGATCGGTCCGCTCGGAGATTGCTGCGCGAACCCTTTGTTAGCCCTGGGGTTGCCGCCAAGTAGGTCTGCAAGGTTCATCTCTAGCCAGGATAGAAATTTCCCTACGCTTTGTTTGGATGCTCTGACTTCATGACTTCATGCTTCATGACTTCATAATTTTAAAATTCTGTATTTTTAGATAATATTATAACCGTGAGCAACAAAAAAGAACATTCCCGATTCCCAAGTCCCGAGAGCTCTTGGCTCTTGGCTCTGCTCTACAGGGTAAGAATAAGCCATACATCCTTTATATTAAGACCCACTTCGTGTAAGATCGGCCCGGGATTTGTACAGTCGGAAAATTCCAACTTTCTCTGGGTGGACAGATACAAGGTTGCTATCAGCAAACAACTGAAGGGGAAAATCATGCATCCGAACATGGTCCAAACTAGAGCTGAATCAGCCTCGATGGTCAGAATCTATGGCGTAAAAGGTGTAATTCTAGCACTACGAAGCTACGAAATGAACGCCAATAAGTTGTGATTGTCGAGTTCGACACCTTCCGGGCACTCCAGAGAAAATCTGAATATAGTTTAGTAGAGTAATTTGAGTCTCCTCTTTCCAGTGCTGTTCTCAGATTTTTTTAAGGGCACCAGGAAGGTGTTGGACCAAAAATCTTGGTGTCTTCTGACGGCATCGAGAACAACGACTAGATGCTGAAGTTCAGCATGAAGACAGCGTCGCCCGAGAAAAAAAATTGTAGTTCCGGAAGATGTATGATTTTCCCCATGATTAACTTGCTGACGGCGCCTTACTCCCCGTCCATCCTAGAATATTCCCCATTTTCGGGCTATACAACTCTACACTAGAGCCCGGACCGATCTTATACGAAGAGGGTCTTAAATGGATTATCGACCGTGGTTCGTGGTTCGTGCGGTTCGTGTCCGACGTATATTTTTGGACGGACCCGTATATGAGGGGGAAGTGTTTTCTGCTCTGTTCGTGCTGTCGCACACCAACGGGGCGAGGAGGATCACGGGCACAAGCACGGGCACGGGCACGGGCACCACGAGAAGGACGCGCGCCGAGATACCAACAGCACACCTCCTGTGTGCTGCTGCGAAGTCATAGCATGCTCTAAACCGCACATTGTGCGGGCACCTGAACTTGTAGACGACTAAAGAGTCAAGAGAGGCGGCTAATATCTGTAGAGACTAGCTAGGTGGAGGTTGGGAGAGATGCTCCAGCTTCAATAGTAGTAGAAGTAGAACAACGTTCTCGAGAGCTAAGCTTCGCAGTTTAGCCCCATCATAGCCATCTAGGCTAAAAGTGCTGTAGAAAAGTATTTCGAGAGCTAGCTACTACTAGTAGTAGTAGGCAGCACGCACAAGTATCAACAGTAGTCTGTAGAGGATAACTAGGTTTACGAACTACGGACAATCTTCGAATGGGAGTGTACTGACAATAAAAAGAATCAATTGGCATGCGATGAGAAGATATG
>Ga0307931_1001056_pt1 | contig 18076 bp, 17 predicted proteins | sample OrgLakmetageno47_FD_201816 | JGI IMG/M metagenome (GOLD analysis project Ga0307931, IMG submission 201816) | Saline water microbial communities from Organic Lake, Antarctica - #47 | ecosystem: Environmental > Aquatic > Non-marine Saline and Alkaline > Saline | place: Antarctica: Organic Lake... | reverse complement strand
ATAACGGCCGTTTTTGCCCAAACTGCGCCAGTTTACCTCTTTCCGTCACCCAAATATAACATCGAAACCATTCAACTGTTCATAGAAGGCACTTGAAAAATGGACCTATCTGGGTCCGGGGGGTCTATAATTTAGAACTTAGAAGAAAGATTCGAAACTCGAAACCGCCCGGTTTCTCATTGCAAAAGGAAAAAAATCACAAGATCATCACGAAGGATTCTTCGATTGATAAATGCACGAAGCCAAGATCAAATCTAAATACGAGTCCTCTTTTTACCGCGGCCGTTGGTGCATCTCTGTTTTGGGCCTTTTAACTTTTCAGCTTCGATACGATAAGAAGTTCTACGTTCTAATATCTACGCTATTGGAATCGCACTGGTTAAAAAAAAAAAACTATGAGAATGGCCTTGTTGTGATATCTGGATAATAAATGGTTAACCATAACGAGAACATATCAAAGCAAGCACCCTTCTTATTCACTTATTTAATTCGCTTTATAGAGCACCCTGCCAGAACACAATTCGCGATGGCAGCCAAACTACTTCGGAAAGAAATCCGTTCAGTCATTGATTCTGGCTCACAAGACTGCGTCCATCTCACATCCACCTTACATGTCTTCCACCTCTACATCAGCCGCAGCTTCATCCCGGTCCGAAGTCCAGAGGGTCAAGTTGTCGCGCAGCAGCTGCATGATCAAAGTGCTGTCTTTGTACGACTCTTCGGACAAGGTGTCGAGCTCCGCAATCGCGTCGTCGAACGCCGACTTGGCCAAGTGGCAGGCGCGGTCGGGGGAGTTGAGGATCTCGAAGTAAAACACCGAGAAGTTGAGGGCGAGGCCGAGGCGAATGGGGTGCGTTGGGGGTAAGGATTGGGTGGCAATGCCCACGGCAGCGTCGTACGCCACTCGGGCGTCTTCGGTTGACTTCTTGCGCACGTCGCCTTCTTGGAACTCGGACAGGTATCTTTCATAGTAGCAGCGAAGATGTAAGGTGAGGAGACAGATCAGTCGAAAATTCAAAACACAAAATGAGTACAAGCCAGTAGTCTCACTTCAACATTTGCTTGGGGAACTGCAAGGGGCACAACATGGGTGTCAGGAAAATTTGATAGAGAGCTACCCTACCGCTGGTAGTCGCCCTTCATTTTGTAATAGAACACTTTTCCTTCTTCCGATGTTGACGTTGGAATAAGCTTGTCATCAATAATCTTCAAAATGTCCGCGCAGATGTCCTCAAGTTCCATCTCGATTTGCTTCTTGTAGCCCTCAATTAGGGATCGCTTGTCTTCGTGCCTAGATGAGGAACGGCTCATGTTATATTGAATGAACCAAATTCCAGACTGACAACATTCTACTTAAAAGTAAGTACTAGCCTTACCACAACAGTCAATCTAAAGCAAATTGTAACGCGCGCTTTCTCATATTTTCGCCACGTCATGAATTCAAACAGAAGCTACAGATTGCACTCACCCTTGTTGTTCAATCGAGCTCAGGACGCGCCAAGACGCGCGCCGCGACCCAATGACATTCTTATAGGCCACTGACAAAAGATTTCGCTCTTCAACAGAAAGCTCCTGCGGTGCCAAGGCTACGGCCTTCATGTGTTCTACCATTTCATCGAAGCGTTCTGCCTGCATCGACATTAGGTACAAACGTGTTAACATCACGGCCAAGAAAACGATAACACGAGAGAATGATCTCTTCCCAGACGACTACATGCTCTTACAACTGTACAAGTCGTGAAATTGATGAGAAATCCTTCGAAACACGGAACAAGGTCACTCAAACCAAACGGAAAAGCCAAGGTGTCACGACCGGGCCCTCGTGTCACCAGAGTTTTGAAAAGGCACAAAAATCGAAGCAACCTGAGATTCCTTTAGATAAACACTTGATTCAACGTCTTCACCTGCTCAGCAAGCTTTGCCATGTATACATTGCCGTCGCGGTCCATGGTATTGTTGTTCGGCAGAGTATTGTTCACGAAGTGAGCGCACGAAGAGCCGAGCCGCCGAGCCAGCTCTACGAAACTTTGAACTTCCTCCTGAAAGGAGGAGAATGCTACAGACGTACTCACTTTACCCCCAGACGATCAGATGGTCGACGATGCTGGTTGAAGACGATAAACGACGAGCTCTCCCACGGCTTCGCGGCTTTATCGCGAATCACGATCTTCTCCGTCCGTCGTGTTGTCCGTGTTCGTTCCCGGCAGCAGGAAGTGCATCACATTGGACTTCGCGGGCATCACTTAAGGCAGCGCTACGCTAGGTGAAGGCAAGCACAGTTGTTGAAACTCCTCATTTTGAAAGCGATAGGGACACATTGAAGTGTACGGAAAATTGCTCGTTGTGAGGGGCCGCATATTTTGTAGTGATTCTGCTACAAGCACGGCACCGCACCCACGCGAAGGAAACGTCGCAGGTCACAGTCACCACTACTTTGTATTCCGAATGAGCAAATTGTCGGGTACATCAGGCTCTTAAGACTATTTGATCACCGAGTATCTTTTTGTCGTCGTGTATGAATACAGGTCCCAACAATGGCGTCCGGCGGCGAAGATGTGCGCATGTCTGTTTCGAGCTCGATTCGAATGCAGCGTGCCGGCGACGCCAAAATTGATACCATGAGCGTGGTGGCTGACATTGTTGCTATGGGAACCAGGTTTGAGCCGCAGCTTGTTGTAGTTATTCTATTCCGCTGCCTTGCGCCTTACAACCCGTCTTCACTTTGTAGCCAGGGTGACCGTGCTTCGCGACATAGTTGCGCTCGAATATATGGAGCATTTCACATGCCTAGGATATGCTTGGATGCCTGCGATGACTGTTTAAAAAAATTGACATGATATGTTCTTTTTATATGTTTGTTGGTGAACAGCGCGGACCCGCGGTCGATTTGCGCAGAACTGCAGTCGCGTTGGGAGAAAGGGCGCATTTACAGCAACGTCGGTTCCGTGCTCCTCGCTGTAAACCCGTACCGCAACATTTACACCAGCAAAGAAGGCGGAAACAAGGTGAGCGCCTGGAGCTGGAACGCTTTTGCGAGAAAATGAGGTGGAAATGAGAGAGAGGGTCGGCAATTCGCGCACACCTAGTCTGACTCTTTTGACGATTCAATTTTCACATGAGTTTTTTTTTTTGCAGCACTGTAGGTTTGTGGACACAAGGATGGTGTGTTTAGATATCTAAATCTGCTGCCATCCCCCGCCTTGTTTTTTTTCTTTCCGTTGTGATCTAGGAATCACTGTACTCGGACGAAGTCGCTCGCGAGTATTACCGGAACGAAATCACCCTTGCCGTGGAGCCGCACGTGTTTGGAGTGGCTGCCAACGCGTACCGCAACCTCATCACCACGCGCAAGCCGCAGTGCATCGTGATCAGCGGCGACAGCGGCGCTGGCAAGACGGAGACGGCCAAGCAGGTGATGCACTACTTGGCGGTGGTGGACGCGGAGAAGCAGTCCGCGGGCGACGAGGGCGAAGTGCAGCGCCGCATGGGCCTCGCCCGCAACGCCAGCCGCCGCTCCATGTTCGTGCAATCAGGCACTGAAGATGCGCCGCCATCGCCGCGTCCAACGTCCGCTTCGGTCTCCAGCAGCAGCAGCAGTGGGATGATGCCGATTGAAGAGAGCTCCAGTGGCGAAGGTGGCGAGGGTGCGGAGGGCAACAACGTCCGAGCGGGGTCGATTCGGTTGTCCACAGCCATGGCCAGCAATGTAGGGTCCGTGGTGGTGCAGCTCTTGGAGTCGAACGTGATTTTGGAAACATTTGGCAACGCTGAAACGGTAACGTTGAAGTCACTGTTCCTGGATCTTTTTCTTGCTCTCCGAGATGACGGTTCGGAGTAGGCTGTGTTGAGTGTGAGTGTCGTGCGAGAGGTTGTGAGGATGTCGTTTTCATACATTGAAGTTTTAAGCACGTCAATCAATTTCACTACCCTTATTTGACTTATGGGTTCACTCATCGGTGAATACGTGCGGTTCCTTCACAGGTTCGGTCCTTCAACAGCAGCCGCTTCGGGAAGTACGTGGAAGTGTCCATGTCGGGTGGTTTGGTGGTGGGCTCCACCATCAACTCGTACCTGCTCGAGAAGACTCGCGTGGTGCAACAATCGCTGAACGAGCGCAATTACCACGCTTTCTACCAGGTGTGCTTCCGTGTGCGTGCGTGCACTCGATAAGACTTTGTGCGGGGAACATGATTCGATTATGCTGTGTGTTAGGAACATGATGTACGTCTCCAAGTATCAAAAAGATGCATCCTCGCCTCTAGCGTCGATGCCAACATTGCGTTTCTTCATTCCTTTTAACTTGCCTTTTCCGTTCATCTTTCCTCTCGTATTCCCACCTTCCTACTTCCTCCCAGCTTCTGTGCGGCTACGAAACGGAATTCAAAGCCCCATTTGAGCCCAAGCCAGAAGAAGACGCGGACACCACGACGGCAGCGGCGTACGACTTCACCAAGCACCTTCGCCACCCACCGGAGTTTTTCACCTACCTTTCGAACGGTACATTCGTATACTTTTTGGAGCCTTCCTTGAAGTTCTTCTCGTCTCTTGCGCCTCTGTTTTCGACTCAGAGGGCTCTGGTCTTGAGATGACATCTTTTTCACCTCCCGCCTCTTCAACTATTCACGCTCACCTCAACCTTTCTTCTTTCCCTCTCTCTTTCTCACGTCTGTCCACGCGCTAGGCTTGCGGAGCGTCCCTTCAGTGGACGACGGTAAAGACTTGAACGACCTCCTTGAAGCTCTGAAGCTTTTCATGCCAGATTCCAAACTGCGACTGGTCATGCGGCTTCTGACCGCAGTGCTGCACATTGGCACGTTACCGATCATTGGTGAGCGGGTGCAGAAGAATGAAAGCTATTTGACTTGGCCTCTCAACGGGCTGAGTTGCCCTTTTCCTTCTTCCATGAATTTTGACCTCTTTGATTTTTTTTAGCATTGTTGTCTTTTCTCAAAGCCCGGTACCTGTTTTGCCCTTTTTTTTTTTTTTTTCGAGCGCATGACTGAACCACCCTCCCGCTCCTGCTTACGTACAGATGACGAGAACAACCCGGGCTACGGTACCATCGCGGACGCCTCTCTGGAAGCAACCGCAGAACTGCTAGCTGTGGATCCTGACTCACTGCGCTTTGCGCTCACCAATCGCCAAGTGCAGACCGGGAACCGTGCCTCGATTGCTGTGAAACAACTGGGTGAGTTTTTGCTTATAATTTCAAACCCCCACCAGTACCTCTCTTTAAGAAAAGGAACCTTTTACCTTTCTATTGCGCCCTCTTTATACCTCCTGTTTCAACGCTCACTTGAACGATTTTTCAAATATATATCTTGTTATCTTGTCTACTCTCCTAGACGTGGAAGCGTGCGAAATTGTGCGCGAAACGCTCTCCAAGTCGCTGTACGCAGCCCTCTTCACGTCGCTGATTGGGACCATGAACGAAGTGATGGCGTCGCCGCGGCACACGCCTTTGACGCTTGGCACCCTCGACATTTACGGGTTCGAAATCCTGGAAACCAATTCCCTCGAGCAGTTCCTCATCAATTACGTGAACGAAAAGCTCCAAGCGCTCTTCATCGACCGAATTCTTCGACAGGCTCAAGAAGAGTAAGTAAACATGTGCGTTTATATGGTACACTTTAATTCATGAATTATGACATCCTTATCTCGTCTACTCTTTGTCTATTCATAGGTACGTGCTGGAAGGTTTGGACTTTCAAACGTTCGAGTATGCGAGCAATTTGCCGACTTGCAAGCTCATTGAAGACAAGGCAGGCGGGCTTTTGAGCTTGCTTGACGACCAATTGGCTTACAGCGATCTCGGCCCGGGAGCAGCGAAGAACTTCGTGGGCACTCTCGAGTCGCAGTGCACCAAGCACGAGAGTTTCTTGCGCCGCGGGCGATTCGACAGCGATTCCATGTTCAAAGTCAAGCACTACGCTGGCATTGTGGCCTACGACGCGACGCACTTCATCACCAAGAACAAGGACGAAATGAACGAGGAACTGGTGACTCTGATGATGCAGTCGGATGTCCCGTGGTTTTCGGAAATTTTGAACGTACCTGAGGAGCCACCTCCTGAAGCGGCGAAAAGCGAACCCGTCCTGAGGCGGCGCGGTGGTGCTGCCGCGGGTGGAAGCACCGGTGGATCGAAGAAGCGCGCACCTTCCATGTGTGCGCAGTTCAAGAAACAAGTAATGACGCTCATGTCTACTCTGAATGCGACGGAACCGCACTTCATTCGTTGCCTCAAGCCGAACGAAGAAAAGCTGCCAGACTCTTGGGACGAAAAACGCATGACGGAGCAAGTCATCTTCAACGGCATTCCGGAGAACATCAAAATTGCCCAAGGAGGTTTCGTGTGGCGTGTCGACTGGGGTGCCTTCATTGGTCGGTACAAAATGACCACGCCTCGCACTTGGCCTGAGCCGGCAGAGGGTGTTTTAGAAGCTGACGCTTGCCGAATGATCTGCGAAGATGCCGAAATCGAAGAGGGCATGTTTGTGGTGGGGAAGAAAAGTAAAGTGTTCATCAAGGAACACGTGATTGTTGAGAAGCTTGAAACGCTCAGAGATGCCACGCTCGGTAACATGTGCCTCTCCATCACCAAAAACTTCAAAGCGCGGGTCGTGCGGAAAGGTTACCTTCGTCTGAAAGTTGCAGCTGCTATTGCCTGGCGTCTCTACAAGGCCAAGTATGCAGCAAAAAAGTATCAGCGCATGCGGAAGAGCGCACTTCAACTCCAGTGCTTAGCTCGTGGTAAAACGCAACGCAAGCTTTTCGCTGCCATTGTGGCCGAACGCAACCGCGCACAACGGGAAATTGACTCGTCCATCAAAATTCAGGCAGCTGCGCGAGCGCGCAAGGGCAAGAAAGTTGTCGCTGAGCTTCGTCAGAAACGGCTTGAAATTAATTCGGCGCTGTTAGTGCAGAAGGCCATTCGTAAATGGAAGAGTAAGAAGGTCCTTGCAGGGCTGAAGCAAAACAAAATCGAGCTTGATTCGTCCATCAAGATTCAGTCAGCAGCCCGCGCTCGTAAGGGTAAGAAGCTCGTCGGGGAGCTCCGGCAGAAGCGGCTTGAACTGAAGTCAGCTTTATTGGTACAAAAAGCCACCCGGAAATGGAAGAGCAAAAAAGTTATTGCAGCGCTTAAGCAAGGCAAGAAAGAGCTCAACTCTTCTATCAAAATTCAGTCGGCAGCACGAGCGAGGAAAAGCAAAAAGCTCGTTGGTGAACTCCGACAGAATCGATTGGAGCTCAACTCAGTTTTATTGATGCAAAGGGCTATTCGGAAATGGAAGAGTAAGAAGGCGCTCGCAGGGCTAAAGCAAAACAAGAAAGAGCTTGATTCGTCCATTAAAATTCAGGCAGCAGCGCGAGCGCGGAAAGGCAAGAAGATCGTCGGGGAGCTTCGTCAGAAACGGCTTGAAATTAATTCGGCGCTGTTAGTGCAGAAGGCCATTCGAAAGTGGAAGAGCAAAAAGGTCCTCGCAGGGCTGAAGCAAGATAAGAAAGAATTAAACTCTTCTATCAAAATCCAGTCGGCAGCACGAGCAAGGAAAAGCAAGAAACTCGTTGATGGCCTTCGCCAGAATCGGTTAGAGCTCAAGTCAGCTTTGTTGATGCAAAGGGCCATCCGAAAATGGAAGAGTAAAAAGACACTAGGCGCACTGAAGCATCAGAAGAAGGAACTCGAATCGTCCATCAAAATTCAAGCAGCTGCGCGAGCGCGCAAGGGCAAGAAAGTTGTCGCTGAGCTTCGCCAGAAACGGCTTGAATTGTCCTCAGCTCTGTTGGTGCAGAAAGCCATCCGAAAATGGAAGGGCAAGAAGGTCCTTGCAGGGCTGAAGCAAGACAAAAAAGAGCTTTTGTCGGCTACCAAAATTCAGGCATTGCAGCGCGGTAAAATGGGCCGAGGCACGGGTGGAGTTATGCGGCAAGCAGCTCTTGAGAGGAAATCGTCCATCAAGATTCAAAGCGTCTATCGTAAAGAGAGCGCAAAGAAAGACTGGCGAAAGTACCAAACGGCAGTGGCTGTCATCACACTGCGACTTCGAATGAAGCTCGGCCGAATGAAACTAGCCAGAACTCGTTTAGAGCAGGAGCTGACCTTCAAAATGAAGTCAGTGCTGGGCGTTGAGACTCACCGCTTGCTCGATGGTGTGATCCAGCCCGAAATCCAAAAAGTGAGCGTGGACATTGATACCACCAAGCTGAGCATTTCATGGCGACCACCTTTCCGCGGAACGAAGGCTGAAAAGGCTGCAGCAACATGCTTGGGAGGTAAGAGGGACGACGAGCATCCTATGCGCCTGACACAAATCAAGAGCGTGGAGGCATCGAAAGACGCACAAGAAGATGTTCCAGCACTGCTGACTATCACCAACGAAGACGGCCGCAACTGGTTGCTCGTCTTTGAAGACAAGGCGACATGCATGATGTTCCGGCGTGGCCTACAGAAGGCCGCAGGGATAGTATGAGACCCACCCTAGAGCTGAGTTTGAAGTAAGCACAAGGATACATGCCATTTCGTTTTCTTAGGAATAACTGAATTGTTATCGAGTTTTAGGCATAAGAAGAAAGTCCACGTGATTTCTATAATTATGGTAATATCCGCGCTAACTCCAGGTTATACGTACTATGTCCTTCGTGGTCTTGACGTAGTGATTGACGTATTTAGGTCATCTAAATGACGTATCTTTGAACAGAAATGACCAAACCTTCAAAAATGTCGCAACGGAGCCTGCTCGTCAGATTTGTCGTTTTGTAGTTAGCGTGTCTTGGCTTCGTCAGTCACTTTAACAAACTCATCGTTAGTGGATCGCAGTCCTGCATTACTTTGAAAGCTTGAAACTATAGGTACAGCTATCATCGATAATACTAGAGGGAATACCTAAGACTTCGACGCCCACTACTAGGAGTGTACAGCGTACTATCATGCCTCCAAAAGCTGCACGAAGCACCATCGAGAAGCAAAATGGGTAGGAATGAAAAATTAGCGTGCCCGAACTCTCATTTGAAGAAAGTAGCATATCTAGCATGATTAGGAGCACTACATAGCATGCTTTTCCACGCCTTCTGATCTGGTTTTGTAAAATGTTGTATGCAGGTACATCCATACATGCTACGTGAGCCACGAATGGGACGCATGCCTCGCAGCTATTGAACAGCAGTTGCAGCGGTCTCCGTCATGCGAGTATCCGCTTTACGTGAAAGCGCTTATCTTCCGGCAGCGCGGCCGGATTCACGAGTCCCTTGCGCTGTTTCAAACCGCGACCTGCTTAAACCCCCGCAGTACTAATAACCTCACTCAAGTGGGCCATTCGCTCGCGCTCTTAGGGAAACACAAGCAGGCTCTCACTGTATACGCAGAGGCCGCAAAAACTGTTCAGGAACAGGCGGCCGCAGCGAAGGGAGGAGGAAAAGGAGGCAGTGGCAGCTCGAGTGGCAGTTGGCCCGAGGATTGGGCTTTGCTTCACCACTCGGGAGCTAGCCATTTGGCACTGGGCCGGCACGACGAAGCGGTGTCGTGGCTGACGCGCGCCCTGAAAGTGTTGCCGCACGAGGCGACGTATGTGTTACTGGGGAAAGCGCATGAGCAGCGTGGAGCCTTTGCACAGGCGCAATTGATTTACCAAGCCGCGGTACGTGACGACGCAAACACTTTAGAATGCATTCTGAGAAAAGAACGGGGCATGACACACTTGAAGCACGTCACGTTGTGCATTATTTTCTTTGGGGTGTGTGTCGGGGGTAGGTTCGCGACAATCCCGATAGCTGCGAGCTCCACACCAGCTTAGGCCTCATGCTGCTGCGCCTCGGAGGTGACAGCTCCTCTCCACAAGATAGCTCAGAGGCTACAGCGTCAGGAAGCACCAAAGCGCTCGAGCATTTGAGTGCGGCGTGCGCTGCCAACCCTAAGTCCGTGAAGGCATTGTTAGGATGGGCGAGCGTAACACAGGACGCCAAACAACCAGACGCCGCGCTTTTGCGGTATCGCGCGGCCATTGCACAGGTACTAAACTGTTGTCAACATTTCTTTCCTCTGAACGGTGGTGCGAATTGTACGAGCTAGTACCTCTAACGAGGTTCTAGAGATGAGATGGTAAGCCTGGCACATTTTAAAACACTTTTTGTCTTTTCCCTGTCCATCCCCCTTGTGTAAATGTGAAGGCACCAGGATGCGCGCAGCTTTGGAACAACGTCGGCATGTGTTTCTTCGCCAAAGGGCAGCATGACGTGGCGAGCGTTTGCCTTCGCAAAGCTCTGTATTTGGCGCCTATGGAATGGACCTCCGCCTACAACCTCGGCCTCGCCTATTTGACCACCGGCCAGGCAGCGTCAGCTTTTCAACACTTGCACAAATGCGCCCAGCTCAACCCAACCTTTGCCCCCGCTTTCACTTACCTCGGGGTTTGCTTGGCGAGGCTAAACGATCCTCGCAACGCCAAACATGCCTACGAAAAGGCGTTAGCTTTAGCACCAGGAGACGCTATCGTGCACTTGAATTACGCCTTGTCGCTCTACAATTCAGGCGATGACGACGATGCCGCCAAGCACCTCGCCTCGTTTGACAAGCTGGTGGCATCGAAACCAAGGAAGGGCAAGGAAGTTGATGGCGAGTCAGCGTTCGGTGACCCCGACGTGCAGCGGCAAGCACGGAAATTACGAGCTGCCTTGAAGGAAAGCTAAAAGCACCTCTGGGTTCAATTTTTAGGTCCCACAAAAAATGGTTTCGGAAGTTTGAAGCAGCCGCACAGCCGCCAAGAGCCGCACTCTTAATTGCACTTCCTATTTATAATTTATCTAGTTATCTCGATAAAGAGAGCGCGCGGGGCTATAAATATCTGTTGCGAGGGTGGCTCTGGCAGATGCGGCAGTGCCAGTTCCAGTTCCGCCCCGCGGTGGGCCGAAATGAGCTAACTTAACTTATGAGCTATGAGCTATGAGCTATGAGCAGAGAAATTCCCCTCCAAAGAAGTGTGATCAAAGTTGTGGAAAAGCCTCTCTATTAATTGCTGTTTCGTGCGTACGTTTGTTCGTGGTTTGTGTCCGGCGTATATTTTTGGACGGACCCGCATATATATGGGGGGAATCGTTTTCTGCTCTCTGTCAGTACATCGCAGTCGCACAGACAACGGGGCGAGGAGAACCATGGGCCCGGGCACGGGCCACGGGCACCACAAGAAGGACGCGCATCATGAGAGACGTTCACACCTACTGCTTGCCGCAGCAAAGCATTGTGCCCTAAACGGCGCATCGAGCGGGCACCTGAACTTGGAACTTACTTGTATACAGTACAGTATATCCCTGTAAGTACCAACAAATGTCCAGAATGTCCATCCTTTCGTGCGTGCGTGATTGATGATATGATGGTATATGATGATAACGTGCCGTGATAACGCCAATTCCCTCTCCACGCGACGAGCTCGATGATAGCATCATGAAATGGGCCACCCTTACCACTGCTGTAGTTAATTATAATCGAAAGGGATTCAAAGTCGAAGGATAGTTTCCTGGTGACCCACGCTGCAGTCAGGAGCTACTATCACCGACAAACCGCACTTAAGTACGCTCTAGCCCTTGGCAGCGCAAGGATGAAGGCACCCTTGTCATGGCCACGGGGCGCTCGCGACGTCAATGCGAGAGATGCCAATGCCTTCGCTGCTGAGCGGCACTTTAATTTGTTTTGGTGTGAAGACTTGTGCGCTGCGCCAAGGACTGATATCGATGAGTTAGAACTCGGCTCATGGACACGTCACAGTCGATTCGCCCGCCAAGCCGTTGCGCTCGATTACGAGAGTGCTTGCAAACTAGCTGAAGTAGTGTCGGGTGGTTACCTTACGCTAGAGTACTTATTGGACTGGTTCTGCGAAGATCGACGCGGCGCCACCAAGGCCATGGAAATAGGGCTGCCTGCCGCGACATATGCGCACGTGCGGCTCCTGTGTGACCTTCTAACCGTGGACCCTGCTTTAATTAAGAAGCTTCGCGTCGAGTATCAAGCTCGGGAGGATGCACGCCAAACACTCCGCTTTGGGCGACGCGTGGAAGACGAAGAGAGGCACGAGCGCTCAACCGTGGATATGTCCAAGCCTACAGGTACCGGACAACTGCGGCGGCGAGCACGAGGTGCACCGCGCTCTAGCGAGAACGGTAACCACGCAGACGACGAAGCAATCATCATGGCAGGGGCACAAGCGTTACACGAGCGGTGGCGCCGTGAAGACGAAGTGCAGGGGCGGCCCTTCTTCAGATCTGTGCCCGAGGCCGAGTTTACAGCGTGGTTTGACCCTCGCTTTCATGACACGTTCACGCGGCAACAACAAATGCAAGTGAACATGAATGTGCCCCTAGGTTACCTCCCACCTTCTCTACAAGCGGAATCCTGTGCTGTGGCTGCCACCGTGCTTGCTGCGCTTCAAAAACCACCACCAGGCCCCGGCGGTGTTTGCGTAGCCGTTACTCGGGAGGCCGCCGCAGCTCGAGTGCACGAAGAATGGCTGGCGCGCCGAGCCAGTGAACTCAAGGTAGTCACTGACAAGCAAGAAGCCCAATTGCGTGCCATCAAACTCTTCCTGACAGGCGATCAACTCAACGAGCTGAGCGCACAAGGGACGAGCCCGTTTCAAGTAGCGAACTCTTCTTCGGAGCAAGAGCCTTGGCCGGTGCAACCTAAGTGGTACCCCCTCAAGGGACCCATGGACTCCGATGTTGCCTTTGCCACACTGCCACAGCACTTTGCGGACTCTGACCTGGAGTGTGTCGACTTGTGCATCAGCGCTTTTGAACGCATGGCGAAGCGCCAACCGCAATTACTCATGCCGCCCGCTGCCAATGTCACCAAGTCGGACCATTTGCTGCGAAACACGCCTGCCAACACCCCTGCTGCAAATGCCATCGTGCCTCGTTTCCCAAGTATCACCACAGCTGAATCCATTGATTCCACTGCAATCACTTCGGGATTTCTTCCTTCAAGCCAAGCAGGCTCAGCGCTAGGGTTGGGCAGTGCGTTAGGCGCGCCTCCGCCACCGCCGCAGCCGTTGGCCGTGTTGCAGGACCTGAAAGGCCGCGATTGTACAATAGCCACACGCCAAACTCCGGAAGAAATTGTCACGGGGCTTGGCCGCCTTCGAGGTGCACTGGTGATGCAGCCTAGTGCACGGCTAGAGCTCGAGCCTGAGCCTCACCATCACCACCATCATCATCACCACGGCCATCACAATGGCCATAATCACCATCATCACCATCATAACGGCGGAGAACATCACAGCGAACAATCAGATGCGACTACTCCGCTATCTAGTGTCATTGTGCCCATGGAGGCAGCACATAATCCGCATGCGCCACTACCGGCTCCAGTTGTGCGTCCAATCGTTACTCTCAATTTGTGTTGCGTTGACTTATCGGGCGTAGCCTCGAAGCCACCGCCCGGCGCCGCCAATTTCTTGGACCATTTAGCCCAGGTTCAGACGTCGCTCTTCGACGAAATGAAGCCTCGAGCGAAAGCTTTGCTCCAATCCGCAGACTCCAGCCTCTTGCAACATTTGCCCGAACCCGATCCATCCAGCGCTCATCGCGTCAAAGTCGACGCTCGATCCACTCTCCCTGGCAGTGTTTCCATGAACACGGATCTTCTGCTTCGCGGCAGTACTGAACTCAGCCCTGCTGCGGCTGCATCTGCTCAACGCAAGCTTTTGTTGCAGGCCAATGCTGTAAACGACTTCGATGGTTCATTAAGTGCCGCAGCGTCACAAAGAGGCTCACCAACTTCAGGATCTCCTAGTGAGTTTGCCTCACCATCTCGCAACAAAGGCTCACAAATCTTTCCTCCGTCTTCAAACCGCAAAGGATCCCCAACTTCATCCCAAGCTAGCCAGGGGGCTTCACCTAAACCCACGGGTAATTTATACGGCCCCGAGAAAGCCCCCAACTTAGCGGCAGCGCAAGCACTTCTTTTGCAGACCCAAATCCATTTGACAACGCTGCTGATGCGGCAGTGCAGCCTCAACACGGGTTGTTTGTACAAACTGCGACGGGAAGGCCTCAGCAGCTGCAGCGCCTTGACTGTGCTCGACGTTTCGGACAATGCGTTGCTTAAGTCCGAAGGTTGCAAGCAGATAGCCCTCAGTTTGTCCGCGCTGCCACAGCTCAAATGCTTAGGAATGCGGCGCACATGTTGCTCGGGTGATGGCGCAGTGCTTCTGTTGAAAGCGTTGCGGTATCACCGCGTTTTAACCTTGGATTTAAGCCACAACAGCTTGGGTGTACCCGAAGAGGAAGGTGCTGGCAAAGGACCAATCATGAAGGGTCTGAGAACACTGGTAAGTGAGAGAATAGTCTCGATAGGAAGAGGAAAACAATAGAAGCAGGATTCCTTAATGCAAATGCCTTGCATATAGATTATGTCTGAACAAAGAAGCTCTTCCGACCAATACTCACCTTTTCGAAAACTTACAGGTGAAAACCAATTTGCACTTGACGCACTTGGACCTTTCCTTCAACAACTTCCGGGCCGACGCGTCGCGGAAATTGGGCGATTGGCTGAAGCAAAACATGAGCTTGTTCGGGCTGCACTTCGCTGGAAACGGTAAGGAAAGCTACGCGTATTTAGAGCTGTCTTTTTCAGATATTTGAATGTGCATATCCGTTGCACATCTTGCTCATTTCTATATTTATTCTCTCGTACTCTTTATTATTTTGCCTTATCCAAGTTGTTTGCCCCCCTCCTTTCGCTCTTCTTTGCGGTTCAATACAGGTCACACCGTAGTTGACTCGCGAGGTTTCTTGCGAGAGCGCGCTTCGCTTCCGTTGGACGCTGGTTTAGGCCCTGCTCGAGTAGTAGAGTACCCTTCGAACCCGATCCTGCCTGCCCACCGCGATAAGTGCTGGATCTGTGGGCGCTGGGCCAGCATGCCCATCACTTTCAAACTCGACCTTGCTGCATTGCCGCCTCCACCGCCGCCCAAAAAGAAGGGCCGAAAAGGAAAAGGTGGCAAAGGAGCTAGAAATGCCGCCGCCAGAGGATCAATGGCAGCTGCGACTGCTCCATCTTCAGGAGCCTCATTAGCCTCAGCCTCATCCAGTATTGCTTCTAATCCAGATCAAGGCGACGGCACTCCTGGAGGCCTCCTCTATAAGACTCTGGTCGTGACTTTGCACCTCAGCTGTGATGACCCCCCGTATGCCGCAACGCCGATGGAAGAAAGCCATGAAGAGCCCCACGAAGACGACGAAGACCATAACAACGACGGCGATGCCTCTGGCCAAATGCGAACGTCTGCCGTGACAAGCTCAGCTCCAAACAGTGCACGCTCCGACCCTTCTACTGCTCGCTCTCATTCGCCACCGCCACCGGAAACCTCCAAAACGTACAAGCTTACGCGCATGGTGCCTCCTGGCCAATTGCAGTATTATTTCTTGGTGTTTGGCGATGGAGTCTTGCTTACGCGTTATGCGGGCCCTAAACTTGAGCCTGATTCACCCCATTCGTGCCACTTTGGGTTTCCACCTCGCAAGCCGCACGCGCCTCCGTCAAAAGAAGCCTCGCAGTTGCCCAACTACGCGATGCTCGTGCGGCCAGACGCCTTTGCCCGAGATCCGCTCCCCAACCCCACTGCCGTGCAACTGCCGCCTCCCGTGGCAGCTGTCGACTGCGGCTTCGTGAAAATAGCTCCTTGCGAGAAGATCCTTAAAATCTTGCGTGAGAAACGGGAGCCAGGCTTTAAGACGCACAATTTGGAAGACCCCGCGGACGAGTCCTTGGCTTCGTTGGATGAAGACGACGACGATAATGACGCTGATTCCGAAGAAGAAGAGGTCGAATGGCACCCGCGCAACTCTCAAGTGTTTATGCCACGCGCAGTGGAGTCCTTTGGGTCCTTTTTCGACAATGAGTTTGACACTGGCCCCAAGGAGCGTGAAAAATCGGCGGCTGAAATCGCCAATGAAAATGCTTCGGTAGGTGCTCTGAGCAGCGCTGCATCCTTCGGTGCCGCCAATAATTCCTCGAACATGGCCCCTGGTGGAGGCGGCGAAGACGGGCTTGGGTCATCGAAGCTCAATAACCGGTCGCCCGTGGAACTTGCTTTCGATTCAGATGCCAAGTCTCTCGACCGCCTCATGAAGTCTGGTCTCAAGTATGCGCGGGCTTTTTATCCGGCTGAAATCACGGATCGCTTTACTCCCGAAGGAATGGCGCCAAAACCAAACCACAAGTCGCACGACGCCCAGAAGCGAGAACTCATGTTGACTTTGCTTCAAGCCGCGGCTGAGGAAGAAATGCGCGTGAAGCGCATGCGAGCTGCGGCTGCCGGGGAAGTGTTTCGGGAAGAAAGTGAAGCCAACGCGTCAAAGAAGCAGGCCGGTGGCGGTATCGATGACGACGACGACGAAGAAGACGAGAAGCTAGATCCTGTGGAGGCGCTCTTTGGTCTCATTGCGAAAAATTTCGGTGCTATTGACGCCATCCACAAACAGTACGCGTTTGTCAATTCCCGATCCCCCTTTTGCATGAGCGTGCAAAGTTGGCTTCTTTTTGCCAAGGACACCAATTTGGATTCCCTGGTAACGTTTGATTCGCCAAAGCACACCCACAACAACGGCAATGGCGCCATTCACACTGGAAGGTCAAACACCGAAGCAGAAGGAAGTGGATCGATTTTGCCGCCTATAACAGGAGCCAAGACCAAGGTTGGCTCTGCTATAGACGTTAAGAAAGACAATGATCGCCGTGGCAGCACCAACAGTGTGGCTAGCGTGCATCGCCCTCGCGACGACCTTGATATGGGCCTAGGCCGTGAAGCTAAAATGGCGCTGGAAGTGGTCTTTTTCACGGCCACAGGAAGCGAAGACGACGAGAACAACGAAAACGACGGTGCAGCGGCAGCGGCAGGTGGCGGTGGTGGAGACGCTGCCGGCAAAAAGACCTCAGCGATCACGCTCACTTTCTCGAAGCACGACATGCGACGCAAGCAGTTCGTGTTAGGCCTCCTTGCCCTGACCCGCTACCGGCAGCGGCACATGAAGCGCCCTCGAAAGCGCTCTAGTCATCTCGGGACAGGCCGCAGTTCTGGAGTCGCAGGTGATCGACCAGGCGATGAAGGGCACTCTTCTTCTTCAAACTTCAACATTAATGATGGTACTAGTACCTCTGCAGAAGATCAGCAGGCTTTGGTAGCACAGCACCGACCCTCAGACGAAGAGCGAGCGAACATGGTACCCGGTTCAGCCGACGAGTTTCTCTATATATTAGAGCATGAAGTATTGCCAGTGGCACTGGGCCCACGTGCGAAGCGCTTTTCTGGTGACTTGTTCCGAACGCAAATGTTATACCAAACGGCAGTGGAAAGCGTGCTCTTGGCTCATGCGTCTACGCTAGAAGACATCTACAAGCAGTACAAACTCACCGTGATGGGGTGTGGGTCCGCGGTCAAACAATTGGCCTTGGCGGGGTGGTTGAAGATGCTCAAGGACGCAGAAGTCTTAGGCGAAGCCTCGGCCTGCCTCACCCTCGGAGAAGCAACCCAATCCTTCCTCGAAGCGCGGCTAGCGGCTTCGGCGGAAGCAGTCGTGGGCGACCGAGGCTTATCCTTGGTTGACTTCAAAGAGGCGCTGGTGCGCACAGCAACTCGGATCCATGGGCATTGGCCGTTCCCGATCAAAGAAATCAAAGTCTTGTCTTACGAAGAAGCACAGGCAGCAGAAGCAGCCGCAACAGCGGCAGAAGCCAGCGTAGATTTCGTGGCTGGAGGAGGAGTGGAGCCGGTGCTTGAACACGACAGTGGGGATGAGAGCAGCGGTAGCAGCGGGAGCGACGGCGAAGGAGGCGGAGAGGATGATGCTTCTAGCGACAGCTCTGGCTCCGATGACGGCAGCCTCAGCACCGCGGCTATGCTCGAAAAACAGCGCAAAAAGGCCGACGAAGCTCGCGCAGCGGAAGAAGCACTGAAGAAAGGGTTGTTTGGGGACCCCGCGTTTGCAAGCACGCACGCCACGGTGTGCAGCTTAACTGAGCTCTTGATTCACGCGCTGCGAGACAGAGACGCCGCGGGATTGAAGCATTTCCACGAACAGCGGCCGCGGA
>Ga0307931_1001053_pt1 | contig 18085 bp, 10 predicted proteins | sample OrgLakmetageno47_FD_201816 | JGI IMG/M metagenome (GOLD analysis project Ga0307931, IMG submission 201816) | Saline water microbial communities from Organic Lake, Antarctica - #47 | ecosystem: Environmental > Aquatic > Non-marine Saline and Alkaline > Saline | place: Antarctica: Organic Lake... | reverse complement strand
GGTCAGCCTCTTAACCACTACCATCGCCTTAAGTTTGTTATATCATGAGTCTGAAGCGGCAGCGTAGGGGTGAGCCGCATGCACAACCATTGGTTTCTAATGGAGCGGAAGTCGAGAAAGGCAGGGTGGCAACTCTCTCAAGTGAGGAAATATCTTCTCTTATGTCGACCGAAGAGAAAGAAAAATTTGACGCTGAAGTTGCGGAAGCCGCTAGACTCATGCCGTACCGTGTAGCTTTGGTGAAGAGTTCTTCTGCCTCCCGGGGCGTCCTCGCGAATCCTCGGTCACCTGTTGGTCCTGACCTCGCGAAGATGCTTGAGACTGTTGGAGGCTACAAGTGCGAGGTCAGATTTATATTATTTTGCATTTCTACTCACTCAGATATTTGAAATGAATTTCTTCGATATCTGGTTCGAGCCCTCAATTGTTATGGGTTCATTCTGTTCGTTTGCCCGCAGGATGGCTACACCCCGCTGCTCGAATCATTTAAGCGCAAGGACGCAGCGACAGCACAGTATCTTATTGCAAACGGCGCAAATGTGCACGAAACTGCCTGGGGAAGCACTACGAACTGTAGTATTCATAGGTAATTTGAATTTATTTTCTCCTACTGTAGCTATCTTGCCACTCTTTGCTTCCTACCTCTTCCATATCCTCTAATGTGATTGAACAACGCATTGCTTTCTATTTTCAGGACAATACATCTGCTTGGGATCTAGCTGATGACGACGATGCTTGCAACGATCTCCTAGAGCATCATGCAGATACCATCACGAAAATTGAGTATGACGAGTTGTCGATTGTTTCTGCAGCGGTATCTCACTGTGCTGCCCTCTCTTCCAAGAGTGAGCTAGCGCCAGAGACAGTCTTGTCGCTTCGAACCTACCAGCTTGACCCATCCTTCCTCTGGCCCCCAGTATACATTCGCGACCACGTTGTTGCATGGGCACGCGATTTTATGATTGCTCAGATTGCAGAAACCTTTCTGCTCTTATCGGATTTACCAGACGATTGCGGTGGTGACATTATCGAGTTTTTGCTATTAAGAATGACTCGGAATGAATTGCTTGACTCGTCAGTACACTGCTCGTCGCCAGAGGCACGTGCATGGCTACGTGCTGTTGTGGTATCAGCAGTTGCCAAAGAGAATGCGGTAAGAGCGCTTGCTTCGTATTAACATATGCGAGCGAAGTGCCGATTTATTAGATATCGCCATAATTTCCATTTCACGTTTCCGTTTAGTCATTTCGTCCTTAACCACAGGCTGAGAAGGTATTTGAGCTCGTGCCCGCCGCTGAAAGGGGCGACCTAGCAGCGGTGCAAGACTGCCTTGACAAAGGTGTTGATGTCGATTTTCAATCACACAAGGTAACTTGCCACCCAAAGTGATGCTACCTATGTCATGCCAACTTTCACATGCAAGAGACATGATGCGTCTCTGTTTGAGCGGTTCATGCCAACCTAGCTAGTTGCACGAAAATTTCATATCTCTGTTTCCTGACATCAATCTATCTTAAAAATTATGCTTTACTTCACCTCTCTATATTTTCCTCTCACGATATTACCAGACTCTCCACACGCCACTATTTTGGGCTTCAAAAGTTGGTGACGTTGCTCTGGCCGAGCTAGTCCTCCAAACCGGCGCTGACACTGAGATATGCGACGACGTGAGTCGCATTGTCATATTCTTAAACGCTTTGTAAATAGAAAAATCTGCTCTATTCGTTTTATTTACAACTGCGAGACGTCTCTACTCCATTGCTGATTCTTTTTTATGTCCTCTTTCCCTCGCACAATCTACTTATTCTTCGTTTACGGTGTAGGTTGGCGACACACCACTCATCATTGCCACAGTCAATGGCCACATAACCATCGTAAAGCTCCTTCTAGATGCTGGTGCCGAGTTGACCGTAGACGGCGCAGTAAGTCACCCCATTCTATTATATTTTCGTACTGTTTATGGTTCTAACCCAAAATATGCCGCCTCTGTGTCCCTTTTCCTGTTCGATTTGCGTTGCCTCGCCATAGGATGGCTCGAGTGCGCTCATCAGTGCCTCAGCTTGGGGCCGTGCTGACGCTGTGAAGCTTTTCCTTGAGGCAGGCGATAACGTCAATGGCAAAGGCGGCGTGAGTGCACACACTACTGGGATGCCCACACATACGAACACAACGTGGCATTCTTTTATCGGAGTTTAGCTCTGATGATTGTTGATCCTGTACATCAACATTTCCTGGCCCATCAAGCAGATGCCATGTTGCATAAGTTAGCCTGGCAGTTCTTGGCAATTCTTTTTGGCCTGTAATATACCTTTGAAATTTTTAAATCATTCTTTTTGTATCGATAGGTTGATTACACAGCCATTATGAAGGCTTCCAAAGAAGGTCATGCTGCAGTTGTTGAGCTTCTCCTGGAAGCAGGCGCCGACTTGGAATACACCAATTTTGTGCGTGAACGTTGCACATGCGACTGTTTGTTCACGAGGAAGCCTGTGTCCTTGCGCCTTTGTGCTCCTTTTATCACGTAGCTGCTCGTTTTCACTGCGAACGGTCAATGGTACTCATATCATATTCTTGAAATTTCATTCCTTTTCTACTGCTTTCCTCTGTGTGTCTCAGGATGGCGACACCGCACTGATCAATGCCTCAATCAATGGTCACGCCGCCATTGTTAAACTCCTGATTGAAGCGGGCGCTAAGAAATACACAGCTAACAAAGTGAGTAAGGCACACCGCCATGCCAGTACTAGCTTGCAAGAGTAGTAAAAAAGATGCAGTGTAGTTAGTGCTTATTCAACTTGTTTTTTTGTCCATGTAAATATGCTACCCTGTGAAAACATGTCATGTTCTTAAGGTCGTCGCTCTATCTTCAGCTGTTGAGCGTTGTAGCCTATTTAATTGTGTGCTTGCGTGCGCGATGCGCGATACTGCTGCTTATGTTGTTGCAGGAAGGCAAAACAGCGTTGGACTGCGCCAACGAGAAAGGCCACAGAAATATAGTTGACCTCCTCCAGGAATGAATTGTATTTGTATCTTGATTGTCTAAACTCAATGCATCTAAGTGCATTTGAACAACTGGTTTGAAAAAATAAAATAATTTTGTTTGTTTGTGCACCTGGTTGCCGAAATGGAAATAGCTTTTAGTAGTGCTAGTATGGGTAAGTTGGGTTCGGGTAACGGCAAAACGCGCGCTATAGTCCTGAATAACCATCGTTAAAAACGGGGGCTCTGGCGCACTCAGCAACAAGTGCAAAGAAAAACCATGGGCAGAAGTAGCACGCTCTCAGAGGTGACTTGTATTTGCATATGTAGCATGCATCTGCGCGTTCCAGAAGGTTACATCTGGCGTCTTCCCTTCGGTCAAGTCGGCGGGGTCTCATTGCCCATTGTGCTTCACGTCCCAGGCACACGAGGCCTTCCTCGTGGGGGGGGGCTCAGGAAAGGAAGCTTCTGTAATTCTCCTCATCAAGTAATACGTATACTGTACAGAAGTAAGTAGACCCTACAAATGTTTTTCTGCTCAGCGCGCGTGTTTTCCTCAAAATTCTTGCGACGCTGAACTCGAAAATCTTTCAAATTTTCGACTACTCTGTAGTGGCATCTCTCGTCAGCTTGTCAGTCGAGCACCCTAGCCTGCAACTTTTAGTTTTTACTCTATTGTAGGAAGCCTTCACATAATCAATCTGCCAGCATGCCTCCCAAGTCGATAGGCACCCTCAAACGCAAGCATGGAACGCTCTCTGCCACGAGAGAATCTGAGAAAGGTGGAGCGATACACGCATCAAGTGCCTTCGCACAGCCCCTGTGGTCAGCCGAGGAGCAAGCATTGTTCAATGGGGAGGTTGCAAGGGTGGCTCGCTCCACGCTTTGCCGTGAAGCTTTAGTGGAGAGTCCGCAAGCAGCCTATGCAGCACTCGCGAATCTACGGTCGCCTATCGACCCTGAACTCACGAAAATGCTTGAGATTGTTGCAAATTACGTGATGGAGGTGGGACCTGATTACGATCTGAGCTATACTCTCGAGTGCGACCCTCTGCTTCTTGAAACAATTCAAGTGTTCGTATACTGAACTAGACTAGTTACGAGGTATAGGTTTTCTCTGAGAGCATATGCATTTTGATTCTTTGCTCACAGGATGAAGACACCACTTCCCTCCACGGCTCGTTAATGTCCGAGGATGCAGCGGTGACTCAGTATCTGATCGCCCATGGTGCGGACGTGGAAGGCAACGATAGCATGGTTAGAAGTAGACTGAGTGCAAAGTGTGAAGAGTGTTAGATGCATTCGTTGTCTAACGCGCGTATCTCTCACCTCCGACGCATTGATTACGATTTTGTTGTTGCAAGGCCGACTACACACCAGAAGACATCGCCAACGATGAAGCTTGCCAGGACCTCATCGAACACAGCAAAGCTCTTCTTGAAACCCTTGAAGCCAATCCAGAAGCTCTCCTTACTTCTGCGAAGGCGCACTGCGCAGCCCTCGCCGCCCCTGACGAGCCTATTCCGGAGACGGCATTATCACTGCGGGCCTATCACTTTGATCCTTGTTTTCTCTGGGCACCTTACAAGGCCCGTGCAAAAGTATTCGAATGGGCGCAGGATATTATCATTGCTCAACTTGCAGTTAGAACTCCTTTTCTAGAGGAGTTATCAGATGACTGCAATGGCGATATTTTGGAGTTCCTTGTGTCCACGATGACACGAACGGACTTGTTGAACATGATGTCAACGCTCTGCTCGTCGCCTGAGGCAAATGCATGGGTGCGCGCTATCATGGTGTCGGCTGCGGTTGATGCCAATACGGTAAACACTTTCCCTCTAAAGTTAAATGTTACCGATGTTGCAGACTGTAGCTGTATACTTTCTTTTTAGTTGACGGTTCGCGACTTTATCTTAAATGTAGGAGAAGGCGATGGTTGAGCTAGTACCTGCGGCTGAAAGAGGTGACTTAGCAACTGTGGAAGCATATATTGCCAAAGGTGTCAACTTAAACTTACGAGGCGAGGTGTGATTTTCCAAAGATCAACCATGATCTATTTTTTTTCAGCCTTCGCAATTCTTGGCATTAATTATTATCTTATTCATCATTACTATTAAATTATACTTCAAATACAGATCTGTAATACTTTGTTGTTCAGCATTCTGCTTCTGTCTACCTTTTTATCGGTAACTTCTACTTGTTGTTTTCTAGATGGAACGCACAGCCCTAATGATGGCTTCGATCTACGGCCATACCGTAATCGTGAAGAGCCTTCTTGCCGAGGGCGCTACTCCACATTTCAGGGCTAGTGTAAGCCATAGATTTCTTCACAAAAGATTCCACTGTTTTTTGGGAAAATTTGAAAGCTCTCACGCCGGATTTTTATTTCCACATGTTTTTCTTTTTTTCAAACTGCATTTAGTCTCCGTCTGTGTCTACTTAGTTTCCAAGCCTTCTCTTTTACATCTTGCTCAATTCATTGTCATAGGATTCCGACACTGCACTCATTTATGCCGCAAGCAACGGCCATGTTGCGGTGGTTAAACTTCTCCTGAAAGCAGGCGCTGAAGTATGGCCTCACGGCGGCAAAGTATGTTAATACTCCTCTCTTGATAGCGATATCTACTATCTCAAAGATTGGCTCGTCAAATTTAACTCTTTCAAATAACGTGCCGCCAATTTCATTTTTCCACTTTACTTGTTGTGTTCACGTCGTTTTTTTCTTTGCGTCCGCCGGCTACCTTCTAAATATTTTTTTATATTAGGACGGTTGGACTGCTCTTATTGGCGCTGCATTCAATGGCCATGCTGCCATCGTAAAGCTTCTTATTAAGGAGGGCGCTGATGTAGATTCAAACGGCAGTGTAAGTTTTTACCACGGTCATGATGCCCAGGAAATTCATTTGTCGAATCGAAACAGGCGGATACATGGATAATTCTACTCCAAAAGTGTCTATTGTTTATATGATGAATGGTTTTTTGCTCTTTTGTTTTGCTTTCATTTCAGTTTACTCATGCCTTCTTTTTTGCGCTAACGTAAACAGGATGGCGACACTGCACTCATGATGGCCTCTAGAGAAGGCTACACTGACATCGTGAAGCTACTCCTCAAAGCAGGCGCCAACAAAAATCTTAAAGCCAAGGTACTTGTTCGACTATGTGCTCCTAATTTTAGAAGGTCAAAGTTATTCTGTTTTTGTATGTGCTTACATGCTTTCATGATTTGTCACTCTCTCTACTGCTGGGGCAGGGAGGCAAAACAGCAATGAAATGGGCCAAACAGAAGGGCCACTCCGAAGTGATTGCTCTCCTCAAGGCATAAACCTGAAGTGTGTTTTATACATAGATGCAGCCGCACGGGTTGATTTCGAACACAGCACTATGGCTATGACAAACGTTGTGCTCTGGCGATAATGACTGGGCCAAGAGCGGACGAAAGATCATAGAAACAAGAAATAAGAGAAAGAAAGGCCACGGCCATCACATGCACCCCTTCCGACCTCGACTTGCGTGTGTTGAATGCGTTTTCACTACCTCCCGCTGCAACGGACATTTACGACTTCCAGCTTTTAGAGTCCCAGGAAGAGAAAGAACAGGAAACAGGAGTGCGTTCACCAATAAACCAAAAAAAAAAAGGAAAAAAAAAAGGGGCGTTCCGAATATTTATGTGTACGGCCATGCGATTTGAGTGCGAGTTGTAATGAGGGACAACCCTGCGAAGGAAGGAAGTTGGAACTCAATAGCCACTCAAGAGCATGAGCTGGGGATACCCACGATCGCCATATTAGTGTAAGCTATCTAAGTCAAGCGTCCAAATCCAAGATGCATGTACAAAGCATTCAAAGAGATATAGGACAGGCCCAGTCAGATTTGTTCTGAAGGCTGAAGATTTTATTTATTTGTTGCTACTAGTTTATGCGTTTATGTCATAGTAATGCTTCTTTGTATTTGGGGATTAACTAGACTAGACTAGACTAGACTAGACTAGACTAGACTAGAAAAGACTAGACTAGAAAAGTCTAGGCTGGACTCGACTGGACTGGACTGGACTTGACTGGCCTGGACTGGACTTGACTAGGCTGAAGTAGACCACGAGAGTAAACGAATTTAGTGAAAAAGGCGCTCAGCCCAGTCAGACTTGACGCGGGAACTGAACCTTTTATTCAGGCTCTGAACGGCCGGAATTATAAGGCTAAGATGCAGAAATTCAAAGCAAAGCAGCTCTTACAGAGTTGCTTATACCAGAAAAGAACGGGCTAATGGTAGCGGCCCAAAGTTGCACGCTCCCCCGTGCTTCGGGGATGTAGCTCATGAGTAGAATTCTTGCCCACAGAGGAGGGGGCTGCAACGAAGAAGTTTCTCGGGTGATCCAGAGGAAGAGTTACATTTTTTACGATGTTGACCTACACACTATTCATTGACGTATTTAGGCCAATACTTCGGCGTATTTAGCGCTGCCTAACTGCTGAACACTCCTTTTGAATGACAACTTTAATATCATATTGTAGGTGCCGCGCCCCAGCAGCTCACCAGCTATTCAGTTGGATTTTGCCTGAATCTGGCTAGTCTATAAAAGTTCCAGCATGCCTCCGAAGTCAAGAAGTACCCTTAAGCGCAAACGTGGACATAACTCTGGCACCGATGATTTCAAGGAAGACGGATCAACACTTGCATCAAGTGCATTTGCGCAGCCCCTGTGGGCAGCCGAAGAGCACGAGTTGTTTGAAGTCGAGGTTGTAAGCGCAGCTCGCTCCATGGTATACCGTGCAGCTTTGGTAAAGAGTCCAGAGGCGTCCTGCGCCGTACTCTCCAAACATCGGGCACTCGTTGATCCTGACCTTGTGAAGATGCTCGAGATTGTTGCCGACTACGAAGTAGAGGTTATCCCGCTTTCTTCATCTGGTTGTGCTATGCTCAACCTTATGTTAAAACGTGCCAAGATTGCGTGCACCAAATGATGCCAACTGCTTTGTAGATATTTTACTATTTGAGTATCATATTATTCCTTTTGATTGTTTTTACACAGGACGAGTACACCTCCCTCCACATCAGTGACGTTTGGGGATGCTACGGTGACTCAGTATCTTATTGCAAATGGCGCTGACATGAGCGACAATGACAACGAGGTTAGAATAAGGGTAAAAATTAGAAACATCGCATCTTTTGCGGATTGATTACGCTTTTTTTGTTACAGTGCGAATGCACACCAGAAGACATGGTCGCCGATGATGCTTGCCTGGACCTTTTCGAACGACAATCAGCTGTCCTGGAGTCCTGGACATCCTCGAAGCTGATCCAGCGGCTCTGGTTGTTTCTGCGAAGGCACACTGCGCGGCCCTCGCATCTCCAAGCGAGCCTGTGCCGGAAGCAACCCTACAACTACGAGCCTATCGTTTCGACGCTTGTTTTCTCTGGGCACCTTACAAGGCCCATGCAAAAGTATTTGAATGGGTGCAGGATCTATTTATTGCTCAACTTGCAGTTAGAACTCCTTTTCTAGAGGAGTTATCAGATGACTGCAATGGCGACATTTTGGAGTTCCTCGTCTCCACGATGACACGAACGGACTTGTTGAACACGATGTCAACGCTCTGCTCGTCGCCAGAGGCAAATGCATGGGTTCGCGCGATTGTGGTAGAAGCAGTGGCGAATGCCAATACAGTGAGTATTGCAGGGTGGCGCAATTGATCCATATCAAGCCACGGCACATAAATTGTATATTGCTGGTGCTAGTTTTATGCCTCTGATGGTTATCTTCTTTGTTGATGTTTCTTGACTTGATTTGAAAATAGGAGAAGGCGATCGTTGAGCTGGTGCCCGTGGCTGAATATGGTGACATAGCAACTGTGCAAACGTATATTGCTAAAGGTGTCGACTTGGACTTGCGAGATTAGGTGCGATTCTCTAAAATTTAATGATTGCCTATTTTGTTCTGCCTCTTTCAAATATGATTAGTGTTGTAGGGTGCTAGGTTATTTTTCTGGTCAAATGTGTATACCTGTGATCTCTTCTCAATGCCAAGATTTACATAATGTTCTCTCATCCTGTTGCTAAACACTAACCTCCTGCCCCGTCTATTTTCCTGTGAATAACTACTTCTCTTTTTTGAATCTAAGGAGGATTACTCAGCCCTGTTGAGGGCCTCGATCAATGGCCATACTGCAATCGTGAATATCCTTCTTGCCGAGGGCGCCAGCCCGCATCTCAGGGCTAGTGTAAGTTGCACATTTCCAGAGAAGTGTTTCATTTTTATTCTTTGAACTTCGGTAGCTTGAACAGCATAATTTCTTGATAAGCGTTTTGTCTCTATTTCATTGTATCCCACTCCTTATTCAATACCGCAATATTTTATCTCCGTCTGTGTCTACTTACAGTAGTTTCTAAAGCCTTCTCCTTTATATCTTGCTCAATTCATTGTCATAGGATTCCGACACTGCACTCATTTATGCCGCAAGCAACGAACATATTGCGGTGGTCAAACTTCTCCTGAAAGCAGGCGCTGAAGTATGGCCTCATTGCGGCGATGTAAGTCACTACTCATTTCTTTACAGCAATCCCTACTATCTCAGAGCTTAGCTCTTCAAAATCAAGCCGATTATATTACTACAGTAGCATATGCCGACAATTTTATTTTTCTGCTGTATGTCTCGTGTTCCCCTCGTCTGATTGGCGCTGCATTCAATGGTCATGCTGCCATCGTAAAGCTACTTATCAAAGAGGGCGCTGATGTAGACTCAGACGGCGATGTAAGTGTCCGCCACAATCATGGTGTCTGCTGTACACAGAATGCTATCGCTTAATTGAAGCGTCTTTGAGGACAACTACTTCACTTCTAAGCTGCTCTCTTTTCGAATGATGTAATTTATTTCGATGCCTTTTGTTGTTTTGTTTCAATTCTGATACGTTGTTCGTCACGCTTACGTGTAGGCTGGCGATACCGCGCTCATGATGGCCTCTAAAGAAGGTCATACGGCCGTAGTGAAAGCCCTCCTCCACGCAGGAGCTGACGTAAATCTCAGAATTTCACCAAGGAAGAATCACATTTCGCCTACGAAAGTAAAGTTGAGTAATGCGTCTTAACGCCTTCCGTGTTCTTGCAACGGATGAATTAAGCTCCCAGTTATCTACCGTGGCCACTATCTGTCTGCCTCATTCACTTCAGCTTTATATGCGCTCCCTCAATCCAACTTCTACCGTTTAAATTTTTTATTCTTTACGTGCTCACTTGCTTCACGGTTTGTCACTATGTCTGCTGCTGGTGCAGGGTGGCAAAACAGCAATGAACTGGGCCAAGCAGAATGGCCACCCCAAAGTAATTGCTCTCCTCAAGGCATAAATCTGAGGTTTAATGCATTTGTGGTTTCAGCCGCAAGGGTTTCTTTCGAACTCAATTCCAATACAAGGACACGAAGTCTGCTCCGGCGCAAGTGACTGGACTAAGAGCGGACGAAGGAATATATGATTTTGGCGCACGAGAGAGGAATGCCACGGCCATCATACGCATCCCTTCCGATTTCGACGTGGATGGAAAGAACAGGAAGCAGGAACACGTTCATTCAAAAAAGAATACAGCGCGTAAAATATAAGACGCCAAATGTCGATGGAAGCTGCTTCTATCCTGGGCTTTAAAAGGAATTATACGAACGGACGTATTGGCTTAGATGCCAGTTGACTAGGGCCCACATAAGGAACTTGCTTCCTCAGCTTAACGCTGTGCTTCAGTACTCGCGTAATGCGAATGCGGTTGCCAGAACAGCACCAAGTCAAGAAGGTAAACTAAACAAACCACGTTTTCTTATCTGGGTGTTCACATATATTTCAGAACTCACACATCAGAACTTTCTATTTTTCATTAGTCTTCTTGAATCCGTAGTTTGATTTGCCGAAAATTACTCAGAGACCACAGCCAATTGCAAGGATGGAAGCATAGACATAAACGTGCTTACTCCTCTGCAAACTTAACCGCCTTGACCTCGGGTCGTCGGCCCGGTCAACCAGCGGGTCTGTGCCGTCGGTCCCCTCGTGTGTAAGTAAATTTGTTTTGTGGGTGGGTGGGTGGAAAGAAAAAACAAGTGTTGTGACAAGCTGAACGGGTTTTCACTCTACTAACGAGTAACGTCAGCACGACTCCTTTGCGTTTGCTGGCTCGAAGCCTTTGCTTTCCGCTACCGGGTCCTCTTCGCGCGATTGCTGCTCAGCAAATCTGTCCGCGTGTGCCTCCGTCTCGCGACCTATGTGTCGAGAGTGTCCTCTTGTCCTGCCGTCCAACGCCGCTGCTGACCACCTTTTTCAGCTCCCCACCAGGCTCGCTTTTCTCCCGAAATACTCCGTCTTCAATCCGCAGGAAAAACATCATATTAGGGGCAAGCCGAAATCGCAATTTTTCATTAGTCTTCTTGAATCCGTAGTTTGATTTGCCGAAAATTACTCAGAGACCACAGCCAATTGCAAGGATGGAAGCATAGACATAAACGTGCTTACTCCTCTGCAAACTTAACCGCCTTGACCTCGGGTCGTCGGCCCGGTCAACCAGCGGGTCTGTGCCGTCGGTCCCCTCGCCACTTCCAGCTTCTTCTTCTACTTCTCTTGGCGACGGTACGTTGCCAAAGGTGCCATCAGAGATAGGCTCGATTCAAGCATCTTGGCCGCCACTCCACGGGAGCGCTCGTGCCCTGGCCAGATGTAAATCTGATAACAATCCGAAGACCACCGTCCACGGAGTTTGATCTCTTCTGCAGTAGCGCCTGCGTCCCATAACGCTGACGCCCCACCGGACCTTAGTGAAATGACCGAAGCAGCGCCCGGTGGTGCTCCTAGGGCCACGGCCGCTTCTGCTAAATGCTTCGCCACTACGTCACGATGCACGACCTTCCCATCGCTGGCCGTAAACATGAAGTTTTCTGGGCGTGCGAAGTGTTCTGGGCGCATGCGATGTGCCTTCTTCAAGAGTGCGAGGATGCATAGCCGCGAACCAGGTGATTCGTAGTGGTTCGAAACACTTCCCTGACCATTTGGGTCTGTCTTGCTGGCCCCCATAAGCAGTACCACTTCGTCTGCGTGCTGCACTCCTTCTCCTACGACTTCTACGCTCTGCCGAAGAAACACGCAGCTCCTGACCCTGATGCAGGTCTTCTCGACGGGGCCGGGCCCCTTGCGCGTTGCTTCCCCCGCCCTCAACAGGAAAAGGAACATAAACACCGACGTCAATAGAACCAGGAAGTCGTCCCACTTTTCCCAGTCCAGTCGGTCTGCTAACCAGTGCAACATGTTCATTGAGCACGGGATCTTTCGCAGTGGGCCTCCTTGCAGGCGCCACACCCCTTTCATCGCAGACTTCAGTAGGACACTGTCCTCGAGCGGGTCAGGGAGCCGCATCAGCAGGTGCTTCCTGCGTATGGCGTAGAGCATGACGTGTATGGTCCCGTGCGCGTACGATGCCACCATTGCTTTATGGGCTACAAAGAGAATCAATTCTTCCTCGTCGGCCCGGGGGTCACGGCCGTCGAGGTACAACGGGAGGCCTCGCATTGCCCTCCAGACGCGCCAGTGGTTCCTCCAGGCTCTCTCGTACGTTGTCATCGTGCTCTCATTTACGCTGTTGGCCACTAAGTGAGCCGCCGCCTGAATCAGCTGTCTTCCCGATCCAGGGCCAAAGCCCACCATTGGGCGTCCACCGATCCCCACACGTTTTCCCCCGCGAGCGCGTGTCGTCGGCCTGCCACCCTCATCACATCCTACGATTGCCCCCACTTTCTGTGCGCAATAGGGCTGTATTTCTTCAGTTGGTCTCCGCTCAACCTCCCCATTTTCACGCTGGACCAAGCCCTCTTGGTCCCCGCCCAGTCTGGCGGCACGCTCATAGACCTGTGGCCCCTCTCCGTCGCCTACGCTCGGTAGCAGACACAACCTCTTTTGCATCAGTTGCAGGCGCTCAGCAGCGCGTGCCACCATCAGCTCGGCCAGCACAGTGGGCGTCGCTCTGCCCGCTGCCACAAGTGCCTCTAGGTCGCCGTCCTTGTTCACTTGCCGGGCTCCTTCGTCCAGAAGCCTTTCGAACCGCGTGAGTTCTTGAATCGGCAGTCCCGTGAGTAACCACAGCTCTACGACACTCAGCCGCCGTGCACGTGGCTCTGACCCACGGGTCTCGAGCACGAGTGGTGGTCCCGCACCAGTCGATTTCCAGGAGGCTCTCAACGCCGTGCCCACGCCGCGTGGGTGCCACACCTCCAACCGTCTCACGTGGTGCATGGCCACCTGGTCTCGTCTCACAACGCGGTGCTGGTTGCCTGTGTGGGCGTCTCCTTTTTTGCGCACCACCTCCAGCTTGCGGTCGCCCTGGGTGGCCACCACCCTCCACAAGCCGCTGTTTTCACTCCTGCGCCCACCCGCTTCCTTGGCCTCCTCCGTCAGCGTGACCTCGCTACCTACTCCTACTCCCACTGCTGCATCCGTCGTGTACAGGTGGCCGGCAAGCAATGGGTAGGTTGCATGGTCCGACTCGGGTTTTTCATAGGGCACATAGCGCCCGCTCAGGTAACTTGTCTCCGGCACCTCAGCGAGGGGGCGCAGCGCGTCGCCTAACGTTTGGTCCCTTCCAGGTGGAGGTCTGAGCTCTGGCAGCGGGCCGGTGGCGCCTTTCAGGTTCACAGGCTCAAAGAGCAACAATGCCCTGTTTTTCTGTTGCTGACAGCCCAGCTCTGCAGTGTTGATCAGTTCGTAGGGCAACCCTAATTCTGCCCCACGGCCCGTGTGTGGTGCGTGATTTCCATACCCGATCGTCTTCATCAGCCTGAGCAGCTTGCTGGCAGTTTCACTTGATCCAAGGCGCCCACCATCGGGCACGATTTCGACACAGACCAGCAGCGGTCTCAGTTGCTCCACCAGCTGGACCAGGCCTACAGTCAGCTGGTCGGGCTCCTCACCACTTGGCCGTGGGGCTGGGCCGACCACGATCAATTCCACCTCGTTCGCGTTCAAGAGTAGCAGTTCTTCTTCGAAGACACTTTCACAGGCTAGTGGGCGCTGCTTCTCGTCTTCCAGCCGCGCGAGGGCGAGTGCTCGACTTGGCAGGTGCGCTTCCACGATCGCGAGACACGTCATTCCTACTCGTGTCGCTGCCAGCGACATTGTGCCGACCCCTCCGAAGAGTTCGACAAAGTGGCCTTTCACTGACCACCTGCCCCCCTGTGCTTGGCCTCTCGCCGTATCTTGCCAGCAAAAGGCTTCCTGCTCCTTCTTCCGTTGCATGCCTTCCTTCAGCGCTGCAGCTCCAGCGGGCCCCTCCAGTTCCGAGGGCAAGGCGAAGGTTTCGGCGTACGCATGTTTCGGGTCGAGCAGAAACTCAAAGAACTTTCCGTACTCTCTTCGCTCCAAGTTCGGGTGGTACTTTTTGGCAACGGCTTCTTGGTGCTCGGGGGCCACCCGCGAGAGCTCATCCGCCAGCTCGTTTCGCTTGGTGTTGATGTAGTAGCCCACCACCTGAAAACCGTACAGGCTTTCGAGGCGCGCCAGCAACAGGCAAAGGTATTGCACATAGGGATGGCTCGAGGCCCGCTTATTGAGGGCTACCACCACTGAAATGTTGTCCACGAAGCAAGTTATGAGGTAACCGCGGAGCTCGTCCTTATGTTCCATGGCCGCGACTACAATCGGTATCATTTCGCCAACGATGATATGAGTCCATATGGCTTCACCAACGACCGCTGCCAATCGCCATTCGTAGCCTTCCACCAGTGCGGCACCCCACGTCCCGTTTCCAAGGCAGATTAACGCGAACATTGCCTTCGTGTACACGATATTGCCGTGGGCGTCTGTCACCTTCTTTCCGTCCTTCCACTTCGGATCCAGCCCCGTTGAGTCTGACTGCCAAATGAGCCGCGGCACCCCCAGTGCAACCTGCTCCAGCGGGCTAAAGGCCTTAGTCACGCACGCGGAAAAAACCGAGGTGAAGGTCGCGTAATTTTTGCACAGCTGCTCCGCCAATCGACAGGCCGCATCGAGCCCCGTCCAGACCCGATTGACTGCTTCGGCGCTTCCCATTGGCTCGACGTACACCGTGTCGACTGAATTCAGCGCGTTGTAGAAGTGGGGCAACAGTGCCTGCAGCAGTGAGTTCGTTTGTGCCAGCCAAACTGCCAGCCCTGTCATCTTCTCCAGCGATTTGAGCAGAAGCTTTCGTGCTCGCACCCCTTTGAGCGCGTCGCTGAGTTGCTGCGCGAACTTGTGCACCTTATCAGGCTTGGCGCTTACGGTGGCCGCCAGAGGGCCTCCTTCCGCTACTCCAGTGAGGTCAATCCCATAGCCCCAGGCGTCTAAGTGACCCTTTGGGATTCCGTCCACAGCGTCCTTCTCCAAATTGATGGCGCTCTTGCCTGCGACGCTCGTCGCCAAGTCCCTGTAACCTTTGTAGGTCAACTCGCCACGTTGGCCCAGTAAAACTGCGACGAAAGCCAAGTCATCAACCCACGGGTAGCTACCCATGAAACTGTCTTTTCCGTTGTACTGCTGTTCGTTTGGGCCTAAACGTGAATGGGCTTGCCTGAGCACCCACGACAGCACATTGAACCAGCCAGGGCTCATGTCCCAGCCGAAGGGTAATACCATCAGTAGTTGAAATACTTCTGGCAGTTCCGCTGCGTCGGCTTCGGTCATAGGCACCTTCCACCCAAACGATGGAATGTCGGCAAGCTGTACGTGGATGAGTTTGAATGCCTCTGAGAGATCGCTTTTTCCCCCGCCGAGTGGCACTCCAGGAAACCGCAGGGCCAACACCACTACCGCCCGCATGATCATCTGGATTCGTGGGCAAACAGCGGGCGGCGCCGTCAGCTGGCGCAACGCTCGTTGTACGAGTGCATGCTTGGCCAAGAACGCATTCAACGCTCGAATGTCCGTAATCGCCCGCACTTTGCCCGTGTCTTGGCCTTTAGCATCCTTCTTCGGCACGGCCCCCACCGGGCTGATCGTTGCGCGAGCCTCTGCTAGCCTTTCACGTGAGGAGACAAGAAAATTTCGACCTTTGGCCGTGTCCTCAAGTGCTGTGGTCCCGATTTGCTTGGCTGCGGCGCGCGCTGACTGATAGGGTTCATTGAACTCAGTTGGTGGCGACTCCACCGCTTGCAGGGTCGGTGCTCCGAGCGTTGCCAGCCCACGTAGCAACTCTAGGTCTTCGTCTCTCACAAGACCCTCCAGTACTTCCAGCCCCGCCTCGCTTAGGGGCAAGTCGCCCTCTTCCTCTAGATAGGCTTGACGGTAAGCAGCCAGACCCGCTCGTAATCCTCCAGCGGCTTCGACTAAGTCGTCGCCCAACGCGGCTACCTCTACTAAACTGGTCGTCAGCTCGGATTGTGCACGCGATGGATCCTCCTTAAGCTCGTCGCTTCTCAGCTTCTCGCACGCTGCACCTGCTGCCAATAGCATCGCGCGTGCCTTTTCCTTAACTTCTGGCAAGGTTGGGAGCTCTTTCGTTTCACTGACAGTCAGAACGTGCTCCCTGTAGTCCTTGGGCCGGTCCTTGGTGATTTCTACCAATGCCGCCTTTGTGAAGTCACCCCCCACTTTAACCATAGCCCCCCATCGCTGTAGCGCTGTCGGCATTGCTGACGTGAGTGGTCGGTCGTAATGCGTGGTCGTGCCGACAGCCGCCGTAGAGACCCAGTTTTTGACCCCACCGGTGGCTGTAACAGCAGGCAGCGTTGCCCTGAAACCCGCCCGTGTAGTAAGAGGGTCCAGGAGACGGTCATTGCAACAAGGGCACGAGACGAGTGTGGCGGTAGGAATGTCACGTTGCGCCTGCTCGATGTCATCACAGCTCACGTGGTGGTAGCGAGTCACCGGGATTCCTAACGATTCGAAGTGGTGCAAAAGTGCCTGTGAGGCGGCTGGCGTCATGTCCTCATTTGCGGTGCCTTTGAGGAATCTTGCAGGTGGGTGCATGACATAAGCGTGGCCGTCGTACGCCAGGATCATCCGCGTGCAGGCTCCATCCGCTGCAGGATCGTAGAATGGGCTTTCAACCACTTGGACGGAGACTTGGCCCGACGACGACGCGCACACGAATATGAGCCGATACGTTTCGAAAAGATACGGTAAGAGGTATCGGGTGAGGAATAGATCATGGGAACCGTGGCGTTTGAGATCATGCGCCACGCGCCGAAGATGCAATTCGTGTTCTGAAATGAAGTCCCTCGTGGGTGGCAGAGATTGCTCGCGCCTGAGTGCATCGTCGTGTAGAGAATTCCATAAATCCGCAGCTGTGGTGCCTGCCACCTCCGCAAGTGCTTTGATCACACATTGCCCCTCCAATTTTGCGCCATCACGGAAATCGATGACATGCCCTGGGTCGCTGGCGATGAACGTTTCGCTGCCTAAGGCCACCCGGAGTGCGCCATCGGCGTGCGGAAATGCGAGGAAGATTGGATTCCCTGATTTGTCCTGCGAAGCAGATGCAGTCAGCTGGCAGGCACTGCCACGGGCTCGTCGTGTTGGCGGCCGCAGTGCGGCTGCGGCTTCGGCTGCGCCTGGCAGAGTCGAGCGCGCCAAGTGATCCAGGCCAATCGCAAGTAGTGTCTCCGGCTCGTCCAATGTTCGACCCTTGTCGAGCTGCTGGCATGCCACCGCGTACACCAAAGCACGGTGGTTAGCGTCGGCCTGTGCCAAGTCTGGCATGTACGCGTCAAGACACTGTGCCGCTTGCCTGGTTTGGACCATCCGTGGAGTGTCGGGGAAGTCAGGCTCCACCTGGCGTGTTGCCGCAGGTATTGAGGTCTTCAGAAGAGCTGGAACATATTCGCCAGCCTTGGCTTCGGCTGCGCGCGCTTCCTCGGCAAGGGGCTGCTCAAGGTAATGGGTTGACAGCGCTGTGCGGACGCCGTCGACTTCGACACGGAGGATGGCCGCAGGAACCCCATTCCCAGTAGTTGAATGCAAAGTCGCTGCTGGGACGCCGCCACCTGCGGCTCCACCACTTGCAGATCCACCGCTGCGAGGAGCAGCTGTCTTGCTGGCAGCTACCATCGACGCTGCTGGGGCGCCGCTACCTGCGGCTCCACCACTTGCAGATCCACCACTGCGAGGAGCAGCTGTCTTGCTGGCAGCTACCATCGAC
>Ga0307931_1001052_pt1 | contig 18088 bp, 6 predicted proteins | sample OrgLakmetageno47_FD_201816 | JGI IMG/M metagenome (GOLD analysis project Ga0307931, IMG submission 201816) | Saline water microbial communities from Organic Lake, Antarctica - #47 | ecosystem: Environmental > Aquatic > Non-marine Saline and Alkaline > Saline | place: Antarctica: Organic Lake... | reverse complement strand
AAGCGCAACGGCTCTTTTGGGGTTGGCGGCGAGGTAGCCGCCGCTGCTGAGCCCGCCATTTTTCTTGTTGTTGTTGCTGCGGCTGCCGCCACCCACAAAGAGCAACTTCCCGAGGGCGACCATTGCGCCCACGTGGTCTTGTTCTGCGGCGGCGCCGTACCATTCCGCAGCGGTTTTCAAGCAGAGCGGGCGGCCGTTGCCGTTGTGCGCCGCGACCGCGTATTGAAATTGCGCGTGCACCGAGCCCAGTTCCGCAGCTTTGAGGTAGCAGTCCATGGCGTGAGCCGCGCTCGCGCCCCCGGGCACCCCCAGGCCGCCCGCGTGCAGAAACGCCAGAGACTCCCACGCCCCCGCGTACCCGTTCACTGCGGCGCGCGTCAGCAGGCTGCGCACTTCGTCGGCTTCGTACTGCAAGTTGCTCGGCAAATCTCCCCAGTCGCAGTGGTGGTGCCGCACCCGCTCGTCCAAGTGCTGGTAACGAGCCAGCGCGGAATTGCACAACTCTTCGGGCGTCATCGACCGGTCCAATGCGCGCTGCAGAGCCCTCTCGGCTCGCTCCACTTCCCGCAAGCTCAGCCGGTGCAACTCTTGCCGCCCTGCGTCGCGCGGCGCGTACTGCAGCTCGGCGTAGGCCACCGCGGTGGCGGCTTTGGCGGTGGCGACGGTTTCTTTCAGGGAATTCACGACGCGAGTTTTGAACTGCGTGCTCTTGGATGGAGCTTTGGTCGTCATCATGGCGGCTTTGGCCTCTTCTGCAGCTGCAATGTCACTGGCTAAGTCTTGAAGTCGTCTTTCTTCTCTGGCTTTCTCGATTGCACTGCGCTTTCGACCAGCCGCAATCATGTCCAGCCATTTCCTTCGCATTCGGTACCCGCGGTACATGTTTTGGAGCCTCGAGGCGGCCCGGTAAGGGTTGGAGACAATCACTGCGCGCAAGCCCAGCTGCGCGGACGAATCGAGAGGCTCGCCCCGCACCAATCGCACCAGCTCGTTGACCGCAGTGATGTTTTCGGCCGACTCCATTGCCGCGGTGCCAAATTTCACGCGGCCAGCGTGCTTGGCATGGTCGCCCGCCTCCACCGGGAGCACCGCATGGGGGTTGTTGCGCAAACAGTCGTCGGACGGGGGCGGCACGCAGCTGTCCTTGGCTTCCACCACGCGGTATTCAAGGCCCGTCAAAGTCACCCGCACCCGCACCATGGGGTCCTTGAGCAGCTTGGCAATGCCGGCCATGGTAGCGTCCGCCACGTCCAAAGGTTCCACCACTTCGGCGTCGTCTAGCCGCGCGAGCTCATCGCGGTGTAGGAGGCCCGACTTGACCACTGCTCGTAATTTGCGCAGCCGCGCGCGCATCCCATGCCGCTTGCTTTGCTCTTTGTCCGACTTGTGGTGGTGGGAATGCTCGTGCGAAGGGCTAGATGGTCTCTCAGGGCTATTCCCCGAAGCCTCGGCTACTGGTGGTGGTGCTGTTGGTGGTGGTGGTGCTGAGACTGGTGCAGTTACGGGTTCTTCTGTTGTTGGCGCTTCCGCAGGCGCCTCTGAATCTTCAGGTGGAGACACCAGATCTGCTGTCTTTTCTTCTGTAAGAGAAGCAGGTGCACCCGCAGTACTGGTTGGCTCTTGAGACCCAGCTGACACCGTGCTCATGTCGTCACTTCCCGACCGCTGTCTTTGCACTTCCTCCGGTACCAAAGCCTTGATACTGGAGGGATCTTCTACCCAAGCAGAGTCGCCAAGATCATTAACCTGCAAAGATGGAGGAGGACCTTGCGGCGATGGTGGCTGCTTCACAGTGATGTTTGCATCTTCGCTTGAAGGAGATGGTCTATTATTTACACTTTCATTCGTAACCATGGCATCGCTATTGCGGGTTTCCGTTGTGTTTGCACTGCTACTGCTGCCATGGTTCTTCTGCGGTGTTCCTTGATTGGCAGGAACCTCTGCAGGCGCCGTCGTGAAGTTTCGTTTGGGTGGGAAAGTACTTGGCCTTGTGCGTTTGGTGACTTCAACCCACATCCCCAGCACCCGCCTGCTGTGCGCCGCCTGATCCATCAGCTCGTGTGGCCGCAAAGGCCGGCTACTGCGCTGTTCGCCTCGAAAAGAGGAGGAGGCGGATGAGGCTGAGGATCCGCTCACGCTGCTGCCGTCGAGACTGCCTCCAGCAGACAGGGGCTCATTTGCAGTGCTCATAGGAGGTGGCGTCGGCGAAGAAGACGCAGGCTGGGCCTCGTCGTTCTCGGCGTAAATGGGGATCCAAAACAGCGCCGGGTGGCCAGTGGCTGGATCTTTTTGCTCGGGCGCAGCCGCCGCTTGGTCTCGAAACACCGCTAGCAAAGTGGCTAGACCCAGGGGGGGCGCATAGCCCAGCACACTGGTGGTGCATTCCAGGGGCGCGTCCAGACAGAAATCGTGGGCGGCGGGCGCAGGGGGTTCGGCCACGTCGCTAGGGTCCCGCACCGCACTTATTTTTACGGTCCCTGCGAGCTGCGAGGCGTGCTCCAGGTCGCACCACACGTCAACCCGCAGCGCCTGACAGATAAATTTCATTAGGTTAAAACAAGAAACAAAACAAAGAATTGTAAAGACAAAAAAACGCACCCGTTTGTCGTGATGAGGGAGTTCCCCCAGGTTCAACACGCCCGACTTGTCCTGTTTTGGGCTACCCTTTTGCGACCGCTTGCTGCCCGCGGAAGCGCTACTCGTAACTTTACGGTTCGAGCGCAGAGTCCCCGAAGCCCCAGACCCCGCCGACTTGACGCTCTCGTTGTCGTCCTCGGCTTCTTGCTGCTGGTGCGGGCCCGACTCGGCGTCCTCTCCTAGGTCCGTGGGGTTGTCACCAGGGTGCACCCTCGGCCCCAGGGCATGCAACGCCGTGCGCAGCTTCAAGAGGGGCTTGTGGCCCAAGGTAAGCCGCTCGACTTCCTTCTCTTCCAACTGCGGCCCGGCTTTGACTGCAGCAGCTGCAATAGCTTCAAGCTCGTCTGCACTCAAAGCGTAGTCACCTTCGTCGACCGTAGCGCCCACAGGCGGTGCTCCTCCTGACGAAGGTCGGCTATTTGCTCCGTTGTTGCTCTTGCCTCCTGCCGTCGACGGTGGACTCTTATCCGATGCTACTGCCGCAGCACCACCACCTGCACCTCCTACTCCACCACCGCTGCTACCAAACGGAACCAGAGGAGGCTCATGCCGATCCGCGTAGTCGACTACAATCGCAATCAAGTCGTGGTCGGAAGTTGCGTGCAAGTCCCGCGACGTGAGAAGCCCCGCTTCTTGAAACACGTCAGCGTACTCCGAGAGGCCCAGAGCGCGCAGCAGCGGTCGCACCGGCACTTCCACCGGCACGTCTCCCGCGTCGTCCCACCGGCACACGTCTTCCTGTACGGCGCCCAAGGATCCCCCGTTTGGGGGGCCAAAATGGGGGTCAACGGTTTCGTGCCCGCCGCCCCGCTTGTGCGCGCGCTGCTCGGAGGCTGAATTCGCCAACTTGGCCGCCTCTTCCGCGGCCCACGCCGATCGCAACACCCCTTCGTTCAAACGGGGACCAGCACCAGCAGCTGCTGCGTCCGTTACGGCTTGCCAGGCGTCGGTGCCTGGAGGCGAGCGCACCCGAGCATCGAAGGGCACGGTGCGCGCCGACCGCGACGGTAAGGTGGTGCGTACTTGCACCAATTCTTTGGGCACTGGGCCCCCGAGTTGGCTGCCGCGAGATGCTTGCTTGAGGAGGGATGACAAGCCGCCACCACTGCTGCTGCCGCTGCTGTTGCTATTGCTTCTAGTACTTCTGAAGCTACCACCGCCAACACTTTTGCCCTTGTTCCTAGGTGGAGAGCCTTTTGACTTGCTCTTCGACTTGCTATCTTTGGAAGCGACAGCCTTTCCTCTTGCGCGTCCAGCGAACCCAAACTTGAAACCTTTGCTCTTGCCGGGGCTGCTGGCATTCTCTGCTGCCGCCATTGCCGCCTCCTCTTCTTCTTCTTCTTGCTTGTCCCTTAAACTTTGCTCTGCGCTTTCATCGGCATCTTTTTTCAAAATGTACTCGGGGTTTGGGGACGCAAAGTTCAAGCGAATCCGCACCCCGCGGGCCGAATCTTCGGGCCGTCGGCGCAGCGGGTAGCGCGCGTAGCCGACTTCCGTCAGCCGCTCCAGCTCCGAGTACCCCAGGGCCACTTGCCCTCGGAACAAGGCCCCCGTGGGGTGGCGGCTCCACACTTCCACCACGAGCTGACGGTGGGCCTGCGCCGGGTCCACAGAGGCCGAACCACTTTCTGGCACTTGCCCCATCGCGTCGGCATCTGGCATGTTGGAGGTCATGAGCATGGCCGTGTGCGCTTTCGAGCCGGGGGTCGCCACAGAGGCAGCTACAGAGACCGCGTGCTTGTCCTTGCGCACAAATCCGTGTGTTTTCACAACTCCGTCGCTCTTAGCTGCCGGCCCTCCATTGGACTGTAGCGTAGTGCTCGGATCGACCAGCGCCTGAGATGCTTTGTCGTTATAATCGTCGTCGTCTAATTCGTCAACTGCTTTTGCTGCCGCTTGCGCTTTTGCGGACTTCACTGAGGGATCGTCCTCTTCGTGATCCTCGCCCTCCCCAGCCGTAGCCTCGTCTTTTTCCAAGTCACTGCTTTTGTATTCGGGGCACGGAAGCCGCAGCAGCGCTACCGGCGGTTCTCCATTTGGGCCCTTTCGCTGGGTGTCAAACGGCAGCGGCCCACTGGGTTTCGGCAGCGGTGTGCCTCCAAGCAGACCAAAGCGCGCCGCCAAGGGCAAGTCCTGGGCCAAAGTGGTTTGCTTCCAGGCGGGCGCTGACTCGGCTACCGCTCGGACCCGGCCCCGGTAGCGCACTACGCAAAACACTTCTTGCTGCGTGAGCCACACTCGATTGGCGCTGCTGTTGCCTCCTTCAGCACCGGATTCGGGTTCGTCGTGGGTCAAGTCCGCGACGAGAATCTTCACGCAAGTGGGGAACAGGTCCGTGAACACGCTTGAGGACGAAGATTTGCCTTTACGGGTGGTGGTGACGGCGCCTACGCCTCCCGAGGCCGAGGAAGGGTCGACGCTGGCGCACCATTTCAGAGGGTCTGCCGGCAGCGCGGCGGCTAAATCCTGCGCCAAGAAGTCAGCGAGCAGTGACGTCACCATGGTGCGGGCTTCCGTGCGCGCTTCTGGCTCTGCGGTGACCAGTAACGTCACTCGTGCTGCGCCTCCTGCACTTCCACTCTTCTCTATAGATGCATCAGCGCCAGTGCCAGTGGCTGTAACCGCTGAGAAGGTGAGGGGTTTGCCCGCTAAAAGGCAGCGCCACAAGTCCGAGCTCGAAAGCTGCCATCGGTCGATGTCCTCTTCCTCGCCTTCATTATCTACAGCACCACCGCCATCAATCCCGAACCGCTGCATGCGTGCCTCATGACGGTCAGCCATCCGGAGGGTCCGACCGCGCTGTAAAGCAAGCTCTAGCCATGGAGCATTTGGCCTTAAAAAGGAGAATCCACCTTTAGGCGCTGTGCTGTTCCCAGATTGACTTGTTGTAGGCGCTGGATAGTCTGCTGCAGTGCCATCATCAGTCTCGAAATTGGGTACTTGAAAGAACGCAGTGCGGCGATCCGTCTCTGCAGAGGCTGTTAGGCCACAACCAGGCGCAAAACTAACCCACTCCGTAGCAAGTGTGGTTGTTTCTTCATTGTTCTTCGCCACACTAGCAAAGTTGAAGCGGCTGCCGTTGTTCATGGCATCGTCATCGCCATAGGCGTTCGGCCATATCGATGATAATGATCTCACTCGACCGAGCCGGTGTCTTTCTTCTGCACCACATGTGCTACTAAAATCTTTACTTCTTTTTCTTTTTCTTCGCCCACCGAGCCAGCGCAGACGCATTACAGCTTCTTGTTCATGCTGCGTTTCGGGCGACGTTTTATCAGACGACTTTTCCTTTAAAGGTTTCGCAACTACCCGCATCACTTCAACTCGCAGGGTAAGGCCAGGTGCGCGCGATGGTGTTGTTGGTGCCGCTGCTACAGCCGCTGTCGCTGTAGTTGTCGTTGTATCCGCTACTGCTGCACTCGCCAGTGGAGTCGTGGTGGAGTTCAGCTCTTGCAACGGCGTCGGCGGTGGCAGTGGGAGAGCGTCGGTTGGGCGACTGTCTGCGCGTTGTTTGGAGAGTGCAAGCAACGCAGCACGGTGGCGCGCAAGGTTGCTGAGCACGTGCATGCCTCGCAATACGAGCTTCGCTGCTGCGCGTTGGTCCATCAGCGACAAGTGTTCATACGGCTGGTCGAGTTCGGCTTTGTGCACCCACGCAGGTACTTTGGGCGCCCTTCCTTTGTGCCTCCCAACTTTGGAGGCTGAACCCGGCGTTCTTCCGGAGAGCACCCCTCCACTGACAACCTCCGACGATGCTTCCAAGCGGCGGTGTTGCAGCCAGCTCCGGTGCACGTCGCTGGCACACGCCGCCAGCTTGCGAGCTTCGTCCACGGCTACGACGAGCCCTGCTTCGGTAGCTACGGCTTCGGCATGTGCTGCAGTAGCCTCCCGCATGGCGCGGTTGGCTTCGGCGCGTGACGTGACTTCGGCTTGGGCAGCAGCGGCCGCTGCAATGGCTGCGTCGGCCACTACGGCGGTGTCGTACAATTGGCGCCGCGCAATGACGAGTGCCTCTTCTGCGTCTTCTAGAAACCCCACACGGGCTTTATTGTCCGATTGAGTCAGCAATTTGGATACCTTGGTCTTCGCTATTCGAAGTCCCGGTAACGGTTGTGTCCAAGGATCGCGCCAGGGTTTTTCTGCCACCTGCAATAGACGTTTGAACACCGTGTAAGCAAATAGTAGTGGAAATCGAGAATTAAACAACGCTATAAAATCTACCAGTCTTTTCTAGACATATATTGCAGCGGGAACACATCAAGAGTAGACGCACAACATCATTGGCTATCAAATGCACTTCACGTATAATTGTGAGCCAACCTGGCCGCCGTGGCGCCGCAATGCATCTAACACTGAGCACGCGGATTCGAGCATTTCGGCTTGCTGCGACGGGGGCAGCAAGCACAATGGCCTATTGATGTCGACCATGGCAGAGCCTCGAGCTTTAAACTGAACCATGCCCCGGTGCAACCGCGCATCGTGCCAGGATTCCAACTCCTGCGTAGCTTCCCTCAAATGCTTCGCCCGAGCTCTCTCTTCCAATTGCTGGCTCTTGCTCCTGCGCGGAGGCTTTCCCTCGGGTACGATGGGCCGCGGAGGCACCAATTCTTTCCAGCACGGTGGAGCTGGCAACTCCTGGCTTGGCCCTCCTGGTGCAGCTGTTGGTGCAGACCCAACTCCGGAAATAATGCGTTTCTCCCTAGAAGGAGGCCGCAACGCTGCTGCTGCGGCATCGGCGGCAGCGTGCGCGCACTCCTCATGCCATTCTGCGCGCCAGTGGTCGTGAAATGCAGAAGCTAGCAACGGTACCAAGGACGCCATTTTGGGCGAGTCTGCAAAGGATGACAGTGGTTTGCTCGGCAACGCGTACGGCGAATGACGCTCATGATACTTGCTACCATTCTTGCCCTCGTGACTTTCTTGCTCTGATGCAAAAGTGGACACAGAAGCATCGCTCGATTCGAGCTCTGCTTCCTCTTTTAGCGCCAAAGCGCGATTAGCGTCTTCTCGATCGAGCACAGCGCGCACGGCATCTTGCCGATGCACAGCGTCTTGGCTGGCGCGCCGCTGCCCGTGTAGCGCTCGTGCCGCGTCTTCTTCGCTCGCTAAGTTGGGCCGCGAGAGACGCACGGAGACCGCGGCTTTTACACCTACGTTGTTCCCCAAGAGCGGCGGCGGCAGCGCAGACTTCGCGGGGGCGAAAGGATGCAAAAAGCGGGGGTAGCTGTTGCGGTCCATTCTCGAGGTGTCCAAATAAGGGCTAGGCGGAGGTTTGAGGTTGACCGTGACGGCGCCGCGGCCGTCGTGGGCAGCGGACCGTCCCATGTGCTGCTGCTCAGCATCGCCCGGTGGGGCAAAAGGCAACCCCAGAGCTGCTGCGGCTAAGCCACCTCGGTGCACCAGACTTGTACTGATATTGCCACCGCTACTACCAAGAGAATGAAGGTTGGGTGCAGATGTGAGCGGCTGCGGCCCCTGAGGAGCTTTGTACAGGGCAGCTGCTAACAATTGCCCAAAATCCATTCGAGCGCTCCCCAGGCGGCCTTGCGCGAGCACAAACCACGACTGGTGTGGGTCCCGGTGGTGCGCCACGAGAGCAGCCACGTTACAGGCCTGATTGGCCACGGCCTGCGCGGTGTGGCGGTACACTTTCTTGATGCTGAACAGAGTGCGCGCTTCGCTCGCCCGCCAGTGGGACTGAATGAGGTTGGCAGCCCACTGGCAGCGGCACGTGTACCGCAGCCAGGCCGCCGCCTTGTCGCGCCGCACTTGAATCACCATGCGCCACGCGCGCTTCCGAGTAAGCGCCGTCCGGACTACCCCCACTAAGAAATTGGCGGCGGACAACTCCACTTCAGCTTGAACACGCGCCGCCGCCGCCGCTTCCAGAGGTATCGTCAGACCGCAGCCGTAGCCCGAGGCCGGCGACGGCAGTGGCGGTGGTTGTTTGCGGCCCGGGCGACGCAACTGCATGGCCTCTGCCGCAGCGATGGCGGCCCGCTCTTCCGAGGTTTGGCGAGGAGCAACGAGCCGCGCGCCTTGCATCGACCGTTCAAACAGGAACGACGCGACACAGACCGAAGGAATTCGAGGCGGGGGTTTTGGTGCATCAGAGTCGTCAGCATCGGGAGCCTTGTTCTTGGTTGGCATAGGTTCATCTTCTACAGCAGCAGCAGCAGCCTTAGATGGCTTGTTGGATTTCTTCTTGTTGGACGATTCTTTCTTGTCGCTGCTTGACTTGCTCCGATCGTCTTTGTTCTTGGCAGGCTCAGGCGATGGGGAGGCTTGGCGCTTCGACTTTTTCTTTCCTGAATGATGAGAAGCGTCCTCAACAAGGTCTGCCTGTGGCGGCGGCGGCGGCGGGTCAAGGGTGTGCGTGTGCAAGAGCGGCGCCACCATACAGCTCGCAAATTCGGCGACCCCTAAGAAACGCCGCATGTGCAGCAGGCGCGGCACAATCAACTCTTCAAATACGCTCGACAGCGTGCGCAGCACCGCCAGCGACTGCCTCGCCGCCCGGCCTCGGCTCAAGCTCTGCAGTGACGTGGCGCAACGGTTCCGCTTGGCGCGCAACTTGGTGAGCACCACCACCCAACGGTGGCGGCGCACGGTGAACAGCATGAAGCCACAGATGCGGTCTGCCGCTTTCACTTCGTCGGCGTACTCGAAAAAGGGGACCCACATGCGCGGGTTTTGAAAGTACCCGAACGCCGACCCCGTTTGCCCTAATATTTCCCCACCGCCAATGTCTTTGCCGCCCGGAGTGGGTGCCTCTCCTCGCGCAGCGAATGTGACTGTGGGCGTGGCAGCCCGAAGCGCTATTTCTTCAGCTGCTGTCGTGGGCTGAGCTGCACCTGACGATAAGGCATCAGCCCCTACAGTCGCTGCCACTAATGTGGCATCGCCAGCAAGCAAACCGTCGCGAATGCTTTGGTTCTTGCTCAATCCACCCATGCCCCCGAGAGCTGTGCCAATGTTGGACGTCAACAGCAAGTTGTGGGCTTCTTGTTCCTGCTCGCTTCGCCCCTCTCTTTCTTCGGCTAACTTTGCTTGCCGGGCGAGCTGCTTGTTGCGCAAGCTCTCTGCTTTCGCCGCTTCCCGGGCAGCGTATATGGCATCGACTTGCGTGATGCGAGGAGGTGGAGCCGCAAAGGCCATGGGCGCATATTCATCTCGCAGCACCGCCGCGCAGTGCAGGCAAGCTCGGAGCACTCTCGGCTGCCGCCCGGAGGCATGCTTGACACTTCGGGATTCGGTGGTGCGAAAGACTGTGCGCACTGCACGAGTGCAGCCGGGCAGCTCACAGGTGCCGACCACACGGTCTTGGAAATGCAATCGGGCTGCTTCATCACCGCGGCGGCGGCACAAGTCAAACGCATGCGTGAGCACGGCTTCACCGGAGTGCGCTCCAGCAGCAGCAGCAGCAGCAGCAGCAGCAGCAGCAGCAGTACCAGCGGCAGCACCACTACCATCACTACTAGCGCTACTTCCAGCAGCAGCAGCACTGCTCAAAACCTTGTCTGTGCGGCCCGACAACACTGGGTTGGCCACATGATAAATGCCTTCCACTCGCGTGAGCCGGCTACCCACAGTCAGCAATCCTTCCTCAGCCTGCCCTCCTTTCCGCACTTTGGTCACAACCAAGTCATCCTGCACCGTAAACCCTAACTTCACATGGGGGCGCAAGTCGATGAGCAGATGACGGCTGCCGCGCTGCCACCTCAATTCTAATTCTCGCTCGCGCCACGACCGCTGCAGCGTTGCCACCGCCGACTTAACCTTGTTCACTTGCTGGAGCGGCAGTGGCACTAAGCCGATAAACGGCAGCAGCGGAGGTTTGCGGCGGCCCGAGACTTTGCCAACGGCCCAATGTGCGGTGGGATCTTTGGGCTTGCGGGCAGCGGCTTTTTGCTTCATGGTCGACTTGCGCCGCAGGCTTTTCTTTCGCGACGGAGGCTTATGCGCGGCGGAGGGGCTGGCGTCTGGCGACAGGGGGCTGCCCGGGCTCAGCGGGCTAGTAGGCGAGAGGGGGTTATCAGGGCTGCCAGGGCGGCTCGACATGGGGCTGTACAGGCCGTAGTTTGCGCCACCATGATGATTGTTGTTATCATGATCGTAATTACCGTGCTCCTCATCGTGCTCAGGCTCGGTAAAAGGTGTGCCGTCGGGATTGATGGTTCGCCGCTCTCCCAGCGCCACCTGAGTTGTGGCCAGGCAAGCGTGGCACAGTCGATCGGCCGTAGCATCGTGGAACCATTGGGGGTTGGGCTTCAGGCACAGCGCGCACACGATAAAGACCGCTTTCAAAGCCGTCGCCATGCGGGCTTTTCGCGCTGCTCGCCACCGCCACGCTGCGCGGCGCAACAGCAGCAGGGCTTTGTTCCGGGCTCGCTCCGCAGCGGCGGCCGCGTATCGGCGCTTGAACGCCAACCGCCGGAGCCACGCGCGCACGTGCATGCCCAAGTTGGCGGCAGCTTCCTGCTCCTTGGCTTGTCGGGCGCGCACCTTGAGCTCGTGCCTTGCCAGCAGCTGCCGGCACATTTGCTGCATTTTCACCGCAGCGGCATGCCGGAGGCGCCTCTCGGCCAGAATGCGACCGCGCACTCGCCCTAAACTGCGCATCAGCAAACGCCCCAGCACTGCACCAGCGTTTGCTTTCGCGTCTTCTCGTCGCCGCCTCGCCCAGTACAGGGCGCCGTAGTTGAGCTCAAAGTAGCCGCGCCAACAAGCAGATATACGGGTGGCAGCCCTGTCGCAGGAAGGAAAATATGTGGTCATGGAGGATAGAGGGCGTGGAGTGGGCAAGAGAAGAGTAAGAAACGCAATGAAAAAAAGAAATAATCAAGCAAACCGAGAAATTAGCCTACTCAGGAAAAGGGGAGGTGAATAGAATAGGTTCACAGACGGCTAAAAAGCGATTTAAAAATGCTAACGTACCGGTGCCGTCGTGCCCGCAAAAGTCCTACGTAGCCTTGCGTCCACCATTCTGCCAGCGTGGTAGCCGCCCCCCGGCGCGCAGCACGGTGGCCCTGCGCGCGCTGCTTGCGCTTGTAGGCCACGTAGCGCCCCATGCAGCGCACCAGCACCCGCTTAGCCAGCGCTTGCTTGCGTTGCAATTTCAACTTCTTACGGCCCTTGCGGGTGGCTTTGCGGGCGAGCATTCCCCGCGCCCGCGCTTGCACCATCACCGCGGCGGTTTCCCGCACCTTGCGCAGCCGCACTACCCGCGCCCGCTGCCGGCCCTTGTATCCCCGCCACCGCTTCTGCAGCCAGAGGGCTACCGGCACCCGCACCACCCGCCACGCGTGCCGCTTGCGCGCCCGTGCTTGCGCCAACCGCCGCCGCACCTGCCCCTGCAACACAAGGGCTGCAGCGCACTGAACCAACTCTTTCCCCGCCACCCACCGCGCCTGCCACTTCGACCATGCGGTCCGCACCGCAACGGTGGCCACGGTTTGCAGCAAGGCCAGCCCTATGGCGTGTGCATGCTTGCGCTGGCAATTGTCTACAGTTGCTTTGAGGGTATCCTCGAGGGCGCGCACGTTGGCTGCGTGAGAAGAAGAGGCGGTGTTGTTGGGTGCCAACAAATCCCGGCCTGAAGAAGGGCGAAGAACACTTCCATCGCTGCTGGGCGGCAATAGCGGCGGTAAGCGACCAGCAACTCTGCTCCTAGTCTCATCGGAGTTCCCATAATCGAACGACCGCACGACGAAGATTTCGAACGCAGCGTGTTGGGCGGCCGCCACAGCCGCTGCCGTGGCGGCAGCCTGGCCTCCCGCCCTCCGGTGGGCTGCGTCCGCAGCGGATCCCGGCGGGTGAGGCGGGGGCGACGGGTTCCTTGGGGCACCAATCCTCGACGATGAGGAGGAAGCGGAGGTGCCTGCTGCTGCTCGGCGGCCGCGCGTGCGGCGCTTTCGCTCCTCGTCGGCAAAACGCGCGTTGGCCAGCACGCTCACCAAGCCTCTACAGGGGTGGTCGCCTCGGTCCAGGGCGCGCCAGGTCCGCGCGGGCGCGCTGCTCAAGTCCCAGCAGTACTCAAAGTGCACTACCCCAGGCAAGCTAGGGTGCTTGACGCCAAACACGCCGGCGCGCATGGTGGTGACATCGTTGTCATCAGGGGGTGCTGCTGCGTTGACTCCAGGAAAGTGGGCAACCGCGGGGAGAGCTGGATTTCCGACTGGATCGCTGCGAGGCCGGCGAAGGTTGCGAATGTTGCCATTCTTGTCACTGCTACCCTCGCACTTAGAGACAATGCTTGCCGTTGTGGTAGCTGCAGCAGGAGCAGCAAGTGGGTTTCCTGGCTGGATTTTTGCCTTTTTCAAAGCCTTCTCTGGCGGACGCTTCCGTTTTGCTTTCGTAGCGCTGTCAGAAGAAGGCGCAGGGCTGGAGTGCCTTGTTGCCCCTACTGCCTTCGCGCGAATCGGCGATATAGCTGGCAATCTAGGGCTAATTGAGCTAGTGATACGGTCTGTACTGCTCGTTGGACGGCTCCGTCGGTTGCTTTTTCTGCTGTTTACTGTTCCCACGCCATCACTATGGTCACTGTTCGCGCCTGCATCGCGATTGCTGCGGCCACTGAGGGATGCATCAGCACTGCCTCCAACGCGATCATAGCTGAAGCTGCTGGGTGCGGCTATCGATGGAGGTGTTGGTGGCACTGGAATCGGCCGCTGCCGACGCCGCGTGCGAGCCCACGGCAGTCCATCCGATGCAGCGAACGAGTCGATCTCTGATGGCTCCAGACTGGGCGAACTGCCCTCCTCTAATTCCGTAATCTCATCGTCGTCCAGCTCATCTAGCTTCACCGTTGTCCATGCGACTCGCCGCGGCTCGGAAGGCTCCCGCTTGGCTACTGACGCTGGACCGTCGCGTGCCAAGGAAGGTAACGACCGGGCGCTCCCACGAACGGGAGGGAACGTGCTATTCATGCGTATCAATTACCTTGAGCAACTACTAGGCATGTGCTTCATGAGCCCACGTGCTCGAATAATGTATAGAATTGGGTAAATAACCTAGGCTACTGAGATTAGGAATTCAGCGCCATTTTTCAAAGAATGTTGATTTCTTCTGAGACGTAGAATATATTTTACCACTCGGTACAATGGTATTCTTACTGCACTGCTTGCTTTACTGGTGCAGCACCACTCCTTATGCTTCCTGAGACGTAGGTCTACGAATAATGATCAGTGGCTATAAATTATATTAAATTAAAATATACTCCCCAATTGCAAAGAAATAAGAACAAATAGCATGAAGCTGCGTTTTGATGAATCCTCCAAAGCAAGCCTGACTGGGCTGAGTAAACAATTAAAATAATTTGCACTACTGTAGTACTAGTATGGTATAAAAAGAAAAAAAGAGAAAAAAAACAAATTCAGTGCGGTATCAGAGAGAAGACCGTGCTGCTACTAGGTACCTTTATCCTTTATCGCGGGTAACCGAGTTAAATGGGGGTTACGGTGATTACACGATCGCCGATTTAGCTTGGGGTCGTACTTGTAGAAACGAGGGTAAGGTGGCGCCTTGGCAATAGAAGGGAAATCTCGCAGAAAAACATGACCCCTCTGTGAAATGAGGTCGAACTTTTACCTGTAGCTGTAACTGTTGGGGAAATCCGTCGGGAGTGGGAGTGGTGCAGGGGAGCTGAAAGCGAAAGTAGCTGGATTCAGGCGCGATAACGGCGCGAAAATACCGAATTGTAAAGTCTATGCACAGATGGGCCCAATTCGAAATAGCGGTTTAAGTACCTCTAGATACAAAGCAATAAACGAATCAACGAAATCGCGCTTAGCTCTCTAATTCCGGCCCTTCGGGACCTGTATCAAATCGGTGCTTTGGTGTCTTTGTTTAAGACAGCGGATTGAAGACAACGAGAAAGGAAAAAGATTAGAAGCGCAGCGGGCGCAGCCGTGTAGATTTGAAGGCAGTTAGCGTGACCGCCGAACTCTTCTCCTGCTCAGCAGGGCATTGAGCTCTGTGCGGGCACTCAGATCTCCAGCTTCGGCTGCTATTTCGTACCACCGGATGGCCTCAGCCGCAGCTGCTACAGCTCCAAGCGGCGGTATCCACACACCATCTACCACCACAAATCTGGGAGGCTTGGCCGCACGAGCATGCGACCTGTCTGAATTGGCCGAGGCGGCTGAAACGTCCCGGTAAAAGTCGCCAAAAGCGCGAGCGCGGTGAGCTCTGCACTGCGAGCACACGCGCTCTTGTTGGCCAGTTTCTGCATCTCTTGAAGAAGCTCCGTTACTCGTGGATGGCTTGGTCCTGACCGGGTTGGACAAGACGCCCGCGAGCTGACCTTGGTCAAACCGCAACCCAATAATACCACACTCAGGAGGCGCGGCAAAGCGCAACCGACGGAGCACTTTGGCAATGAAAGGGTACTCCGCCACTTGTATTGCTGCTTTGTGGCAACCAGCGCCTGCGCAACGCGCGAGGGCATCTACAGCGTCGGCAGCAGAAGACACGGGGATTACACCAGGCAAGGTGTTGGCGTTGGTGTTGTCTGCACTGCTACTCCTCGTGCTTGCGCTAGTCATGCTGCGAAGGCTCTTGCTGACGCGTTTGGTGTCGCTGTGTGAACCTTCACCGCCATCACTCGTCTGAGTGACGGTGTGGCGGAAATTGGCCCCCCCACGGCCACCAGGCAGGACAGCGAGAAGGCGGCACCCGGGTTTTACGCACGCATGTGCAGCGGAAGAGCCCGGAGCTACAGCAATGATGCGGCCGTTGTCCGCTACCGTGACACCGAGCCAGGCACTCAATGGCACGCTTGCACCAGTTGCTGTTGTGCCGCTGCTACTGGTAGGCATGCCAGGCCCCAGTGAAGCGTCGTTGCCATTTGAGTCATGCTCTGTGGCCGCTACGAACGTCTCTGATGCCACCGAAGCGTTTTCTGCTATCGTCACTGCTGCAGTCGCGGCTGCTTTATTGGGTGCTGCTGCTGCTGCCTCTGCTCTCCAGTTGACTTCAAAGCAAGTTTCCCGGTTCCCGCGGCCCGTCAGGCTGAAGCAAGCGCCGCGCGAGGTGTGCAAATGCAAACTGGCTCCGAGGTTGGGCGCCGGGCGGTTCAGGTGCGAACGCACCGCGCTGTGCAGCAAGACAGTAGACGGGTGCGGGGTCACGGGAGGCACGACTTCTCGTACCACTTCTGACGCAGGAAGAGGGTCTAGAGCTTGCTCTGCCCCGAGAGAAGAAGAGAATGAGGAAGAGTCTTTTGTAGTTGAGGCAACGGCAGTGGTAGCAGAACCGCCAGAGGCATCAAATTTAGGCACCCAGCCAGCATTGCCGCCTGCGCGACGGTAATGCAAAATACCTTCGAGCACTCGGCCGTCAACTATCACCGAGCCCGTCTCAACTTGATCGAAGTCGAATTCTTGGCCAGGGTCGAGATACTCTGCAGGCTTCAGCAAAACTCCATTGAATGGTGAATCCACTACGGCCACGGCAACTGTTACTATGCCACGCCGTGGTTGCTGTGTATTAGGAAAGTTAGAGAAATGGAGAGAGCAAACGATAACATCATTATACACACTTTGAGTCAAAAAACTTGAATCTCAAATCCCAGCAAAGAATCCTATGGGCAATCGTGAGAGGGCGAGAGGGGGCAGAATATTAAAACACCTAACCTGTTTTGTTCTGTCTGCACGGTTCGCCGGCACGATGAACTGCTCGACTTCCACCACATGTTCCCCAGCCATGAGCTCCAGCGACGGAACGTTCAGCCCACTGTCTCCTGCTCCACTAGGATCAGATGCCGCGCCAGGTGTACTACTGCCTCCTTGAACGCACCATTTGCTGTCCGCGTGCCAGTGGCGCTCTCGTTTGGTCTGCAGCCGGCCGTCTTGTCTCCACCACGTAGTTTCCTGGCAGTGTTAGGGTTGCCAATGAAACGACGAACAAAAAAGAAGAAGTCTGAAGGATACAGCATCAAAATGATTCCTTTGTTCGCGTGATAACCACGAGCAAATTGTTGGAAGAAAGATGTTGACGAGGCAGACAGTCGTTTTGGAGACTATCCTTCAATTGCTTGCTCGTACCGTTTGCATCTCAACACGCTGCACCCACCACCCAGCTGAGCCACCTACGTGGGTTACTACAGTCGTACGGTCGCAGTTACCGCTGTTACCAGAATAGCCGCCAGCTTTCTGGCAAACTTCTCGCAGGGCAGCAGCAGCGTCCTTTCGGCAGCAATTGGGGCATGGAAAGGCATCGAGCCGAGATACTGCCGCTTCTGACGACGCACTCAGAACTCTACTGTCAAATGAGTCATACGACTTCCAGGTAACTGGCTCCTCTTCACTACTTTCTAATGTGCTGTCTGATGTTGTGCTAATCTTACTTTTCAGAAAATTGGCGGCTGAGGCACGGAGATCAAGAGAACCTGAATCAGGCCGATCTACTGTTGAAGACTGGCAGTGATCACCTGTGTCTGATTCTACGACATCATGATCAGAAGTAATTGAATGCGTATCGGTGGCCTGGCAAGGATTGGTCACATTGTTGTTACCGACTCCGCTCGAAATATCACTCCCAACAGTCGAGGCTCTCTTAATATCGGCATTAAGATTAAGTATCAGATTCGGCAACTCTTTCTCGGCTACCAGGCGCGTATGCTCATCAATAGCAGCGGCTATGCAGTGCTCGAGACCCCACTCAATCAAAACATTTCGCACGGTAGAAAAGGCATCGCCGCATTCCAGACAAGCCGGGCCGCCGTGCGAAAAAATCCATTGCCCAAGCAGAGAGGGCGTCACCTCAGGTACTGAAGTGCATAGTTCTAGAAGAGAGTCTACCTCTGGGCTGCTAGCCATAGAGCTGAGACTGAGAAAATCTAATGCTAGCCACGGCTAGCCAAAAAATATAGAAGTGTAGAAGCTAGTAGCATATAGTAAGTACCATTACGATGCACTATATAGCATGTTTTTTATAAGAATATACTCATTAGTACAGTGAAACCAGCGAGCTTGACCGGTCGAACTCAAGAGCTAAAAACTCTGGATTGGACTGAAAACAGGTGCTTATTCCCATCGCCTGTAAAACTTTTGTATGTGGTAGGTGCATTACGGCTAGAGTCTAGCCATGAGTACAGGAGCGGCCGCATAAACGTAGCTTGGAACTTGGAGCTAGCTTGGAGCTATCCTATATATTAATTACAGAACGACACAACGGTTTTCGTGTCCACCCCTTTTTTTCTTATTTCTTATTGGCTGGACAGGTGTAGAGAAACTTTTTTTTTGAAAATTCTTTCTAGCTAGCTAATTAGAGTTCAAGAGATGCTACTATTTACTTTTGACGGAAATACTTGCTCTAGCTCTTTCTCTCTCTCTCTCTCTCTCCAGGCTGCTGGAACAGAACGCGTACATAAACGCTACGTAGAAGCTACCGCACGTAAACGCTTGAAGCTAGCAGAGCAATCTGTGGATAATCTCGAAAAATTCTTGAG
>Ga0307931_1001051_pt1 | contig 18097 bp, 11 predicted proteins | sample OrgLakmetageno47_FD_201816 | JGI IMG/M metagenome (GOLD analysis project Ga0307931, IMG submission 201816) | Saline water microbial communities from Organic Lake, Antarctica - #47 | ecosystem: Environmental > Aquatic > Non-marine Saline and Alkaline > Saline | place: Antarctica: Organic Lake... | reverse complement strand
GTGTCGATTGTGACTTAGACGGTGCAAACCACATTGTGGACTTCAAGACGCTACAAGGCCTTTCACACTACGACAACACCTCTACTATTCCCGGGGCAACTCTGGAAAAAAGGCAAAAAGCTGTCAAGAAAGAGTACCACGATCGTACAAGGAAGCTTGACTCGGAGCTGCATGGCTCGCAGCAAGATCAGAGAGGCCCAATAGAGAGCGAACTCAATGAGTACGGCCACAGGGGTCTTGTTCTTGCCCCAGTCATTGGCCGATACGGGGGTGCTTCCTCTGATCTCAGCCTCATTTTGGGCCTTGTCGCTCGGGAAATGGCTCGCAAACACACGGCTTTTTACAACATTGGCTTTTCAGAAGCCAAAGCCTTGTTCAGACAGAAGCTTGCACGCAAATGGGTTGCTCGGGGATGGGCGACTCTTCTTCTGGATCGCCTGAGGGACTTCGTTGTAGTCCCCTCCTCTGCCGGTGGAAACTCTTCTTTTGAGCGGCACTCTCAGAGCATGGAGGAGCGTGCAACTTTGGACCGCTACCACCACTTCCATGGCCACTCGGGCATGTGCGCCTGATTAGCTTCTTAGGATTAGTTTGCGCTGCTTTGCTTTTCTTCTCTACCTGTTAGTCTTCTAATTCCGGCCCTCCGGGGCCTGTCTCAAAATTTTCACTTCACGTGGGATTTCTGCGGGTTTTCCGCGGGTTTTCCGTGCCGTGGTCATAAAGGCACTGCTAAATTCCCGTCGCGGAAATCCGAAATCATGTCTGAATGGAAAAATTCCCCGGAATTTCCCGTGGGAATCCTAACTTAGAACCGACAAATCAAATAGAGATAGAGAGAGACGAGAACGGATGGTCGGTCCCAGGTTTTGATTTCGAGAGCAATCGGCCAGTATGCCAGTATTTCGCTCGCGTCTGTGAGTGCGGTTCTTCGCTCGGTACAGAAACGAAAACCGGACAATCGATTATCAATTCATTAAACTCCACACTAAAGACCTGTTCTCTTCCCGCCAAATGCGATTTCCCAGCTGATTTAAACTAGACCTAGACCTCAAAATGTGCCATTGCCGTTACTTGCCCACTTTAGACCCAGCCGGCCCTCTTGAACCCAATGGGCCTTGGGGGTGCCAATTTTCATATTTTTTTTTTACTCATTCATTAGGTAGGAATTCGAAGGGCGGGCCTCGAATGGCCACTCGGGTATGCGCATCTAATATACCCTTCTTTAGTTCTTCTAGTCTACGCTTATTTGATTTGACACAGGCCCCGAGGGCCGGAATTAGATGGTTAGCAGGCAGATGATTTATACTTAGCAACTACACTGGAAGCAATTCTTTATATTTCTATATGTTATCCCTCGACTTAATTCCGGCCCTTCCGGGCCTGTTGCATCATAAAAATCGGGGTTCTGGCAAGTTCTGGCCTTCTTGCCGTTCTAGCTGATGATCGATTAATTATAATTCTTAGTCGCTGTTCGCTGTTCGCTGTTCGCGTCGTCGTCAGAATATTTCTGACCTCTAGCTGTTCGCTGTTCGCTGTTCGCTGTGCGCTGTTCGCTGTTCGCTGTTCGCTGTTCGCTGTTCGCTGTTCGCTGTTCGCTGTTCGCTGTTCGCTGTTTGCTGTTCGCTGTTCGCTGTTTGCTGTATCGATCTGTACGTTGTCTATCGTTGTTCACGACAGCAAGGCTCTCTTGGCCAGCGGCATATCAGCGATGGCTGTGAACGAAGTGATTCCTGCTAGAGCGGGCGAGAAATTGCAAGTTAAAGCGGGGCAATCAGATTCATCAGCTACGTTCATTCTTGGCGACGAGGATCATACTTTAGGCAACTCTTTACGTCACGTCCTTATGCAAAGGTAATTGATGGGGAACATGGCACAGCGAGGCGAATACTAGTAAACTTACAATTTTTGTGACTTAAGGATAACTGTAGCTGCACTAACTTCTACATGAATTTTTCGTATCTGCTGCTCTTTCTAAATATTATTACGCTGTACTAGTGCCGGGACTGACTTTTGCGGCTACTCAATTCCGCACCCTTCAGAGCCGTATGTGCACGTTCGCCTCCAGACTGACGGTAAATGGCAGCTCCAACGAAAATAGTACCATTTTGCTAGTAGCACAATTCGGCAGGTACAAGTGGGTGTATTATTGACCTTATAAAGTATGCTACCATTTCTCTGGTACCTTTTCATGCTTTTCCTTTTCCTTCACCAGCCTCAACTCTTTTTCAATCTGAGTGTCTTACAGATCGCTATTCCTTTCGCTCAATAGATCCTCAACCGACCGGTTCATGCGTCTTATCCTTGTCCTTCTGTCTGCCTCGTTTTGATCTATGGCAGGCTCGCAGACGGCTACCGCCCAGCTGCGCCATGGCCTCCAAGAGCTGTCCAATGCGTGCAGCCATCTAGACGACGCATTCGACGCTGCGTGCGATGCGTTTGATGAATCCAATGAAAAGCAAATGAAATCATAAGGATATAGTGGTGTGGGAATTAAATACATATCATACTCAAATTTGTTGCTTGACCTAGCCGACTTCGAGCTAGTTGACTTCGAGTGAGGCGGACAGGAGGGTCTTTGTGTGAAAGGTCCAAGCAAGGTCCATGTCTAATTTGTCTTAGGTCATAACTAGTGCGCAGAATGGCCGAGGCAGCGATTGTGGCGGTCCAAAGTGGATTGGGCCCCTCCTGAATCATTCCGAACTTGCTTTGTTTGCGCAACGCACGCGCATTCGAATTGGCTTCTGTGCCATTTGGGTTTGTATTAGTTCGAGTTCGAGTTGAGTTTTGACCCAAATGCGCGACTAAAAAGAGGAGCCGCCCACCCACGAGCAACAGCATGGACCAATTTTGACAAAGGCCGCGAGGGGCCGGAACTAAAAGGCTAAGAAGTGTAAATGTAAATGAAAAGAAAATAGCTCAAACTACGAAGCTAATCAGGCACGAATGCTGGAGTGGCCAAATTTGACACAGGCCGTGAGGGGCCTGAATTATAATATATTATAAAGTAAAAATTAACCCCGTAGCACTGTTTTCATTGAGTTCGCTTCATATACTCTATAAAGCCTCCTTGGTTTTGTTGAATTCCTTGCAGCTCGGAGTCTAGCCTTACAGTAAAAAAACTTGAGGGTAGTCGAGCCGGTGAGAGCATGGAGGAGCGTGCCACTTTGGACCGCTACCATCACTTCCATGGCCACTCGGGCATGTGCGCCTGATTAGCTTCCTGGGTCTAGTTTGCGCTGCTTTGCTTTTCTTCTCTACCTGTTAGTCTTCTAATTCCGGCCCTTCGGGGCCTGTCTCAAAAATAAAAGGAAAACTTCAAGACAGTCCCTATTTTTCTTCGAAAAGCCAAAACGGTCGTCAGAATTCCAAAATAATCAAGACGGTCGTAAACGTTTCAAAATAATAAAAATAATCAAGACGGTCGTTTTGTAGAACTAAATAATCAAGATGGTCGTTTATTCCAGTACTGAATAATCAGCCGGGTTGTGCAAACCGCGCGCTATATGCACTTTTCTACTCCAGCTTTCCGAGTAGGAGCTCTAATTGATATCGCACATGTCGCTGGTGAACAACGGCGCACTCTCTTCTATGCAGAAACAGACGCAGGCCCTCGGAATAAAACGACCACCTTGATTATGTAATACTGCAAAACGGCCGTCTTTATTATTTTGAAACGTTTACGACCGTCTTGATTAAATGATTTTTTTTCGAACGGCCGTCTTGATTAAAAGAGAAGCAAAACGACCGTCTTTATTATTTCGTGCATCAAAACGACCGTCTTGATTATTTTGGAATTCTGACGACCGTCTTGATTTTTCGATGAAAAATAGGGACTGTCTCGATGTTTACCTAAAAATTCATAAATATCAATCAGTATAACAACTGAAAAACACAATGGCAAACAACACTCACAACCCTCCAAATGAATATCCCATGGTATCCATCCCGGCACAATTTGAAGCGGGCGTTATCAAACAAGTGATTGGACGTGATGGATGCTACTTCAAGCAGGTTATATTAAATATTATTGCACGTTCTTTATTTCGTAATCCAGGGGGTATGATAAATATGTTTACAAAATCATCAGAGATTGACGGGAGTAAGTTAGATACTAAATTTATTGATGTTGCGGGTTGTGAAGAAGCTAAATTTGAATTGATTGAGGTTGTTGATTTTAATAGTTAATTTTATAAATATTAAAACAATAATAAAGAACTATTATGAAATGAATAAAAGAAGAAAATAATTATGAACCTAAAAGTTGGAAACATGAAATTGGGTTCGAGGGCAACATATTTTATCAATTAAATTTATTGTTGACAAACTTTTTAAAATGGTGTTGTGTATGAATGTTTATTAATTTGCATTAGATGAAAGTACTAATACCTATTTATAACTATCAGTTAGCACTAAGTCAGAATGTATGGGTATTTGCGGGAAATGCATGCACGTTGTTTCTTCTTGGGTGTGATGCCCCTGGTCCTACTTTCTGGGTGATCCCTCCTCAGCGGGGAATGAAAACTGCAACTGTCTTTCTCGTATCTCGACTTCGTCTTCTTCTATTCTTGTCTTGATTTTGCGCCTGGCTGCTACTTCCTGCGCATCATTTGCACAGCAGCCAAGGTCATCATTGCGAACCATACTACTTGCTGGCATAGTGAACTGTAGCTCCCTCCGGAATACCTTTAGTTCAGCCCAAAGGATTCCTCATACGCAGGCTCAATGGGACCCGGCATGTTAGTTACCATGTCCAGGCTTCAAAAGTTTTCTCAAGTCGCCCGGAGTTCACAGTACAAACGAGCTGTTTTTTTTCTGAGCAAAACACAGGGGGACTTCGCAGTTGAACACACCCTTTACGGGCGGAAACTCATCTTTTGACAAAGGCCTTGAGGGGCCGGAAGAAGATGGCTAATAGGCAGAAAATAAGACAAAGAAGCTTTCCTATTATTGTTTTGAGAAGTGGCCCTCTCAAAGCACGGAGGAGCATTCCACTATGAACTCGAACTCAAACTAATACAAACCCAAATGGCACAGAAGCCATTGTTTCGGGAAAAAGTGTACGCGCGTGCGTCGCGCGCAAGTCAAAATCGAAAAGAGGATAGTGTGTAGAGGGCAGGAAGCATAATACTTCCACCTCCCTCTAATTTGTTCATGAAATAATTTTGAAACCGGACTTCAGTCGTTTCTGCGCCTGTTTCTGCATTGAAGATAGCACGCCGTTGTTCGGTTTCTAGGGCACGCCGCGCCAGGAACCTCCGCTTCTCCTCTGATGTCACTTTGGACCGCTATCATTACTCCCATGGCTTGTCGGGAAAGTGTTCCAAATTAACTTCATAATTTGAGCTGCGTTGTTTCTTATTTCTACCTGCTAGCCTTCTAGTTCCGCCCCCTCGGGGCCTGTGTCAAAACACAGGCGACCATCTAGTTGTAAGCGTCTGCAGATCCCCCCGGGCTAGACCGAAATCCAGGCCTTCTTGTTCGCTATCTTACCCCAGCTCTGGCTGCTGAGTCATTTGGGGCTGTATTGGTTCGAGTTCGACTTCGGGTTTAGCGAATTCCCAACCGCAGAGGAGGCTGCAAAATTTTGATATGGGTCCCGAGGTGCCTGAATTAGATGGCTATTAGGCAGAAATGGCCGTCACGGGGATAACAGCAGAAGTCTCGCAAGGAAAGAAGAAATAATTAGCTCCCGCCTTTTGTACGTGTTTCTCAGCTACGAGAGTATTATAGACGGTCCAGAGTAGCTCATCCTTGCAAACAACACCACGAGAGTCGTGCTCAAGAGGTTTAGAGAAGAGTTCCCACCGCAGAGGAGGGAGCAACCTCTATCGCAGTCATTACCAAGACCCCAATACATCTGTTTTGATAAAGGCCCCGAAGGGCCGGAATTAGAAGGCTAGCACAAAGGAATTCAACAAGTGTGGGCCTTTAGCACCTAGGGTCCAGTATTCTACCATTTTTTTTCTGGCTTTTTTCCAGATATTATTTTGGCCTCAAGGAAGGAGCCACGAACATTCGTCACGGCTTTCCAACAGCTTCCTCGTACACTCCAGATCTGCATCATCATCACGCATCTCGTCCCGTACAAATAGCAATCGAAATGATACGTTCAACACGAACTACACTAATCGTAACAGCGCAGCAGGATTCGCCCGAAAGCATGACTCTTGTCCAGACTGACATTACAACTGAAACCCCAGAGGCCGTTGTGGCCCCATCTTTAAACTTTGCCAGTATTTACTCATTAGAAAATGTCATCTCCTGTTTGGAAACGCATCGAAATGCCATGCAGCTTCCTGGAATGTATTCAAATTGCGGCTTAAGTCTTAGCCTCGCGTGTTCAATATTGTATTACACTTTTGCTAATGCGCTTGCGGATATTCCGGGCCTACCGAAGCGACGCAATAAAAGTCAGTTCTGATCAAAAGAATGTCTTCAATCATGACCGGGGGACTCATCTTCATTTTTCTGTGTGTATTTTGCACAGAAATGCTTCTAGACGATCACCGTGGCGACATTTTCCTATTTCACAAGGACTACGTGGCAGCTGGAACGGGACCTACTATAAGCTTTTCCGGGCAAAAAACTATATATGGCGCGGCAGGGCAAAGCATGGGTATCAGCGTGCAGCACGATGACAACAAAGCGAAAACAGGGTAAGTGGTTTAATTCAGCTTTATATATATTAATCATGATTGTATTTGATTTTTTTTTTATTAATTCGGGCTTTAACGCTTTTTTCTTGTTGCTGTAGTTTCACTGGCCGCCAATACCAGTTGATTGACTTGCGTGGAGATCCGGTTGGGTTCGGAGCCTGTTTGATAAGTACTTATGCAGACCCCGACGCCCAGTGGACTAAACAGAACAAAAACAAACGAGGCCAATCTTCATTGTCAAGCGATAATGACACAATTATTGGTGCTGAAATGTCGACTATAGATGCAAATCGTGCAAGTAAGGCACGCAAGGTCACACATGTTGAAGGTGCCGATAATACTCAAACGGAGCGGGCTTCATTATCATCACTGAGCATCGAAGATTTGCGTGCTGCTGAGGTTAATCCATTGGCTGCGAGTTGTGATTACATGAATGGCAATGCCACAGTCGAGCGTGCTTCATCATCAAGTTGGGGAGACCTGCCTAATGCTGATGCATACTCTACGTGTGATCCAAGTGGTGCACTCATAGATGCAGTTGGCGCCTGGCCTGCCCTTTTCTCAGATGCCGACCTTGGCGCACAAATAGATGACTTTGCTTCATTGTTTACATTAGACAGAGGAGTGGCTACTGTGGACGCCCCAGCTGCGAGTGGTGCCTGTATGAACCTCAGCGGCCATTGGGTCACAGGAACTGCGCTTACAAGGGCGCCATCAGCATAAATAAAGGATGCACCTGCTGACACCGAGCATTTTTTTTGGATTCATAAATATCAATTGATACATGAGTTCCCTTGCTAAACAAGCAAAGCAAAGAGGTCAAAATTGTGTTCAAGGGAGTTACAATTGAACTCGAACTAATACAAACCCAAATGACACAGAAGCCAATGCTGCGGGCAGAGGTGTACGCGCATGCGTTGCGCGCAAGTCAAAATCGTAAAGAGAATAGTGTGTAGAGACGTGAGTCCTCTTACGTTTTGACAAGTGAGTTGGGAGGCCGAGCGACTCATGCGGCCATAGAGCTTTCCTTTCATCTTGAATCAAACGTTGCGCTCGCTAAAATACAGTCGTTTTTCCAGCGGACTCGCACCCCTGCTCGGACTTAATTAGAAGCTTGCCTTTAGCAGAAGGGGTGTGGGAACGGGAACGCGCCGGTCGATTACAAGATGCCTGCGATGGTAGCTATTTTAACGGCTTGCAATTGTTTACATGGGGATATATTTCAGCCTCTACTTTCTACTTGTTATCTATTTGGTGGAGATTTGAGACAGGCCCCAGCCCCGAGGGGCCGGAAGCATTAGTAATTATATGGCTATGTAGTCGAGGTAGAAAGCAAAGCAGAATAGTCTAAATTTTTTAAAATAAGCATTCCAAAGTTTTGAGTTTTGGTTATTTGCATTGGCATTGACATATTGACATTGGTTTTTGTACGTCATTCGTCGTTATTTATTACACTTTGGTTGATGGTACCAGCTACCTCCCTGTTCCCTGCCACGCTTCTTAGATCTCAAATTTCTACATATAACACAATCCGAAGTGGATTTCGCGCTGGATTACGCGCTCTGCGCTGGATGTGGGATGGGAGTATAGTGAATAGAGTAGTCGTGTTGCCGAGTAGAGGAGTAGAGGTGTAATCTGAAATCAAGCCATGGCCCTCCTACTTTGCAGCTACCAGAATTCTCTTTACGGCCAGAAATTCCGCGTGCTTGGGAGATAGAAATCAAGCTTCTTTGTTCATAGCAGCAGACAGTTGCGTCCTTGCGTAATATCTCGGCCCTCACTTCCTACAGCAAAGCCCCAAAAAATCCCCAAAGCTCAAACTGCAACAATTTCCTCTTTCAGAGCTGTTGTGGCGTTGAATGCCTTGTACGAAGTCGACAAGCGCAAACAGAAGAGAACTGCGGCCATGGCACCGTACCTAAATTTGAAAAATAAAGTTTGAGGAAGAAACGGAGGCGGTACATCAGAGAATTGGAGTGAACACAGCTCCCACGACTGAAAAATTGCACTATCATTCTCGCCTCAAGCGGAGAATTGCAGGTGTCACAATGAGAAGAGCTTGAGGAGAAACATATCGCGCTCAAATCATTTGCTTGCCTGGTATAGACCTCGTGCAGTGTCGCTATTTCAATCGCCCCCTTCACAGGACCCCACCATTTCCTCTTCCAGACAAGATAAAACAGCCAAAGCGAAAAAATAAAAATAAAACAGGAGAAACTCACAGTGACATGATGAGAAGGGTGCCGCCAATTTCGTTGTTGTCCATGGCGCGCTCCCACTTGTACAGGAGGCACAGCGCCGTGAACACCAGGCTCGCCGCCGTGGCCAGCGCGCTGAACCCGCTGCACCACCCCAGGGTCGTCAACACGTCGCCCTCCTGGAGCGCGCCGCACTTGACGTGGCAGCAGCACGCCAAGCAGGCCCCAGAGCACGCGCACGCCACGGCGCCGATTTCCAGGACCAGCAACAAACCTTTCGCGGCAAAAGGGGCCACTGCCACGTCCGCCCATTCGAGCCCGGAGGAGGCTCGGAGAGCGACGTGGCTGGTGAGCCCCACGCCCGCAACCGTAAAGTCGTCGTCATCTTCCACCAAGGGCTCGCTGCTGCTCGCAACGTCGCCGGAATCGCCGCTTATAAATTTCACGCACGCGAGAAAGAAAAGCACCCCAAGGCAGAGGCAAGTCTCGAGGCCCGCCATGTCGCGTGCCCAGTTGCGTGCCACTAATACCGGGTACGGATCGCGAATCTGAAGGAGGGAATCGATTGAGGTACAATCGAATATGCATGACCATATAGAAATAAAGTGCGTGCTGAAAATTTGGCGACTACGAGGACTGCTATTCGAGAAACTTCGTGCAGTGAAGAGGCGTACACTGACAGGAGGCAGGTAGGGTACCTGAGGCATGGGTGAGTACATGCGGGATATCTACACAACAGCGTTGTAAAAAGATAGCCATAAATACTGGACCCGACGGTGCAATTTTTCTATTGGGATTCAGCTCAGCGCAAGTGGATGCATAGTCATGGGGTACAGCGCATATGTACTCATATCTAACCTTGAAGAGCCGGCGTAAGTTGTATGGAATGATTGCTTTCGTCGCCTCGTCTTCATGCCGGACGAATGCGTCATGCCGGTCCATGGCCTCGACGCAATTAGAGCACACTATAGACAAGCCGCTTTTTCGAGCAAAGTGTCTGGCAGAATCTGAACGTTACGCGGGGCAAGGGGCAAGAGGCAGGCGTGCAGGCGTGAGGTTCTCTGTTCTCTGCCCATAATAAGAAGAGAACAATCAATCAGAACAATAGAACTTACTTACTTTCTTCCTCGCAGCAAAAGAGCCGTTGCAAGGGGGCGAGTTGCCTTCACCCTGTACTTCGTATTAAATTACTTGATCACTTCATTTGTGAACGCGGCGTGAAAGCGCGAAGGCTCCTGCACTTCCGCATCCAGCCCAGCAGCGCTGTTCTCGGGGTGATCTGATTAAGCCCCCTCCCCTCCCCCCCCCCCAACTAATTTATATCAACGAGGAACGCGCTACGACTGGCCATTGGAGGCTTTTGGAGTTTGGAGGTCAACTGGACAACTGGCAGCTTGCAGCTTCACACTACTAAAAATTCGCCCTTTATATATCACCGGCTTCACACTAAAGAATTCACCAAGAAAACACGGGATTTCATAGAATTTCGGGCCTATAACTATAACTATTATCTATTATAACTATAACTATAACTACTATAACTACTATAAACTATAATAATAACTGGCCAGTTAAACTAAACGACGCACGTATTATTTCAATGCATTTAGGTAGAACGGTCTTTTGTGAACTGGCTTTCCCCAGCTAGGCCATTGGGCTATGGGCTATATTGCCATTGCGACTGAATTGCACTTCGCAGTAAATCGTGAATCGTGGTGCAATCTTTTTTTTTTTTTACGGGGGTTCCACTCTAAAAATAAGCAAGCTGCAAGCAATATGAATTCACTTGAATAACAACGGAATCATAAAGAACTATCGAGATGCGGCAGAGAACGCCCCGAATCCGCTACGCATTCCGCGCTTTTACCAACGCGGGTTCGAGCGGAAAGTTCAGGGTCTCGATGAGTTGAACAATCACCTCGTCATATTTGCGCGCCGCTGCTTCTTCGGTATCGAAATGGCCAATTCTCGTCGTTCTGTCCCCGATTTTGACGGCAGCCCGCCACTTCGCACCAACTTTGGACACCCCGCTGTAGCTGCCTCTGCTCTGCTTGGCATCTCGCCGACGCGCTACCTTCGATTCTATTGAAGCCTTCTCACGTGCCCTTGCCCGCTCGTAGGCTCGTGCAGCTTCAACTTCGCTATCGAAAGCGCCGAGGAAAATCTGTCGCTTTCCGTCGGCGGTTTTAGTGCGGGCTTCCCACTTCTTGCCCAGCTTCCGAACTCCGTGGTATTTCGGTCCAGGCTTAATAGCCTGAGTCTGGCCATCCTTTGGGAAATTGACTGGTTTGCCTAAAGCTAGTGCTCGCTCATCGTACGCTCGCGCAGCTTCCTCCTCGTTATCAAAGCGGCCCAGGCGGATGTGCTTGCCTTGAATCTTAATCTCAGCTGACCATTTCTTGGCTTCACTACTCTTCGACACTCCAACGTATGCTGACGTCCATTGAATTGGAACCGGTTGCACTTCTTCTTCTCCTTCTTCTTTCTTGGCATGAAGGCGCTTTCGGGTTACACCCGTTTTAGTCACGACGAAGTTGTCCACTGCGCGTGCTGCAGCCTCCTCAGTTTTGAAACATCCGAGGTTGAAGCGCGTCCCACCTTTCGAACCAGCTGCTTCCCACAGTTCCTTGAAATGGTTCCAGTGTACATGTGCGTACTTTGAGGAGCCAACTTTTAAAGCTTGCTCTTGGTTGTCTAATACTGGAAAATTCATTGGTCGTCTGAAGAGCTCTGCATGCTCATCGTAGGCACGAGCAGCAGCCTCCTCCGTGTCATACAGGCCCAAGTAGGCAATTTTACCAACCTTGTCAATTTTAGCTGACCATTTTTTATTTTTGATGCTCCAATACACGCCCGTGTAACGGGACTTGATGCCGTGGCCACCTCGTTTAATCGCTAGGGCTTGGCCAGGGCCAGGAAAGTTCACGGGGCGACCTAATGTTGCAGCCCGAGAGTCGTAAGCCATGGCTGCGTCTTCTTCTTTCTCAAAAGCACCTACCTTGACATTCTTGCCTGCGATGTTGATTTCAGCCTGCCACTTCCACCTGTCACTTCGCCAAGACACCCCCACAAACTTCGACTCGTAGCGCGGCGTCATAGTGGATGGCACTTTCGTTGACAGGTTCTGCACTGGCAGCTGTTGGGAGACGAGTAACATGCGCACACGATGTAGTCTTGAGTGCTCATAAAACGAGGACGAAAGCCTTGAAAGCTCGCTGCTTCGGAAGTGGGCCATTGCAGTTCGATACGCCATCGTGCCAATCCCGAGAAGCTCTTAGCTTGCAGCAAAGTAGCCTGGCTTTTGCTGGAAACGCTTTTCAAATACTAATGCTCAAGTACGCTATCGCCAAAGGAGCTTAGAGCTACGTTGCTGTACTCGGTAGCTACTGTAGCTAAGTTACTATCTGTGTTACTATTTGTAGCTAGAGCGCTAGAGCTACTTTGTCTGTTGCAGCAGCAAGTGCTCGAGGGCTTGATTGCAGTGCCGTATCTAGCTAGCTAGAGCTTCTGTACAGTAGTCTAGCTGTAGCTATAGCTACTTCTCTGTGAGTTCGTACTACGTGTCTGCGTGTCCCCTGCTGCGTGTAAGTAAGTTAGCGTGTATGCCAAACGAAGCAAACAAACTGTAGCCGGAGTATTGCTATATGAGGAACGATGAGAATAGGACCATGAGGAGCAATTCGTCTGTCCTGTTAGAAGTTGCGATGATCGAGATGGCAACATCTGCTTAGCATTTTTACATCTTATGTATGGTTCTACTGTAATGCATAAAAGTAAATCGTAAGCTACTTATATCCACGAGTCGTCAACTCTCTCTACATATTACTCACGAACTCGAGCATAGCTAAGCGACTCAATCGTCGCTCTTCTCGCACGATGGAAACGATAAATGGTTACGAAATACTTCTAAAAGAACGCGTGGATTTGCCTTAAAATGCAACTTTGGCTAGCCTTCGAATGGTTCTTAGTGCTAGGATCGTCGATGGCAAACGATCAAATTTCACAAAGAACGCATTCGTTCCCAATAGCGCCCACATTCCGCGTAGCGTGGTGAGTCCATCCAACTTCTTATTCTCTTGATCAAGACAATAGATTTCAACCCCACATGTACACAAGAACGAACACCTAGGTTGCTCTGCCAGTAGCTTGGTGACGACAGAATCTATGCTAGTAATATGTTGCACACACAGTTAGATTAATTTTCAATGTGCTCAAGCTAGTACAGAGCTTGAATGCCCCGCGCCATACTGGCTGTATTCAAGCAAACAGATGTGCAATTATAGCAAAGCATGCATATGTATCTTGATTTTTAGCGTTCTCAAAGACTATCTATCAGTAGACACTAGGCAAAGGAACCTCATGCATGTATTACGTATCTTTCCACCGCTCTACAGGTGTGTCTCAGGGCAGACCGGCCGTTTCGTGTACCGCGAGCAAGCCGACCTGAAGCGTTTTTTCCCTAGCTTGAAGCGCACGGTGCGGGTCGACGCGTTTGTGGTGCTGGTGGACACGGGGTCCGAAGCGACCGTCGCGTCTACCGGCGACCTCGCGCCAGTGCCTTACTTGAATCAGGTATGCATCCTGGGAGGATGCGTTCTGATTTGCTTTCGGAGGCGCCGTAGCTTCTACAAAATGAACACTTTCTTGTATTTTAAGCATGAGTGATGTATAAATTAAAGTGATGGCATTCCGAGGGCGTATTTATATCTCTAATATCATTGCATTGCCTATGCTTACCACCCTCTTCTACTCGTTCACTCGTTCACTCTCTGTATGTATTTCACTGCACAAGATCACGGAGGCCAAAGTGTCGCAGTACTATTTGGACCGCGGCGCTGGCCACGCTTACGTAGAGTTGCTGTCGCCGAGCCATGTGGCGAGTGCATTGCACGGGCTCGAAACCAAAATCGTGGCAGCGTTTGCTGGGCAGAGTTTCAGCAGAAGTGGCGGCGGCAGCACTGGCAGCAAGAGTAGCGGCGGCAGGGACCGCAGCCTGGCCGAAATGGGCACCATGCATAGCCGAATGAACCATCAAAACAGCAGCCATAGCAGCAGCTACAGCGGTACCCATAGTAGCAGCCACAGCATCCGAATGAGGAACGCGGCCAAGCACGTCTATGCTTTGACGCGCGAGGCGTCCAAGCAGCGCTGGCCTCGCGCTGGGACGATGCTGTACTTGCGACATCGGGCTTTTGCAGCGGCAGTGGCTGCTCGCTATCCGGGCGCTACCGCGACTGCCTTTTCGCCTTTCATGGATGCGAATGGAAGAGGAGGAAGTACTGGAGGAAGTAACTTGTTCCCTGGCACAACTGCTTACGATGGTGCACCTTTGCGTCGTCGCACGACGGCAGCGACTGAGCCAACTCATTTGAGACCTGCTGGCAATTACACACACATACTGGTAATCAAAAACTATTTTTGACTCTTTCCATCGCTCAAAGCTACATCTAAAGTGATAAAAATGTTTTTGACAAGTGTTTACAACCTTCGCGCGCCCACTCTTTGGATCGCATTACTTCGTCGTTTGTTTCAAATTATCTCTATTTTCAGATGGCGCGTGAAGACAACGTGTTCTTGACTCCTCACGTGGACCTCGAGCAATTACTGCACCAACTCCATGACGCTGGCCTGAAACAAACCCAAGATTTGAGGTGGCCGTCCGGGCAATTTTCGCGCCAAGTCGCTGTGGACGAGCACTGCAACCACTGGTGCGATACCACTTAAAAAAGTATTCGAGGAGTTTTTATTTCATCATCTATCCTTGACGTCTTTGGCCGCTTACTAATATCACCGCACACTCCCCCGACTCTTTACCAGGGGCGGCTGGTCCGATAAAATATACTTGGCCGATGCGGGCGGCGCACAGGCGTTGTTTGGCAGCAGTGGCAGCAGCAGCAGCACTGGTGACGACGACAGCCGCAGAACTGTTATCAACAATCTCGGTAGGAGTAATCGTGGCAGCAGCAGCATTAGTAGTCCTGTAGACGAGGAGGGCGCGGACGTAGATGAGGGGTTTGAAACGTTGGCGATTGCGTGGGTGCAGCATGGGTGGACATGCTTGAACCGCTTTCCTCACGATCACCGTAATGCTGCTGCTGCTGAAGCCGTAGATGTTGACGGCGAAAACTCAAGAAGAACGCGACGTTCTCTCCTCAGTCACGCTCTAGGAGGTGCTGATGGTCAACAACCGCTCGACTGGCGCGCGCGCAAAGCCAAGCGAGAAGCAAAGGAGCAGCGCAGCGAGGCTCTACAGAAGCATGACGGGGAAGTAAAGAACAGACCACTACCAATACCCAAGGCACCACCATGGAAGCCCCGTACCGCTTCCAGCGTGGCTAACCAACACCCAGCGCGGCCCCGTGTTGCGCCTGGCCGCAGCAGCAGCAGCGGCATAAGCAGCAGAAGCAGTGATCGAGTGCACAAGATTTCAGAACCAAAGCGGGGGCGAAGCAGCAATAATTATAACAACAATAATATCGATGGACGCCATTCTTGGCCATCAGGAGACCTGCGTTGCCGCCAGGCGGAACCTCTGCAGCCGGAATCGTTCCTGCAGTACTACATGGAAGGATTACACGTGCAGGTTTGGGGATTATTTTGGTTTTTGCTTGGTTGAGCATACGACGTACAACATCTTCTTCATCGCCATCATTATCATCACCTTCTTCTTGTTCACATTTCTCTTGTTGTCACTTGCGTTGACTTATTTGATGTAGATCCACCCGGTTGATTTCATGCGCACCGAAGTGCGTTTCGTGCCGGGAAGAACCCGCCCCTGCGTACGCAGCCTTTACTTCAAGTGTTCGCCTTCTCTCGCGCAGCGCCCGGCTTTCCTGTCGTGCTAAGCACTAAGCAATGTCTTTTGAATTGAAGATGTGCGATCCTTCGTATCTTCAACAATGAATGACTCCGCGTCTCTACTTCGTTTGTCGGCGCTTTCGAGTGGCGAGTGGCAAGCAACTTTGGAGCAGCACATAAACCTCATTCAAAAACGTAAATGGCATCTATATAATCGATACCAAAGTCTGCGGTCGAAAAAGAAAAAACGTACGTCATATGTCATATGTAACCCTCTGTTTCGAAGTATCGAACTCCATAATTAAAAATATGGGAATAACTTCACTCAGTAAGTTAGCAGCTCGATAAAAAGCCAGTTGAATGAACTTTTAGTAAGGGCGCTGGAAATCAGGAAATCGCCTTATAGCTACTCGTCATTGGGATCATGAACTTTTCCTGTATTACTTCCGCAGTTCAAAAGAAAGCCCGAGTGGGATCTTCGTTCAGGATTCTTCATTGACCAAACCCATTCAAACGCACAACGCGCTTACTTCCGTCGGCCCCCTTTCCCGGCTTTGCCTTTTCCAGCTTTGCTTCCGCTGCCGCTCTCCTTCCGGCGCTTGGCTCGCGTTGAGCCCGTCTGCTCCCACTCCACCGCAGCCCGCTTCTTCTTCGCCTTCTTGGAGCTGCTTCCACCAATTCCATCGTCGTCGTCGTCGTCGTCGCTGTTGCCGTTGATGACGTCACCAAAGTCGTCGGCCGACGCGAACGGCGACGCGCCCGCTTTGCTCTTGCGCGCCTGCCGGTTGCTGAGCGCCTTCTTGCCAGCAGCGTTGTTGTCGTCGTCGCTGTCTGAAAAGTCCACTTTGAACATGGCATTGTCATCGTCGTCGTCGTCGTCATCCTCATCAGATCCAGCTTTTGGCGCCTTTTGCTTCTTTGAAGTTGCTTTGGCTTTGGATTTTCGGCGAGACGTTGACGACGAAAGCGCCGCCTCTAACGTGTCTTCTTCTTCTTCCTCGTCATCGACGTCATCGTCGTCGTCATCATCTTCTTCGCCACCGTCGCCCGATTCCCCCCCTTCGCTCTCATCTTCTTCGTCCTCTTCGCTACCTTCAGCGTACGCGCTGTGCAGACCCGAAAACGCATCCTCGCTTCCTTCTTCGTCTGAAAACCCTTCCTCATCATCATCGTCCTCGTCATCGTCGTCCTCATCTGCGAACAACATCGCCGCTTCATCCCCTTCACCATCGTCATCATCCTCATCGTCGTCGTCGTCACTGTCGGCATCACGCATACTGCCTCGAGTTACCTTTTGCCCCCGTTTTGGGGCCTTTTCGTCTTCGCCACTGCTGCTCTCAGCGTCTTCGTCTCCGCTGTCACTGCCACCACTGCCGCCAGGTGTAGGATCGTCTCTCGCCCAATCAGGAATCTCATCGACGTCACCAGGGTCGTCGACTGCGACCTGACGGCGTTGGTGCTGTTGGCCCTTGAGGTTCTTTTGCTTCTTTTTGGCGTGGTCGTCCATCATCTTCTCAGCCAAGCCTGTCGAGTGAACAAATATCAAAAGAATGAATGATTAAGATTCAAAAAGCAATTATATATAGTTGACTAAAAATACTCAATCAATCTTTTAAGTCCCAAACCTCCTCTCCTTGTTTTCACTATTCAATTCTCATTTCGCTTCTCGTGTATCATCAATTCTCGTTTCTGTTGTACCGTCTGCGAAAGCGCGTTCTTCATCGTCGGTTTCGTCATCATCCAGCAGCGCTTGGGCTTCCTTCAAACTCAGCCCTTGCTCGTAGGCCTCTCCGTCACCCTCGTCGTCGTCATCGTCTTCATCATCAATATCATCATCGTCAACACCGTCGTCGTCGTCATCGTCATCGTCGCTGTCCTTGTTTCCGTTGCCTGCGCTCTTTTTCTTCTTCTTGCTGCTTCCTTTCTCGCCCAACAATCCACCCTCTTCGTCGTCACTCTCTTCTTGCAGGCCAAAGGGTGTCCGGGCACCTGCGGCTGCTCCTGCTCCAGCACCAGGAATCATGCTGCTGCTGTTGCCGCCTTTGCCGAGGCGGCGCTGGTTTAAGGCTTCTTTGGCCACGAAAAAACGGTGGAAAAACTGGTGGTCGGGGGGCACTGCCGACGCATCCAACTCCAGAAACTCGGTGGACTGCACCGAGAGGCCCCTCAGGCCACCGCCGCCACCGTTGCCATTTTTGTCGCCCCCCTGAGAGGACGCAGCGGCGGCGGTGGCTTGGCTGTGCTTGCTGCCCCCCATCCGGGCCGCGCCCGGCCGCACGGCCCCACTGGCTTTGGCCTGCTTGAACACGATCTTGTCCAGAAACGGCATCAGCGCAAAGTCCACCAAAGGGTCCCCCGCATAAGTGATGGAGTGCCCACTGGTGGGGTCCACGAGCGACTGCGCAAATGCTTGCACCGACGGGTGGAAGTGGCGAGACAGCAGCG
>Ga0307931_1001049_pt1 | contig 18115 bp, 21 predicted proteins | sample OrgLakmetageno47_FD_201816 | JGI IMG/M metagenome (GOLD analysis project Ga0307931, IMG submission 201816) | Saline water microbial communities from Organic Lake, Antarctica - #47 | ecosystem: Environmental > Aquatic > Non-marine Saline and Alkaline > Saline | place: Antarctica: Organic Lake... | reverse complement strand
TTTGGCGTCTGCTTAATCGCAGTCCAACAAAACAATGGAAGGTCCTGGGTTCGATTCCCGGCGTCGTCAAATCAACCCAGTACAGGGGCGCACTCAGCCAATTGCATAATGCCTTGGCTGCAGTACAGCTGTATAATTCAGTTTTGCGAGGCCTATAATTGGTCGGGCGATCGAATTAATAAATACCCAAGGACCGGGGTCATCGTTTTGTTGGACTGCGATTAAGCAGACGCCAAACCAACTGAGCCAAGTGCGCACTTGGCTCAGTTGGTTTGGCGTCTGCTTAATCGCAGTCCAACAATGTTTTTGAACCCTGTTGCTCAGGAAAAAACAGCGCCACTCGGGCATGTGCGCCTGATTAGCTTCTTAGGTGTAGTTTGCGCTGCTTCGCTTTTCTTCTCTACCTGTTAGTCTTCTAATTCCGGCCCTTCGGGGCCTGTTTAAAAAAACAGCCCCTTAATCTCTTTATTTTTTTCTCGCACCGTAGCCTACCGTAGCCGGCTTTGCGCTTGCGATATAGACCAGTGACGCTGAGCGTCTGGCGTCAACACGTGTGAGCACGCAGCTATGTCCCCGGCCTCCCTCTCGGGCGTCGCACTGATGGGGCGCAGTCTGGTTCTGCACGTGCCTCCGTTCTCTCCTGTGGCGCGGTTAGAACGCTGTGCGGTAAATAGATTACAGTGCCTATAGTTCACTTACTAGAGGTGGGCTGGTGAACCCCATCCACCAACACAAGAACGCCATGGTCGAGGTGAATTAGTGGTTAAAAAGGAGTTGTCGTGAGGTGCAAGTGCACTCACGTCATTGGTATCTCAGGTAAAAAGCCCGTAGGTTTTTACCCTATATCTCTCTGTGGTTCACTGCTCCTGAGCGGAAGCGTCGGTACGTATGCCGTACCTTCCTCTAGCGGTCGCCTGCCTTGCTTGTCTTCACTTGTTCACCGTGAAAACGCACTCTGGTTTCATCCCGGTCGCTGATTGCTCAAAAACTGGGGTTTCGAGCGAAACCTTAATTTTGTACACCGTCTGCATCTCAAAACTGCTCTCACTGAAAAATATCTGCGTGTCACAACACATTCTTATCTGGGTAACGTTACATACTACAGACTGTAAATTAGTACGTACAGTAGTACATGTTCTGTACCATCTCGACGTCAAAACCCCTTCGTTGGTCGTGGCGTGGCAGCGCGCACGCCGCTGCAGTTATTAGCTACAGGTAGGGTTTCGCAAAAAAATCAACCTATTTTCATTAAAACTTAGGCTATACTGTACCCAATACGTCCGTAGGTTTACGAATGGTAAGGAGTGGAACTGCTGAACACGTCACACAAGAAACGGCACGCTGATTGGCTTCAGGAAGTAGTATCCACCTTTCCATCTTTCCATGAACCGATAACCACCGACATCGACTGAAAGAATGTACAGTACGGGACACGGGACTTCGAAGACTTTCGAAGTTCGAAGTATCTATGTGCGCTTCGACTTCGACTTCTCGAGATGAATGTTCCATGATTCGATGACACAGGCATGCGCCTATTGCGCTGAAACATTCATCAGGTTTCAAAGTTATTCAAGTAACTTCGTGAATTTAGTTCAAATAATACTTTAAGACATCAAGTTTTTCAAGCTCAGAGAGATCGAAGCCGAAATGCGCGTAATAAGTAGGGCATTGAGCCGTAATTCCATCTTTAAGCGTACGTTTTGTTCGATGTTTCTGATGATCCTCGTTCCTAAGGTCACCGGTGCCGCCGAATTTTCAGCAGTTCTCAAACCAGAACATGAATCATTTACTTGGCGGCGAATCGCAAACAGGACGGAACCCACTCTCAATAAAACTTTTCACTGGATTCGTCACGAACAAATCGGAATTGGGAATACACTTGGAGGGTACGTGACATCAATGATTTCCGCTTTGCGTGAAGATCGTTTGTTGGTTATCACCTCACGCATTCTCTTTAAGTTTTGCGATGTAGTAAAGTGCTCGGTTGAGCCTCTCATGGCTCCATATAAGAAGAAAGTGGGCGCAAATGTATCAATCGGTTCTGCGTATTATTTCAAAGTTGGTTATGCAGCGAATGAACTTAATGGAATTCGCGATATAATTAATGCCGTAGGTTGCGCTTTTCAACAACCGATTATCGCCAACCGACAGGTGCCAGGGAAGAAGCGGTACCTTAATGTAGATTACGACTGGCCCAAACGATGCCTCTACTCGAAAATTGTCCGCAGTTTGGTCGAAAGTGGCGACGGAATGCTGCAAAAGAGGAAGGAATGGTTACGCACTTTTTTTGTTGGTGACAGGTATCGCTTTGATTTTGTTATATCAATCGTGAAGGATAATATTCTACCGGTGTATGACTACGTCCTACATCTTCGCACTATTGCCCTTATCGAGGTCTGTAAAGAAAATGCCTTTCTAATCCCAAAATATCGTTGTGAGCTTATATTGACTTGAAATATATTTGGTGTCCCAGGATATGACGACTGAGGATGGACTTCCAGCAAATCTGAAAGAGAAATCAGATGCGTTTGTTGCATCTGCAGCTTTTGAAAACATGGTTCAATGTTTTGCGGCTGAAATTGCCAAAGGAAGCGTTCAAAAATCGAAAATATCGAGATCTACAATGAAATCTGGGTGGCTTCAGGCCGATCGTACCGTAAATATTTATGTTACCACAGATTGCGCTCAAATACGAGCTGAATTTGCGGAACGAATTAAGAGTGCTGTGGTCGTGCGACTCGCTTCTAATCATGATGGGCCCAAAATGCTACAGAAGCTATCACCTTTGAGTTTCATTGGTAATAGTACCCAAGAGCACAGGTTGGTACCGCCACTCGTTGAAGTATCTGACTGGAAGGTCGCAGTGGACTACTTCAACGGCAACCTATCAGCTGCTCATTTTTTTGTGTGGACTATGCCCAACAAAGAGATGAAAGAGGTGCGCGCTAAGATTTCAAGACTCATAGAACAATATTCACAAAATTGTACTCACAATACTCGCTGGTTATATTTTTCATGTCGTAGTCGGACTGGGGGGAAATCATTGGCACAGTGGGTGATTGGTTATTCATGGGGCAAGGCCAGACCATGCTCACCGTCAAGGGAACCAAAGGAGGCGAGAGGGCATTGCCATCCTCGTTTGCTATGTCAGCGGCAGGCTTTGGGGTTACAGAGTATGTAAAATCCCTGAGAGGCAGCGCAGCTGGTAAGTGTGATCAAATTGAGACGGGGGGATTCATGAGGCCAATGCACGTGTAGTGAATTGATTCCCACATCCCAGTAAATACAGTCACGACTAATCATGAATAAGATTATATTAGACGCAGCAGTAGGATCGTTGTAGTATACGTAACTGCTTATTTTTAACCAAGAACTGATATTTAAGCAGACGTGCAGGTGAGGCTGTTGTAGTCCACAATAGCGACCATAGTTGATACTTCTAAACTTGCTAACAAAATTTTGCAAAAAATCAAAACCCAACCTGCTTATGTGCTCTTACTGTACCATAATATGCCCATGCACTCAAGTTTCACTCGATTTAGATTTAGTTCGTAGTGGATTTTGTAGGTGTAGGAATTTGATACTGAGATATGCAATCTAGCGATATCATTCATAGCTATCAAAAAGAAGTGCCATTATCCTTTAATTGCAAATATATAGTATTTAATATTAGCGGGTTAGTTATTGCTGCGCATTCAAAATCATATTCATCAGCAGGCTCATCAACCTCAAAGATGGGTCCGAATGCATCAAAACATTTTCTAAATATCAACAACATGTGGCTACGAATCAAGGTGCAAGGCTGGTTTCATGCGTTAGCACTTGTGATAACTAGACTTACTTTATTCATACCACTTAGTAGCACGAATTCTGCAGAATTGCCATTGCCTCTTATTCGTCACTCATTGCAACTCGTTGGGTTTCATGGAGACCAGTGCAACTTTCATCCTAGATCACCAATGATGCGATGGACTGGACATCTTGGGATGCGCTATCGGAATGAACCTCGCTCTATATTTGGATTTACGCCTGACACCATTCACGATGATATAGGAATACTCGTGCCAATGCTTTTGAATGGTAATATGTTCAAAGGTAGAGTAAAAGATGACATGAGTTATTTCAAAGACGCTGCGAGATCCCCCTTTGGATTTGTTTTTGTGTTCTGGGATGTTCCATATCAATCGTGTATGACTATGGATTGTGGGCAGAGGCACCTTCAAAATGATGCTTTTCAAACATCAAAAATGTATTCGTTTCCACCGTCAGCCCCTAGATTCTACCGAAATATAACGAATTATTTTAACACGGCTTGGGGCATTACATGCTTCAACTGCGCAACCTATCCAGCATCAGTTGGTGTTCAAGTCCCTGACTCAAGTGGAATGTTTGATATCTATTTACGTGCACTTGCTGAACAAAAAAACGCATTTTGTAGGTGCTACATTCAAGGTAAGTGGCAACATAGTCAGCACTGCGACAGGGACCGCGAGGTATTTTTATTCGATGTATGTGTTTTCGATGAGCCTCCTACTTCAGATCAGTGCCCTAAAAATTCAACCTTGGCATGAAGCAAGAAGTGATAGCTACATAAGACTTAAATATTAAAAAAAAACTGGAAACAATAAAGGCTTTAAGTTGTCTTGAACGATGATATATGGCTGCATATGTGGTGCTTTCCGTAGTTAGCCGAAGGCGCAAGTCACGGGTTGTATCAAAAACAGACGATTCATACTTCTTTTCGCCCATTCAGTGCCAATTTGAAACGATAAATCATGTATTGAAGTGCGTCTCTACGAGACCCTATACACAAGCACACCTGCAACTAAAATCGCAGGAGCTGCATTATATTTTAATGCGCATTCGCCATCCTACCATCCACCGTCACAGCCAAGAAATCCCCATTACTTTCTTTTGTTATATTTTTCCTCTATAAGAAGTAGAGGTGCACACAAGGGGGGCTGTAGAGGTCGAAAGAGTGGCACACAAATACGAGGAAGAGCTGTTCAGATGTGCGTACGAGTCGTGGTCAACTATGTAAAGACCCCCTCCCCCCAAACTCAATAAAGCAATAAAGGTTTGAGTGTAACATTTCAGTGGCGCTGTATCTTATTCGCACAATTTTATTATACCGTTGCTCAATGCCGTTGCTGGTAATGGCAAGGGCAGGTACGACAGGTCGATGAGTTCAGCATCCAGCCACTCCTTATCATTCGTAAACTTACGCATAATCCTTCGATGCGTGAAGTATAATTACGCATAATCCTTCGATGTGTGAAGTATATCGTACGTTTACGAATGATAAGGAGTGGCATCCAGCTCCAAAGTCTTAGGGTGAAAGTCGAAACACATGAAAAAGGAAACATAGGAAACAAACACGGATTTCGCGCGTGCTTCGATTCAAGAACTCGAACTCGAACTAATACAAACCCAAATGACACAGAAGCCAATGCTGCGGGCAGAAGTGTACGCGCGTGCGTTGCGCGCAAGTCAAAATCGTAAAGAGCATAGTGTGTAGAGGGCAGGAAGCAAAATACTTCCACCCCCTTCTAAAGTGGAAACTGTTCATGAAATAATTTTGAAACCGGACTTAAGTCGTTTCTGCGTCTGTGAAACAATGAAAGTGCCGCCCAGGGCGTTTCTGGTTTCTAGTAAACGAAATTTATGGGCTTGGCGCGCTGTTTCTTTCGTTTCCATCCAAATAGCGAATAGTTGTACTGGACCCCCACGTATTTGTACGCGAGCTCTAATTTCGATCAAAATTTTCGTTATCGCACCAACTAAACTATGATCCAGGCTAATCCTCAGCATAATCTCCGGAGGAGCACCTACTTCGGGGAGGCGGAATTGAAACGAAATCTAAAAGGAATCCAGGTGTTTCGTATCCACCTGGGAAACAGAAACAAGCAGTCCGCCTGCCAGGGGCCCGTTTTATAAGAAACGAAACAATCAAATGGGCGACTCCACTTCTGGATCGCCTGAGGGACTTCGTTGTTGTAGTCCCCTCCTCTGCGGGTGGAAGCTCTTCTTTTGAGCTGCACTCTCAGAGCATGGAGGAGCGTGCCACTTTGGACCGCTTACATCACTTCCATGGCCACTCGGGCAAGTGCGCCTGATTAGCTTCTTAGGTCTAGTTTGCGCTGCTTTGCTTTTCTTCTCTACCTGTTAGTCTTCTAATTCCGGCCCTTCGGGGCCTGTCTCAGACAATCATATCGGGCTCGTTTCTCGTTTCCCGGTTTCTTGTCGAACTCGAACTCGAACTAATACAAACCCAAATGACACAGAAGCCAACGCTGCGGGCAGAAGTGTACGCGTGTGCGTTGCGCGCAAGTCAAAATCTTAAAGAGAATAATGTACAGAGGGCACGGCGCATAATACTTCCACCTCCTCTAAAGTGAAAACTGTTCACATTTTTAAATTAGACTAAAGTCGTTTCTGCGCCAGTTTCTGCAACAAGCAGTCCGCCTGCCAGGCCCGTTTCATGAGAAACGAAACAATCACATCGGGATCGATTTCCGGTTTCTTGTTCACTCAAGTGCATCCAGGAATCAATCCCTGAAAAGTCCAAATTTTTTTTCGTGTTTCAACTTCTTCCCTATAACGCACATCCAGCATGTCAAATGCAAGAGTACTCCCTAGCTTCAACTTCTCTTCCAACTCCAAAAATACGATGAACCTTTCTTCCTGTCGTACAGCCAGTTGCGGGTGAAAAGAAACGCGCACTCACGTTAAGAAAATGAGGGGGTAAATTTGGTACTTCACTGCTTAAAATTAATGATCCTTCTGATACTGCAGTATGAAAATTTGCTAAGAAAAAAGGTGGTTGGCTGGTTTTCTGCTTTCTCATCACCCGAAACGGGCTGTTGATCCGTAGCTGTTAGCACTTCACCCTCATATTCCTAATTTTCCAATTCCTTCAAAATTTATGAGTACAAATCGAACTCGACGACGCCTTTAATACAAACCCAAAGACACAGAAGTTAATCCTGCTTCTTAAATTTTTAGACTGAACCGTACGCGATTCGAATCCCGATTTTGCTAACACTTGCACATGGGCCAGGTCCTAAGGTTCACAGGGGCAAGAAGAATAAGCCAATAAGGCCCCGATGTAGAAGAACTAATAAAGGTCAATGTCACCCATATCGCAGATCCAGATTAGTCACCGAGCCACACAGGCGACTTCATTCTTCATTGGGTAAATGGCTTATTGAAAGTCGTAAATTATTCGAATTGTACGTTACAAGTAACACGAAAAAAAAAAGAAAAATGATTCCGCTGCTGCGTTTGGAAGTTTGGATCGGCAGATACATCAGGCTTCTTATATGATCCCTGTTCGTATTGCACCTGTGATCACAACACATAAAAGCAATTGCCCATTCCCCTCACGTCATCTCGACGTGGCATACAACCGCTGCTTCTCGAAGTCAGCTGCCCGTGGTTTAAGCCGCACAGGCGTGCGTATGTCTGCCCCACTGCTCGATATCCGCAAATCTGATGCTAGTGCAGATGCCGCTTCATTCACATACGGCACTACTTTTATCAGCACCATCGCTTTTGCAAGCGAACGATTGGTACGAGGAGGTGCTAGGCTGTTACTGCTGCGGTTGCCGCTCTGTTGCGAAGCAGCACCACTCAAAGGCCCACCCGTTACGCCTTGGTCACTGCTGCGGTGGTGTGGAGTAATATTGACCGAGACAGAAGGTGGGTGAGGCGTGCGCATAGGGGACCGAGTTGCCTGAACGTTCGCAGTGAATCCACTTCTCGAGGAGGAGCCTTTTCTTCCAGGCGTGTTTGCTTTTGCGCTGTTACTCAGTGGGTGCCTGCCCTGTGGAGTCAACGGCGGTAATGACAAAGCCGTGTTGCTGGCACTGCTGCTGCTGCTGTTGCTGCTTCTACCACCACCACCACGGCTTCCGTTGTTTTCCTTGCAGCTTGAATTTGCAGAGCTAGCAGCAGCAGCGGCAGAGTCCTGGAGGTGTTGCTGCACCTCCGTCGAAGTCGTCACCAAAGGTTGGCGAGAGCCCAAGTCGTGCCCTCCGAGAAAAGCCGGCTCCATGAGGTCCTCGACCGTGAAACGGCCAGGAGGTTGCGGCCAATTGTGGGCATGGTGCAACTGTGCTCCCGACCACCCTGCCTGTGCCGGCAGTTGCACGATGGTAGTGGCCGAACGGTGCACGGCTCCGTTCAAAGGGCCATCGCTCGGGTTAGCCCCTCGCGTGAAGTCATCGCGATCGTCGAGGGCTTGGCGCTCTTCCCGTAAGTCCACCTTTGGGGGAGAAGGAGAGATAAAGAGAAGAAGTGAGTCATTTAATAAAAATCACGAGGAATGGCAGCCAGTGTAGGCACCCATTAATCGTGGCAAGGCACTTCTTATAAAAAGAAATCAAAAACTGAGATTGAGGAAGTCACACGTATGAGTCAATATAAAAAAACGAACAAGTAATCTACTATAGTCTGCTTGTTCTAGCCAGTGCACGTCAATACGCAAAGCCTAAGGCCTAATCTCTAACCTGCCAGTGGCCATAAGGCGCAGGCCCTCCAAGTTCGGAACAGGCCGCCATCGCTGCGTCCTGCGCGGAGGCCACCTACGGCCGACGGCAAGACGAAGCAGAGCAAATGAACAAAGTATTGAAGAAAGGGGCGCGAGACGAAAATGCAGCCATAATGGGCACACGCGATGAGAAAGTGTTTATGAAGTGTGGTATATAATTCTTAATCTATAGTCTGTATGCTCAAAAATATAATACATCAGCCGCAAATAAATACAAGCATACAAATGAAAAGCAAAAGCTCTCTCCGGCCATTACCTTGTCGCCGTAAAAAGCCGGCGGTTTCTCGCGTGCGTCCAAATTGGCGCGCAATTTGACGTCGGCGTCTTGTTGCCGCTCCATGAGGCTGCGGCTGATCCGGTGGTGGTTCTCGTCGCCCTCGGGCACCCACTTTTGCGCCTCTAAACGGCCCAGTGCGTACAAGTAATGCGGCTCGCTTGGGTGCTCTCTTGAGGACGGGAAATGAATAAACGAGGACGAGAAGTAATTATCGAGGGAATAGTGGCAGGATGACAAACCGGCTGCTGCCAGCAAATAATGAACTTCCAAAAAGAACATGGAGCTTCTTTCAATTCGCAACCTCATTTTAATCCACCCCCCCCCCTTGATTTCATTCCTTTTCTCCTAGTCAACTTACTCGACGAGGCTTTTCAGAACGCGCCAGTGCAAATCCCCTAAGCTCCCCAGGGACCCGACGAGCGCGTGCGTCGCCAAAGAATAGTCCGCGCCCTTGAGCTTCTCGTAGGTGGACAGTGCCTCGTGCAGGGTTTGCAACGCGGCTGCCCGCTCGGTGCTGCCTCGTGCCATGGCCAACCACTGACTCATCCCTGCAGCCGCCTATTTGCAGTACATAGCCAAAAATGAGGGTTAAGAAAAATAAAATAAATTTATAATCTTAAAAAGTAGACAGAAACGCTAGAGCACGGAAAAAAAAAAAAACACTCAATAACCAATGGAAACGGACATTAAAATCATATGGAACAAAACTTAAGTCGTGAACAACAAGAACAAGACACAGACTTCGGCCCTATCTCTTTCGTACACTCCACTAGACTCTTCTACGTCTCCTTCAACTTGCGTCCCCGTCTTGTTTCTACTACATCATCTTCTTATTCTCGCACCTCATTCGGCCGTTCTTGGTGCAATTCCATGATCCAAACTTCGAGCACGGCTCTGCGAATGCGCGCTCTCTGCCGGTCTCGCTCTGCCACAGCAGCCTTGACGCGTTCCCAGGCTTTGTGCGTCATGTACCTGTGCCGGCGGGTATGCATGCATAACCGAGAAGCCCAACAAAGTGTCAAATTACAAATCTATGAAACTATCAAGGATACCAATAAGAAAAAAATAAAGCATAAGAGGTGATGAAAAATAACGAAAGACGCTTGAGAAACACGTGAATGGTTTCTCCCTCACTTTTCTTTCTTTTCTTCGGCCATGAACTTCAGCTTCCGGGCTTCCGCCAGCTCCATCTCCGACGTGATGCGCTTGTCCAGGACCTCTTCCGGGTCGGTAGGTAGCATGGCTTTTTCCAAATAAATCCGCGCGTCGGCAGCTCGGGCTTCGGACAAGGCCTTCTTCGCTTCGCGCTTTTCGCGAGCCAAGCGCCCGGCAAACGTGGACTCAAACGGGCGAGGTTCCTTGCTGCCTCCACCGCCTCCTTCTGTTCCTCCCTCTGCTTGCGTATCTCCCTTTTCTTTTTTTCCATTGCCGCCAGTAGTTGTGCTGCCTCCAGCGTTGTGCGTGTTCTTAGCGTCGCCGGGAGTCCGGTGCTTGCTATCTAAAGCCGGAGAGACGAAAGGAGCAGCAGCAGGAGTAGCTGTGTTTCGGCTTCCAGGTGTGCTGACTCGAGCTTTCACGGTAGGCGGCGACGAAGGCGTTAGGCCTGGGCTCATAGGAGTCAGACCTCCAGCTTGTCCTGTGGTTCCACCTCGTGCTTTTGGAGTTGCTGCTGGCGTGCGCGGCGCAGCTGGAGTAGCAGCATTTATAGCAGGAGTTACTGGAGCTCCTTCGCTCTTGCCACTGGGAGTGGTTGTCGATGCAACAGGGCGGTTGCGCTTCCGCGTACTGCGGTTAGCGTCACCTTGCGCTTTGTCGCCATCACCCCCTCCTTTCTCGCCATAAACGAGGCGCAAAAATTGCAAGGCGATTCTTAGAGCATGAGCATTGGGGTCAGGCACGAATTTCATTTCTTTGCGAAGCTCTGTGATGATGGTCATCGGGTCTCTCGTTGGGTCGTCTACAGGCTCTTCTTCGCCCTCTTCTTCGTTGCCGCCGCCAGTTGCATCTTTCGGCGCCTTTTCCTCGGATTTCGGTGCGTCTGCTTTCGCAAACAAATGGCGCCAGTAAAGCTCCACTGGCCGTTTGGGCACTCGATACGGAGTTGACGAGCCCCTATTTGGTGTCATGGCCGTCGTAGCAGACGGCCCTGGTGTGCTTGAAGAGGCTTCCTTCGCTGAAGGAGTTTGAAAAGTAGTTTGTTTGCTGCGCGACAGCGTAGCTAGTGGCGTCATTCCTGGTGCCTGCAGTGTGCTGGACGCACCATTAGATACCAGGAGCTGCCCTGCTGCCCCACCACTCACATCCGAGGCTAGTTTCGGAGTTCGTGGTGCGGGCAAAGCTAGAAGCTTACCTGGAGTTCGGTTACCAACGACTATACCAGCGTTTCTGCGCTGTAAATCGTTGCGACCTCCTTTGCCCGTGACAAACGTCGTACGCTCTGCGCCGTCCGCATCGCCCACCAGTTGCTGGGGCAAATTTGGGTTGCTGTAGGCCGGTCCACGCGCCCCAAAGCTTGCTAAATCGTGCCCATGCAGCTCGCGAAGTTCTTTCGAGGCTGCTAGCGCAGCCTTGCTCAATTGTTCATCGTCGATGCGGCTCAGTTCCAGTACAGCGGCCGCGCTTCGAGCCTGTCCGCGTTCCGCGCGCCAGTGCTTGTCGGCACTATTGGCAAAGTTAGCTTGCTGCTGTGCCACTGAAGCTCTCGCTGCTGCTAGAAAGGCTTCGCGCTGGTCCTCTTCCATAGCTCAATGCCTAATGTCCACGCGGCGTTGAATCGACCATTTTGTTGCTTTTCCTAACTTTTACAGGGAAGTTATGCTATATCGTGGTTCATCGTCGTTGTTGGTCGGTGACGTCGCTTCGCATCGTCCTCATCTCAGCCCTCGAAACGAAAACCTCACGAGAAAACGAGAAACAGGAATGCGGCGAATGCTACATGCGCCAAACCAACTGCCTCTCCTTATGAACTAGGTTAGTGACGTAAAACCCCCCTCAGTTGATTGTTCATTGCGCATAGAAAAAGAATTGGCCGATTGAAATGTTGAGATTAAGATCATTTATCATTTAGATGCCCCCCCTCCACGGTCCTCCCTCCGCCCCCGTGTATTGTCACTGTAAAAACATTCTGCATTGGCCGCTCAAACTGCCCGCTCGTCTGACCAAACGGGCCTCATCCAATTAAGTGGTACAGTCACGGAGCAACACCGTTGTCCACTCGAGGTCGTTTGGCTTTGGTTTCATCAGCATTACCATCATTATTGCCGTTGACTTCAGCCTCGCCCACATCCTTCTCATTGTCTTCATCAGCGCCATCTTCTCCAACTCCGTCGCCTCCTTCACTGATGCCTTGCTCCATGTTCGCGACTTTGCGCATGAGTTTGAGCTTCCTCTTTTCGGCGGTGGCCACTCGGCGCTTCAACTGGTTGCGCTCCTTTTTGTTCCCGCCTTCGTCGAGTATCTTTTGATACAGCTCTGCAGAGGTGGCCGCTTCCAGCAGCGTAGCTCGCAATTGTTCCTGGCAGAAAGCGAGCGATCGGCCACCGCCGCTGCCGTTACTATTGGTGCCACCACCAGAGCCGACAGCCGGTTCACCATCGGCTTGTGCACCATTTTCATTTTGCCGTTCGACGAGCATCACGTGCCCCTCCCGGTGCCGGTAATACCTGTTGTTGGCCGCAAAGTTAATGTCTCTTGAATTCTCGCCTTAATTGTTTGTTATATTTTTTCATTGTATTTGAATCGTGAAATACGAGCAGCAAGGAAAGCCAAAAGGGAATTTATTCTTGAAAAAGACAAGAGGAAGAGAAACGGAATAGGGGTAGGTGAAATGGCGTGAGAAGTTTCAAAAGACGCACCACGACCCCGTCAGCCATGCGTCTTCGCCATGCGCGTGGAGCTCTTCCTCCCAGCCCCGCGACGCCAACTCCTCCGTAGCTTTGCGCATCGCGGCCAAGTCGCTGGTTTGCACCAGGGCGTCCCGGATGTCCACGTGCTTGAGCAAAGCCGGGTACAGGAGCTTGAACAGGTGAGCCCGCACAGGCTTGTGAGCCGCATGTAGCAGAGGACCCACGTCGTCCACGAGGTCGAGGTACCGCTTCACCTATTGTTGTATTGCACATTGCGTTATTAGAACCAAGGACAGAAGCAGCGTAAGGATAATAAAATGGCACTCTCACTAGAGCAGTCGTGTCTGCTACCTTTCAAACTTCATCACGAACATTTGTGAGAATTTGCTAGAAAGCACGACAACAGACTCCCACCAGGTCTACATGTGAGTTTCCATTTGTATTTACTTGACCTACCACGGCGTCGATGGAAGGCCGATTGGACCCCACGGGTTGAAACACGTACGGCGTGGCCAGGGACATTTCCGAGGTCATCACCGCCGCACACCCGGTGGCATTCAAGCACGCCGCCACGTCTTCAGGGGTGGAAATGCCGCCGTTGGCAATGACGGGAATCCCCACGGCGGCACGGATGCGACCAATCATGGCCCAGTCGGGGGACCCCACGAGGTGCTTCTTCTCTTCCTTGTTGCGCCCGTGCACGGTGAGCACCGAGGCGCCGGCTGCGACGATTTGCTGCGCGTACACCAGCGTGGCTTCGCGATTGGGGTCCGGTAACAGCCGAATCTTCACCGTTAAGGGCACTGTCAAAATAGAATATAATTTATGTATGTAGGAGAGCGAGAGAACGGTGAGACTCTGTTTGAGGCAATGACTTGTTCACGCAGTAACTGGCTAAAATATATATATTTATAGTATATACCCGGTATGAAAGATCCTATGGAGGAACAGGCAGTGAAGTGGAGGGCAGTACCTTTGAGGCCAGCTGAAAGAGTGCGCACAATCTCGAGCACCACATCCTGCTCTTCGAGCAAATAAGCGCCGTAGCGGCCCTTGCGAGCAATACCCTGAGGGCAGCCGAGGTTCAAATCAACGGCGTCACACTTGTCCTCTACGGCACGCGCAGCTGCCAGCAGAGTTTGCGGATCGTTGCCACAAAATTGCACCTACAGAACATGCAAGAAATAATATACGCCATTCACATTTGGAAGTAAACTGCTTGGGGATTAGAGAATGTGTACAAGCGAACAGGGCTAGCAACATACATAGGTGGTTCCATATTGCAACTTGAATGGTAGTTTCGATACCGTTGAGCACTACGTTATCGATTGACTACTAGCAGATTAAAATAATGCGTGCTTGTACTACTGACATTCTCACCACCAGGGGCCGATCTTCTGGAGAAGTTTCAAACATCCTCGCACGCCCAACTTCGTCCCGTTCAGCGTACAAGCGACTGTGAATCATCGGGCTGTAGCAGAGGCCAGCACCATGCTCACGTCCTAGCATGCGATACGGGAGCTCCGACTGATCGACCATCGGCGCCATGACCTGCACAAAATTTCAGGAGTTTCATCGAACGAACAACACACGCTAGTCAGATAACCACAGGCGCTATGGCGCCACAAGATGTATCTTCTCACCGTTCGAGGACTCTTGAGCGTTGTGCGCCAAAAGTTCCACGCTCTCTTGCAATGCTCCTCGAGCGGGAGCCCAGTGCCGTTTGAAAGTAACTCAGTGGTCATTTCGCAGGAATAGCTGGTAAGCACGGCACTGTGATGCCTTCCTGTAGCTAGTGCTCTTGGTATCAATCCCGTCTTCAGTCGCTGATAATTCTGATGGGCATGCTGTGAAGCTGTGAAGCTGTGAAGATTGGCAAAAGAAGAAGGTTCCCGCTGGCCCGCTGGGGATCGAATTACCCTCTCTGTAGTATAGATCAACGTAGAGTTGATGTTTTATGCGACCACGACCAAAAACTGCCTACCAAAGATTTTTGTCTCTCTGTCACATCACATTCTTATCTGGGTACATATGTTCTGACACCTTACGTATGTTCTGACACGTTGTCACGTCACTGACATCAACCATGTTCTGACACGTTGTCACGTCACTGAAATCAACTACGTTGATCGTGGCGCAGCGGCGCGCGCGCCGCTGCAGTTGAAGGAGGGTCGCAACATCTTCAAGCTACTGTAGCTATTTTTAGCTAGCCAGCTACCGGCTAGCTACCAGCTAATACCAGTCTAACATCATAACATCATCTTGCTGAAGTACGACACGTTGTCTTTCATCAGCAGCGATAGCGACTATTTCACAAACTTTGCAATCTAAGGACAACTAGCATGGTGCTCACGAACCAGCAAGCTAACGCACTGCGTAGCCACAAATATTCGGGCCAAGACCGGTTTGCAAATAATTCAAACCGCTGCTTGTTCACTACATATCATAGATTATCACCGTTGATGACGCTCAATATCAGCCTAGTAATCTTGCTCGCACTGAATTAATTCAAGCCTTGATTTTTGCGGGCTCTATAGCGATGATTTGCGTAATCCTCATATTTTTGTTAACGATGATAAATCTAGGTCGCTCATATATGTCCACGTCTTGTCGCCGCTCGCTGCTGCACTAGTGGAGTGGCTGCCAGAAACCCTTGCGCCGAACAGCATCACTCTCATTGGCCTCGCAGTGCCCGTGTGTGCGTACAGCATTGGCCACTACTATAGCCCTACTTTCAGCTGCGATGACGTACCGCGATGGGTTTTCTTGCTGAACGCAATGTCGTTACTTTTCTACCAAACGATGGACAACATGGACGGAAAGCAGGTAGCGTGGGCTTCCCCATTTATTATGAGTCGTTGATTCTAGCACTCTACCATTGTAGCGTGGGTTAAAGATGAGTCGCTGTTACTGAGTGACCTTTCATAATTATTTGCGATAAGACTAGGATGCACATTTCCTGATGTATCTTTATAAAAAGGCCCGGCGCACTGGCAATGGCTCTCCGCTCGGGCAGCTCTTTGACCACGGCTGCGACGCGGTCAACGCGTTCTTCAGGTCATCACATAAGCAATAGCTTCTATGTGTGTATTATGTATTTGGGCCTACCCATCGCTCTTCATTCAATTATCCGTTATAACTCAACCCTGATTACGTCTTTATTTGTGTGTGTGTGTGCCCATTCAGCGGCGTCAATTTCGGTGTCACCGTGTGTGCGGGTACAACTAACAAAGCGCTGCTTGCCATGGTGGTGCTCGTGCCATCCATACCGTTCTACATTCAGGTTTAAACCTTATAGAAGACCTAAGTAGGATTCCTTTTTGAACCCTTCCTTGTTTAGCTACTACATTGACGCACTACCGTACCAAAGTAATTTGCCTTACCCACACCATGTTAAATGAAAAATGATCCATCCACTCCACCGACCTCTTTCCCACTAGACGTGGGAAGAGTACTACACGGGTTCGATGATCTTGCCCGTCATCAATGGTCCTTCGGAGGGCCTTCTCATGGCCGTTGGTCTCAACCTGGCAACGTGGCACTTCGGCCCCGACTGGTAAACTTGTAGTGGTATAAAGTAGAAGAAAACAACAAACGATGCAAAGGTGAAGCAGCCCAGCATGAGTTACGAATGCGTCATAATCTTAGTCGTTGATCGGCACACAAGACAGTGTCCTCTGTACTTTTTGTCCGTCCTAGGCTGACTCCATCAATTCCGGTAGTCTTTTGATGTTTTTTTGATGAAAAATGACGTGCCAAATTCTCGTTTATCGCATCCCATTTTTTCCTTAATAATACCCGCATACCTCGTTTAGGTGGAGTTGGCCCTGCCCTGTGTTAGGAAGCCTTCTGGGCTGGGACTGTTCGACAGCATGCGTTGCGACGTCAGCGGTGCTTGTGGTCACTACAGCGGTTATTCAAATCACCAACGTGCCTAGGTAATGATTTTTCTATGTCTTTCTAGTTGTCAATTGCGATATTCAGCGAAGGCTGCTCCTGCTGCAAGAGACTCTTGCGCTCTCGGCCCACATCTTCAAGTTCGTCGTTAGCGCGATGAATCGGCATATGCCCTACACCATTCTCTTATATCGATTGCTCGTTGATCATTATTATTCATTTTTTTAAATATCTTATTGTCTTCGGCATTCGTTGTTTTCTTTCAGGATGCTGCACTCGCGTGGCGTGTCTTTCGTCGACAGCTTGGCGCCCCTGGCTACCCTCTTGCCTCTGGTGTGGGTGCTGGCGTGGGGCAGCCTGTGGCTCTCTGTCAGTGGGCCCCTCTTCCTCCGACGCCCACGCGCTTGCTTTGCCCTCTACTTTGCGCTGTTTGTGGAGGCAGTGGTGACCCTCATTTTCAACCACTTGACCCACAGCATTTTCTCGGCGTGGCGCACGCTGTCGCTGCCGCTCCCCGTGTGCTGGGCCGTCGTAGCGGTGTTTGGGCTGAGCGAGAGCATTCAGGTGAAGGTTTCGCCTTCTTTATATTCCTCGTCTCTTTCCTCAACTCTCTTCTCTAGGTCCTCTAATTTTCTCTTCCTTCTAGAAGCCCTTTCTTTCGTTCTTTCTACTGAGTCCACGCACGATACAACCTGCATTTTATGCCACTTTTTACTCAATTTATTTTAGACTTCTTGTCAGCTTTGTTAATTGTACCTCTCTCCCTATGTGTAAAATTTCTTTCAGGAAACAATGCTCATGATATACTTGTGGATTGCGCTAGCCTACGTAGCCTTCAAGCTGGTGAGACCATTAGTGTTGTGTAGAATTTGCCACTGTTCAAGCATTCTGTTTACTTTTTCTTTGCCTTCCTCTTTTTGTTACGCATTACAAAAAGTTTGTTTGCTGGGCACCATAAAATTCAACTCCAATTTTCAACTCTTTCATTCTTTTCTTTGTCTTTTGTTTCAAATCCGTCAGGTGAGCATCATCAACGACTGCACAGCTGCGCTTGGTATTCGGTGCTTCACTGTGAAGGACAAGTCGCAAGCCTAAACTTCTTCGGTGTGCACTGAAGGAGACGATGAAATTTAGTTCTACCCGCCATTCGAATTGCGCTAAAATTTTGTTGTGGTTGGGCATAGCAATGATAGTTTCCATTCTTCGTTGCTCTTTGCCCCTTGTCGAGTGCATTTCAAAAATCCACACTCCGGCGACATCTTCCAGCCATAACAAAGCTAATTTTTTACTTAATCCTAAATTAAGTCCTGCCTAGTTCCTATGACTTTGGACACTCAGGGCTCAGAAAAGAACCACTCTAAACACCTTACCTCGTGCAATTTTCACCTCTTCATCACGTTCGAGGCGTCAATTCTTGACGCAGCATCCACCGCACGGGCTTGTAGTCGCGTCGCCTTGAAGTATAACGCGGCACGCCTTTCCGCTAACACGTTTAAATTAACTCCGTACATGAGTCTTTGTCTGTGAGTGGTTGTCCAGGATGAT
>Ga0307931_1001048_pt1 | contig 18133 bp, 10 predicted proteins | sample OrgLakmetageno47_FD_201816 | JGI IMG/M metagenome (GOLD analysis project Ga0307931, IMG submission 201816) | Saline water microbial communities from Organic Lake, Antarctica - #47 | ecosystem: Environmental > Aquatic > Non-marine Saline and Alkaline > Saline | place: Antarctica: Organic Lake... | reverse complement strand
GTGGTTCTGGGCCCTGCAAGGGTCACCATCTCAGATGGCCATTTGGCTTGAGCGCCAAACGCAGAGCCTGTGCGCCGTTGGCACGCGGCACAGTGGCACACGCTCACGCGCGCCGGAACGCCAGCAACGCGAGCACGCAGACTTCCGCATAAACAGGCTGCATTAAACATTGGAAGCTCTGACAAATTCATTCCCTCAAACTTATTTATTTCTCAAAATATTGCAGGTATTTCGCCCTGCTTACTCGAATCAGCTAAATTCCCTTGTTAGGTTGGTGTACTGATAACTCACAACATCCTACTGGTAGAGACATTGCTGCTGTATATTACTGCAGGAGATATTAAAAGCGATCACGAATAGCCTTTATTACTTGGGCGGGAAGTGGCAACTTGGAAGCTGGCCTATTCTTAGGAGGCGCAACTGTATCTTGGGCAACTCTCTCTTGCCTGAAAATTGCCCACTATTGCCTTTAGCTGTTGCTTTTTGAGCTCTCGCGCGCGAGCTCAAGAGCTAATAAGCTGGAGTTGATCTCTGCTCTTGAATTCTCAGAATTGTAGCATAACTACCCCGTAGGGGCATAAATATCCATTCAAGTCTTTGTATGACTTTTTAACGCAACTCTCTGATGACGACTCTAATCCCGACAAAGATTTACTAGAGATTGGTGGGCTGGGGGAAGAATCACCATTGCAGAGACTTCAAGATGAGGCCTGCAACTGCACCAGATAGCAGTGCTCGTTCGCGACGGATGAGGACGGGACGGTCGAACTTGGATTCGCCCTCGGCCTCCTTCCTTTCACCACGCACTATGATGGCTGAGGGCCACATGATGGCTTCTCAACCCTATGTGCATCTCGAGCCCAGTCCGCGCGTCGCCATCAGCAAGCCGCGTGACCTATCTGGTAGTGCTTCGACTCCAAGTAAGTTTGTTACTCTACTCTAGAATTTCATGCTCGTGACGCCTGCGTTTGCTCTATCGGGCTATCATCCTGTCGTGATATCATCTTCATCGCTCACTTACTCTGTATCTATGTACTTGCTCCTATCCTGAAATAACATTCGGTTCAGATAAATTTGAGCGGATGAGCATGAAAGAATTAAAAGATATTGTCATGCCAAAGACAACTCCTATAGTGGCCGCGCCAGGTACGCCAGGATATCTCCAGCAATTTGTCTCTGCAGTGCTTGTATGCTTGGACATCATCTTTGAACTCTTCACCCACGCGTTCTCTTGTGCCTGCGAACAAAATGAATACCTCAAAATTTTAACAACGAGCAGAAACGGCTAGCCCGAAGGACACAGGTGGAGCAACTTTTGGGATGGAGGACTACAAAGCCATGGAAACGCGCATGTATGCGATGGGCTTCGAGCAGGGACAAGCCCAGGCCAAAGCCGCCCTAGCTCCAGCGGCGCACTACGGTGGCCTGGAAACGACGCGGTCCGCGCGGGCCCGGCGGCGAAAGAAAGAGCAGCAGCAGGCCAAACACGACGCGTTCCAGAAGAAGACCGAAGACCACCTAGCCAAGTTCATCAAGCGCAACGCGCACGACATGTGGGAGTACGTCCCCACCCTGTACCACACCCAGCGGGACGAGCACCACCACTTGAACGCCGACGACTGGCTCACCTCGAAAGTGACCGAATATTGCGCCAGCGCCTACGGGGGCAACTTGAGCAAAATGTTGCACACGTTCGAAGACAAAGAAGTGGTGGAGCGGCTGAGCGGGTCGCACAACATGCGAAGGACTCTGCAGCCGACCGCGCGGGTCGAAGTGCCCAACTCGATCAAAAAAGTGTCGCCCCAAATTTACGGCCAAGGCTACGAGACCGACCGCAAACAATACACCACTACCATGAACAACCTTTTTGCCGAACCCACCGACAAATACATGTTGACAACCAACGGCGGCAACGCCGGCACCGAGTTTCGCCGCACGAAGAAGTCTCTGAACCCCATGTGCGAACCAGGCCCCATGGGCCGTACGAATTTAGCTGGTTGGGCCGACGCCAATTCACCCGAAGGCGTGGGCGGCAAGCCAGTGTTCTTGCGAGGCTCGGAATTTTCTCAAGCGCACGAGTCCTTCTGAGAAGTACTGCTACCTTCCTTTCTTTTCTCTCCACGCACTTGAATTGGGGTGCTTGTCTGCGAGAAATATTCATCTGCAGCTCGCTCACTTGTGTATTATCATGAACTGGGATTGAAGCCCATCCACCCAGTTCAGGCGAGCTGGACTTGGAAACCACCGGCAGCTCTCCTTTGAATTGAAAACTGACATAAAACCCCCCAAAAGGTACTTGAACAAAAAACCAAGTTACCTACTTGGTTTTCTTGGTTACTGCCCCCAAGTTCGAGCAGTATCAGTATAGATTACAGTAAATTTTATTTTCTTGTCTCTAAAAAATTGAGAATACAAAAATTTTTATGTTCCGAGTTTCCCTCCAGCCCCTGCACCATAAAGACATCAGGTAGCAATTGAGATATTTAGAGGCTCTCTATGCGCATGCATGTCACCAGCTATATCTATGCATTGCTTTAACATCGGACTTCGAAAACAGAAAAGCCAAAAGCCAATGGGCCAATAAACTTGGCTGCTTTTTACGGCGGCCAACGAGATATATCACGTAATTTCGTTTCGATTTCGCCTAATGAGACGACACCGGCGAAATTTCGTTTGCCGAAATCCACTGAACTCTAGAAAAGAGCCATATGCAGCCGAAATGGGGGTGGGAGGGGGGGGGAGTCGAAGGCACAGAAGGTAGAGAACGAAGGAAAGGTAGCGGCCGGGTACCTAGCCCCTAGCCCCCCTCCTCTGCGCCGAAGTATCTTCTCGAGGCACTTCCTTGTGACAGGCATAATTCTTAAAGGTTCCTCTTTGCGACAAGCCCTGGATGGTCGCGCTTGGGCCTCGACGCTGCTATTGTAGCTGCCGTCGTCGCTGTCGTCATCTACACCAGTATTCCGTATTGCGTATTCACGAAGCCATTTCGCTGATGACCGCAATTTGTACTGCTCAGCTGCTGTCTCAACGTCTTAATAGGGGCCTCTACAGGTCAGAAAGAGAGAAAGAGCGCAAAGCCGAAATATGGCGAAATCGCGCTATGCGCTAAGAACACGATTTCGCCCATTTAGGATACCGCAACGAAATTTCGTAAATCTCGGAAAATTTAGACGAAACGAAATCCCGTAAAAAGCAGCCGAGGGCCGGGCCATTAGTGGGAATCGGATTATTCAATTTTTATTTTTTAATTATTCCTTCAAAATCGAGTACCTAGGTCATCGCATGAAGCAGTGATCCTGAAGTCCGAATTTAATACCAGGTATATACAACGACAAGCGAATATGAACGGGCATCTAAACTGCCACTGCCCTCGTAGGAAAGAGGAAAGCCTTCACCTTCCCAAAAGTCTTGCGTGGCGGTTATGTAACGTTAGAGATCAAATCCATCGTCAAGCCCGAGATCGAAGTCTTCTGGTAAAGGTGACGCTTCTGGCGCTTCTGAATTCTTTATATTCCCGGCAAGTATTCGGTCGAGCTCGTCGTCGTCTAGTAAAGAGGCCGCGTGACAAAGCTCTTCTGCGTCCGCTGCGTGCATAGACTCCAGTTCAAGCTTCTCCTGCTGCTCTCGCTGTTGCTGCGCTCTAGTGAGCTCGCCCCCTAATGCATTACCATCACGTGCGTCAGCTGCACCCGGAAGGTCGTCAAAAGCGAGCACGCTCCGAAGCTTGGACACCAAGGCCTCTTCCTCGGCGCCTGTGCGCCCCGCTGCCACCTCAATTTCCTTCATAAAAAGCAAACAAATAAAACACGCAATTCATTCATTTATATGCCCCAAAAGCCTCAAGGGCAACGAGATAGTAAAACAGCACAAATTGTAATGCTTTTGCCAAACTAAATCTTGCTTTTGTGCGTATAAGTACAGACCGGGTACTCGAAGTCGTCTACCGTTTTCGTTGCCACCTTCGCTAGCTTCTTTTTGCCTTCGCTCGGAGCGCCCGCTTGGTTCGGGTCGATACGACCGAGCGTCTTCCGGGCGTTTGTACTGACATAGCAATATTCACATTAGATACGTTGCCAAGTCAGGATTAACCTTATGTTTTGACGTTGAATTTCTACGCAGACATGCAGACCTTTGAGCGGAGTCTGCCGCTGTGCCCGATGATTGAGGCTTGGTAACACCACCTTGCACGACGATCGAGACCGAATTAGGGTCTCGAGAGCTCAGAACTTTCTTTTTAGGCTTGCCTAAGCCACCTTTTATCCAAGAAATTTGACATTGTGTGAGAGCACGGTGGCGAGAAGAGAGGAGGGTACAAATTGAAGACAAGGATGTTTCACCGCAAGGTTCATTCTGTCCTTTAATTAGGCTAAAAGATGCGCACCGCTTAAGCCCTTTGATCCGTGCGCCTTCTTCAAACTTCTTCCAACGCTTTCTGCTGGGCCAACATCTGAAAATATTTCCATTTCTCTGCTCTAAGAGCCCTTCCTCAATACGCTCCCCGGCGTGGCAGTATCACTTCGGATAAAAAGTGCACAAGCCAAACGGATGGGTTTTCTGTGTCAATTCTGTGTTGTATTTTCTCATGCTGCAGACTACCATACGTATGTAGCACAATCTCCTTCGTAAAGCCGCTACGTTACAAAAAGAAGAAAATGTAAAAATGCAGAAGAAGAAAGCACCAACTAATGTTCGTGCTCACAAGATGGAGCCGCTAGTACCCCGCTTCACGGGCTCAAGAGCAAGACCGAGATTCGGGGTGTTACCGTCCGGCAGACTGAAAGTCAGCTCTGTCAAAAGTCTGAATCCAAGGGAGGCACCGATAGTATGCGGCATTAGGACGCCATCACCGCCTCCTCCAAAAGCAACTCTAGGTTCAGTAGTCAGTAGCGACGGCTCCAGTTCTGACGGCGAGAAGGTAAGTAACACAGTCGTGAAAGTCAAACTATCAGTATCCTCAGAGGCTGTTTCGTCCTCGCCATTATTGATTTTTCGGCCTGGCGGAGAGGATGACTCTCCTCAAAAGTCCTCGGTGTCTTCTCGTACCCGGTCCGTTACCAGCAAACGATGCCGTGAACATCATTCTGACTCCAAAGCTGGCAATGTTGGCGTTGAAGCTTCTGCGAGTGCAGATGGAGCTGTGTTGGGTAGTATTACTGGAACATCTCTCCTGGAATCACCTAAGCCAATTCGTAGGAGCTTACGATTTTCGCGCGACTCAACTGCGAGCCGAAGTTCACAGCATTCAATCCCAAAGCAACATCTAGCATCTCCAGCTTCACCATTGGGAGTGATGTCGAGCCCAACTCGCGATGGCCCGAGAGGAACCGACCGGACACGCACAATTCTGAGCAACTTATCGCCAAATGCACTGGCAACCGACGAATCGCAGAGCTTTGGAGGCAGTGGATGTTGCAACATTCCAAGCTTCAACTCGATGCCATTGTCGCAGTCTCAGCAACAAAAAGTTAGTTCAAGACATGATTACTTTTCTGAGTTGAGTTCTCGCTCAAGTCTCGAAGGAATGTCTTTGCCGTCGCCACCTCTACGGGAAGTGACAGCTGCGAAGCCTCCGACACAGACTCAAGATACGATCTCGAGTGGCAGCAGCGCAGGCTCGTCCAAAACACAAGAAGATATTTTGCTATCTGAAGACCCATATTATTTTGAGCATTCTAACCAAAGATGTAGCGTCCGAACAGGAGCACTTCATTCTCAGAATATTGCGACTTCTGTCACTCTGCGAACTGAACAAGAAAATCTCAATCTCTCGGAGACATCAGCTATGAAAGACTTGAAATCATCACAGCCTCTACAGTATCCTTCATCGTATGAAGCTGCTCAAAGCTCGCCCGCGATACATACCGCCAAGTCAGTTGCCACGGTAAATGAAAAGCAGATCGAGAGCACGCTGTATAAGGCAACTACTGTGAATAAGAATGTACTAACAGACAATGGTGTCAGCAACACAGAAGCTAGAGGCGCAGTAGAAGGTCACGTCTGTGCAAACCTTGCACCCGGAATAGGAGCACCTGCTACTTTACATGGTACACCCTCGGAATTCCATTCAGATATGGGTGCAGATCGCTGCGCCAAAAATCATGAGGCGCTCCAAGCTGCCACAGCAGCACAAAATGAAGAAATAGGACGAAAGCGCAAAAACACGATCAGCAGTGATCTCAGACCATCGACCAGCAGCAGCGCTATAGCAGATGGCAGTGTGTGTAACGATCTACCTATAAACTTGAATGGCCTAGAGTGCGAGCAAGTAAGTGAAGTACCGGAAGATATGTTGAGAGACGAATACGTGTCCAAATGGGAAGCAGCTCGACGTGACCGCGCAGCCATGAACAGTGGACTCTTAAGCCAGGCCCAGGAAACGACGCTTGAAGTCCTGTTAAATTGGCCTTGCCGTGCACCTCTTGAATTGACCAAGCTTGCACTGCCTCACGTGGTGGTCGAACGGTACCGCCACCAGCGCGGGATTACCGGTGCCCACACGTGGCAAGTGGAAGCATTGCGCTCCGGTGAAGGCCGTTGTTGGCAGCATGGCGACCATTTGGTGTATTCAGCACCCACTGGAGGCGGCAAGACGCTCGTAGCTGAGCTTCTGATGTTGCGAAGGCTCTTGCAGAGCGACTCCTGTGGTACTATTCTTTGGGCGGTTCCACTCAAGGTAGCACGATACTGTTAAGACACTGTATATTTCGTACCATTTTTTTTGAAAATAATCTCATTTGTATTTCACTTATTCACACCCAGTCCTTTTCACTGCTTCTTCCTTACTGCCTTTAGGCATTAGCCAATGAAGTGGCTCAGAAGTTGTCGCAACTGCTCCTAGACCTGGCCGTCGTGAAAGCGTTTCATGGCGACGATGGCGGTGCCAAACTTTCGCCCAAGATCAAAGTTGCCGTGTGCACTTACGAGCGAGCCAACGCAATCGTTAATGCAGAGCTAGCGCAGCAGCAAGGCGAGGGCAGTGGCGCCAGTAGTGGTTTGGGCGGCATATCCATGGTAGTTGTAGATGAAGTGCACAACCTCGAGTCGAACCCTATTCTGGAGCGCCTCCTCGCTAAAGTTGCCTTCGCCAACCAGCAAGTAGGTCTCAGCAACTCTAGTAACACTAGTGGCGGCAGTGGTGACATTCACCAAGACAGTGAAGGCTTAAGTGGTTATCATGGCAGTAGCGGCCCTAATATAGTTCAAATTGTGGCATGCTCCGCTACCATCCCAAATGCCGAAGCCCTCGCAGCGTGGCTCAATGCGTGGTGCTTCATGACTGCAGTGCGAACGACAGCACTTCAATGGCTTGCTGTGGGTGCGCGCAAAGGTAGCAGTAGCAGTAGCACTAGTAGCTGCAGTAGCAGCAGCAGCAGCAGCACGAGCAGAAGCAGCAACGGTGTAGAGAGCAGCAACGGTGTAGAGAGCAGCGGGTGCCCTGTATACGCCTTGAAAGCACCTTGCTCTTCGGCTTTCGAAGTGGATGCAACTCCAGAGCGAGTCTTGCCTGCAGTTGGAAGCGACTCCACGGGCTTAGTTGCAGCTTGCCGGGAAACTCTCGAAGAAGGTGGCTCGGTGCTGGTCTTTTGCAACGCCCGCTACCTTACCACGAAGTTTGCGGCACAACTCTGCAAAGCACTCCACCGTCAACCCGCTTCGACAACTCCAAGTGAGCACAGCAGCGACACAATGAACACCACCACCATGGCGGTAACAGCAGCTGCGACTAGTGCTGCAGAAGGTAAACAGCTACGAGATGCCCGCGAAGCATTGGCAGCTGCTGTGGTGCAAGCGTGCGGCAACCGAGCTGCTCGTGGGCTCTGCGCCGCGCTTCGTTGCGGAATAGGGTTTCACCATGCAGGTTTATCGCAGGAAGAAAAGGCACTGGTTGAGCAAGGGTTTCGAGCACGTACGTTGAACGTGCTCTGCGCGACCACTACCCTGGCTAACGGCGTCAACACTCCCGCGACTCGCGTCATCATTGCCGATCTCTTTTACTACAACGCCACCAAGAAGTGTTCAGTGCCTTTCTCAGTGCAAGAATTGAAACAAATGGGTGGCCGCGCTGGGCGACAAGGGGAAAACTTGACCAAGAACAGTAGCCAAAGCACTACCACCACTATAGCAGGCTCCGTTGTATTGTTGCTTAGTACGAGCACCAAGGGGAGCGAAGCAGAGCTGGTGCCATGGAAAGACGGCGCGTTGAATCATTCCAAGAGCAGCAGCAGCAGTAGCACCAGTGTCAACGGAGAGCTCAAATTCAAAAGCTGGTTTGTGCACCAAATCTTGGGCCATGATCAGCCTCCCATCAAGAGTTCTCTCCTCGCACCCTCGCTGAATTCACCTAATGTCATTAAGGCCAGCAGCGCCAGCAATAGCGTTGACCGTGTCCAACAGCTGACATCGTCATGGGAGGTAGATGCGGTCCTTCTAGAGACAGCGTTGCTCGAAGCCATAGTTCTTGGCTTAGCCAATACACGCTCGGCCCTTCTTGCGTATGTGCACTGCTTTTTCGCAGCGGTGTCTCTCCATGCCCAATCTCAGACCGTAGCCAAAGCCAAGACTCGAGAGGAAGGATATGACGACGGTGACGACGATAGCGACAATGGCCGAGCTCATCCTTTGCTTGAGTCCGCGTTCGAGAGTGCTCTGAGTTCACTCTTAGGCCACACCTCTCTGGGCGGCAGCGCTACAACTACCGGTGTCCAAAATGGCTCCACGAATCGTAGCAGCCGCACTAAAGACGCTCTGCCTCCGCTGGTAACTGCCACGTTTGAAGCCCTCGTGCCTGAAGCTCTCGGCCGAGCTGCGACGGCTAGCTTGCTGTCTCCACGGGACGCGCGCATTTTGCAGCGCGACTTCGCGGCGGCTGCCTGTGGCGGGCTGGTGCTGGAGTCTACTCTGCACTTGCTCTGCCTCGTGGCTCCCCTCGACGCGCACCACAAAGAGTTTGCCGTGCACTTCCCACTCTTGGCATCTCATCTCGTCGAGAGCAGCGGCCACGACGACTGGGGCCGCGTCGCGGATGCGTTTTTGTGCCCGCGCTGGCGAGGCATCGTGCAGAGAGGAGGGTCCGGAGGCCAGTCTGCAAGTGAAGATTTTCAGAAGTTTCAACGCTTTTGGCTGGCGCTTTTGCTGAAGCATGTAATTGAAGAAGAGACCGCAGTTGGGTCGACGAGCAGCAGCAGCAGTGATGGACGAGGAGTCGGGCACCGGAGCAGTTTTTTCGCCGCCGTGAACCTGGAAGCTGGCAGCGTGCAAACCTTGCAGCGGCTCGCGTTTGAGCAGTGCAGCAAAGCCGTTGCGTTCTGCAAAGCATTGGGGTACGATGCGCTAGCATCTCTATTGAAACCGCTCAAAGCGCGGCTCCAGTACGGGGTAAAGAAAGAGTTGCTGCCACTGAAAGTGCTCGCTCGTGATGCACGGGCTACCCCCGCTTTGTTGCGCAGTTTGTTCGACGCGGGTTTTACCCACCCCAAAAAACTGCTTCAGCCGGGCGCCGCGCCCCGTCTCTTGCACGCCCTCGCAAGCCGCCGCCAAACCCACTACGTAGAGCACGACGCCGGTGCCAAGCATCGAGCTGAGGTTGCGCACCAGGCGGACACGGCTCTGGTCGCTCAGCTGATAACAGCAGCTCGCAGTGCAGAAATCGAAAGAAAGCACCGCTCGGATCCTTTCTAATCTAGGGAGGTCTTCACTCACGTTTTGATCGATTGGCGAATTGTAATTCATAGGGCCAATGGGTGAGTGCTAAAGACAATTGTAATTCACGTTTTGACCATCAGTGATAATATTATATTAGAGTCCATAGTCCGCTGTTTCTGTTTCTTAATTGCATTCGACACATAATTCCCAATTACTTTGATTTCCATTTATATTCGGCGTTGACGCGTTGAGGTACTCGCAAGGGGAAGGCTTTTAGCTTCGTGAATGCTTATTCGTGCCTCAATTGATGTAAGGCAGTGGAGGTAAGCGCAGTGTGGTGCAGCTTTACACGTGAAGACCGCAGTAGGTCAGAGGTCAGTGGGGCTTCTTATCTGCTATCTTGGATGGAATGGAAGTAGAATGGAATTAATGATTTTGTACTTTGTACAATTTCTAACATTCAACATTCGTTTAGTGCCTCTGCGGTTCTGACTGAGCTAGCTCGGCGCCTCTGACTAAGGCGCACTATATGGCGCCATATGCCGGGCAGCTCCGTGTCTATTCCCATGAGGCCATAAGGTATCCAATAGCAATAGCAGGGTAGCCGATAGCTTTCAGTATATCCTTTTCTTTCTTTTCTGTTCCGTTTCTTTTCGTTGAGATAGAGATCCGCTGCCGTCCAAGTCCAACGGGTCATCAAGCAGGGTCAATGATAAGTAATATACTCTTGCCTGCCATCAAAAATTTGCTGTGACTGTTGGTGGTCAAGCCAGCTACTACTAGAAGTCGGAAATCGAGAGCCCGATTTCAAGTTTACTCATTTCTCATTTAGGAGCTCTATCGTGCCTGGTTCATTCCGTATTACTTCAAATTCGGGAGGGCCCGAGTCAGGGGTTTCTCATTGACTTCACCTCGCCCTTCACAATGATAACCGATTCCTTCAAAACTGCTGCCTTCACGCTGAATGCTGAATGCTGAACAGTTAAACCTCCCAGCCAAGAATCAAGTAGGCAATTTACTTCAACGTCTTACTGTTGAAAGTCTCCACCAACTTGTCCAGTTTCGTCAGGAAGTTGGGTGACGTGATGCGAGCGCCAATGGGTGTGAAAGGATTCTGTAACTGCATTCAGAAGGGAGCGTAGTGAATTCAGTGTTAAACAAGAGGAAGCAGCAAAGAACATTGAGGATCACATCCTCACCAACTTCAAAAGAGCCTACTAAATAAGCACGTCAAAACATTAACTTGAGTTATACGCCGACAGAGGATCCCACAGCTTTCCAGTTGCCAAAATTGACGGAAGAAAGTTACTCTTACCGCGTTCGCGTAAAGGCCGTGTGTCTGCGACAAAAGTCCTTGAAGCTCGGGCTGGGAAGTGCCCAGACTCAAATGCTCTTCCACCAGCACAATAATCTGGTTAGAGCGACAAAACAAATGCGAAATCAAGGGAAAATACACAATTTAAACCAAACTCGACGGTAACAAGCACCCTGATGTGTCTGATATGGAATGAATTCAAAGGCATAATCACGTTATTCCGAGTGACGACTTAGCCGACACAAAAATAGGTGCCTCTCTAAATATTAGACACTACCGTGTACCTTAACATGGGTACTGGTCGCGTATCCATACACGTGAAACTCTTCCACTGGGCACAAGTAGCCTAGGTACATGGTCAGCGGCGAAGAGGCTTGTGCCGGCGGGTTCGCCAAGGGTGCTACTTGCCCTGGCTGTTTGTGACGCTCTTCCACCTGTTGAAACCCGAGCATGAGCGCGCCAACATGAATGGGCTGTCTGCAAGTATTATACGGCAACGACTGCTTTCTATTTCTCTTAACCCTACCCGCTTACCAGATCGAGCGCGGAATATACAATGTGGTGGTAGCGCAACAACACGCTAGCTTCAGGACGGTCGGCTTCGACCACATCCATAGCGTCCAGCGCCAACCCGTCGTTGTAGACCCTCACCAACAAGGGGTCAAAGTCGAGGCCCACTACGCTCACGCATGCAATGCGCATGGTGCTGCGGCTAATAAGATATATAACTTATGTGTATCAGTATCCTACGCTGGGACAAGCTAGGAAGGTGGCGAGGTCCAATCTTCAGCCTCGAGGCGGCAAAGGGGGGCAATATAATGGCCTGATGACAGACCTAGTAGTCCAGAGAGTATTTTCTCCAAGGATCTGGGCTCACGAGTAGCCTCGAGTGCGCAAAGATTTATTAGTCCTCTAGTAGCGTAATAATATGCAGGTTGCAGGTATTAGCTCGGAGCACACAAACGATACAAAGCCAGCCGCACAAGCGAAGCCAACTCTCGGTGAAATCTTACAACATCTAGCTAGTCGATGCTCGCCCTAATATGAACAATCAACTTTCATTCAAATCTCGCAGCTCGCAGCACACGATCTGTGGCCTTTTTGGAGAAAATTGAAACCGCGCAACTGCGCCGAGGACTCCAGCGACGAAGACGCCCAGCCTTCATCTCCGTACTTCTGCGCCCGTTTGAAATGGCAGATTCATCTGGAGTGTACATTTTCCGGGTATGTCGCTTTTATTTTTGTTTTGTGTGCAATGTATTAATAATCGGGGGCATAGTTTGATTCGGTGACAACCCTGCGCGCGCCTTTTTTTTACTCATGTGTGTGTGCAAAACTTGTGCGTATGATGAAAGGCCCAGTTCGGGGGCACGGTGACGCAAGTTGGAATATGCGAAGGTTTGACTCCACTAGAGTTTGCCCAAACCATCGGAAGTGCACTTGACGTCGACTTTTCCTCGGTGAGGAGTGCTTGTTCTCTTTCTGCTGTTCAACTCCTTCTCTCTGCACATCGTGCAAACGTATTGGATATTTTTACCGCATTTGTCTACATTATGATGTAATTTTGATGAGAAGCTAGTGTGTTTGGCATTTTCTGACTCGAATATTGTTTGAAAAGAGGCTGCATGATGGCGATGGATCTCTTAAGTGTATGTATCCATAACTTTTCCTTTGCCTGCCCAGATCGTGGGGCTTTCTGTCGTTGGAGAATCTGCTGAAGTAATCCCGCTATCGCTCGCGTGTGCGGTGCCTTCGCTGTTCGCTGGCCACACATTTGAAGTGCTCATGGCGAGGAAAACCGCTAACCTTTGGTCCGTGCCGAACATGCACCAACCTGCGCTCCCGGCTCCGTCGCAGCCGCCCCGCCTGACAGCCCGCCCGCACGGCGAAGGGCGATTCGCTCGCGTGGCTCCAGCTCCGTCCCACGCCATGGTGGCGCCCGCACCCATGTGGGAAGCTGCTCCGCCACCCAAGCCTCCGCGCCCGCCGCAACCCCTGTACGCAGCGAAGCCGCCGCCGCCGCCGTCCCCTCCTCAGCAGCGGCAGCGGAGCAACTCCAACCTTTCCGCAGAAGCTCAGGAGTACGTGCCCCGCCGGTCGTCCTCCATTGGCGAGAGTAAAGAGTCGCCCTCGCCACCGTCGAAGGGAAGGAGCCCGCCGCAGGCCCGCGGAAGCAACCGCAGTAGCGGCAACAGCAGCGTCCCGGAGCTGTCGGCACAGCTGCAGTTCGTGGCGCGCCTCCGCGACGGCGGGCACTTGTCGCTCGGCGGCGCGCGCTCGTTGAACAACGCCCTGCGCAATCGCGACTTATTGGTGTTGACTGCGTTTGACGTGGGCGAGCGCGCAGGGGACGCCCGGCACTTAGCTGGCCTTTTGTGCCGGCTGGCAGAGCGGTTCGAGGAGGCCGGTAATTACTACCAAGATTTGATGAAATTTTTGAACACTGCAATTGCCCCTTTCGTGGAGATTATATTTATTATATTCACGTGCCATTTGGGAAGAACCTAATTCAGTAAGTGCTTTGACTGAACTCCTTTTCGTTTGCTTGTCATTGTGCCTTATTTGCGATTCAGGAGGAAATATCGGCCGGAATGAAGTGCTCGTGGCACAAAGTGCGCTCATCGCGTGCGCGCGGGACGTTGCCCGGCGGGCTAACTTTTCTGCGAGCTCGTATACCCAGCTGGCCAACGCGGTGCTGGTGTGCCCTGAAGCGGCGGTGGAAGCCCACGAGCACTACCTCACGTCGCAAGACCCTGCCGCGGCGCTCAACTACTTGCTGCGGCTGGCGTACGGCAAGGACGGCCAGGACAGCGACGCTGAGAGCGACTCCGAAGAGAGCGAAGATGCCATGGAAGGAAAAGTGGAGCCAGAGGACGAGGACTCGGAGACGACGGAGTCCTCCGATCAAGACGACGACGACGAAGAGGAGGAGGAAGCTGGCGCGCCGGAGGTGGACGAGTACGACGAAGACTACGAAACTTTCGGCGAAGAAGAGTCCAAGACGGGCCGGGCTAAGGTGCGAGCTCTGGGCCGCTTCGGGAACGCCCGCGGCGACAGCTCCGACTCCGAAGACGAAGTGTCGACGGAAGACGAAGACGACGAGTACGAGGAAGACTTCGAGGATTCGAGTTCGCGGGAGCGCTCGCCTCCAGCTCAAGACGACAGGCGGGGTTTTCCACCAGCCAAAGCCACTGAAGCCAAAGCAGGCGACTCGGACGAAGAGAAAGGCGAGCCCGCGGCTGGCAGCAGCAGCAGCAGCGGAGGTGAGCACGAAATTGGTTCGGAGCTGGCCGCCATTGTGGTTCGGCTGCAGGCGACGCTCAGCACGCTGCAACAGCACGAAGCTTTCGTGACGGACGCCATTGGCACCTCGCTGGAAGAAGCCAAGGCGTGCTTGAGCCGGGAAGACCGCGACGGCGCTGTCGAATGCCTCCGCCGCAAGCAGGTGCGAGCTCAATCTGCTTTGTAATCAACCCCGATTTTGTTTCTCCTCGAGTATTTATTGGTGACCTGAAGTCTCACGCTTGGATGCCTTATCAGCATCTCACTCCCAAATGGCAATCGATTGCTAGAGGAGCTCGTATTTAATTTTGTTTTCTAATTATTGTGTTATAGGCGTACGAGGAGAAGTTGGAGGAGATCAAGACGGCTATCGGTCAGCTTTCGGCACAACTTGAAGAGGTATTGGCTCATGCATCAAAAGCCTACAATAAAACGCTATTTTCCTTACCCAAGTTATAGTAGCAATTTTCTAATGTAAATTGATTGTTTTTTTTCTCTCTTAAGGCTCAAGCTACGGGCGAAGCTTTGCGCAGTATGTACGCTGAGCAGCAGATGCTCACACAACAAGAAGCCGCAGAAACCGCTGCCGTTCAGCAAGCGCGGGAAACTTACGCCAAGCGCAAAAGCGCCAACGCGCCGGACTATTCTTCCTCTTCAGACTCGTCTTCGGATTCCTCGAGTGAACCCGATCTCGATGGCGAAGCAGGCGCCGCTGCACGAGCGGCCAGCGAAGCTGCTGCTTCGAAGACTAGCGGAGACGATGGCATGAACGACGACGGCGAAGTTGACGACGGTCCAAAGCTGGCGTCGTGCGAGCAGGCGGTAGCGTGCATGGCTCAAGCGGGCCTGCTGCCGGGGGAGGACCACGCACTGCTGGCGGAGCTGGTGGAAGCCGACCACTTCATCGTGAAAGCCGCGTGGGACTACTACCAGGTGAACCCTCGCTTGGAAGAGCTCGCCGACACCCTGGTGCAGCTGGTGCGGATTGAGTCGCAGCGCCGGGGCCTGGAAAAGGCCCAAGCCGACGCCGATGCGAAAGCCGCGCACGACGAAGTGGCGGCGAACGCCGCTGAAGTGAAAGCGGCCAGGGAAGCATCAACGACCTCTGCAACGGCAGCAGCAGCTCCTTCCTCAGGTGCTACGGCAAGTTCAGAGGGCAGTGGTCCCGTGCTGGACGCCGTCCCACCCCTCTTTGCCAAAGTGCTCATTTCCGCGCTCGACATGGAAGTGCTCACCAAGGCTCAGGTGGTATGCTTCGTCGAGAAGTTCACAGCGGGTGATGAGCTGGTGAAAGCCGCGTGGTCCATTTTCGAAATGCAAAACGACGTCAAAGAGCTTATTGACACGCTGTTCCGCATTTACGCGGTCTATCAAGAAAAGGAAACCATGGAATCCCGCTACAACGATGCCCGCGCCAAAGCGGACGCTGCATCCAACCAGGCAGCTCAAGATGGCAATGGTGCCGAGGAGGTGGAGGAAGAAGAAGAAGAAGAAGAAGAGCAAGAAGAAGAGGATCCAGCAGAAGTGGACGCCACTGCATCTGACGAGGGCATGGAGCAGCTGATGGCCATTTTGAACCAGTGCATGGAGCTGCTGGAGAAGCGCGAAGAGTTGAAAGCACAGGAAGCGGCGCAAGAAGGCGGCCCACAGCGGCCACCCTTGACACCCGAAGCGTGCGCTGCCGTGAAAGCTCTGGGCCGCGCCAAGGACCCGCTGCTCATTGCGGTGTTGGCAGACTTCTCGGAGAAGCGCGACGTGGAGCAGCTCCTCAACCACTTGTACGTGATTGCGCTTGAAACGCAGGCCGGCGGAGCGCAAGGCGCTCTTGATCGAGCAAAGGCCGCTGCTGAAGAAGAGGAGGAAGAAGAAGAAGTGAAGGAAGAAAAGTATGACATTGAACGGCGCGCCCAGCAAACTGAAGCTGACAGCCCATCGGAAGGCAGCAACAGTTTGCAGGTGTCCGTGGTGCAGCAAATGGGCATGATTGTGGAGGCCATGCTTCAAGAAGGCTTGGTGGACGAACTGGAAAAACAGGCGCTCGAGGTCTTGGTCCTCAAGCAAGACCCAGCGCTCGTGGCGGCGTTCCAGGAGTTTTCTGCTGCTCAGACTTCGGCCCAAAAGCTTGAACTGCTCGAGAAGCTCAGCACCACGCTGCGCACGCGCGCTCGGCAAGAGCTCGACCGCCTGCGGGCCTCGATTGCCGCGGGTGAAGACGACGACGGCCCATATGATGATGATGACTACGACGACGAAGAGGAGGAGGAGGAGGAGGACGAGAGGAAAAGCCGCGAAGACGACGACGACGATGACGAGTTTGTGTCTGGAGGCCTGCGCGGCGTGTCAGGCATGTCAGCAAGCAACAACGCTTCTTCAACGACCAACAGCTCGCAAGAGTCCCCCCAGCGGCACGTGGTGACCATCACCGAAGACGAAGACTCGTACGAGGAGTCTGAGACGTCTACCGACAGCTTTGACCCGAACAACGCGGGGGCAAGCAACACCAGCCGCAGCAGCAGCGGTGGCAGCGGCGAGAGCAGCGACCCTCTGGCGGCCATGACTTCGGCGCTAGCGTCTACGCTGGACCATTTGGGCTTGCCTGCTCCGGTGAAGGCCAGCTTGATGGCGTGCGACGACCAGGGGCGCGCGCTCATCATTGCCGCCATTGATGTGTTCCAGCAAACCAAAGACGTGGAAGACCTCAAGGACACCCTGAAGCGTGTCGCTCGCCACCAACAAGACGCGGAACACCTGGCTTCGCTCGAGGTAAACTTATGTGGTTGTAGATGTTGTTGTTGTTGTTGTTGATGTGTTTCTTTTGTTTACTGGGATAGATTTCAAAACCATTATCGCTCACATTTTTATCCTTACCGGTAATTCTTAATCTGCGGCATGCATTTCACACCTTTAAATCTATTGATTTGATATTTTTTTCTTCTTCTCGTCGATGCAGGCTCGCCTAGAAGCCGCTGAAGCGCGTGATCGAGCGCAGACGGCAGCCGTGCAGGACATGGAGGGCGATACTTTCGGCCAGTAAAAATGCGCGAAACACCACCTCTAGCCTCATTCAGCCGTGAGCTCAGCGAGAGCAAAGACTCCAGGAATGCGAACTGCTTTTCGGAGAGCCTCGGAGGCTAAATTACGAAATGCTAGTACGGCCGTTCAAAGAAAGGCCCTCATACCTCACGAAGTGGGCTTTTTAGGTGGTGCGATAAGGGACTTGAATGGCAGCAAAACACAGAGTGAACTGACATTGGCACTGAAACGTAAGCCTTCGTATGAGTATGTGCATCCTAGATTTGCTTGCATATCAGCGCAATTATTATACATAAATTCTGGTAGCTGATAGTTAAAATTCTACGGGACTACGAGGCCGAGGCCGTGGCGCCGTGGACCTTCCATCCTTCGGACCTCAGAACATATAAGCAAGACAAAGAACAACATCGGCGAATTCGATGTAGGTTCTCGTACTTAGCAGCGGGGATATCCTTTAACTTTTGCCTCGGTGTCTCCTAGCGTGGTTGTTGATCCGTTATCCGTTTATCGTTTATCGACCGCGCTCTTTTCCTTATCAAGCCTCAAGCACGAGGTTTGAGGTTTGGGTCCAACTGGTAAAAAGCTATATGCGTGGAAAAGAAGACATCCTTCGATGTAGGAGGCCAAAGATTAGTACGGTTACTCATGCACACCTGACAAAACAATGGTGCACCCTGCTCATTTCTTTATGCCTAAGTCCTTTTGGAATTCTTTAGCCAGGTGCCCTAAGAACGACGATGCCTCTTTGGTCGTCGAGGATAATTTGGCAGTCGTTTCCTGGGCACTTTTCGATTGCATAAAGCTTGCACCGTCGCTTTTTAGGTTTGACGCCGCGCCCATTACTCCATCTTTCTTGATCTT
>Ga0307931_1001046_pt1 | contig 18156 bp, 20 predicted proteins | sample OrgLakmetageno47_FD_201816 | JGI IMG/M metagenome (GOLD analysis project Ga0307931, IMG submission 201816) | Saline water microbial communities from Organic Lake, Antarctica - #47 | ecosystem: Environmental > Aquatic > Non-marine Saline and Alkaline > Saline | place: Antarctica: Organic Lake... | reverse complement strand
CTCAAAGCAAGCAATCTTGTTATTCAGCCTTGCACCATTCAATTATCACCTCAGTGGATGACGGTTGGTTTTCGCTGAATGCTCCTGCTGCTGATGGGAAAATGTCCACTTTTTCTGCTTCTCCCCAGAACATTACCACGGGGACCTACGTAGGCACAATAATCGAATATTTCCTAAATGTTGATAATAACTAAGAGTTAAGGATTGAAAAACAGGAAGAAAGTCTTTTGGCTTTTGCTCCCTAGGAATATCATGCTTATTTCTATTCCATTTCAAGCATTTCTTTGCAGTTTTATACTTCATCCACCAACTCCCCTCACCCGATTATTGGTATCATCATCCTCTGGCGTGAATGACGTGGCTCCAGGCAAGAGACTGCGGCTGTACCTGACGCAATAAATACGCATGTGAAGGTAAGAAAAAGAAGAAGTGGTTAATGCAATAAACATTTTTGACCTCGGCATGCAAATTCTCATGGACGCCCAAAATGAGATGAAATCATCACTTATACAACTACAACGATAATACATGTGATTGTGTACCAAGGAGCAGCTTCCGAGTCGTCCTTTGGAACCCAAATCCGGGGCGGCGACGACCGCTCTCTTTTGGTAGGACGAACAGACTGCTCAAACGAAGAATGGCTCTGTTCAGTGCTCTCCTCGCTGCTGTCGACATAATCAGCATCAACTAAACCACTTTCTTTCTCTCCGGTGCTGCTGTCGCTTGTACCACTGCTGTTGCTGCTATGGTTGTTGTCTACGCCAACTTCTTGACCTTCTTTTCCTTTTCGGTTGTATTTTGGGTCTTCGTCGTATTGTTCGTTGGCATAAAACACTTGAAAAGACAACGAAGATTGCACAGCAGCGCCACTGGACTGTGCTTTGGCTACAATCGACTCCCGGACTTGTTGTTCAGTGGCATCAAGCCTTACGGTGAGGAGAAGAGGAATGCCTATTCTTTCGGAATAAGACGATCCACTCCATTCGTTTGCTTTGCGTCGCTTGTGCACCACATTGATCACAACTGACCTGCTTAATTGTGTGCACAAAGCCATTCATACATTGGTCATCATAGTTCAGGTACTCCCAACCAGGTAAAAAACATGAGAAATCGTAGAGATCAAAATATAGAGCTAAACAAATATAGATTGTAACATCAAGCTTGATATAAAACATATTTGGTACCTGTTGTTGCCACCGTCTTGACCACTGCTGCTGCTGCTGCTACTGCTGCCAAATGCATCGAAGACATCTGCACTAATATCGCTGTCGTGGTTTGTATTTTCGGCACTATGAGAAAGACGATACGACAGACCCATTACATTGGCGTTCACTTCCGACGCCGCAACTGCATGCGCTGATTGCCACTCTAAGATCAACAAGCCATTCACATCGTTATCGTCATCATCGTCGCCATAATCGTTCCTGTTCCCTCTGTTACCTCCACGAGAACTTGATGTTGAAGGCACGATAGAACCCCACCATAGAGATCCATTGCATCCTTCGCCTTTCTCCTGACCACTTTCTGTGGCACTTGCACAGCTACACCTGACGGTGCTACCATCTTTACTACCTACAACCTTTCCGCGGTCGTCATCGCTTACATCCGGTAGACCACTGGCTGGGGCCGTTGGGACCGTAGTCGGAGCCGACGGCTCAGATTCGGGCTCCACAGTGCCACGCAACTCGATTGGCTCCATTGTGCGAGTCATGTTTCCCACGGTATGACCAACACTGTTGCTACCTTGGCGGTATTTCTGCGTGGGACCACCTACGAGCCAGCGGTTCGGCTGCGTTGCCGTCACAGTGGCCGTACCCTTGAACGGATCAAAGCTCAGATCCACCAAATAGGCGCCTTCCACCACCTGAAGTCATCAAACAAGACACGTCACATACACATATTACGCCAGGGGTCAAAAGCACACGATTTCCAAAAAATATGGTCACGTACAGCTTCCTGTACAATTTTTTACTTTCAAGTTTTTTTTTCCCTTTTTTTTCTCGTTGGTCAATTTAGTGACATCAGTTGTAAGCAGGATAATATCTTCACGAGGTCTCTACAAGAGATACATCCAAGCTAAGTAATACAACGAGACGATGTTATTACCTGATTATCACTGGCACCAGGGGCGCTCTGCCACGACAACACGCCCCTGGCATCGCATCCTTCGCGCAATGGTGGCCACATACTGTTCGAAGCACTATTGATTGAAGCACTGTCGCTTCTGCCAACTTCACTGCTGCGTATGTCTTCTGGTGGAGATGCACAAGAAGCGTCAGAAACACCGACTTTAGCGTTGTCTATGGCAGATGAAAAGGCCGCTGCTTCGTCACTGGCAAGTTCGTGTACTGCATGAGGTAACAGCACGTCCAAACGGCAGGGTCGGGGCTTGATGGCAGATGCTTTCCTGGTCCATCGGCTCCTTGAGCTATTACCACTGCCTACTCTGCTCCTGCTGCTCCATACGAAAGCACTCAAGCGTGCACCGTAGCCCTCGTGGCCTTCATCATCGCCATCATCGTCGTCATTGCCATCAGGAAAGTCGCCAGAACCACTCCAAGGGGGCTTCAAAGTACCGAAGTACACTGCGCCTGGTACCCAGGGGCTACGCGGATGAACGGGCGGGAAAGCTGGAAGAGGTATAGAAGGCGGCGTCGCCAGCGGTGGTGGTGGCTCAGGTGGCAGGATGGGAGCAGCTACCGAAGTGGCCTGAAGGGCGGCATCATCACCTTCATGTTCATGTTCATTGTTGTCGGCATTGTGATCGTTCTCATTATGCTCATGATTGCTTTTGTTGCTTGTTGTAACGTCAGCGATTCGGATCTGGGCGTCGCTATTGCTGCTGCCGTTAGCACCGGTGCCGACCTCGCCCTCCACTGAGTCATCTCCAAAATCTGCCACCCAACCAGGTCCTGCACTGCTGCCACTACCCACAATGTCAGTGGCAACGGCAGCATCGAACAAGGCTGATGCAGCACTGCTTGGCGAAAAGAACCGGCTGCTCCAAGACGAAGGAGAAGAATCAGTATCTGCGGAGGACGAAGCATTTACTCCGGGCATCAATGGCTGCGACGGTTGCAAAAAGGACGAAGTAGGAGAAGGCCACGAAGAAGGAGAAGGGAGCGGCGGCCAAGGAGAATGTGCAAGGTAATGCACGTCATTGCTGCCGTTATGGTGGCGGCGAAATGCAGTAACATCTTCCACTTCGTACACCGCGAGCTCGTCACTTGGGGTGACGTCATCCATTGTGTCCAAATCGCCAAAGACTTTGTAGACCGCGTGGTTGTAGAGCTCGACTACAACTAAACAGTCTGCGCTGACTCGCTTTCCTAAGCACGCCGCAACGGCTGCACGCAGCGCTACCATGTATGCACTGCGTGAAATATGGAACGTGTGGGGTTCAGGAACACCTTGGGCTTGGCATACCAGCACGCGTAGTGCGATTGTTGCGTCGCCTCCCTTTTCTGCTTCTGAAGGCGCCTTTGCCAAAGGCACCGACACGCTGAAGAAAGGGTCAAATGTTTTGGAGACGAAGCCGCAATCTGGGCACACTAGCGTCGAACGAAAGAGCCCCGAGCACAAGTCAGTGAGCAAAGAGTCGTTGCGTTTCTTGAAGGTAGCCACACTTTCGGACGCTACTTCACTGTCCGGGCGACCATTGGCCTCTACAGGCGCAGTCATTTCCTGGCAGGTAGCATGGAGAGTGTGTGCAATTCAATCATCAACATAAAATGTGATACAAAGAATGTATAAAAGATGGGGTTGAATATATGGAAGCATGGCACGCATTCATTCCAAAAGAAAAATCATTTCGGGGCTCTTGGCGGTGCTCAGAAAGAGAAGATATTTCACGAGAAGTTAGTAGCAACACATTACCTTATGCAAGACTCGGTTCACGTCTTCGTGCAAGCCATCGAGAAGGAAATTCAGCAGTTCTTGGGCGTCGTGTTGCGCGTAGCCCTGAAATTGGGGTTGAAGCTGCCCGATTACATGTTTGAAAGCGCGCGGAGCAACGCGGTTGCCGTCGCTCTGGTAGAGCACCTACAGTAGATGCAAGGGGGGGGGGAGTACTCAGAGCAGCAGAAGAAGAATGAGGAGGAGGTTTTGCGGTTGCAAAATACAAAATTTCAAGCATGTTCAACCATAACGAAATTCATTTCTGATTTTCGCCCAAAATTATCCCTATTTCTCTCATCGCTTATCATTCAAATGCTCAATCAACACCTGCATAAGTTCAGCGAAACCATCGGCCACTTTGCCTCCGTAACCCAGTGGATTGTCCAAATTGAGGTCGGACTTGTAGTGCCCCAAACGAAAAGGGTCTCGCAAGAGGGGGCATGCGCCCAAACTTTGCAGCACGCTGTTCATGAAGCAGGTGTTCCCGAGATTGTCTAGTCCAACTAAACCTGGTGCCTCCGGAGCGACAGTTGACATGATTGCGTTGGTGTTTTGAGCCATCAAAGTCGAGGACGACGACATGTAATTTCCGAGGCTATAGGCGTTGGAATAAGTTGGAGAAGTAGCAAAGCTGCCAAAACTGATGCTGGGAGATGGCGAGTCAGACCACAGCCAATGCCCTTCTTGGTCTTGTTCTTCTAGCATCACTTCTTGCCCTTCCGTTAGATTGCAATCAAAGAGTTGCTGTTGGCGCTGTTTGTCCAAAAGTGCATACTGAGTCCCTTTGAAATAGTCCCACAAGCGGCAGCGGCTTGGATGCAAGCCCCAATGATGAGCTAGAGCCCCCGTTAATTGCCCGACTGTAGCAGCTTGCAGGACGGCCAATGGAAGCTGCGCCGAATCATCACTGCTACGGCGCGCCACAAGAGGAACTCCGTAGAGGTCAATCTTGGCTCCGACGCCTCCAGAAAATTCGGAATACGCTCTTCGTTTGATGGGTGGGCCGCTTCCATGCCACTTGACGAGCAATTGCCACGCCTCGGGACTCACAGTCTCAAAATCGAGTACCTCTTGCAAACCTTGCCGCAGTTCCCATTCTTCACTTTCATCAATTGCATCACTCTCAGCATCATCATTGTTGTTAACAAGGTCGTTATCCTCTTCAGCAACACTCAGTGGGTTTCGATTCGACAAAGAGTTGCGACGGACACCGCGGCGGTTGTACTTCTCAGGAGACTTTCTTGGCTTCGCTACCAGAAGTGGTGTATTGTCGATGGGTCCAGGAAACGGCACTGCTTCATCGTCCGCAGCATGGACGTAAGTACGCCACGATCGCCACCACGACACGTCTATCAAATAGTATTCCTTCCCAACTTTCAGGCTGCCCGACTTTTTTTTGTCAGTTCATTTAGATGAAAATCAAACGAAAAGAAACAGAAAAAGGACATGAGGTGGTGAATAGCGGAAAGTGGCTCCTCACGTGCTCGCGAGCGTAAAAAAAGAAAAACCAATCGACAAATCAAATTAAGATCAGGGAGGGGAGTGATAATTAGAAGAAAAACAAAAGGGTGATTTTCCTGTGGAATTCTCGTACCCCATTCGCATCGTCCACAGCTTCGTATTCAGCATAGGCACCAGGGCTGGCTTCACTCGGTTCAGGCAACTCTTTGAGGTCGTCTGCGCTGTAAGTTACAGCTGCTTGGAGCATAGCTAGCGTGGGGCCCGTGTACTCTGGTATTGGTGCACTATCTCCTTCCAATGATTCATCGTTGCTGCCCTCTCCTTCTCCCTCATCTTCATCTTGCTCTGAATGTTGTACATGCTTGCCGGTGCCTTCAGAAGCTGTACGCCTGCCATTGCGACCAGCACGCAGCCCGTGAAGAGGTTGATTCTCGTCTTCGGAGACTGCTTCATTATCCTCATCTGAAGACACAGCGCACCGCAGAGAGCTGCTATCACTGCGCTGCTCATCATCGCCATTGCTACCGAGAGGAAATGTTCCTTCGCTTTCGTCAAGGGTTGCTGCACGGGCAGCGAAAGGGTCGTCTTTCCAAACACCAGACGTTAAGTCTTCGTCGTCGACTCTATTGCCACCGTAGTGGCCATCATCACCTTGGTCAAAGGCGTTAGCGTCTAGCTCGAGCTCGCTCGTCAACATGGCGTGATCATCATCGCTAGGTGCCGCTCTGGGGTGTGAGCGTGTGATATACGATTGTAAGTTAAGAAAACCATCATTCAGCTACAGTAGACACCCGCACGACAGTAAATGTAGGGCTAGACAATCGTCATGGAAAATCCTATGGTATCTGCACAGCCTTACCCAGTTGACGAGTTCTCGTTATCTGGCACGGGCATATCTGCAAGCAGTGCACAGTGTCTATATTCTTTATGAACTTCTTGGAAGATTTAAATTACAACGTTTGAGGATTGCCGCTCTTTCGATATTGATGCTAGCTTGAAGCTACACGCCAGCTTACTCCTTCACTGACAGAATTTGAGTCACAGCTCTATCCAGCAACTTCCTTAGAACAACTTCCTTGTAGGCTGCGGCTGCATTTTTGACGGACGAAGACAACAACAGACGACGAAACTCTTTACTTTTCTTTCATCGTTCTCTTGTTGCCATTCAACACCCTGTAAAGCTTCACTCTATTTTTTGCGTTGACTTGTTGTGGAGCGAAGAAGTATAATAGTAGAAATGCACAGAAGCTAATAATAAGCAGCAGGAGAAACGAGCTCATCATAGCGGCACGGTAGATTGATAAATCAAAAGCAATATCGATCTAAAATAAATTTTTCACTTGGTATCTTGCAAAGCCGCTGCTACATATTGATCCTTAGCATTATCTAAGCATTAGCTCACATTACGGGGGTGGTAATTTTATGAATGGCATCTTTGAGTTCAAAAGAAAGCAACGCGAGCTCCTCAACGAAGGCTCGGCGAGCTAACAAGGGTAAATCTGCCGACCTCAGTGATCTAGGCTCTACACTGTCCTCAGTAACTTTAGGAACTGAGCCATTGTTCGATGATGCTGAGTCACGGCGCGATCATGGTGGGAAAGGAAAAAAAGGCAAAGGCAAGAAAGCTAGCGCTGGAGAAAGCCTCGAAGAGTTCGAAGACGGCAGTAGTGGCAACAAGGGCAGCAAAGGCAAAAAGAAAACCCATGTCGTGAAAGTGAAGATGGAGGACCAGTACGGTGGGTTCAAACGCAGCAAGCCAGCGAAGCCTGTCAAAGCGAAAGACCGTTTTCTAGAGGAATACATTAGAGCCCACGCTGGTTCTGCCCCCGTAGGTGACGGCACTGCGGCACCAGAAGCTCAACCTAGCAATGCAGAGAGTTCAGAGAGCAGTCCTGCTAGTAGCAGCCATGTAAGCACAGCTGCGAGCGGAAGTAGTACTAGTAGGAACAATGCAGAAGGCGAGAAAGTAGCTAGAGCAGCGGCCGCCGCTGCCGCTCAAGCAACAGCAGCTGGGGCTGCAGCGGAAGACCGGCGTTTGCGCCGTGGCGACGCTCTCCGGGCGTGGGCGGCCCTGCCCGCAGAAGAGAAAGCAGCCTTACAGGCGGGGGACCAAGAAGCGCAGGCCGCTTACGAGCTGGAAAAGGCGGAGTGGGAAGAGCAAAACGCTGTTCGTATGAACCGCCTTCGGCTCCACCGCCAAAACCCCTGATAATTCTGAATTGCTTGAGTTTTGGATCCCAGAGAAAGCAGCCCTGTGTTGCGGATAACATCCGCTTAGTGGTAGATACACGCCATTTCGCACCGTAAACGAAATTGCGCGTTTTATTTTTGCTTGGAAGTCCGTGATAGAAGTTTCCAGTGTTCCACGCTCGGCACGATTTTGATGTCGAATACCGAACCGAATACACGGAGGGGTAGCCAACGTAGTCGAACGGACAGTCGAACCAAATAGGCCTATAGAGGTAACTGTCCTGCGAGCAGCCGAATCGAGCAAACCGCCTAGCAGATTTGCCGAGCAAAGTGTCGAGCACGGGCACGCGAACAACGCGAGCAGGACGCCAACCACCCCTCAGCGGGGATAAGGTGCCTCCCTATAAAGTTTACCAAAACTCACACGAATTTTGTAAATTTTCGCAAGAAAATCGTAGTCGAGCACCAAAGCCGAGCAGCACCCCCAGCTGATACGCCGAACCGAACAACCGAATCGAACAGGCGCGCATGACAGACATTGTGTCGAACTGGACCGAGCAGCGAGAAATATTCGGCTGCTCGGTTCGTTCGGCACCTCGCTCGGTACTCGGAAATGTCGAGCGTGGAACACTGGAAGTATCGGTGCATAGGCATAGGCTTGAGCTCCTTATACGCGAGGGAAAACCCAGTGGCAATAACCATAGCAGCCCTTTGGCCATTCGGATTCATAGAACAACCGAGAATTGCTTTCAGCTTTCAGGGGCGATTCGTGGGGTGAAATTGGCCCTGAATTCCCCTCCCGATGAATAATTCACCTCCATATCTCATATCTATATGCTCTTAGCTTCTTAGCGTTCTACTTTCTAAAACCCAGCCTGGAGTCGCGGGTTTAGAGGCCAATTAATAAAAAAATGACAGAAAAGCAAACAGGAATTACAGCGCAGTTACAACAGGGGAAAATATCTGAGGCTCTCAGGCAAGGCCATTTGATAAGGCAGCGCCAGCTGGCGGCTGCTCGTGATTGCTCCGAGAAGGAGAAGGGGGCACTGCGACGCCTTCGTCAATTCCGCTGCTTCTGTTGGCGGTGTCGGTGGAGGTGGTGGTGGCCGGGCTCTTGATCCCTAAAGCGTCCAACAACCAAGTGAACTTGACTTCAGCGTCCGCTTTATTCACCAGAACCCCGCCACCGAACACACTGATCGGAGTCGAAAGCGGGGCGTCGCCTACAGCAGAAGCCGCCTTTGCATCGACAGGACCCTGTTTCATCGGCGACAAGAAAGTCGAAAAACGGCTGCTCATCGAACTTGTACTGACACTCGGATTTATAGGCGCGTCTAAGGGCAAAGCTTGGTTGTTTCGTGGTGGTGACGTCATTGCTTCGAACGCATCAGCGAATTCTTCTGCAGCAATAGACACGGCCGTGCTGAGAGAACTGAACCGTTCCACAACGACACCACTTTTACCATAAACTGACGGAAAAGGAGTATAGGCAGCGGGCTCGCTACCTTCACCTGCAACAGCAGTAGCAGTGTTTGTGGAGGATATAGCACCACTAGAGCCATGGTCTGGCGTGCTGCTGGGTGCAGCATATTCCTTGCCGCCAGCAGCTGGTGAAGAATTTTCGACGACTGAAGTGGGAGCAGCAGAGGAAGTTGCCTTCTTCCCACCCTGAGTAATACTTTCATCTCTGGTGGTCTCTCCAGCATTAGCAGTAGCACCACTGGCAGATGGTGTAGGTATGCCAGTCGTGGCTGCTCCATCGGTCACACCCGCACTGTCAGTGCTACTCGTGCCACTATCATCCTTCGCAGCAGTAGTGGCCAGAGACGAGTAAGTGATGAGCGCTTCAAGGTGCTCCAATTCTTCAGAACCCAAAAGTGAACTTGATGATGAAGAACTCTGTAGCTCAGATTGTACGTGAGATTGAGCAACATCGCTAGCACCAAGCGTAGTAATGCCATCGTCAGCTAGAGGCATTGAACCATCGCTGCTGCCGGAGGAACTACTTTCGGCCTCATCTTCCCCAAGGATCTCCGCCATAATGCTTTCACTCAAGCCTGCGTCCGTCATTGTGCTCGCCACCAAACTTCGGGACACGCCCATTTCCAGCATGCGCTTGAACTTCGCGTCGGCCGCTAGAGGCTTCGGTGCACTCGGCGGCTGGGCGCGAGCCACGGCCGCGGCAGCCCTCGCTTCCGCCCTTGCTTGCGACGCTGCCGCGGCTTCGGACGCAACAAAAGCAGCTTTCTGAGCTCGGGCTGCTGCCGCCGCTGCGTGAGTGGCAGCCGCAGACTCCCGCAGGGGCGACGTCACCTCCTGAAGACTGTTGCTAGCGTTGTCGCCAATGCTGCTGCTGCTATCTTCACTGCTGCTGATGCGACTGTTGCCATTGCTGCTGCCATCCTTAACAAAGTCGTCGGCGATATTTGCACCGGCTGGACTTGGTGTCTTGTTGCTGTCGATATGAAGGTCTGCTTCTGATGCTTCATCTTCTTCAGCCCTGCGCAAGCCTCTTTCTTCGTCTCTTACTTCTTCTTCCTGCGCTTTTGCTGCTGCGGTGGATAGCAACAATTCTTCGGCTGAATGTTCGTCGGATCCAATCCCATCCGATACCTAACAAAACAAGACGGGTACGAGGGAAGAAAACGACTTGAGTTGCATGCACTGTAACTTAAAGCTGGTAAGAAAGTAAGACAACCATGAATTCTACTCATCATATTCGAATCAGTTTATACCCCAAAAGGTGCGATTATGCGCCCGTAGAGTTCTACAAGTTAAACTCCAGCCTAGATTTTTGTGCAATTCCTTCTTACCATTTTCCGAAGCACCGTGGATCGGCTCACACCCAAGTCTAGCAACATGTGGTACTTTTGCGTGTCTTCCAGTAGGGTGGAGCGCCAAAGGGCCGTGGCCTCGTCGGTATTATTATCGTTGTTGCTGGCGTTGCTGCCACCGGCATGTAAACTATCACCCGCGGCAGTATCTGTAAAGGCAGTATTCGCCCCATAAGCTCCTGTTCCCGGAGACGACGACGACGACGCATTCACCCGTGCTGACCTCGGACTGGAGCGTGATGACATCACCGCGGCCTCCCTCAGCGCCCCCACCATGGCCCGGTCCAATACGGTAGGGGGCGCCGCAGCTCCTTGCCCCGAGACATCCCTTTGTTGTTGGTGGTGGTGGTGGTGATTTCGACTACTCGTTGATGATTGGCTTTCTTCGCCTCTTTCGGCGCCTCCTCTTTCTCCGTGCATTGCTCTTCGATTTGACGACGAAACACCACCATAGCTGCTGCCACTACCACTGCTGCTGTTGCTGCTGCTCCGTACGCCGCTAGTCTCAGCGCCAGCATTGTCATCACCACCACCGGCGGAGCCTCCTTCGTTGGCTAGCGCAGCAGCGCCCGAGGCTTCCAGCACGGTTTGCGCGTCGCGGGATCTCAGCATGTTGACAGGCAATGGGAAAAGGTGCACCTACAGTAGAGAGGGGGGGGGGAGGGGGGCAGCGTTCACGTCCGTGCATCAAAGAAGAAAAGAGAATGAGGCGAGGTAATCAATTAACACGCAAAGTAAATCTTTGCAGTTGTCGCTCGTCTAAGCTGTCTTCTCAAAACTCGAGGAATAACTGCTTATCCCCTTCATGTCTACTTCCTACACAAAAGTGTATTAGTTGTTTGTATATGTATTGTTTTCTGTGTACCGAAGACGTCGTAGTAAGGCCAAGCCTTCGCAAGCTTGGAGACGACGATGACGACGAACTGCTAGCATGATGATGGTGATGGCTAAGGAGCTTCCCTTTGTGCACCAACCGCTGCCTTTCGGGCTCCACTCCCTTGGAAAATAAAATAAAAGCGGGTTTCATAGAATGACAAACACAGGTTAAAGACCAGCACAGTTCAGCTATGATTGAGCAAAGATACGTTTCTCTATCGCTCCTCTCATCGAACAGCTTGATGAAGTGAAAGAACCTTATTCATCTGTTCGTCGACCAGTAGAAAAAGAAAAAGGTCAGCGCACCGTTTTTTCGTAGATTTGTCGTTGCATTTGAGCCAAAGTCGTTCGGCCTTTGCACGGTAGAAACTGTTGGACCTGTAAAGGATTGGTTGTGTACGACTATAATCTACTGCTAGGAGCAAGCTCAATACTAAAGATTGTGGGACAACATCTTACAGCCCAAAAGAGCGTCGAAAAAAAATGCTCTTCGGAAAGATACGAAAGTCGCACTGAACCTGTCGATCACAATTCAACTCTCGATTCCAAAGAGCACAGGGCACAACCCACTTACCCCTGACGGCTGCAAGAGGCGAACGCCGAAGTTTTCATATTTGCCTGGTACCTTAATACGTTGGTGAGGAAGAGATATAGAAGGAATTGTGAAGCTAGGGATCCACAATAATTATTTTGAAAAAAAGTAAAGTATGTAAAGAACAGTTAATTAGTTGCGCTCCCTGGAATATTACAATTAAAGGCCTTCATTACTTTTGAATCCAAGTCGAGCATGGCCTCGTTCATACGCTCTTCAAGATGGTCGCCCAAGGAAGCAACCCACGCCGACGCATCCGCCTAAGCAGGTTTATGCATACAGCATAAGTAAACCATACTATAATTCTATACACACTCCAGCCATACAAGATCGCAAGATACACTCAAAGTGTCGATATTGGGCCATTTTGCTCATCCATGCATGACTGAATCTGGCCACTGGCCATGCGTACATAGCGAAGGTGTGCAGCATGATAGATTCAGAGCCCACGGTGTACTGTACATAGGCACGCAAGCTTCTCACTTGATTGAGCCAAACGTCCGTCGCTTCGCCCCACTGAGAGCGGAAAACCTCTAGTTGTTCCATATATTCGTGAACTCAACTCTGGCAAAGGCGGAGGGCCCTTCCTTAGGCCAAGCTTAGCTCTTCTGCTCCTGCCTATTCTGGGGCTGGCGCGAGGCGGAGCTCGTCATCAGCTTTGTCTTCCTTTCTTCTTTCTTTACAGTTGGATTGGCTGGGGCCTGCGAAATTTATGCTAGCTAGAGTCCAAAAATGTACAGGGTTAATTTCATCCAACTAATAATTTCTTCTCGAGAGCGAAGCCGCCTTAAAAATCTAGAAGCTGGAGGCTACTAGAGGGCAGTGAGCCTCTAGACGGTCACTCTTTTGGTATATTGCCAAGCATAGTGTTGCTACCGGAGCTATGAAGAAGGCTAGAAAGCCTTCGAATCAGAAAGGCCGCGGCGGAATCCTAGCAGCGGCGCTGGTGCGTTCATCATACGCTCTTCCTCGCCTCCTGGCCTCGCTCTGACAAATGCCCATTTGTGTACCTCCATGTCTGCTAGGTTGCGCTTTTGATCTTTGGATTCGCCTGGGCTTTCTTTTACCACACCGTGGCGGTAAGCGCGCGCCATCCAGAGACTTCCGCCTGGAACCCTAGTGATAACCCATTAAGGACTTTGGCTTCTTGGGATATCACGCATCATTCTATCTCAACAGATTATTCGAGAACGAAATCCCTTCTAGTCGGCTTTTCACTTTCTTTATGCTTGAATGTAATGTTTCAAAGGGAAATGGCGAAGACGGAGATGCTGCACATGTAGTAATTCCCGCGGACCCCGCGGCAGTTTCCCCAGTATTGGAGGAAGCGGCTGCAGCGAGCAACCTAGGCACTGGCAGGCACGTATTTTATGCGAGTTGACACACATCTGGCCACTTGATAATGTTTCATTGCCTTGCACTTCTTTCGTTGTTTCTTATTTCATGTTCATCTCTCGCATCATCTTTCGTTCGTCTTCGGGTTTCCCTTTGATCCAACTCCAATCCCTACGAATGCATTGGGGTCTGCAGCCGGACTTTCGATGTCGGTGGAGCTGCGCCAGTGCCCCCAACCGAAGCGGTGCGTAGGAAGTGTGTTATTTCTTTGTCCTTGCTCTGGATAGAAACCACTCAACCTGCTTAGGATTCGAACTTTGTTGCGCCAATTTGATGTGCAGCCAAGTGCCATTATCGCTATGAAACCTTGCTGTTGCTATCCTTCCTCCTCGAACCTCCTTTTTACCTCCTTACCTCCCTTCTACCTTCATTTTCTTCTTCTTCTTCTTCTTCTTCTTCTATTCTACAGGCGCAACCCGTAGTGGCGCAGAACAAGCGGGGCGCCGCGGTGCTCGTGCCCCCGGTGCCTCGCGGTGGGGTGCCGTCGCACTGGACTCCAGTGAGCGTGGGGCGCGGCAAAGACCCGCTCGTGACGCTGTGCAAGCTGGACTACGACACGTAAGAATTGGAGGGAGATATTGTAGTAGAAAAAAAAACAAAATCACTGCCTGCACACTACCATCAAATTAATATTTAATTCCAATGGTGATACCACTGAAAAAAATTAGGGTTGTTCTGCAACAGAGTGAAGCTTTCTTTTTGCATGCACGCAGTATGGAGTCTATTTCAAACCTTGACTCGTTTCTTGTTCTTTATCGCCATTTTTGCTTCGTTTATAATCCAGAGCTCTTCATTTTTCTTTTTCTCCTTCTTCTTACCCACTTTCTCTCCTCCTCCTCCTCTACCACCTGCCTCTTCTTACCTCCTAGGTACTGGCGCAAGCCGCACTCCCTGCCCATGTTCAAAGACCTGGTAGGGGCCTCGGCGTGCCGCGGCGCCAACGCCAAGTCCGAGTACTTGTCCAAGCTGAAAGCAGAAATGGACCACGATCCCGACGGGACCCTGGAGCCGACCGGGTAAGTTTGACGAGGACGAGGAGGTTGATTGTGGGTTGCATGGTTCTTGGTGTATTGATAATGCTGCCTTGGTATCCATGGTAGATTGCATCTTCTCAGAGCCTCTTCGGCGTGTGTATGCGTTAGTATGTTTTTGATTTTTTCAATGCTCATTTTCGTGTGCCCTTGCAGTCGTCCTCGTCATTCTTTCCTCTCTTGCTTCTCTCCATCTCCATCTCTCTCTCTCTCTCTCTCTCTTCGCCTCAACACTGCACACTATTCGCAGCTTCGTCTTCCACGAGACGCGCTGCGGGTCTACCCTCGTCGCTGACATGCTGGGCTCCCACCCACACCACTTGACTTTCAGCGAGTCGTCTCCGCCGGCCTCGGTGGCGGGAGAAGGCAACGTTGAGAATTTGCGCACCGTAAGTTTTTGCTACACGTGGGTAAAAAGAGGGTGGTCATTCTTTGATAATTGTAAATAGTCGGTCTTATTCTCGTGTTCCAACTCCATACGTGGTTATCTTTCGATACGTTCATACCAAGATTGTTTGAAGATTGAAAATGTTCACTCTTGCGTGATAGTAACACAACGTGCATTCTTCTTGTACTGAATATTATATTTATGCGTACACATTGATAGGTGATGCGGTTGATGTGCCGGTCTTCGTATCACACCAAATGTTTCTTCAAGTTTCAGTCCATCAATACTCCTCGGATTGCGATTTTCCGGAAAGCTTTCCCTGAGGTAAAACGAGTTCAAAAACTCTGGCACGTGTAACATTTGAGTGTGGTGATCTTTGAGGAAGCTCTACATATTGCTAGTAGGATGTATAGAGTAGTTAAAGTAATAGCTCATTATTTGTCGTTTCTATCGTTTCCTCTTTACTTTTCCTTTTTCTTCTCAGTCAGATCTCTTTTTTAATACTTACTCAACCCTGCCCTCCTTCGCTCAACCGTGTGTGCATGCTAAATACCGCATGCATCCATATGCACAAAAACAGGTGCCCTGGGCTTTCGTGTTTCGCGAACCCGTGCAAGTGATGATGTCCCACCTCAAGGGGGGCAGCGGCTCCGCCGTGTGTTTGCGGTCCAAATCCAGCCCCACCCCAAGGCATCTGGAGATTTTGGGCGGTTTGAACTCGGCAAGAAGGGTGCGTGCACATCTACTGCAGCAGAAGCACTACTGTAGTGCGTTGAAGGGTTGAGATTCTTTGCGGAATTGGAAGCAGAACGAGTTTGCCAGCTGTATTGCATGCCTTAATATGCTCGTTTGCCTCATCCACGTTCCACTTCTCACTCTTCCTTAAATCGTAATGACAAGTTCTTATACTCTTTCTCCTTACGCCCTTCGTCCTCGTGTTGTGCTCCCCTCTTTTACCTTTCCTGTAATCATATATTAGGTCAGCAACGAAGACTTTTGCGCAGCGCATTTGGCTTATCTCTCCACTGTGGCCTACGAAGAATACCAAAAGAACACCGAGCTGGGCCTAATGCTACCTTACACTGATTTGCCACATCTGATGCCACAAAAGTTACTCGCTCAGGTATACACGTACTTGATGATGAAACCAATATCTGTGCGGCGGTGTCCTTGGATTTCGGTGCTGTCTTTTTTTATCACTTCTGTTCTGAGTACAGCGAATTAAAGCCCATGGCCTTACTAGTCTTCTTGACAGCGGGTCATTCTTGCTTGATGTTGAGGGTTTGACGAATTGCGTCGTCACAACGAGTGCATCATCCGCCATTCCTTTTTCTTTTTTTTTCTGTTGCTTTTCTTTTTCACTGCATGCGCGCACTGCTGTAGCACTTCCACGCGCCCGTCGATGCAGATGGCTTGGCCCGTATGGAAACTACGGCTACTTTCTACAGCAAGGGCCGCCGGTAAGATGCGCTCCTCTTTTTTTTATTTGTTCCTAACCCTTCTTTCGTTTGCATTCGTGCCTTTGTTCACGCGAGCATGTCGCCTCTTTTTTTTTCGCCTCAATCCTCCCGGGCCTCTGCATTGCACTAGTGGCACCCCCAAAGCGGGCAATTTCGAGTCGGACTCGAAGAAGAAAGAAGACGCCGCCAGCACTTCCGTGCAATCCGCTGCCAAAAAGTGAGCGCGCGTGCACACAATCCCCCTGTGGTTGCTGGTTGACTTGCTTTTTGAGAGTTCATGCATTTGAGAGGCCCTCGTTACCTCGGTTCGTTTCCGAATGATGGCACCTTTCACGGCAGGCTGCCAACTGGTGTCTAAATTGTCTACACCTCGCGGCAATTTTTCTAAAGAACGCTTCTGTTTGCCTCAAACCGTGCCAACCTTTTCGCTTCACGAATGTCTACACTTCACTGCGCGCTTCCGTGTGCGTTTTGCGGTGCGCAGGTACTTGTACCCCATTTACAACAAATGCATGGAGGCGGCGACGGAGCACGACAAAGTTCACCCCGTGCTCACTGTGTAGTACAAAACCAAAAACGAGGGGGCTGGTCTTTGACTACGATTCATGCTTTCAAGTGGTTTGGGAGTGCTAACGAAGCCAAATACCTCACCCAATTCACTTCTCTGTCCTCAACAGCAACAGCAATGTTTAATCTAAGAAAGAAGAAAGTTTTTAAGCACAAGACAACCAATTGCAATCAAATATCACGGGAGCATCGCATACGTGTGATGCATCTGTATGATTCTCGTACTAGTACCCGTTTAGATTTAGAGATGGACATAGGAATGAGTTATCGAGTTCGATTTTGATTTTAGAACTCGCCTTTCGCTATATTGTTTCTTCATTCCTAGAACCTACACCAGCGCCCAATTCTAGGACTACGAGTATAAATTAATTTGTACTAGCTACTAGCATTACGGGACCCCCCTTTTCCACAGCTCCTCTGGGATTGATTAAAACAATATGCCAAGAAAGAAAATCGAATTTTTACTCAATTGGAAGCACCTCAGTTCCCGCTGATGTGCCCGCAGCCCAGCCATGTTATTCATTGGGAAGATGGCGGTGTAGCGCCTCCAGGTAACACTTTGGCTTTTACCGTGCTCAAAAAGTTGAGGATTTTGCCCTCGGTGTCGCGGACGACACTGAACTGACGCACGTAGCCCGACAGAGGTGGTGTCACTGCCACGGTGAGGGCTAGCCTCAAGGGGCCTACCACTTCGACTAACCCTACGGTAGCGGCCAAACGGGCCATCGCGGCGGCTTTGCCTCCCACCCCCACTCCAGCGGCAGCGCCAATGGCTGCTGTGGCTGCAGCGGACTCGGTGGTTTCACCGCTACTTTTCATGAGCACGGCCAAGAATTCGGGCATTTCGGGCAGTTGAATTCCCATGCTGAGGGCAGTGTAAACTGTAGCGAGGGAAGAAATCCAAACTGTGAAATGGAAAGCCAGTGCAATGAGGCCATAGTCACTTAAGAGCTGGCCTATGGAGAGGTGGTGGCCGTCCTTTTTGTCACTAGCGGCCGACTCCGCTTGCTTGTTCTTGACTAACGCCGTAAACGAGACTTTTTCGCGAGCACTGCCATCCGATAGCAAGTCTTCATCATCTCTGAGCTGCGGCGGCACAGCTCCAAGCTGATGACGCAAGAGCCTGTAATTTAAGCTTAGCCTGGGAGAAGGTGCACATGTGCTCGTGCTGAGTGATGCCTGCGGTGTCCATGCTTGTACTGAAACTGCAGAGAGCGCTAGCAAAACTAGCCGATTCCACATCGAAGTGCAAGAGGTCTTAGGAGCTAAGCTTTTAGAGCACTCTCTGACTCTCGGAAGACTACTGACTTGACTGATTGATGACTCCACGACACGCTCCACGCACCTCAACAAGAAGAAAAAGCTTAACCTTTTTCGCGCCTCCCCCGAGGGGAGGATTGGTGTTAGTATCTATACAGGGGAAGGGCGCCTAAAACCTTTTTCTGTTTCTGAGATGAATCTCTGA
>Ga0307931_1001045_pt1 | contig 18167 bp, 29 predicted proteins | sample OrgLakmetageno47_FD_201816 | JGI IMG/M metagenome (GOLD analysis project Ga0307931, IMG submission 201816) | Saline water microbial communities from Organic Lake, Antarctica - #47 | ecosystem: Environmental > Aquatic > Non-marine Saline and Alkaline > Saline | place: Antarctica: Organic Lake... | reverse complement strand
GTTCAGTCTCCTGGGCACGCTGCGCCAGGAACCTCCGCTTCTCCTCTGGTGTCACTCTAGTGTCGCACCGAGGTGGCCGCAGCTGCGGTTTTCCAATGCTGAAAGGCGCTTTCGTAACGAGCTTAATTTAAGTGGAAGAAGCCACTATAATATTCAGTGGGTTTTTGAAGTTTTTGGTAACTCCAAAGGCCGTAGAACATTCCTCTCAATGGCCCGATTCATTTCTTTGCAAACAGTGGCATAGCGCTTAGTTTTTTTTGAGTTCATACTTATGGGAAAGGCCAGGTAATGAAAGTAGCATTTAGTCCAGGTAGAGGACTGTAACTTGTTTGTCGAGGGACTTGGCCTCTTTTGTGGCTTCAATAACGGTGAAGGAATCGTGAAAAGCGAAAGCGATGAGGGCATCTGCACGGCTCAGAAGGTCGGAGTTGCAGAGGCGCGACGCAAGGTCCAAGGACATGACGTCATTGAATGGGCAGTCGATGACATCTTCCACCTGAGACACGTCGCATCGCATAGTGAATTGGTGGCTTCGTTATTTAATAATAGTACTAATTTCTTAGCGTTCATTAAACCAACCCCCCCCCCAAAAATGATAAGAAATAAAGAATGAGACCGAGTTGAGACTATCTCACTACGTATACCTTGGCGAGGAGTTCCTGCGTCTCTTCTGGTTGCTTGGACAATGACTGCGGCAGCACCACGGTCAGCAAGTCTTGCCGTTCAGCGCGCAGGGCGCCGCGAATGGCGGCAGCATTTGTGCCAGGCGCACCCGAAGTAAAAATGTGGTTCCCCGTGAGCACTAACGCGTAGCTCAGCAGTTCAATGATTTGCTGGTGCATGAACGACCCATGCCGCGTGCCCAAAATCACGTACTTGCGGGGCCTGCGACGGTGGAGAACAGCAGGCCAACCGAGGCAAACACATTACATTCAAGAGAGATTCTTGTGTGTGAAACATGGAGCAAAGGTGAGTTGTCTTGATCACTCTATCAAGACACGATTTAAAGTAAATCAATGAGGAGCATTCGAAGAAACATAAGAGCTCAGGAATAATCAGCGAAGTCCCCGCGCCAAAATTAAAACTCCCAACCACCTTCAGGACCGGCCTTACCCCGTGTTTTGAATCGCTTGAAGTTCTTTCAAGATGGTTTCAGTCGAGTAGCTCTTTTCTTCCTGCTTTTCTTGCGGTTTGCCCACGTTTGGGGATTCCTTTGGGATTGTCAGTGTGTCGCCACTCGATTTCCGCAAGGGAACGCCCTTGGGCTGCCCGACTCGGCGGTCTGCCATCGTAGTCAATTCAGGGCCTGTCTGTTCGCTTGCCGCCTCGAAAGGCTCTCCTGCACCGGCCGCATGAACCTCAGTGGCCCCTACTACGTCATCACCATCATTTCCGTGGAGCTCAAAGAATCGCCGCGTGGAGAATCGTCTAAAACGTACAGTCCCAAATCCACAGCTATCACGTGTACTTCCGTAGGAACTTGGTGTAGCAATCCGAGCGCGCGTTGGTAGTTGTTGTAGCGCATGTACTGAAGAGCAGCGATATACTAAAGAAGCCTGCAAATTGCAACCGCAGACGAGTTGAAAACTTGGCAAGTGCGTGGTACGGGCACATATTTAGAAAACGTGACAAACAATGATCATGAGGCATAACTCACGATCCAGAAGAATGAAGCAATCGTGATTCTAGGCATGGTCAACACAGCTTGACGAGGAGTGCTAGCTGCCTTTGACTAAACCCAGGGCTTCGCGAATTCTTTAAGTGTGCTGTTAAATGCAGTCAACAGTCGCCCCGCACTCTAGTTTGGATCTCTAGCAATTGCGACAACAAGTGCGACAGTCTGTGATCCCGTGATGTGCTTGCTAACCGATTTCCTGATCTCTGGATTTTGAGTTTGGATTTTGGATCTTTGGATTTCTTTGTACAAGTTTTGGAAGTCCACGCCACGACCTTTCCTTTACCTGCTATTGCTACGTGGCTCTCGATATTGAGGGTTCTCCGCGCTTTACCCGTGGCGAAAGCAATCGTTTGCCTCACCTGCTTGATTTACAAGACTGCTCCTTCAACTAGTGGTGCTCGAGGTCTTGGACTAATTCTATCGATTCAGTATGAGCGCTGCAGAGCAGCGCCGACTGCTTGCTGAGTTGATGGGCTCAGCGGATGCAGGCCCTCCGCAACCTGAAGAGAAGGGTAGCAACGAGGAAGCCTCCAAAAGTAGTCGTCTTTCTAGGTACTTGTTGTGTAATTTATTTTTTCTCTGGGGTGGTAGGCAACTTATTGTTGCTGCTTTGTTTTTGTCTCCGTACGCAGGAGTGATTCACCGGAGAAATGCAACGAACGAGAATTTGATGCTGACTCTATTTACGGAACCCAAGAAAGAGAATTTGATGCCGATTCCATCTACGGTGACCACGGAGGCGAGCGAGGCGGCCGTTCCGGTATTCGGTTTAACCCTAGGCTTGAGCTGTTTAATATGTGGTATAACTATTCTTCTTCTGTAGTCGTCAACTTATATTCATGTACGTCTGCACCATAATCTTCTTGAAATCACTGAGTGCACCTCTGATTTGTGTCGCGGCAGATGACGACAGCAAAAGCACTTCGAACAAAAGCGGTTTGCCCGAAGGTTACGGCCCTCCGATGGCCAACATCATTGTGTTTGGCATGCCCTGGAGCAAAGATAACCGCTCGGCTGTGAAAGCGAAACTTCGGAGTGAAGCTGCTCAGCACGGCGAAGTCCTGAGCTTAACCTGGGGCAGCCGCAAAGGCACTTGCTTCCTCTCAATGGCATCCCCTATCGATGCGTCGAATGTGATCGTCAAGGTGAAAATCTATTTCGATTCGCACCGATCAAACCTTCAATGCTTAGTGTTGCTGACGAATGCTTCATTGCTTACCTGCATTCAAGAAGTCGTTTGCACCGCGTCTGTGTTGTTTCAACGTTCGTATACACTCGATGTGTCTATGTCTTTGGCTGAGCGCCTTTGTTGTCATCTTGGCGTGCTCTAACCCGCACTCCCTCAAACTCACTTCATTGGAATTGCAGATGAACGAGAAGAGCTTTCTGCTCCCTGGCCATGGCACCAAGCTTCTTAAATTCAAATTGGACCGAGACCAAGGCCGTACTAGGCCGGACCCCGAAGAATTGCGTGGAGAATACCAAAACGAGCCCCGGTTTGCTGGAGGACATAGGGACGAAGAAATGATGCCGCCGGTGAGAAGATGAGAGGAAGAAAAGAGGAAGGGAGCAACGATGTAGACGGTTGAAATACCTTCTTTTCGTGTTACAATGCATACGCATACTTCAATAGGAAACTAATATTACAAGGAACCGCTGTTTCATCGTGTGCTCTTTTTTTTCTTCCTTTCAACGCGTTGATGGTGTGGTGGAATTTTTAACTTGCTTCCTAGGTGTCGTTCACCTCACGGCAAGGGAAAATGGCCGAGCAGCAAGAGGTGGAGCGTGAAAAGCGGTGGCTCATGGACACCATGTGCTGGTGCTCGATTTGCGACTCGCGGGAGCACACTGAAAAGGTATGCACGAAAGTAATCTCACTAAGTACTACTTCTACTGTTGGTACCTAGCTCTTTGTTTCAAGCTTCTTTCCTTCTCCTATCATTTAATTTCCCCTGCTCTGCTGACCGTCTACCCTCCTCTAACCTCTTTTCCTCCTTTGTTCGTTTCACCCCCACCACCACTGCTGCTCAGTCGTGCTCCGTCGACGTGCCCCAGTACCACGAGCGCGTCGCGCTGGGCTACATCCCGGCGGGCGCACCCGTCGACGACCAAGGGCTCATTTTCGGCCCGTTGCCGCCGGAGTTCGAGGCCAAGAAGCAAGCTGCCACTGCTGCCGAAGAAAGCGCCGCCGCGGCCTTGGCGCAGCAACAAGTCCAAGCAGCGCTGGGGAAGTTCCCGATGCTCGCAGCGATTCAAAAGCAAGCGCAGCAAGCAACTGCTCCTGCGCCTGCGCCTGATCCTCCTCCTCCTCCTCCTGCTGCTGTGCCCTCACCGGCACCAGTGGCACCAGTGGCGGCAGCACCAGCGGCCATTCCAGCTCCAGCTCCTGCACCAGGAGCTGTCCCTAAAAAGCGGAGCTCTTTTTCAGATGCCCCTCCACCACCAGCCCACTCTTCCAGCAAGCCCTATGCTTCTTCTTCTTCTTCATCATCTTCTCCTTCTTACTCCAACGCACGCAGCGTGTACCCTCCACGCCACCACTCGCCCCCGCAATTGTCGTCGCATTCGGCGTCTTCGCACTCTTGGGACTCGAGGAACGACTACCGCAACTCTTCTTCGTCTTCTCACTCGAGGAACGACTACCCCACCGGCGGGCGTGGGTTCAATAGTAGTAGTAGTAGCAGTAGTGGTAACTTCAGCCACCAGAAACGGAGCGCGCCGCCTTACGATGACTACGGTCACAGCAATCACGGGAGGCCGCGGCCCCGTCCTTCAGGAGGAAGCAATTGGGACAATCATTCGCAGTACGACCCCCGGCGGCGGTATTGAGTTGAGTTGCAAACATGTAGGAGATTCGGTCAGTCAGATGGGAGCTGGCTTCGCGATGCACGTGGAGACGGGCGATATGGATATCGCGATATTGATATGACACCCCTTCTCTGTTCTCTGTTCTTGTGGTACCAGAGTTGCACAGAAAGGCAATTCGGGCTATAGTTCCTACAGGGTCTCAAGAAAAGAATATCTGAATCACTATTGACCTATTGTGCTTTTGGTTAGATCAAACTCGCAGCAATCAGCTCAGAAATCAGAAATCCCATATACATATGCGGGCCTCTACCCCAAACCCCAGCCCAATATTACGATACTCGATCCTCGATGGGTAAGTATAAGATATACGGTATACTCAGTTGTAAGTTCCAATGCGGCCAGTCGGCCATTGCCATAAAAACCATATACCGGTATACTGGATAGAAGTTAGAGTTAAACTATTTCAGATAACAACATACCCATATGTGGGCGACGGCGATAATCCATAGTCGATAATTAGAATTTAGAAGTCTACTAGAACTGAAGGAAGATTCCTGATTTCCAGTCCGCGGTATCCGGAGTATCAATCAGCCAATTACTATGCCTATAACAACAGAGGCCATGCACTAGTATTATGATTTATGGCTGCTGCCGTTTTTGGGCGGCGGTGGTACCGTAGGCGGCGGCCCGGGCTTGGGCCGGTCACCCGTGAGCTCAAACCCGCGAAACACCGGCCATTCGCGGGTCACAATCGGCGGGGGCGGGCCTTTGCGCCCACTGCTGCCTGGTGCATTATAGGCCTTGGCACGTTTTAAACCCTCCGCCGTGGCAGACGCCGGCAAGGCAACCGCCGACAGCGCTTGCGAAGTCATGGCTTCCCCGCGGCGGCTGCGCTTGTAAAACTCCATCGCCAAATCGCGCTGGTCTTTCCCGAAGTTGCCAATGCCCAGCACTGGCTCGACCCTGGTCTTGGTGACCCCATCTGCGTCCCGGTACTTTTTGGGGCGGCACGGGTGGAACGGGGGCTCGTAATCACGGCGCTCCGCCCGGGCCCAGTCCAGACCCTTGAAGAATCCGTGGGACTTGATTTGGTTGGCCGTGAAGTACCCCAGCCGCCGGGCTACTACCTTCTCCAGCAGGCCTTTCAGCAAGCTCGCAGCCAGGGGGCTCAAAAAGTCGGGCAACTCCACTTTCCCCGACCGAATTTCGGCGCGTAAGGCGTCGTCGTCATCGGTGCCCACGTTCCGCCACGGGAAATGGCCGGTCAAGAGCTCGAACGCAATCACCCCTAAACCCCACCAGTCGCCCGCGAAACTCCCCTGCTGGTCGAGGGTTTCGGGCGGCACAAACGCGAGGGAGCCGCAGGGGGACATGGGCTCAAGTTCGGGCACCATTTTGTCCCTGGGAGCGTCGTGCATTGCGCTCAGTTCGGAGCTGTTTCGAATCCGCTTGCAGAGGCCAAAGTCAATGAGCTTCAAGTGGCCCGTCATGTCCATCATGATGTTCTCCGGCTGCGTTTTACAAGGAAACGAAAAATAAAGAAAATTGATTACGATGAAAAAAAAAGGGAAACAACGAGACTTGCGAGATTACACACAAGACCCTTCGGAAAGTGAAAAAAAATCCAACATTACAAAAACGCAACACAAACACGTGAGCTATTTTTCCCTCACCTTAATATCACGATGCACGTAGCCGTGCTTGTGCAGGTGCTCAATGGCCAAAGTAATTTGCGTCACGTAAAAGCGCGCTTGACCATCGTTGAACCGGTCGATTTTGCTGAAAATGCGAAAGCATTGGTAGCACAAGTCCCCACCCGCGCAGTAGTCCATCAAAAAGAACAGCTCCGAGTCGGTTTGAAACGCGTTCGTGAGGCGAGCTATGAACGGGCTCGGCTCGAGCTTCTGCAAAATGACGCGCTCCACCTGCAATCGCTTCCGGTGCTTCGGCTCGCGCATCATCGACTTGCTGATCACTTTCAGCGCGAAAAACTCCGAGTCGGTCTTGCGCTGCACCAGCATCACTGCGCTGAACCCCCCTTTCCCCAGGCCGTAAATCACCGACAAGTCGGCCATGTCCACGCTCGCGGGGGGCACCAAGAAGGCCGTGGAAGGGTCCTCTCGGTCAACGTCCACGTAATCGCCGTCCTTGTTGTCGTCGCGCCACCGCGTTGCTTCCGCCACGTACACTGGCTTTGCTGGCGGCGGCTTGTCTTTCGACAACGACGACGACAAAGAGGACGGTGGCTTTGGAGGCACGTCAGCAGCAGCAGCGGTGGCACCCGAGGAATTCGTAGCGGCCTCGACTGGAGGCGCTGGCGGATTTTGCGGGTCTTTAGCGTCTGCAGTCACAGCAGCAGCAGCAGCAGGCTCTTTGCTCTTGTCACTGTTGCGAGCGGTCGTCGTCGACGACGACGAAGGAGGCAACTCCCGCGCGCTCGAGCCAGGCCGTCGGCTGAGGGGAGGCGGTGCTTTGCGCGCAGGTGACGGTGCCGCTCGACCTACCGACGCATTCGAGGAAGCAGTAGAAGATGAGGCTGTTGTTTTGCTTTCTGTTGGAGCTTTCTCGTTGGCTCGCGGGCTGGCAGGCATCATGGGGTTGCGACGAGGGCTAGACTCTTTGGGTGCTTCGTCTCCTGCTTCTCCAGGGGCTGCATCCGCTGTTCCGGCTTCGTCCTTCTTGGAAGCTCCTTTCTGGCTACTGCTGCTAGCGCTGCTGCTGCTGTGCGCAGGCTCGTTGCTGTTTGCTTTGGATGCCCCACCACTTGAGGTTGTGGCCGCTGTAGTGCTGCTGCGCTCTCGGCTAGAATCTGCCTTGCTGCCTGGAGACGCCTGCGGTAAGAAACGGCCACTACTCGACCCGCTGCTGTTGCTGCTGCTGTTTGGTCGCATGGAAGGAGCAGCGGCGATTCGGCCGGGAGGCAGCGACCGAGGTGCCGACGCAGACCCGAGCCTTGAAGTTGGACCACTCCCAGCCCGGAGCCCCCCTCGTGGTGTTTCTCCACTGTTGGATCCATTGCCACCACCGCCGCCGTTCACCGGATCTCGCCCGAAGGCCGCAGGGGGCCTCGCTTTCGGGTTAGAGTCGTAACGCTGAATCAAGCTTCCGATGGCGTCCGCGTCCGATTCCGGAGACTTGAGGCTCATAGCGACCATCTTTTTGGACTGTGGCGAGTTGTTAGCGCCGTTCTCAGCGTTGCCGCCACCATTTTCGGTGGAAGAAGATGAAGAAGAGGGCGCTTTGCTGTTGTCGTTTTTGACTCCTCCGGCAGCTGAAGAAGACGAACTGGGGCCAGTGCGCAGCGAGGGAGCTTTCGCAGAGCTGCCACTGTTGAAACTGCCCCCTGTAGGTCGGCGCAGGGCCCGGCTGGTGCTGGCTGCCCGTGGTGAGGACGCAGACGGCGCCATGTACGACGACGACGAACCGCTGCTGCTTTTCGCGTCGCCACCAGCAGCTGGTGGTGGGCGCCCCCCGAGGGGGGTGGAGCGGTTGGCGGGGCCAGGTGGCCGGTCGCGCGGTGCGGACCCACTGCGCAACGCAGCCAAGGCGCTGCGGCCCGAGCCCGTGCTGCCTGTGGGGGGAGGTGGCGGCCGCGCGCGCACTTTGCTGCTACTGGTGCGCAATGCTCCTAGGCCGCTTGCGGCACCACCGCTACTGCTGCTGCTGCTAGTGCTGCTGCTGCTGCTGGGTGGTGGCGGCCCCGCACCTGTCTTCGCCATGTTCTCCATCAACTCTTCGATTTGCTTGACCCGAGAGGCCGTGGCGGCATGCTTGGCGCGGGCCGAGGACTCGCTGCTGTTGTCCGTTGAATTGTCGTTGGAAGTGGAAGGGTCTGCACTGCTGCTGTTCTCGTTGAAGTTGCCCGCGAGAGTGCCCATCTCGCTTCGCAAGTCTGCCGCATGGGCAGCCAGGGCAGTATAAGACTCCAGGGCTTCTCCTGTGAGGCCTGCAGGCGGCGCTTTACTGCTGCTGGAAGGCGCATTGGAAGCGGAGGAAAAAGACGACGACAGCGACGACGCAGATGAAGATGAAGGTGCCGCAGCCGCAGCAGAAGGGCGCCGCTGGGGGCCGCCTGCGCCTCGAAGTCCATCAGCACCATTGGAAGCACTGGTGGTGGTGCCACTGCGCGCCGCGGCTACTCGCGCAGCGACGGCGTTGCGCGTGGAGGCGGCAGATCGTGGCGAGCCCGGGAGCGTGGTGGTCTTCTTGGCCGAGTCTCGATTCCAAGATGAGGAAGAGCTGCTGCTGCTGCTGCTGCGCGGAGGTGTTCTCGCGGACGCCAGAGCGTAAGACGACGCTGACGACGACGTTGAATAGGAAGAAGATGGCTGCGCGGCATCCAGCGCACCTGACGATGGTCGGCTGGACGAGCGGGCGCTGCTTCTCGCCGCTGAACGGTCGCGGGAGACCGACGGGTTTCTCGACGCAGAGGAACTGGTGCGCGCATTCGACGACGACGGCAACGACGACGCTGCATGCGCAATGTTCGCAGCGTTGCTGGCTTCCAGCGCGGCAATGGCGTTGCGCACGGTGGACGACGATCGCTCGGTGGAGGGGGCCCGGGCCGCGCTGCTGCTTCGCTCTTGTGACCCGCTCACGCTGGCGTCGCCAACTCCGCTGCGCTGCTGCTGCTGCCGCTGCTCGTGCTCCCGCTCGGCGCTCGGAGACCGCAGCGAGAGGCGCTGCTGCTGCGCGGACAAGCCAATCGCAGACGCGCCCCCAAAGAACGGCCGCGACGCAGAATTAGAGCGTGACCCCGAGGGGCTAGCAGGCGGCGCCAGCGACGCGCGATTTCCCGAGCTAGCCGACCGTGGAGACGACGTGTCCCGCCGCTCTCGCGCCAGAGCTGCAGCCCCAGCAGCGTAGCTCGAGCTGCTGCTGCTCCCGCTACTGGCTGGTAGCGGGCTGCCTAAACCGCTGCGCTCTAAAGCTGCCTGCTTGGCCGCTGCGCTCCGCGCCCGCAACCGCTCGGAGGCCGTCATGCCAGACGCGCTGCGAGGTGACGAAGACGAAGATCCTGCCAGGCTCCCGCTTGTTCCATTTCCGCTGCTGCGGCCAGTAGAAGTGCTTCGCGGCGACGAACCAGAGGTGTTCCTCAAGTTTTCGAGGTAGCTTGAGCCCACAGAGGATGAGCTGGACGGCGCGCCATAGCCAGAGGAGCTCTTGGCGCCACTGGTCCGACCACCTGTCGACGCTTGACTCCGGCTCTGCGGTCTCGGCGCATTGCGCCCTACGCTTCCATAACTACTGCTGCTGCTTCCAGACAGCAAGTCGAGGCCGCTGCCCCGCTCCTGGGATGACCGATCTCGCCTCTCAGTTGACGGAGACGCACGGGCTAGACTGCCGTAGCCACCGCGCTCCATAGAACCCGACATTCGCGCCACTGTGGAGCTCGCAATGTCTTTTGTGATGCGGTCTGAGGCAGACAGGGACGCATTGAAGTCCAGGTTGTTGCTTCGGTCGCTATTCGACGCTTTCGTGGCCGATAACTAAACAACAGAGGCCAACCGCGGTGTTTTGCATGAGAAATGGATGATAATGATTTGACTTTGCTCAGCAACTCAACCCTGCCTCAACCACACCAGATAGGCAGATGAAATTGAATTTTTCAGTGTTCTCAGGTCCATCATCGGCCACGAACACACTGGCTGGCTTAAGCAACGGTACACATGGAAATATTGACAAGCACACGCGCAACGATATCATAAGCTGACAAGCGAAAGACCCACCGGACGTGTTGTCCTGGAAGGCGGTGAGGGCAGCACACGCGTCGAACGCGTTGCTGACGCCGGCACGGACGACGATGGTCGTGCCGTCGAGGCTTTCATTGGAAAGCAACACCCGAGACAGCACCAAGCTGAGGAACGACTGCCTCCTCCTCAGCTCTAAAAATGCAGAACCAATGATTAACGACGAGAAACGACTTCAAAAATAAAAAAAGGACTGGGTGTTCCGTCGTCTTGAAACTTCTCAGTTCGCCAGTCTACAAAGCCCATATTCCCCCTTTTGGGGTTCCACAGCTCTGGTGCTCTGGTTGGTCGCGAAGTCGCGAACGTCGAACTCAAACCGCAAAAACACTTAACACTGCTGTTGTGACGTTGCGTCTCTGCAGCGGCTCCCGATCTCTTCGAAGAGATTGCCTCACGCCATTCAAGCCTACATCTACCCGTTCGTAGTTTTGATTATTTTGCAATGGCGGTTCCCGTGACTCAATTCGAGAAAGACATCAAGAAACTGTGCGATGAAATCGACAAGAACCCAGGCGAGGAATGGAAAAAGCGAGTGAAGGCGATGCAGGCGATGACCAAGACCATTGAAGGGTGAGGAGAATGAAGCATGATTACTTTGTAGGCAGATGTTCCTCCTATTTAAAGCGGTCCAAACCGCTGCTGCTCTTTCTCTGCCTAGCCAAAGCATTCACCTACCTATGACCGTTACCCCAATCATCTGGGATCATCAGTTGCGACACAACTTTAGTTCACGACATTCATTCCAATACTTCGCTTGTTATGATCATAGAATGGACGATGTCGAAGACGACCCAGAAGTTTGGACGGCAAACTTATTCCGAATCATGCAGATTACAATGCAGAACCAGATCAAGGACTTACGCTCGGGAATTACTATGGAGGTAATGGTTCTGCTGCTGAGCATGCTACGACGCGTGTGTCTATCGACTTGGTCACTGTCTCCACTTCTCGTCCTGCACTTTTTTACTGCCTTTTTTTTTCAACAGGTCAAATGGGTGATGATTGCGATGGCCAAAGCTGGCGGCGACGCAGTGGGACCGTTTTTCCTGAACCAACTCCCCACGATTCTAGAATGCGTGAACAGTGGGAACAAAGTGATTTTCGGGCACATGGACGAAGCGATGTGCACGGTCATTCCCCTGGTCCGGATCAAAAAGTTTTTACTGACTCTGAACAAAACGGCGCGAGAACACAAGTCCGTGCAGTTGCGGGAATTTTGTGCAAAATACATTTTGCTCGCGCTAGGCAACTGGGGCAAAGCTTTCCTTTCCAAAGACAAGGAAGATTTGGCCGAAACCATCAAAAAGATGCTGTCGGACGCGTCTCCCAACGTGCGGACCCACGCGCGAGGCGCTTTCTTCGAGTACCAAGCGGTGTTTCCCGAGGAAGGCGACGAGCTGATGCGACGGCTGGACTCCCGCACCCAGAAATTTTTGGGCCAATTCCAGGCCGAAGGGGGGAGCGTGAGTGGGAGCTTAGGGAAGAGCGCCGGCCGCTCCGCCCCCAAGAGCTTCAGCGTGGCTCCTGGCGCAGCCGAGAAACGGGCACCTCCGCCGGCGCCTGCAGCCCGCACTGGCCTGACCCCCACCGCGTCGAGCAAAAACTCCGCGTCCGGCGGCAGCCCTCGCATGCTCGGCTCGTCGGACAAGCGCTCTCCCCAGGCGGCCAAGAGCGCTGCCGCCGCGCCTCAGCCCGAGCTGCTGGCGAGTTTCGAAGAGGGCAACGAGGACGAGCCGAGCCTCCCTGCCGTGGGGTCCCAAGTGCGGGCCGACGTGCGGGAGGGGACTTTCATTGGGCGGGTGCGCTTCGCGGGAGAGACCGCGTTCGCGAGTGGGGTGTGGCTGGGCCTGGAGCTCGATTCGCCCGACGGGAAAAACGACGGCGCGGTGGGCGGGCAACGCTACTTCAACTGCGCGAAAAACTACGGCTTATTCGTGCGCCCCAACCAGGTGTCTGCCCACAGCGGAGGCGATCCTCTGCCGCCACCGCCGCCGTCTGCGTCATCGCGCAGTGGCAGCAGCGCTTCAGGAGGCAGTGACTGGCAAGGCATGGGCAATGCACTGTTGCTGGAGCACAAGAAGCACATCGACGCGGTTCTGAGCCAGCTGCGCGAAGAAATGGAGTTGTTGGCGGACTTCGAGCGGATGCAAGATCGCCTCACGGTGGAGCGAGTGAAGAGCTACAACGAAGCGATGCGCGCATGCGTCGAGCACCGGGACGAATTAAGCAGCGAGTTTCAGGCAGCGGCGATGGCGGCTTACGACAAGCACGGCATCCCCCACAAGCACCTTTCCCTCAGTTAAGCAGGGTATTTTTTTTACTACTTCATCATCTATCGCCGAGAAGAGCAATTGCACTTGGGGTGCGGTAATGTGGTTGCCCCGTTGATTCTTTCCCAGGAAGAGCGTCATGCAGAAAGAATGGCACGAGGTAACTTTACCATTGGACGAAGAAGGCCTTCTGAAACTTCTTGCCAAAATTTTGACTTGTTTGGATTTGTCCAGTTATCCAAACATAACCCATACGACATGCGATTGCGCTTTCTCAGACTTCGGAGTCCCAGAGACCCAATTCCTTTTTAAGCCCTCTATCCAAGTTCCATGCAAATGCACACAGAGGTCCAGATACGTAAATTATAAAAATCGCTAGTTTCGTAATTTCACTAAGCACTAAGGCCCTTCCCCTTCTTACTTCTTAGGGAGTTATCGTCCTCCGAATTCTGAATTGAAGTATCAAGTATTTAGGAGGGAAGTGGTGGGCGGTAGATTTCTTTCCCTTTTACTTACAACGCGGAACGCACCGCCGTTATCGGTTATCGGTATCGAAATAGCTCGGCTTCGTTTTCGATGTTACCAACTGGCAGTACGTCTGGTTCTAATGCCTCAAGTATCGGAATCAACTGGAGCTCAAATGTTGAAGCCAAAGAGCCAACACCCTAAGCCCTATTCGTTCATGAGCTTCACGAACTCAGTCTTCGCTTTCGTTTTCGAAGCGGTGACCGCGGCTTTCTCTAATTGCGCCACGTCACTGGCCCTCAGCTTCCAGCCGATGGCGCCCGCGACTTCTCGGGCGTCGGCGGCGGTGTTGACACCCGCCAGAGGAACGGCTCCTTTGGCGACGACCCAATTGAGTGCCACTTGAGCCGGCGTGGCTTTCACTTTCTTTTCTTCCCCCGAAACGGGGTCCACGATGGTTTCGCCACGGCTGCTCACCGAGCGAGCCACGGATTCGAGCGCAGACGTCAAAGGGTACGCCTGTGCTTGACCGAAGAGCAAAAAACAGAAGGCGTGAGGTGCAGAGATTGCATGGAGTGTCATTGGTGACATCAGATAGGCATGCGACCCAGGTCACTTCTATAGACACTTGTATGAGCACATGATGCGTGGTTGATGTACACGTAGTAAAAAATCTTGCCTTCCGGAGCTCGGCAGCGGTGAATTTTTGGGTCTGCCTTGGGTTTTTCAAGAATTTCCCGCCCGTGGGGTTGGTGGCGGTGTAGCGCCCGCTGCACAGGCCATGCGCGAGGGGGGCCGCGGCCAACACTTGCACGCCGAGCTTCTTGCAAGTGGCCACGGTGCCGTCTTGGAGGGCTTCTTGGTTCAACAGCGACACTTCCACCGTGTTGCTGACCAAAGTGACCCCCCGGGACGCCAAGTACGCGTGCGCCGACTCCACTTCGGACGCACTGAATCCTACCACGCCCACTGCGGAGCACAGTCCGCGGTCTTTGGCCCGTGCAGCGCCTTCTAGCAAGGCTTTGGTCCCGCCCGGGTACAAGAAGCGCTTGGACACCTGAAAGGAGGAAAAGTGAAGAAGACGGAAGAAGGTGAAGAACCAGAAAACAAGTTTTGACACAAGGAAGCAAGCTGGCACATACAATAGGTAAGATAGAAGTGTAGAGGGGAAAGAGGTATCGCTCCTAGGAACACCGAACTTGCAGGGACTAACCAACCGTGCAATGAAGGCTCGCTCATTGCTAACCCATACAAATACAAGTGTTTCATCACACCTGGTAAAGGTCGACTTCAGCTAGGCCCAATCGGTCAAGGCTGCCTTGCTCGAGCGCGTTCACGACCTTCGTCCGCCCACCAGACAGCAAGCCCGGCGCGTAGGTGGTTGCCACGAATGGCCGGGAATCGTCTTTCCGAGAGGCCGCAAACTGACCGAGCAACTGTTCTGCAGAAGCCCCAGCACCTCGGGCTTGCTTACCGTACGCTTGAGACGTAGCAAAAAAAGTCACGCCAGCTTCACAAAGAGCGTTATAAGCATTCTTCAGTTCTTTCTTAGAGTATGTTGTGTCCCCCCAAGAAGCAGTGCCAATGCCCATGCTCGGAAGCGAGAATTTCGCGGCCTTCAACTTGCTACTGCCTTGTGCTTTCTTGAGGTTAGATAGCGACCACTTGTCGTCTTCGTCGTCGTCATCTTCTAATTGAATGCCCCCTTCTTTCTTTGACGCTTGAAACTTCGAGAGCGACCACTTGTCATCGTCGTCGTCTCCTACAACGTCATCTTGACTGGTCTTAGCTCGCAAGGGCAGTCGAAGCTTCGACGGCGACAGCGTCACGAAGGCGCTAGTGCAGGGTAAAAGAAACACGAGTTTTTTAAGGGCTAGACTCATACTGCTTACTTTTCAAATCTCAGCTTGGAAATAGTGTGACTCGCGGCTTGCGACACGAAAAATGAAGCTCAAGGGGTGTCAACTGGCTACGTAGCTACGTTTTGCATGTACAGTATATACATACGTACAGTGGCGTGGGTGGGCACGTGGGCACAGTTTAACGATCTAATTAGCGTGCGCTCCAGTGCAAGAATCGCTGTCTCGCTGTTTTGCTTTGAACATCATTACTTTACAATAATAGTAAGCCTCTCAGTCCTGGCAGGACATTAGATTGCCGCGAATACTTCAGATACTATTCTACTTCGAAGACAAATTTTAATTGATAGTTCACCATGGGCAAGTCTGAAACCCAAAAAGTGGGCAAGAAAAAGGCAGTGAAGCTCTCACGGCTCGCAGGCAAGAAGGGGGGCAGCAAAGCTGTCGAGAAGGGCAAGGGCGGCAAAGGTAGCATTATCAGCGACGGCGGCAAAGGCTTAAAAGGCGGCAAAGGCGGAAAAGGTGCGTAGCAAAATTCTATCTAGTAAAGTTCCTAACTTCAGAAGAAATGTGAAGGAGTAGCTCATTGTAGGCTCTTCTGCTTGACGGGTCAATGCGAACTCTAGGTAGCAAAGCTGACGGCAAAGGCAAGGGCAAAGGCAAAGGCAAGGGCAAAGGCAACAAAAGTTCTCGCCCACAGCAAGACTCAAAGCCCGCTCCTGGCACGGAAGCTGGTGTCGATCCTGAAGGCGAGGGTGCTTACGAGGACGACTACGAAGTGGGCTCCGAAGACGAGAACTTCTTTGCAGAGCACGCCAAGTACTCTGACTTTTTGTCGAACCTAGAGATTGAAGCGCCCGTGTCCGGAAAGATTAACTCACGCAAAGAGCGAGTGGAAGTGCAAAAAGCAGTCGCAAAGAGCAAGAAACAAACGCAGCAGGACAGGGCGAAGTTTCAACAGAGTCGGTCCGCCGGAAAGACGAGCAGCGGCGAGGAAGAAAGCAGTGACGACGACGACGAGGAAGAGGAGGAAGGTAGTGACGATGAAGACAGAGGGCAGCGATCTATGGCGATAGTGGAGCGTAATGGGCGGCGAGGTGCAGCGCAGTGGAACAATGATGACGACGACGATGATTACGAAGAACAAGCTTCAAGACGGGTATGGCTATCACTTAGACACCGCATCGACTAGTCATATCTACGGCTATACCATTTGCTCACATCGCCTGACTTATTCACACCCTAGAAAAGAAATCCTTATTTTTACTCCCTTACTGTTCCTCTGTTTTTCTTTTTTGCTCACTCATGTGACCCAGCGAGGTCTTCCAGTGAAATTGCCCGATGGGTCAGTCGAGTACCTCCACGCACAGCCTACGAAAGCACTAGCCAGTGGCCCGCGTGAAGCAGCTGCTTTGAAGAAGCAAGCCAAAGCAGAGGCGGCTGCAGCAAAGGCGGCTGCAAAGGCTAAAGCGGCTGGAGTCGAAGAAGAAGAAGAGGAAGAAGACGTAAGTAGTGGGCTGAGCCAGCGAGCAAAAGCGAAAATGTTGAAAGCAAAAGCAGCAGCAAAAGAAGAAAAGGATGGCGTAAAGGAAGCTGAAGAGGAAGGCTGGGGATCACCCGAGGATGATGACGAGGAAGAAGAAGAAGAAGAAGAAGAAGAAGGAAGAGCAGACGAAGCGCTCAGACTCAGCCATCAGGAGACTATGCACACCCTAACAGAAGCCCAAGAAGCAGAAGAAAGCGACCCGATGGAGCTTCAAGAAGCCTTACGCGCGCGGGTAGAAGCCCAGAAAGTAAACATCGCCACCCTGTGCGAGGCGGTGCTGGAGGCCCCCGAAGAGCACCTGGCCCCGAGCCGGGCGCACCCCAAAGGGTGGTCCACGCTGACGCAGCTCTTCGATTTGGCGAAAAACGACCCCGACGCGACGGTATGCCAGAAAATGACGACACAATTTTAGACAAATAATCAGAAGTAGAAGCCGATAGTACAAAGACGGGCAATCAACCAAAAATACTTTGTGATTCTGCAATTTTTCTAATTTGAACTACCTTTTCTAAACACTCTCTTCCTCCCTCTGAACTTTTTTCTACTCTTTGCTTGATCCTCTATTCTTTTTTTTACCACCAAGGTGCGCACCCTCGCCACCCTGTCTCAAATGGCCGTACTGCGCGACTTACTCCCGGCATACCGTATCCGTTTGCCCACCGCCCAAGAAAAAGCCACCAAAGTCTCCAAAGAAATTCGCGCGTTGCGAGACTACGAAGCGCTTCTGTTAGGGCACTACCAGGCTTTTCTGAAGCACTGCGACGCGAGCTGCCAGACTGGGAGCGGGCGCTATGCCGCCCCACACGAGCGCGCGTACGGCGGCACCGCTGCGACCTGCCTCGGCGAGCTGCTCTGCGCCCACCCCCACTTCAATTTCCGGGCCCACGTGCTCAAGATTTTGGCGGCGAAAGCGGGCTGTGCCGCGAAAGAAATGCGAGGGCCGTGCTGCACCAGTTTGGAAAACTTGTTCGACGCCGACCAGCAGGTTTGGAAAGTGGGCGGAAAAAGAATTGGTTTACAGTTTGTACAAGTGCGCCTGAAATCATTCTTCATTCCTCTCAACTTGAAATCTTTCTTCCTTTCTATACCCTCGTAAGCTTCCCTTGCATCACATTGTATTGTTGTTTGACGATTGCGTATATTGCGTATTATAAACAGGGTGACGTTACCCTCGAGGCAGTGAAATTGATCGCCAAAGCAGTGAAAGACGGCCGGTACTTTGACAAAAAGAAACTTAAAAACCTAAGTTTGTGCTCTATTTATTGGAACGGAGTTCACCGGTCTAGCTCAATGAATGTTTTTGCGATCCAATCGTAACAATGTCTTAACCACCACCATGTTTTGACCTCTAAAAGGTACGCCCATGCTGTAGACCCCGTGCGCACTTTCACTCGGCTCAAGCTCGAAGTGAAGCAAGACACCATGAGTGAAAGCGCACTGAAGAAAGCCGCCGCCAAAGACAAGAAGCAGCGGCAGCGATGGAACGAAAAACGCGAATTGGAAGACGCAGCGAACCGGACCGAAGAAGAGGTGGAAGCACAGTTGCGGGAGGCGGACGCGCTCATCGACGAAAAGTTGAAAGTGCACTGCATGAAAGAAACCCTGAAAGAGGTGGGTATTACTACATGTACATGTAGATAAAAGAAATGCATTTGTGAGTGAACAGTCGCCTGTTTTCTGTTGTTTTCTTTGGTGTCTATTTACTCCTTGCGAAGTGTGCACGTGTGTTTTCTTTGTGAACACTGCCTTCAATGTATACATTTCCTTCATGCTAACGCGTGTGTGCACGCG